>Ga0181520_10000337_pt1 | contig 104419 bp, 77 predicted proteins | sample PEATcosm2014_Bin_29_FD_132451 | JGI IMG/M metagenome (GOLD analysis project Ga0181520, IMG submission 132451) | Peatland microbial communities from MTU Mesocosm Facility, Houghton, MI, USA - PEATcosm2014_Bin02_30_metaG | ecosystem: Environmental > Terrestrial > Soil > Wetlands > Peat | place...
ACTCCGGAGTCAGGCCGCCCAGGTCCAGCACAACCGCACTGAACCCTCCCGCTTGCAGCACCAGATCGGTCGCGCGCAGCGCTTGGTCGAGTTGCGCCCAGATGCCCGTTTTTGGGGGCGTGCGCTGGTTGAAGGACAAGTGCACGTGCCCGTCCGTCTCGGGATGTGAGTGCGATTCTCGCTCTCTCGAAAATCGCAGCGGAGGTTCTTTCGCCCCTGCGGGGATTCGGCGGGAAAAGTCGGTACTTGTCCCCAGGCTGACGCCTCCACCCCACGGACGAAGACCTGTCCGCAGAGACCCCGGACCTGGGGCTACCGTCTGCCGCTCCCTTCGGGAGCTGGTTGAATTCGCTGGTTTGTCGTTTGCTTCGGGCACTTCCGCATGCAGCGGGCCGCTCACGGCGCGGGCCAGCCCCTTGACTTCGCCGCGCGGGTGGCCGCCGCAACCCCCGCCATGCAGTCCTTTGATCGCCGGCGCGGGCGTCAGATACGTTTCCGGCAGCGAAAATCGCTGTTGTGCGCGCGGCGTCGCGGGTTTCGCCGCCCCGCACCGCACCCACAACAACCGCTCCAGGTCGACGCCAGCTGCCGCTGCCGAAGCCGGGTCGAGCGCATTTGACACGTCTATCCACGCGCACACCTTCCCGGCCTGCGTCAGGCCCGCCACAAACTTGAGTGCAACCGAGGTCCGTCCCGAGCACTCCGGACCCGCGAGTTCGGTCAGCGCTCCCACGGGCAGACCACCCCGCACGACCTCATCCAGCGCGTCAATGCCTGTGGCCGCAACTGGCCTCACCATCCTTGGCGCGGGCGTTAGTGCGGCAGGAATTCTCGCGGCGAGGGCAGACTCAATCTGCAGGCGGATTGCGGAGGCGGCAGGCATGTGCGATACTTTCGCCTTATATTCGCCTTTTCGTGTACGGTCTGCAAGCACCACCTGCACCAATCTGTGTGCAAACATGCGCCAAACCCATGAAATCCAACCGTTTATTTTGTTTATTCGCTAAACTTGGGGCTATGTGTGGCCGTTACGGGCGCCGGGCAGACAAACAGCGGATTGCGGAGTGGTTTCGCACCCACGATACTGATGTCTTCAACGAAGAGTATTACGAGACCAACGCAGTCCACTTCGCGCCCTCGTACAACATCTCCCCCGAGACTATGCAACCGGTGGTGCGGATCGACCACGATACCGGCGACCGCGTGCTCGCACTCATGAAGTGGGGCCTGGTGCCCTACTGGTCGAAAACGCCCAGAGCGAATTTCAGTTCGATCAATGCGCGGGCCGACAAGCTCGCAACCAGCGGCGCGTGGCGCGAGCCGTGGAAGCACCGCCGCTGCCTGATCCCCGCCAACTTCTTTTACGAATGGGAGCCGCTGACCAAGGATGAGGAGAAAAGGAAGATCAGCAAACCGTGGGCCGTTTCGCTGCCTGACGAGCGCCTCTTCGCCTTCGGCGGCATCTGGGATCGATGGAAAGGCCAGGACGAAAAGAAAAACGAGGTCGTCTTCGATAGCTTCAGCATCATCACCACCGATCCCAACGAACTTCTCGAACCCTTTCACGACCGATGCCCGCTCATCATCAAACCAGACGACTATGCCCGATGGCTGGCGCCGGCCGAGCCCGCCCATCTGCCCATCGACCTGGTGCGCACATGGCCTGCGGAAGACATGAAAGCCTGGCGCGTGGCCAAGCTTCAGGGCAATGGCCCGCATCTGCTCCAGCCCCTCGCCGAATCCCCCGCCTGATTGTTGTGCTCGATTCACATCGCAAAAAGCTCTTCTTACTACGACTGCTCGAATGCCTTGATGGTCCCGCATCTCTTACCCGCCGGGCCAGAGGATGACCATATCGATGGAGTTTCCGCTGGCGGCCAATCGAATTTTCACACTACGGTCGCGCCGTTCCGATCGCAGGAACCTGCGTATCAAGTTGTTGTGGCGCAAGCCGATGAATGTATCGGGGGAGTCTATGGCGGCCGTAATCCAACCCGTCCATAACTCTGGCGATCCAGCGTTGACGTCGACGTCTCGACGGTGTTCCGTTGTCCGCCAGCCGATTCTGGATTTGCACGGCCGTGTTCATGCTTACGAATTACTTTTCCGCGGAGACCCGGCTGCTGACGGAGTTTCGGCTTGCAACAACCTGATCGCGGCCGCAGGAAAGCTGGGCCTGGAGAAACCCAGCGAGTTGAAGAAGTTAACTGGGAAGCTCACTGCGTTTGTGCGCTGCCCATGGGCGTTACTGAACGAGCAGCTTGCGCAGGTCCTGCCCGCATCGCTCACGGTCCTCGAGATCAGCCCGATCCTGGAAGTCTCGCCTGAACTTGTGTCCTCATGCAGGCAGATGAAGGCGCTTGGTTTCCGTTTTGCTTTAGGCGATTTCACTCATGAGCCGCGTTGCGCGCCTCTGTTGGAGTTGGCAGATTACATCACCGTAGATTTTTGCCGGACCACTGCAGAAGTGCGGCGCAAACTGTTGGACCCATTGCGCGGTAAGCCTATGATCATGCTGGCAAAAGGCGTTCATACACAGCCGAATCACCGCATGGCGCGCGAGGAAGGCTTCACGCTGTTTGAGGGCTACTTCTTTCTGGAGCAGGTGGCGATGAGAAACCGGCGGCCGCCCGTTAACCAAATGCTGCGGCTCGATATTCTGAAAGTGTTGCAGCAGCACCCTATGGATCTGCACAAGGTAAGCCAGCTGGTGAAGCGCGACGGCCCACTCGCGTATCAGTTGCTGCGGTTGGTGAATTCGCCCGCTTGGGGGATGCGCCAGAACGTGGCATCGATCGAGGTGGCACTGGTGGCAGTCGGCGAGAATGCCTTTCGCCGCATCGCCACTCTGGCCATCGCCAGCCAGTTCAATGGCGATCAGCCGGCCGAACTACTATGTATGGCCATCCTCCGCGGACGCATCTGCGAAGTGATGGCGTCGAGACGCGGTCTCGAACCCTTCGGACAATATCTGCTCGGACTGCTCAGCCTGCTGCCGGCCATGCAGGGCCAGCCCATGAGCGAAGTAGCTCGCACCCTGCCGCTCAGTGCAGACATTCTTGAAGCGCTGCTGGGCAAAGGCTGTCCCGAGCGCGCCGTGCTGGGCTGGCTGGAACACTTCGAGCGCGGCGATTGGGCGGCTTGCGATGACGCGGCCGCGGCCGATGGCCTGGACCAGGCAGAGCTATCCAGTGTCTACCTGGAAGCCGTAGCCTGGACCGAGACCGCGCTGCATTCGGGTGCTTGAGCGAGCCTGAAGAACACGCTGCTTCTATATCTCGATGCTGACAGGCCAGGTCTTCCAGATTTCGGCACAATAGTCCCGGATCGAACGGTCCGAGGAGAACTTGCCAATCCGGGCCACATTCAGAATCGACATGCGCGTCCATTGCTCCTGGTTCTTATATGCCAGGCCCACCATATCCTGACAATCGATGTAAGACTGATAGTCAGCCAGAAGCATATAGTCGTCTTTTGTCAGCAGGGAGTTGACCAGGGGCTCGAACAGAGTCATGTCTCCGTGGGAAAACTCGCCGCTCGTCAACGAATCGATCACTTCGCGCAGGTTTGCGTTTGACTCGTATACGACCCGCGGATTGTAGCCTTCTCGCTTTTGGCTCTCGACCTCTGCAGCGGTAAGGCCGAAGAGGAAGAAATTGTCCGTCCCCACCTCTTCGCGAATCTCGATATTTGCGCCATCCAGCGTGCCGATGGTGATGGCGCCATTCATCGCAAACTTCATGTTTCCGGTTCCTGAAGCTTCCTTGCCGGCCAACGAAATCTGTTCGGAGAGATCGGCCGCGGGGTAGACCCTCTGGCCCAGCTTCACGCTGAAATCGGGTAGAAAGACCACCTTAAGGCGGCCCCTCACGAGGGGATCGGCGTTGATGGCTTCTCCGACCGAGTGAATCAGCTTGATGATCAGCTTGGCCATGCGATATCCAGGCGCCGCCTTGCCGCCGAAGATGAAGGTTCGAGGCGCCATTTCCGCATCCGGATCGCGCTGCAGACGTTTCAACAAGGTGAGAATATGCAGTACCTGCAGGTGCTGGCGCTTATACTCATGCAGCCGCTTGACGAGAACGTCAAAGATCGAGTCCGGATCGGTTTGAATCCCCAGCTGATCGTGAATGTATGCCGCGAGCTTCGCCTTATTCTCCCGCTTGATGGCTCTCCACTCGTGGCAGAACTCCGCATCTTCAAGGAAAGGCTCCAGCCGGCGCAGCTTCTCGATGTCGCGGATCCATGTGGAGCCGACACGTGCGGTCAGCAGCTCGGCAAGACGGGGATTGCTTAGTACCATCCAGCGCCGGGGCGTGACTCCATTGGTTTTGTTGGAGAATTTTTCCGGGCTCAGCGCATAGAAATCGTCGAGCACGCGGGTCTTCAGCAGTTCCGTGTGCAGTGCCGCCACGCCGTTGATGGCATGGCTCCCCAACGCGGCCAGGTGCGCCATGCGCACGGCCTTCTCGCCGTTGGCCCCGTTTTCATTGATCAGCGAGAGACGTTCGGCGCGACCCGGATCGCCCGGAAACTTCTGGCGCACATTGTTAAGGTGGCGGGAGTTGATCTCCTCGATGATCTCCAGGTGGCGAGGTAGAAGCGAGCCGAACAAGCTGCGCGGCCATTGCTCCAGCGCTTCCGGCAAAAGCGTATGGTTCGTATACGACAAGGCATTTTGTGTCACATGCCAGGACGTATCCCAGTCCATTGCGTGCTCGTCCACCAGCAGCCGCATCAGTTCCGCAACGGCGATCGCGGGGTGCGTGTCGTTCATCTGGATGGCGAAGTTGCGATGGAGCTCTGCCAGGGGCCGGTTTTGAGTCAATTGAATGCCCACAATGTGCTGCAGGCTGCAGGAGACGAAGAAGAACTGCTGGGCCAGTCGAAGTTCCTTGCCTTCGAGCCGGTCGTCATTCGGATAGAGAATCTTCGAGATGTTCTCAGACGATACTTTATCTGCCACGGCGCCGGCGAAGTCTCCATGGTTGAATGTCCCGAAGTCGAAGCTCTCCACAGCCTGCGCGGCCCACAGCCGCATGGTGTTCACCGTGTTGGTTCGGTAACCTGGAATGGGCGTGTCATGTGGAACTCCGCGCACCATTCGCTTTGGAATCCACAGCACTTTGAACCGCCCATGGGCATCCGTGTGGATCTCCGTGTGCCCGCCCATCTTCACCTCAAATCCATCCTCGGGCCGTTCCAGAGACCACGGGTTTCCGAACCGCAGCCAGTTGTCTGTCGACTCAACCTGCCATCCGTCGCGAATCTTTTGATCGAAAATGCCGTATTCATAACGGATGCCGTAGCCAATTGCCGGAATTTCCAGTGTGGCCAGAGAATCCATGAAGCAGGCGGCGAGCCGGCCCAGCCCACCATTGCCCAGCCCCGGTTCTTCTTCCTGTTCGATCAGAACGTTCAGGTCGATGTCCAGTTGTCGCATCGCCTGCTCGGCTTCGTCGTAGATGCCAAGATTGATGAGGTTATTGGCCAGGTGGGGTCCGGTCAGAAACTCTGCCGACAAGTAGCAGACCACGCGTACATCCTGCGCCTGGTAGTTTTTGACGGTTGCGATCCACCGCTCCAGGATTCGGTCGCGCACCGTGTGGGCAAGCGCCATGTAAAGATCGTTCACTGAGGCCCGTTCCACCGACCTGCCCTGCACAAAGAACAGATTGTCAAGAAACGACTGGGCCAGCGCCTCCGGGCCGAGCGCAGTTTTCTGGCCCTTCTGCGATCCCGGTTGCAAGATCGATACGGCAAACGCTTCTGACATGGTTACCTCGCCTCCCGCTGACGATGGGAGGTGAATTGAATCCAATGACTCACAATAACCTCGCGCAGGCAGAAGCGTGGTGAGGGTGATGGCCGCTCGAGAGTTGCGGAAGGTCGTGCGCCCCATTCTGGGATCCACATGCCCGTTTTGGGGACGGTCGCACCTATCCGCAAGTAGCCGATGGGGGACGGTGCACCCTCTGGTCCATGCCGCGCCGACTCCCTGTTCCAACTCTTTGATCACAGCGATCGCATGCACTTCAGGCGGAGCGCGACCTTGGCCTTTGCGCTTACTAAATGAACTGGTTAACGCGAGGACGGAATTTACAATGCCCGCTTAGCACATAGCTCTGTTCGATGATCAAAAGCGGAATACACCCCAAAATACACCCGCCAAAACACGGCTGCACCTGGAAGCAAATGGGTGTGCAACAACGAAAAGCCCGGCATCTGCAAGGCTTTGCGTCCTCTTTAAGAGCTATTTCTGGAAGTTCTCGGAATGGTTCTTGGCGGAGAGGGAGGGATTCGAACCCCCGATACCCTTACGAGTATGCCTGATTTCGAGTCAGGTGCATTCAACCGGGCTCTGCCACCTCTCCACTCGATCGACCTTGCCTTTTTTGATGAGGCCGGGGCACGCCGGTTGCCTTCTCTAGTCTAGTTGTAAACCTGTATTCGTGGCAATGCGCGGTTGCCCCCGGACGCGTGCGAAGCGAAGTATGCTTGAAGGCAGTTTCACTATACTTCCAGACAGCTCACGAAAAATGTGCAATCGGCCCTGAGCGAATCATTACTGTACCCGGCGATTCCGTCGGATCCATTTTGGGGCACCTCCAGTTTTCGAGGCTCATTTAGAAGGTAATTATGAATACGCATACAAGGATGAAGAAACTTGGTCCTGGCATGAAGCGAATCTGTATCTTTGCCACCGTTTTTCTGTCTTGTCTGCTGATCGCGGTTATGCTTTGGCAGCCATCCGAGCCTGCGCATGGCCAGGCGCGCGCCTCGCTTTGGGTTCGCAGTGCGAGCTTCTCCAATGGAGGAGCCATTCCCAGCGATCACACCTGCGACGGCGCCAATCTTTCGCCGCAACTGCAATGGCAGCAGGCGCCGGCGGGCACAAAAAGCTTGGCCCTTGTGATGGACGATCCCGATACGCCCACCGACTTTACCCATTGGCTGGTCTACAACATCGCGCCTGGGGTGCGGGAACTGGCCGAGGGCGCGTCGACCGAAGGCGTCATGCCGCAGGGATCCGCCGAGGGAAAGAACAGTTTCGGCCGTTCCGGGTATGGTGGTCCCTGCCCGCCGCGCGGCAAGCCGCACCATTATGTATTTCGAGTGGTTGCGCTCGATCGGCTTCTCGATTTGCCGCCGGGAGCGACCAGGAAACAACTGGATGCGGCGATAGATGGCCACATCGTTTCCCAGGGCCAGATCATCGGAATCTACCAGCGAGCAGCCCCGTAACATCGAAGGGGCGGCCGCGCGCTCTCCGTTTTAGGCGGTCGCATTGTGAAATCGAAAAGCCCGGCGGAACGATGACCAAGCTGGAAGCTGGGGGCTTGTAGCTAAAGGCTGTTTTTACACGCGCTCTGCGAAGATTTGAGCCAGGCGTTCCACGTTGCGCCGCAGTTCGTAGTGCTCTCGAACGCGTGTCCGCCCGTTTTTCCCCATCCGCTGGCGTAGTTCCGCATCATCCATCAAGCGGGCCAGGGCCCCTGCCAGCGATTCCAGGTCCGAAGGCGGCACAAGCAGTCCATCTTCACCGTCGCGGATCAGCTCCGGAATCCCGGCAATGTGCGTTGTTACGCAGGGAATTTCCATGGCCATGGCTTCCATCAGCACCACGGGCAGGCCCTCGGCAAAGCTGGGCAGGCAGAATACATCGGCCGCCGCATAAAAGTCGCGGATGCGATCCTGGCTGATCGCGCCCTCAAACACTACGCACTCACGAGCCGTGACGCGTGCTGCATGCTCCCGCAGCGAGGCTTCGTCGGGTCCGCTGCCCACCAGCCGCAGCCGTACTTGGCGGCCTTCCCTCGTGAGCTTTTCCAGGGCGTCGATCAAAATGTGTTGGCCCTTGGCCGGTGTCAGCCGCCCCACGCACAAAATCTCGAAGGTCTCCGGCGCAATCCGCTTCGGCTGCGGCGCGAAGGTCTCCGGATCCACGCCCAGCGGCGACACCACGAATTTGTTCCAGTGCACATACGGCGACAGCTTCATCAGTTGGCTGCGGGCAAAGGAGCTGATGCAGCAGAGAAAATCGGCGGCGCGAATCTTTTCGGCCAGCATCTGCCGGTCGGCGTCGTAAAACTCATCCGGCCCGTGCACCGTGAGCGAGTAGCCAAAGCCAAAGACGGTGCGCACGAATAGCCCCACGCTCGCCGCTTGCGAGGCCAGGTGCACGTGCAGATGCCGCAGTCCGTTCCGCTTCATCCACTGGCCCACCATCAGCGCCTCAATAAAATACATCAGGTTCAGGTAGAGCCGTCGCAGATCCAGCCCCGCCAGCCTGAACGCCAGCCCCACTCCCCGCCAGTAGCCGCCAAAGTTTCTGAAGACCGTTTGCAACTTGGCCACGGTCGCCCCGGCAAGACCGTGCTGCTTTACGCAATAGGTGTTCCGCGCCTCGGCCGCTTCCACCGCCGTCAGCCCATCGATGGGCCTGTCGGGCGGATTGATCGATGCCGTCTCCACGCGAAATCCCAGTTCGCGCAGCGCCAGCACCTCGCGCAACACGAATGTCATCGAGAGTGTCGGGTAGGTGCTGACAAGATAGGCCAGCGAGCGCGGCGGCAGTGCGCCGGGTCGATCGGGATGGGTAGTTTCCGTCATGGTGTCTTTGCGCTTCATTTTACGATGCAAGCCGCACTCCACCTATGGGATTCGTTCGGTGCGCAGTTTCGCGCCGGGCCGGCAGCGGCAAGGGGCGTCGTGCGTTTACAATCACCGGGACGGAGTTCGGCAACTTTGACCATGGAATTTCACATTGCGCGCGAGGCGCGAGAGCGCTATGGGTTCGCCGAATCCCTATTTTCCTACAACGGAAACGTGATCCTGGCCAGCATTGGGGCGTGCCGCGCCTTCGCCCACCGCATGAATCAGGTGCGCGACGTCGAAAAGCATCCCGAGCTGGCCGTCCACGCGGGCCAGTTGTTTGCTATGGGATTGATCGACGAAGCCAGTCACGTGCTCATGGCCCGCTATCGTCAGCAGTTCGACCCCGAGGTCATGACCTCCGCCCTCGATTGGTTCGGCGCGCAGGTGGGCCCTGACAACGTCGATAAGATGCTGCTCGCCTTTGTCGAGCAGTTTCCCGGTCAAAGCGTGATCCGCGGCCAGGAAACGCCGGCGCAATGGCTCGCCGGCGAGACGGCTGGAATGCCTCATCGCGCCGCGGCCCTCGAAGAACTGCTGCTGCTCTGGTCGGCGAATCGCAATCAGGCATTCAAGCCCTTTGAAGAGCTTTTTGAAGACCGCAGCCTTGCCGAGAAGACGGTCTATCGCAAAGTTACGGCGCAAATGCCGGAGTATTTCGCCACGCGCCCGCTCATTCCGCTGCCCGACGCAAAGCCGGTGAGCCTGCTCGATCTTCTGCAGGCGCCCGCGGCCGGTTCGCCCGCCTCGCTCAGCGAGCAGCTTGACCTGATCCGGCGTTTATGGAAGCCGCTGCTCGGCGACAGCCTGGAGCGCTTCCTGCTCATGGCCGGCGAAATCCTCCGCGAGGAAGAACTCGCCATCTGGATGCAGTTCAACCCGCCGGCTGCCCGTGCTCGCGAAGCCGCCGAGCGTCGCCGCAAAACCGGCCAGCAGCAGTGGCTGTCCGATGTGAGCCATGCTGAAGTGCCTGTGTTCGGCGATCCCGCGCACGAATACGAAAAATTCTCACCCGACACTGCCTGGATGCCCGGCGCAGTGCTGATCGCCAAAAGCACGTATGTATGGCTGGCGCAGTTGAGCCGCAAGTACGGCCGCCACATCGGCCGCCTCGACGAAATTCCCGACGAAGATCTCGCGCAACTCGGCGCAAGGGGCATCAATTCGCTCTGGCTCATCGGCGTCTGGGAGCGCAGCCGTGCCTCGCGCACCATCAAGCAGCTCTGCGGCAACAGCGAAGCCGTGGCCTCGGCCTATTCGCTCTTCGACTATCGCATAGCCGACGATCTGGGCGGCGAAGCTGCCTACATCCACCTGCGCGACCGCGCCTACCATCACGGCATCCGCCTCGCCAGCGACATGGTGCCGAACCACATGGGCATCGATTCGCCATGGGTGATTGAGCACCCCGAGTGGTTCATCGCGCGTCAGGATTCGCCCTATCCTTCCTACAGTTTCGAAGGCCCCGATCTCTCCCACGACGGCCGCGTAGAGCTCAGAATTGAGGATCACTATTACGACCAGTCCGATGCCGCAGTGGTGTTTCGCCGTCGCGATAAAGCCTCGGGCGAAACGCGCTACATCTATCACGGCAACGACGGCACCAGCTTCCCATGGAACGACACCGCGCAGCTAGACTACCTGAACCCGGCCGTCCGCGAACAGGTGATTCAGACCATTCTGCATGTCGCGCGCCTGTTTCCGGTGATTCGGTTCGACGCCGCCATGACCCTCGCCAAGCGGCACTTTCATCGCCTCTGGTTTCCCGGGCCCGGCTCGAGCGGGGCCATTCCATCGCGCGCGGAATACGGTATGACGCAAGCTGAATTCGACCGAGCCATGCCGCACGAGTTCTGGCGCGAGGTGGTCGACAGAGTTGCCGCCGAAGTACCCGGCACCTTGCTCCTTGCCGAGGCCTTCTGGCTCATGGAAGGCTATTTCGTCCGTACCCTCGGCATGCACCGCGTTTACAATTCGGCCTTCATGATCATGATGAGGGACGAGGACAACGCGAAGTACCGTTCCGTCATCAAAAACACGCTCGAGTTCGATCCCGACATCATGAAGCGCTACGTCAACTTCATGTCGAATCCCGACGAACGCACTGCCATCGACCAGTTCGGCAAGGGCGACAAGTACTTTGGCGTCGCGGTCATGATGTCCACGCTGCCCGGCCTGCCCATGTTCGGCCACGGCCAGATCGAGGGATTCACAGAAAAGTACGGCATGGAGTACCGCTGGCCGCGCTATCAGGAAAATCCCGATCACTGGCTGGTCGAGCGCCACGAGCGCGAAGTTGCGCCGCTGCTCAAGCGCCGCTGGCTCTTCGCTGAGAGCGCGCACTTCCTGCTCTACGACTTCTTCCATCCCAGCGGTTCGGTGATCGAAGACGTCTTCGCCTATTCCAACCGCACCGGCGGCGAGCGCGCCCTTGTGGTCTATCACAATCGCTACGGCGACGCGCATGGGACGATCGATTTCTCTGCTGCCTATGCGGACAAAGGATCGGGCCAGCTTCGCCAGCGCCGTCTGCCCGATGGCCTTGGCCTGAGCGGCGACCGCACGGCCGTGATTGCCTGGCGCGATTCGATCACGGATCTCAAGTACTTGCGGCGGGCTGGAGATTTGCTCGATCACGGCCTCACTCTCAGCCTCCACGCCTATCAGTGCCACGTCTTTCTCGACTGGCATGAGCTCCATGCCACTGCGGAGAAGCCCTGGGACCGGCTCGCCGATTGGCTCAACGGGCGTGGCGTCGCGTCGCTCGACGAGGAACTCGTCAATCTCGAGTTGCAGCCCGTGCATGAAGCTCTGCGCCGGTTCCTCGATCCGGGCCTGGTGCGGCACTTCGCCGATGTCGCCGACCATCCGCGTGCCGTGGGTGCGGAACGAGCCAAGAAAATCGAGAGGCAGCGCAACGATTTTATGAAAGATGCGTGGGTGCGGGCCGAAGCGCTCTTGCGTGCGGTCCAGTTCGCTCACGCTGCGCGTCTCCGGCAGGCGGGCGAGCTCACGCCCAGCCCTGACCCGGTCGATGCGGCATCGCAGGCGCAGGCACTAAAAAAGCTGCTCCGCGCCGCCATCCATATGCCGGCTGTGGAAGCGCTCTTCCTGGTGCCCTGGACCGCTGCCGCGCGCCGCGTGTTGCCCAGTCCCAGCCCGCAACTTACGGCAACGGAGATGTGGGGCCCGGTGCTCGCCTGGTGCGTGCTCGCATGGCTCGCCGATTCCATGGATCCCGCGCAACCCGAGCGCACCGCGCTCGATCTCTTCGATCGCCTGCGCCTGCGCGAGCCTTTTGGGCATGCCTTCACCGCGCTCGGCTTCCAGGGTGAAGAAGCGTGGTGTGTTGCCGCGCGCATCAAGGTTCTGCTGTTGACTGGCGCGGGCGCGGGCAATGAAAAGTCATCAGTGCGGGAGCCGGAAGACGCCAATTCTGCAGCGCCGGACTCCTCTGTAGCGCCAGACTCCAGTCCTGCTGTACCGGCAGCGCCCATGCTGCCGGAGGCATCGCGTGCGGATGTCGATGCCGGAGCGGGGAACCGCACTGTCGAGGGTGCCCCCGGTCCCTCGCATTTGGGAACCGGGGAAGGAAAGAGCGCCCCGCCGGCTCCGCAATCTGAGCAGGATCAAGTAGCGCTGGCTCACGTTCTCTGGCTCGATCCCGATGTCCGGTGGCTTTGCGGCGTTCATGAATCGGAGGGTCACTTCTGCCTCGTCCGCGAACAGTATGAAGAATTGCTCTGGTGGCTGCTCATGCCGGCGTTGCTGCGCCTCGCCGGTGAGGCCGCGCCGAGCCGCGCAGCGGTGGAGGACTTGAGCAAGACTGTCGCGAACGCTCTTCACTCTGCCGAGGCGGCGGACTATCGTATCAACACGCTGCTGGGCCCGCTTGCGGTTGCGAACGGCGGTGAAACCGCCGATACCGCCGAATCTCCCGCGCCGGAATCCGGACCCGGCGAGCCCACCGCGAGCGCGCCCGATGCTGAACCTTGAGACGCCGGGCCTCCTTCGCGCGCAAATTCCACAATCACAGGCCCCTGTGACCATAGGCACATCGCGCTGGCGGTGTGAAGGTGCAAAGTTCCTGCCGGAGCTTCTCTGGAGAGAGGCCGATAGTCTTGTTGTGTGCCTTTGAGCCGTTGCGCACAGGTTGCCGTGGCTCGGCGAGCACCCGGCAAGCACCGCTCTTCTCCCGGAGAATTCGTCCACAGCGCGAGGGTTCGGCGCGTCAGGCTTTTGGGGAACCCGCCGGGGAGGGATCATGCCAAGCGCCGCTCCTGAAGTTGCTCACAACGGTCTTGAAGCCCACGAGCGTCTGCTCCCGCAAGAGCGCTTGCTCATCGATCAGGCCATCGCCAAGTGTGGAAATCGCCCCGGCGCGCTGCTGGGCATTCTTGAGGCCGTTCAATCCGCCAACGCGCACAAGTTCCTCTCCATGGAGGCGCTGCGCTACATCGCCGACGAAACCGGCGTGCCCCCGGCAAGAATCTATAGCGCGGCTACGTTCTATTCGCTTTTCAATCTGGAGCCCCAGGGCGACCACGTGATCTGTGTTTGCCGCGGAACCGCCTGTCACACGCGCGGCTCCCGCGATCTGCTGGAAAAGCTCTGCCTCGATCTCGGCTTGAGCGATCGCGAAGCTGACGAAAACAGCGAAGCCGACAAGCTGGCCATCACCACGGCGGATCGCCGCTTGACCGTGCGCACGGTGGCCTGTTTCGGCCAATGTGCGCTGGCGCCGGTTGTCGAAGTCGACCACCACATTCTCAGCCACGTCAATGAGCGCACGCTGCAGCGCGAGGTGAAATCGCTGACCCAAGGGAGGAAATAATGCCGCGTATTCAGGATATTGGTGCGTTCAACGCGGTACGTGAATCCGGGCTGGCCAAGCTCACGCCGTCGATTCCGCGCATTACTGTGGGCATGGGCACATGCGGCCGCGGCAACGGAGCCGAAGAGGTCTTTCACGCCCTCAATGAAGCCATTCAACGCGGCGGCCTCGACGTTCTGCTCGCCAGCGTAGGCTGCTTCGGTCCCTGCTTTCAGGAGCCCATCGTCAGCGTGCGTCTTCCCGGCAATCCCATCGTGATTCTGCATCGCGTGCACGCCAACGACGCCAATCGCATTCTCGAAGGCCTCTCCACGGGCAAATTTCCCTCCGATCTTGTGTACTGCAAAATCGAAGAATGGGATCACATCACTGCGCACGTGCGTTACGGCCAGGGCTATCCTGACATCCCGCTCTGGAACGCGCTGCCCTTCTTTAAAGGCCAGAAGAAAATCGTGCTGCGCAATTGCGGCCTCATCAGTCCTTCCGACATCGAGGAGTACATCGCCGTCGGCGGTTACCAGGCGCTCTACCAGGTGCTCATCGACAACCGTACCGACGCCGTCATCGAGCAAATCAAAGCCTCGCGCCTGCGCGGCCGCGGCGGTGCGGGCTTCCTCACCGGCAACAAGTGGGATTTCCTCGCCAAGGCCGAAGGCGACGCCAAGTACATCATCTGCAATGCCGATGAGGGCGACCCCGGCGCCTACATGAACCGCAACGAAATCGAAGGCGACCCGCATTCCCTGCTCGAAGGCATGATCATCGGCGCTTACGTAATGGGCGCAACCGAGGGCATCGTCTACGTGCGCGCCGAGTATCCGCTCGCCGTGCGTCGCCTCAACCGCGCCATCGAGCAGGCGCGCGAATACGGCCTGTTAGGAGCGAACATCCTCGATCGCGGCTTCAACTTCAACATCGACCTGGTGCAGGGCGCAGGCGCCTTCGTCTGCGGTGAAGAAACTGCTCTCATCGCCTCGCTCGAAGGCTTCGCCGGCCGTCCCCGCCCACGTCCCCCCTATCCCGCGCAAAAAGGCTTGTGGGGACGTCCCACCAATATCAATAATGTTGAAACCTGGTACAACGTTGCGCCCATCGTCACGCGCGGCCCTGCCTGGTTTACTGAGACCGGCAGCGCCAAGAGCCCCGGCACCAAAGTTTTCTCGCTGGTGGGCAAGGTGCAAAACACGGGCCTCATTGAAATGCCGCTCGGCACGCCGCTACAAAGTTTTATTTATGACATCGGCGAAGGCGCCGCGCCTGGCCGCCGCGTAAAAGCCGTGCAGACCGGCGGACCCTCTGGTGGCTGCATTCCCGTCGAGATGTTCGAAACCCCAGTCGATTATGAAAACCTCGCCCAGATCGGCTCCATCATGGGTTCCGGCGGCATGGTCGTCATGGACGAGGACAACTGCATGGTCGATGTGGCCCGCTACTTCATCGAATTCACACACTCTGAGTCCTGCGGCAAATGCGTCCCTTGCCGCGTCGGCCTCAACAAGGCTCTGCGCATTCTCAACGCCGTCACCACCGGCAGAGGTACATCGGAGCACCTCAATCTTCTCGACGAGCTGGGCCGCATGATTCGCGACTGCTCGCTCTGCGCGCTCGGCCAGTCCGCGCCCAACCCGGTGCTCACCACTATCCGCCATTTCCGCGACGAATACGAGGATCACATTGTCGCGCACCGCTGCCGAGCCGGGGTCTGCCAGGAGCTCGCGCTGTCTCCTTGTGAGAATAGTTGCCCGCTGCGCATGAACATCCCACGCTTCCTCGAGCTCTACAGCGAAGGCCGTCTCGACGACGCCTTCGAGTCCGTGATTCTCGACAATCCCTTGCCCGCCTCGACGGGCCGCGTCTGCCAGCACCCATGTGATAATCGCTGCCGCCGCCAATCCTTCGATGAAGTGGTGAACATGCGCGAGGTGCATCGCCTCATCGCCGACTCCATCTTCCAGTCCGACCACTTCGACGCCATGCTCCAGCGGCTTCTCGAGCGCCGACTTCCCTCCACCGGCCGCAAGATTGCCGTGGCCGGCTCCGGGCCCACCGGCCTCACTGCGGCCTTTTACCTCGCCATGCTCGGCCACGACGTTACCGTCCTCGAAGAGCGCAGCGAAGCGGGCGGCATGTTGCGCTTTGCGATTCCCGAGTACCGGCTGCCCAAAGCTGTTCTGCGCCGCGAACTCGATCTCATCGAGGGCGTAGGCGTCAAATTCGTCTTCAACACCCGCGTCGGTTTCGATCTTCCGCTCAACGATCTTGCCACCAACTTTGACGCCGTTTTTATCTCCATCGGAACCTGGAAGGAGTCCTGGCTTTATCTGCCGGGCACCGAACTGAAAAACGTTTTTCCGGCGCTGATTTTTCTTGAGTCCGTGGCACGCGGCGAAAAAGCCGTGGTCGGTTCCCGCGTCGCCATCGTGGGCGGCGGCAATGCAGCCATTGATTCCGCGCGTACTGTGCTGCGCATGGGCGCTCAGGCCACCATTCTTTACCGCCGCGAACGAAAAGACATGCCCGCCATCGACGAAGAGATCCAGGCCGCGGAGGAAGAGGGCGTGCGCTTCGTTTTCCTCGCTGCGCCGCATCGCATCCTGGGCGGCACGGACGGCAGCGTGAAGGCCATCGAAATCGTGAAGACGCGCCTCGGCGAGTACGACAAATCCGGCCGCCGCCGCCCCATCCCCACCGACGAGGTACAGCGCTTCGAGTGCGACAGCGTGATTCTAGCGGTGGGCGAAACCTTCGACATGGATTTTTGTCGCGCCTCCGGCCTTGAACTCAAGGAGGAAGGCACCATTGTCGTCGATCGCTTCACGTTTGAAACCAGCCGTCCCGGTTTCTATGCCGGCGGCGACGTAATCACCGGCGCTTCCAACATGTCGAACGCGATGAGCGGCGGCAAGCAGGCCGCGCGCAAAATCGACGAGCGCCTCGTAGGAGCCGGACGCTGGGAGCAGCTCTTCCCCGAGTTCGAATACAGCCACGCCACACCGGGAGAGCCCAGCCTCTCACGCCGCCACACCGCCCATTTGTTGCCTCCCGCCGCGCGTGCCCGGTCGCAGCAGGAAGTTGTCGCCAACCTCACCCCGCAGGAGGCATTGGAAGAGTGCCGCCGCTGTCTGCGCTGCGATTTGCGCGGCGCGCCCAGTGGCAGTTGATGAGATGCAGTGAAATGTAAGGAAAGCCGGTAGACATGGAAGCCAAGGCAAACATTAAAATCATCTCCGTTCGCATCGACGGCGAGCTGGTCACCGCGCACGAAGGCGACACCGTCCTCGACGCCGCGCGCGCCAACGGAAAGTACATTCCTACGCTCTGCTATCTCAAAGGCATCAGCGCCGTGGGCGCTTGCCGCCTGTGCGTGGTCGAGCTGGCTGGCACGGATCGCTTGCTGCCCGCCTGCACCACGCCCGTGCAGGAAGGCATGTCGATCAAGACTCAATCGGCCCGCCTCACGCTGTACCGGCGCATGGCCGTCGAGTTGCTTCTCGTCGAGCGTAATCACATCTGCTCGTCGTGTGTTTCGAATGGCCACTGCTAGCTGCAATCCATGGCGCAGTCGCTCGGCGTCACGCATGTGCGCTACGCCTACAACAACCCCCGCCTCACCGTTGACATGTCCCATCCCCGCTTCGTCCTCGATCACAACCGCTGCATTCTCTGTACGCGTTGCGTGCGCGTCTGCGCCGAGGTTGAAGGCGCTCACGTCTGGGAAGTCTCATCGCGCGGCATCTATTCGCGCATTGTAAGCGATCTCAAAGACGATTGGGGCCACGCCAGCAACTGCACCGCCTGCGGTAAGTGTGTGCAAGCTTGCCCCACCGGCGCGCTTGTGGAAAAAGGCTTCGCCGTGCACGAGATGGTCAAGGAAACCGGCAAGATCAGCCGCCTGGCCGGCCAGCGCACCGTCCACGCCGGCGAATCACATTAGCCGCAAATCCTCGCCCGTTCCCGTGCGCATCGGTTGCAGAACCTCGGCTGTTAAGATTTTGCCTGGGAGAGCAATCTGTGCCTAAATCCGATCAAGAGACCTTTCAGTCCGCGCGCCGCGAGCTCTTCTCCGCCGTCATCGGCGACGTCATGGACAAAATGGGTCTGCTGCACCAGTTTCTGCCGCCCGGCATTGTGCCCCTCGACCGCTCCATGGTGATTTGCGGGCGCGCCATGACCGTTCTTGAAGCCGACTGTTTCGACGAATCCGTCAATACGGCCGGTGGCTCGCATAATCCGCTCTCGGCGCGTCCCTTCGGCCTGATGATGGACGCGCTCGACGACCTCAAACTCGACGAAGTCTACATCTGCACCGGCGCCTCGCCGCGTTACGCGCTCTGGGGCGAGCTGATGAGCGTGCGCGCCGCCAAATGCGGTGCGGCCGGCGCCGTCGTCGACGGCTACTCCCGCGACACGCGCGGCGTCCTCGCCCTCGGCTTTCCCACGTTCTCGCACGGCAGTTATGCCCAGGATCAGGGCCCGCGCGGCAAAGTCATCGACTTCCGCATTCCCATCGAGATCGGTCAGGCGCGCATCGCGCCAGGAGATACAATTTTTGGCGATCTCGACGGGGTCTGCGTGGTTCCCCGCGCCGCCGAGCAGGAGGTTTTCGCCCGCGCCTTCGAGAAAGCGTGCCAGGAGAAGACGGTCCGCAAGGCTCTCGAAGAAGGCATGCCCTCGAAGGCCGCGTTTGAGAAGTTCGGCATCCTCTAAGAACAGGGATCAGGGAACAGCGGACAACTCCAAGCAAAGAGCTAAAAGCTAATAGCTAATAGCGAACAGCTAAGACTTGAAACCTGACACCTGAAACCTGCCCCCTGTAGAATCACTGCAGGGCTGCCGGGCTGGGCCCTTTGGCGCTAACTATCGATGAGCGAACCCGAATCAGAGCTTAATCCCCAGGCACAGGCCGTTTCGCCGGCGTGGGAGAGAGTCGAACGCGCACGGCATCCCCAGCGCCCTTACCCCATGGAACTGATCGAGCGAATCTTCACGGATTTCAGCGAGATTCACGGGGATCGCGCCTTTGGCGACGACGAAGCCGTGGCTTGCGGCATGGCCAGGCTGGGCGCCGAAGAGGTCATGGTCATCGGCAACCGCAAAGGCGGCACCACCAAGGAGCGCGTGCGGCGCAACTTCGGCATGCCGCATCCCGAGGGCTACCGCAAAGCGCTGCGCGCGATGAAGATCGCCGAGAAATTTGGCCGCCCCGTGATCAGCTTCATTGATCTGCCCGGTGCGTATCCCGGCATGGGAGCCGAGGAGCGCGGCCAGGCCGAAGCCATCGCTCGCAACCTGCGCGAGATGGCGCGGCTACGTGTGCCCACCATCTCCGTCATCAGCGGCGAAGGCGGATCGGGCGGAGCGTTGGCGCTCGCCGTTTCCGATCGCGTCCTCATTCTCGAGTACGCGCTCTACTTTGTCATCTCGCCGGAGGGTTGCGCGTCCATCATGTGGAATGACGCGGGAAAGAAGGCCATCGCCGCCGAAGCGCTTCGCGTCTCCGCCCCCGAGGTCGTGGATTTGGGCTGTGTGGACGAGATCATCCCCGAGCCGCCGAATGGCATTCACGCGGATCGCGAAGTAGGCTCCGGATTACTCGGCGCGGTGCTCAAAAAGCAACTCCACGAACTCCAGGCGCTGTCGGTCGAAGACTTGGTGGCCGAGCGGCAGAAAAAATTCCGCAATGTTGCACAGTTCTACACGCAAAGCTGATTTCCCAGCAGGAAAGTTCCGACAACCCCGATGAGGCAACCGCAAGCACATCTCCGCAACATCCGGCGCGCGGCATCTCGCGCGGCAACCCAGGCCTGGGTGCCCGCCTTTGCTTTCGATCGGAGGCGGCCGTGACCGAACCCGTCTACACCGGCGGACGGCTGCGCGCCTACCTCGAGTTTCTGGCGGCGTTTCTTTACTTTTTTCTGGCGCGGTCGTTCGCATTCCATGGTGCGCAAGGACTGGCCGGCGGTGCCTGGTCTCCGCTTGTGGAACAGGCCATGCTGGTCTTCTTGCTGCTCATCGGATACGCCACCATGGGCTTCTGGCTCGACCGCCAGGCCGACCCGATCAGCGAGCAGGGACTGCCGCGACGCTCCGGATGGCCGCGCGAGGTCGGGCTGGGACTAGCAACTGGCTGGGCGATCGCCTTGGTTTGCGTCCTGCCGCTTACCGTGATCGGCGGCATCGCCGTCTCCTTCTCTCCGCAGGCCTCATCGTGGAGCTGGCTGGTGGTCGATACCGCCTTCTTCGCGTTGGCCGCTTTGGCTGAAGAGATTGCCTTCCGCGGCTACGCCTTCCAGCGTTTCGAGCGCGCGGTCGGGCCCACTGGAGCCGCACTGGGCTTTGCCGCCATATACGCCATTTTGCAGGCGCTCCTGCCGGGCGCAAGCCACGTGAGCTTCGCCGTCTCCCTCATGCTCGGGCTCGTCCTCTCCGCGTGTTATCTGCGTACCCGCGCCCTGTGGGTCAGTTGGAGTCTCAACTTCGCATGGAAAGCCAGCCGCGCTTTGCTCTTCGGTCTCGCCATCAGCGGCGTCAACAGCCATTCACCGGTGGTGCAGGGCGATCCTATGGGGTCGTTTTGGCTCACAGGCGGCGCCTTCGGACTCGACGGCAGTTGGGTCACGTTTTTTGTGCTTCTCGTGGCGCTGCCTGTGGTCTTCCGCATTACGCGTGACCTCAACTATCGCCACAACGCTCCCGTGGTCGTTCCGGGTGGGATTCCCGTTGACCTCGATGCCATCTCGCGCGCTCAGCACGAGGCAGCCATGGGACCGGCCGCGCCCGCAGCGCCCTCGCTGGTGCAAATCGTAAATGCAGGGAACCAGGGAACGAGGGACCAAGGAACCGAGAAAACAGGGAACGAGTGACCGAGGGACCTGCGGACCAAGCCAACTGCGGACGGCGAGCGGGAACATCTGAAAGCCAACAGTGTAAAGCTAAGAGTTGGGAGCCGCCTTGGTCTCTGCCTTGCCATTTCACCCCGAATGGCGCTAAGGTTTGCCTAGCAAGGCTGACTGGTAGCGCAAGAACCCATGGGAGGTCCCCATGAAGCGGCGTCTCCATTTCCCCCGGATCGGGCCCCAACAAATTGGCTCGACTACAAAATCGACGACTGCTGGATCGACCGCGAACCACCACGTAAACAGAATGATTGCGCGCGCCTTCGGCATGGGCGCGCTGGCCGTGCTTCTTGGCGCCGCCACCGGCGTCTCCCAGGTTCTTACCGTCGATACCAGCGGGAAGGGCAAGGTAGCCTCCAGCGGTCCGGTGGATCGGCGGTACGCGCAGATCGAACCTACCCACGTCGAACTGGCCAAAACCGAGCTCGATCCCAAGGCCCGCCTGGAGTTAATTCGGGCCCTCGAATCGGAGCAGGGCTTTGCCATGCGCCCGCTTCCCCGCGGCCATAAGGGTCTTACCTTGGCAGCCAACGGCAAGCTTGAGCCCGCCGGCGAGAGCTATCTGAACATGGTGACCAGCGAGGGACTCTCCGCCAAGCCGGGCGCCCGCGTGGTCGTCACCAACATCACCATCGATCGCTCCAAAATCGTCTTCGATCTCGACGGCGGACCCGACCCCAAACATCGCTTTCTGCGCCACATTCAGATCAGCGTAGGTCCTGAGATGGGCGATCCGGATATCGATCCCACCATCGCCAACGCCGCCGGTGATCCCGTCGGCTCGCGCCTAACGCTCACCTTCGGCGAGCATGTTCCCGAGCTCACGCCTGTCCAGGTCAAGGCGCTGCTCGCCCCGCTCATCTCTTTTGATGTCAAGTCGTCGGTGCAAGCCTTTACAGACACGCTGCCGGCCGAGTTGAAAAATGCCATTCTTGGCCACAAAGTGCTGGTGGGCATGACGACCGATATGGTGCTCTTCGCCATGGGCCAGCCCTCCACCAAGACGCGTGAGATGGACGGCCAGATGCCTTTCGAAGAATGGATCTACGGCACGCCGCCACAGGACGTCAATTTCGTCCGCATCAACGGCAACCGCGTGATTCGTGTGGAGATTGCCAGAGATGGCGAGCCGCTGCAGATCTTCACCGAGGATGTCGTGACGGCCATGATGACCACCGATGGCCAGTCGGCGATCATGACGCAAGCCACTACGCGAACCATCCACGAGGGCGATGTGCAGCCCGACCCTGACAAGCAGGCGCCGAGCGCTCCTCCCAGCCTCCGCAAACCCGGCGAAACCACGACCACCGACGAAGCCAACCCCTACGGCAACCCCAATGTGGGCGTGATGCGTCCGGTGCAATTCCCCAAGCCGCATACGGATGAGCAGCCCGGGGCTAATCCCGATGAGCAGCCCAGCGCTCCCGCTGCCGTCGGCCAGTCCGCACCGGCATCCTATCAGCAGCCTGCGGCGCAGGGAAATGCGCAATCTCCGCCAGCCAATGGCTCTCAACCGCAAGCCGTCCCTGCGAATAAGGCCCCCGCGCCGACCAGCAACCAGCAACCCGCGGCCAGTACCAGCCAGCTTGTCAGCTCCGGCTCTTCGGCGCAGCCAAACTGACCTGTCCGCCGCGTATTAAACTGGAATGAGCGAGTCACGTTCGCTCCGGCCAGAATTTCGCGCCCGGAGGCGGGCCGGTACCGCACCGTTGAAGCCGCGGGCGATTTCCAGTCCGTGCGTGCAGAGACACCTCAAGAAGGAGAATCACCCTAACCATGGCCAAAATTGCCAAAACAGGCGATCGCAAGAAAGTGATGGACACGACGAAGTCGACGGACTGTCCCAAATGCTCGAAACCCACGCGCATCGTCAAGCGCGTCAAGGACCGTGAACGCGGCATTCCCGGCGGAGTCTATATCTCGTGCTCCGTGTGCGACTTCTACGAAAAGCTCTAAGCTTTGCTTGAGTTTCGATCCACGTAAAAAGCCCGGCTTTGTGCCGGGCTTTTTCGTCCCACATACCTAAAACACAATCGCTTGTGCCATCTCCTGCAGGATCGCTTCAGCCGCTTCCGCCGGCTCAGGCGCTTGCGTAATGGGCCTTCCCACCACCAGGTAACTTGCGCCCGCGCCGAGCGCGTCGGCGGGCGTTGCCAGGCGCTTTTGGTCGCCAGCCGCGGCGCCCGCAGGCCGAATGCCGGGAATTACCAGCACACCCTCCGCGCCGGTCAGCGCTCGAACCGCTCCCACTTCCTGGGGTGAGCAAACAAACCCGTAGATGCCTGCCTCCAGCCCCATCTTTGCCAGCAGTTCCACCTGCGCAGCGGGCGAGCGCCCCACTCCGCTGGCTTTCAGTTGCGCTGCGTCCATGCTCGTTAGCACGGTCACGGCCAGTAGTTGCGGCGGATCGATTACGCCGTCCAGCGCTGCACGCGCGGCAGCCAGCATGGCCGGGCTTCCCGCCGCGTGAACCGTCATCATGCGCGCGCCCAGAGCGGCAACCGAGCGCACGGCGCCTGCCACGGTGTTGGGAATGTCGTGGAACTTCAGGTCCAGAAACACTGAGTGACCGCGCGCCGTCAGTGTTTCGACTACGGCAGGGCCGGAAGCAGCAAACAGTTCCAATCCCACCTTAAACCATTTGCATTCGCCCTCCAACCGCTTCACTAGTTCTTCGGCAGCCTTGGCGCTCGAAACATCGAGCGCCACAATCAGGCGCTTGCGTGCTTCTTCCATCCGGTCAGGCTCTATCGGGCGACCGGAAACGAATGTTGGGTTCAAGCGTTCGGGGATGGGCATACTTAAATGCTAACTGATTTTCTGCTGCGAGAGTTTGCGCCGCAGTGGGCGCGCGTTCTCGAAGTAGGTAATTTCCAGGATCGAACGCGCTGTCCGACAGAAAGCGACAACCGGTACCATGGTACGAAGGAGCCGATTTTGAAGCCGGGAAAGCTAGCGGTGCGGACGTGGGTCATTGGAATTCTGGGGTTTGTCCTGGCTGTTCCGGCTGTGGCCGCGACCGTTCACACCAACCCCATGAACTACGACCCCCAGGTGCGCGCAGCGTATGACCGCTTCTACAACCTCGATTATCCCGGCGCTGTGGAGCGTTTCCAGCAGTTTCACCAGGCCCACCCGGGCGATCCACAGGCCACGGCCTATCTGCTCAACGCGCTGATCTTTCAGGAACTTTACCGCCAGGATCTGCTCGACACCACCTTTTACGCCAACGACGGATTTCTCACCGGTCACCACGCCACCGACGAGGATCCTCAAAAGCGCGATCGGATCTTTGCCCTGGCTGATGAAGCGGTGCGCGAAGCCGACTGGCGCATCAGCAAGAATCCCAACGATGTCGATGCGCTCTTTGCCCGCGCCTGGGTGCGTAGTTTGCGCTGCGCCTATGTAGCCATGGTGGAGCGCGCCTTCGCCACCGGTTTCCGCCTGGCCACCAAGGCCAAAGACGACGCGGCGCGTGTTTTAGAGATCGATCCCAATTACGTCGATGCCAAGCTCATCACCGGCGTCTACGAGTATGTGGTGGGCGCGCTGCCCTGGCCCTTCAAACTCATGATCGGCTTTGCCGGCATCACCGGCTCCAAATCCACGGGACTCGCCATGCTTGAAGATGCCGGCAAGCACGGCGTCATCACCAGTGTCGAGGCGCGTACCGTCATTGCGCTCTTCCTGCGCCGTGAATCGCGGTACAAGGAAGCCATTCAGGTGGTGCGCGGCCTGAAGGGCGAATATCCTCACGATTTTCTGTTCTGCCTTGAAGAAGCCAACCTGCGCAAGGATGCGGGCGAGGGAATGGCGGCCGCGGATTCTTATCGGCAACTTTTGGCCGACGCGGCGCGGCCCGGTTATTTTGCTTCGTCCAAACTTGAATTGGCCTACTTCGGACTGGGTGACGCTCTGCGCGGCCAGCGCCATGACGACGAAGCCGCACGGGCCTATGAACAAGCGGCCTGGACGCGCGGCGCGGGCTCGGAACTCAAGATTCGTTCGCTCCTCGATGCCGGTGAATGCCACGACCTGAACGGCCAGCGAGCGCAGGCGTTGCGCGATTACCAGGAGGCCATCGACGCCGACCCTAGCACCACTCGCGCCGGCGAGGCCAGGAAGTACCTGCACACTCCCTATCAGGGAACCTGAGGAATCACTCCGGCTCTGCCGCTTCAACCGGAAAGAGGGAACCGCCGCGCGCTAAACCTCGTATCCTTAAACGAGTTGAACTTCGTCCTCGGAGAACCGGACATGACCGTCTTTTGTCAGCGCTGTGGCACCGGATTACCGGCAAGCGCCCATTTCTGTTCGACCTGTGGTGCGGCCATTCCCGCCGTGCAGCCCATCCCCGGCCGGCCGCTCCTCCGCCCCCGCATGGGCCGCCAGATCGGCGGAGTCTGCATCGCCATTGCGCAGGCTAACGGATGGGACGTTTCTCTGGTCCGCATCATAGCGGTCATCGGCCTGATTTTCTCGAGCGGCTTGGTCGGCGTGGCCTATCTTGCTGCGTGGATTGGAATTCCTGAGGAGACGCCACCCCTGCCGGGAGCGTATCCTCCAGGTGTATGAACGGCGTCTCTCTTTCTGACGGCTCAGGCCTTGGATTCACCGACGCAGGCACCGGCCCACCGGTCGTCTTTCTGCATCCCACCCCTCTCGACCGCGATTACTGGCGTCCGCTCACCAAAGAACTTGCCGGCATCCGCTCCGTGGTCCCCGATCTGCGCGGCCACGGTGTCTCCGAGCTCGGTTCGGCGATGCCGGTGGGCGGCTTTGACCTGGTTCCCGACGCTCCCATGCTCACCATGGACCAATTGGCCACCGATGTTCTCGCCCTCCTCGATCAGCTCTCCCTGCGCAGGGCCGTCTTTGCGGGCTGTTCCATCGGCGGCTACGTCCTGCTGGAGCTATGGCGCAGGGCCCCCGAACGCATGACGGGTCTGGTCTTTATCTGCTCCAAACCGCAACCCGATGCCCCGGCCAACCTGATCCGTCGCGCCGAAATCATCGAGCGGGCGCGGACGGAGGGCGTCACCGCGCTCTTCGACGGCATGGCGCAAACCCTCCTCAGCGAAACCGTCCGCCGCGAGCGTCCAGAGATTGTTGCCGAGGTGCGCGCGCATATGACCCTCACACCCGAAGCCGTGGTTGCGGTTCAGGCCGGCCTGGCCACGCGCCCCGATTCCGTGCCCACCGTGCACACCATCCGTGTCCCCGTTCTCGCCATCGCGGGCGCGGAGGATGTTTCCGTCGCTCCCGCTGACACGGAAGCATTTCGCGCCGCTCCCGGAGGTTGCGAGTTCCACGTGCTGCCCGGTGCCGGCCACTTTGCCGCATACGAGCAGCCACGCAAAGTCGCGGCCCTCATGGCGCCCTGGCTGCGGCAATTCGATCACTGAAGAGACCGGGTCCGGAGGGGTCGATCGAGAATAGCCCAGGGCAAGCGCAGCGCGGCCCTGGGATAGCGGGCAAACAGATCGCAACCGCCCCGGAGGTCGGCCGAATCGCCTGCACTCCACATTTTTCTCATTCATGCGACTGTCTTGCCTGAAATCCGCCGCCTCTCCCGTAGCCACGAGACGCTGATAAAATCGCCCACGAAGTTACTTGCCGGTTTCCGGAGATTCCTATGCGCAATGCCTCGATTTCGAACCCTGCCCGCCGCAAATTCCTGCGCGCTGTGCCCGCCGCCGCAGCCGCCGGCTTCACACTCACCAATGAGTCGTTGTTTACCGCCTCGTCTGCCGAGCAAAGCATGAGCGCTCCTGCGATGACCTTCAAGCTCTTCAAGGCGCAGGGAATTCAGGACGACCTCAGCGCCCTCGCAGCCAATCCCGGCAATAACAATCTTGTGCAGGAGAAATCTTTTGTCGTGGTCCTTACGACCGAGAAGGCTAAAGCCGCTGCGGAATTCGAATGGCACGAGCATCGCGACCACATCTTCCAGATTCTCGACGGGTCCACAGTCTACGAAGTAGGCGGAACGCCCAAGGGCGCGCACAGCAAGGGGCCCGGCGAATGGTTAGCGCCTGAATCGGAGCAGCACCAAACCGTCGCCCTGAACAAAGGCGACATGCTGGTGATTGCGCGGGGCACACCGCACCGCCGCGTCACCACCGGGAGCGTCACGTTTTCACTGATTTCACCGCAGGGAAGCTAACTACCAGTGTGTCGAGTCATAAGTTCGCACCAAAATGAAGTTGTCATCCTGAGCGAAGTGTGCCGCGCTTCGCGCGGCACACACGTCGAAGAATATGCGGTTGTTCCTTCCGCTTTTATGCAGCCCGTCCCAGTCTCCGCAGGAAAAGCTAAGAGCTGTTTTTCAGTTTCTGCTGCGCACCTTTGACAGCAGCCGCAACATCTCCAGGTACAGCCACACCAGCGTCACCATGATGCCGAACGCCGCGTACCACTCCATGTATTTGGGAGCGCCGACGGTCACGCCCTGCTCCACAAAATCAAAGTCCAGCACCAGGTTCAGCGCCGCGATGGCGACCACGAACAGGCTGAAGCCAATGCCAATCAGCCCGGAGCCAAAGACAGAAGAGAAAGCGGAAATATGGAACATGCTGAGCAGCCACGTGAGGAGATAGAAGATCATGATCCCGCCTGTCGCCGCCACCACGCCCATGCGAAACTTCTGCGTTACCTTGATCACGCCGGACTGGTACAGGAACAGCATCACGAAGAGCGTGCCGAACGTCAACCCCACGGCTTCCAGGGCAATGCCCGGATAGCGTATTTCAAACAGGGCGGACAGTCCGCCCAGCACCAGGCCCTCAAGCAGCGCGTAGATCGGCGCCGTCACCGGCGACCAGGTCTTCTTGAAAATCGTCACCATGGCGATTACAAATCCGCCCAGTGCGCCCAGCATCAATTCCGGTGCGACAGAGGCCGGGTCGTGTGTCTGCATGAATTGGTTCCACGTCCACGCCGCCGTCGCTACCGCGCACAGCAGTAGAATGCCGGTCTTGTTCACCGTGCCGCTCAGGGTCATGCGATCCGCGGAGTCCACCAGGCTGCCACCGTATTGGCTGCGCGCAGCATCGCTGAAAGTGCTCTGGCCGAGCGCTGGATTCGAAGTTTTGAACAGTGCCATGGTTTGTCTCCATTGTGCGAAACATGTTTGAGGAATTGCCAAGCTGTGCAGCTGCCTGACTCGCCGCTTTCATTCTAAACATAGCGGCAGAACGCCGCCATATGCGCCGTTTCAGGCCTCAATCGAACGCCGACAAGCCGTAGGCGCTCTCGTACCGCGCCACCGTCGACCGCAGATTTTCCACCGCATCCACGTCCTGGATCCCGCCGCGTGCTCCCTGCGCCATGCAGTTCATGGCCGCCGCCGCGCAGGAGAAATCCAGCTGCCTTTCCAGCGGCCACTCTTGTATCAGCCCGTAAATAAACCCAGCGCGAAAGATGTCGCCGGCTCCGGTCGTATCCACCACCGGAACGCGGAACGCGGCGCAATGCACCAGTTGCTTGCCATCCCACGCCAGCACGCCGTCTTCGCCCAGGGTCGCTGCGCTCAGCTTGCATCCGTAACGCGAGAGCATGCGGCGCAAGGCGCGCTCCAGGTTATTGTCGTCCATCAAGCGGCAGGAGAAATCCTTGCTGACAATCAAATAATCCACATTCGCAACCAGATCTTCGATGCCGGGGTAGGTGTCATCGAGATCGGCCACCACGGGAATGCCCGCTGCCCGTGCCCAGCTTGCGGCCAGTGTCGCGGCCGCCGTGTCGTGCCCGTCCAGGTGCAGCACGCGCGCATGGGTCACCCATTCGCGACGCAGTTCCTCGGGCCGCAGTGTCATGTGCTCGTCGCGCCGGCAAAGCACGGTGCGCTCGCCGCCCGCGTCCACTAGAATGAGCGACTGCGGGCTCACGCCGCCGGCCACTTTGATGAGCTGCGCCTCTACGCCCGCGCTGCGGAATGCCTCTTCGTGCAGCCGTGCCGCGTCGTCGTCGCCCAGCTTGCCCACGTAGCGCGTGCGCAATCCCCACTTTTGACAGGCCACCACGGTCGTCGCCACCTGCCCGCCCGGCATCACGCTCGCGGCGTAGTACTCCAGCTTGGAGCCGCGTTCGGGGTATGCCGGCAGGGGAATCAGCGTGTCGGTTGCGTTCAGTCCCACGCCCACCAGGTCAACTTGAGGCCACTCAGTCATGCAATCTTTTATTGTAACGGGCGGGTGGGCTAGCCGTTGTGCGCTCCGCCACAGCGGGCGCAATCCTTCTTCGTCACGGTGCGCTCTATGCTGTACGCTCTAAGCAGTATTTTTCTGGTTCTGGAAGTGATCGGTGGCTGAGCCAACAACCCCATCCCCGCGCCCGTTTAACTATCCGCAGCCCGGCGCTGCGCTGCATTGTGGCGGCGTCTCGCTGGAGTCCCTCGCGCGCCGCTTCGACACCCCGCTCTATGTCTATTCCGCTGACCAGATCCTCGCGCGATTGCGTCTTTTTGGGCACGCTCTCGCCGGCCGGGAGCATCTCGTCTGCTACGCGGTCAAGGCCAACTCCGCGCTGGCCATTCTCAAGCTCCTCAGCCAAAATGGGGCCGGATTCGACATCGTCTCCGGCGGCGAACTGCAGCGCGTGTTGGCCGCCGCGCCCGATGCCGTGGGCCGCGTGGTCTTTTCCGGCGTGGGAAAAACCGCCGCGGAGATTGACCTCGCCCTCAAGACCGGCATCCTGCAATTCAACGTAGAAAGCGAGGCGGAGCTCGAGCTGCTCTCGGCCCGCGCGCGCAAATTCAAAATCCGTGCCCGCTTCGCGCTGCGCGTCAATCCCGATGTCTTTGCCGACACCCATCCCTACATTTCCACGGGCCTGCGCGAGCACAAGTTCGGCGTCGACATTCGCCGCGCACTGGGCATTTACAGGAGCGCGGCCAACGATCGCTGGCTCGAGGCGCATGGCGTCAGCGTCCACATCGGCTCGCAGATCCGCTCGGCAGTTCCCTTTGGTGCGGCCATTGAACGCGTGGGCAAGCTGGTGCAGCAACTCGCTCGTGAGGGCATTGTGATTCAATCAATCGACGCCGGCGGCGGCCTGGGCATCGATTATCACGCCGGAGCATTCGACGCGGCGGCCAAAGTGCAGGAGTACGCCGCGGCGCTCGAACACACACTTGGCGGCTTCAATGGCCGCCTGCTCATCGAGCCCGGCCGTTTTCTTGTGGCCCAGGCGGGAGCGCTCGTAGCGCGCGTGCTCTACGTGAAGCGCAACGGCAAAAAAACTTTCGTGATCACCGACGCGGCCATGAACGACCTCATCCGCCCCGCGCTCTATCAGGCTTGGCACGAGATCGTTCCCGTGCGGCCCAGGGCAGGGGAGTCGCGCATCGTCGATGTCGTGGGTCCGGTCTGTGAGTCGGGCGACTTTTTTGCGCGTGATCGCAAGCTTGGGCCCGTTGAACCCGGCGACCTGGTGGCTCTGCTCGATGCCGGCGCCTACGGCATGGCGCAAAGCTCCAACTACAACACCCGTCCGCGCCCGGCTGAAGTCCTCGTCGAAGGCAACAAGGCGCGCCTCATCCGCCGCCGCGAAAGCATAGAGGATCTGCTCGAGCCCGAGGTGGTTTGATTCCCGAGTGGTTACTGATTCACGCCGGAGGCTGCCACAAAACCGGAGGTCTGTGTGGGGGGTGCGGTATCTTTAGGCGGCGCAGAGGCAAAGGTTGAGCCCTTCGCATTGATGGCCGCGGAGTAGTCGGGGCCGAGTCCAAGCTTCAACAGGGCGCGCGAATCAGGCATCAGCTTGGTTTGCCATCCATGGTCTGCCTGATATCTCTGCATCGCGGCTACCGTGGTCGCGTCCCACTTGCCGTCGGCTTCACCGGTCAGGTAATGCTCACGGATCAGCGCCTGTTGAATCTGCGTTACGCGCTCCGGATCGATGGCCTGCTGGCCGCGTGCATGGTGCGCTGCTTTGTGCCTCGACTTCGACAGCTTATGGGTACTGGTCAGGCCGCTGGTCGGTGACCGGTGTACGTTGGTTGCGAAAGCGGACGGCGCCAAAAGGGCCGCGGAAATCAAAATTGCTGCAGTCGTTCGAGGTGAAAACATGGCTTTTCCGCCTGAAGGATGATGGCCTTACTTCTTTGGACTCTTAGCGCAAGTGTAGCCAAGGTACCGCATTCCGGCAAGAGAATAATCGTCCAGTCGACTCAGGCGGACTTACTTTAGAAACGGCGCCGGGCTTGGGAAATCGCGTCCGGCGCCTGTTTCCTTGGCTTTACAATGTTCCGCCGATGTAGTTGATGCCCAGTTCGGGCTGGCGCGGGTCGATGACTTCAAACACCACGTCGTCGCCGGCCTTCAGCTTGCTTACCACGGCATCGAACTGCTCCTTGGTGCCGGTCGGTTGCCGGTTGACATGCGTGATCACGAGTCCCGGTTCCAGCCCCTGCAAGTCTGCAAACGACCCGGTGCGCACCGAGTCGATGAGCACGCCGGAAGTGTGAATCTTCGCGGCCGTCCCCGGAGTAACCTCGTGGACCGCGATGCCCAGCTTGGTTTCGCCGGCGTCGCTTTCACCTTCCTGGGTCGTTTCCGGCTGGGGATTGTTCAGGTCGGCAAAGACTTTTTCGCGATCGCCGATCGTCACCGTTGCGTCCATCGGTTTGCCGTCGCGCACGTATCCGAGCCGGATGGTCGATCCCGGCCTGCGGCTCGCAATTTCGTTCACCAGGTCGTCGCCGTCCTTGATCGAGCGTCCATCCACGGTGGTGATAATGTCGCCGGCCTTGATGCCCGCCTTCTCGGCTGGCCCGTTCGGCTGCACCTGCTGCACCAGAACCCCGTTCTTGAATCCGTACACGCGATTCACGGCGCTCGAAAGCTCGCTGTGAAAAGAGATTCCGATCGATCCGCGCGTCACCTTGTGAGTCGCTCCGATCAGGTCGTTGTACACCGCAACCACGGTGTTCGACGGCATGGCGAAACCGATTCCCTGGTACCCGGCCGACTGCGTGTAAATGGCCGTGTTCACGCCAATCACTTCGCCGTTCATGTCCAAGAGCGGGCCGCCAGAGTTACCCGGATTAATGGCCGCATCGGTCTGGATAAAGTGCTGGAACTGTCCCTCTTTGCCCTCATCAATCGTGCGGTTCTTGGCGGAGATGATGCCCGCCGTAACGGTCTGCGCCAGTGCGAACGGGCTGCCGATCGCCTCCACCCAGTCGCCCACCTGCGCCGTGTCGGAGTTACCCATCTTCACCGTGGGCAGCGGCGTGCTGGTGTCGATCTCGATCACCGCAAGGTCGGTGGCTTTGTCCACGCCGATCACGCGTGCCGGGCGTCCCAGGTCCTCCGTGTCGGGGTCTGTTGAGAGCTTCACGTAAATCTTGTCGGCCTTGTCGATCACGTGATCGTTGGTGATGATGTAGCCCTTGGAATCGACGATGAAGCCTGAGCCCAGCGACTCCTGCACCTGGCCGTTATCGCCGCCGTCATCGGGTCCGCCGGGAGTCTGGCCGCCGAAGAAGCGGTTGAAGAAGTCTTGGAAGTTGTCCGGCGGTCCCTGCTGCTGATCGTTGTCCTGGTTGTCGTCGGGGTTCTGCTGGTTGGGCTGCATGCGCTGATGGAATCTACCGTGTCCGCGGTCGCCCGTTTCCTTGGGCAGCGTTTGCGTGTTGATATTCACCACCGCCGGTCCCACCGCCTTGGCAATGCGCACAAAATCATTCGGCGGGACTGTAGAATTCACGACCTTGAGGGGAGTGGCGTCGCCGCTGTCGACTTGCTTCTCCTGCCCGCGCACTCCATGGGCGGCAAATGAGCCGGCCACAATCGCGGCCGAAAGCGTAGCAAGCAGCAAGAATGCCGAAGTGAGACGGCGCGAGCGAAGCCGTGCGAAGAACAGTTTCATAGTTTCCTTGACCTCTCGAGGCGCCCGGCCAGTCTGCATCTTGGCGGCGACCTCTCCTCTCAGTATAGTCAGCCCATGGTCTCTCCGGCTCGCCCCACCAGCGGGCCGGTTTGGAGCCGTCGCTAAAGGGCACGACTTTAATCGTGCCGCAAAGATCCCAAAATGAATGAGGAGCTTTAGACCCTGAGAGACGGTTTCTTTCAAACCGACCCACCGCCGGCCCGCCCGCAGCCTGCTATCGCCTTCACCGCAACTGGCAATCCACGCCTGCTCCGTTAGACGCTTCGCAAGGCGAAAGAGCCGCATGCTCTGGAGTTACTGCTCCGCGGCCCACTCCAGCATCGCCAGCGTCAGCAGCAGGACGCGCTTGAGCGCCAGTTCGCGGTTCTTCGGCGAATACCATTCGTGCAGCGTATGCGCATCGCCGCCCTCTCCGCCCGCGCCCATTGAAAGCGCCGGAACGCCGAGCGCCAGCGGAATGTTAGCGTCGGTCGATCCCAGCCGTAGGTCGGTGCGCAGGCCCAGGTGCCGGTCGACGGCGCGCAGCGCGGCCAGTAGCGCCGAATCGTCCGCCAGGTGCGCCGCGGGACGGTCACCGATCTTCACGATCGCGAAATCCAGCCCTCCGCGCGACCCCGCACCTGTGACTCTTGACCGCGCATTCCAATGGGCGACAGCGTCCTCCACCGCGCGGTGCAGCGCAACTTCAAGGCGCAGCAACTCAGTTCCGTCCGTCGATCTAAAATCGACCGTCGCCTCGGAGCTTTCAGGAATCGAATTCACGCTGATGCCGCCGCGTATCGTTCCCACATTAAGCGTGGTCCGCGGCTCTTCGGGCAATTGCGTTTCTGCCACTGCGGCCAGCGCCGTGGCCAGCGCTGCAATGGGGTTTGGCGTCCCTGCGTCGCTGAAGCTATGCCCGCCCGGTCCGGTCACCGTAACCCGATAGCGGCGGCTGCCCAGCGCCTGCGTCACCGCCGCGTCCACGCCGGCGCCATCCAGCACAATGTGCGCAGCTACGCGTCCCGCCAGTGCACTGTGTTCATAAAAATGCCGCACACCGCGCAAATCGCCTTCGCCCTCTTCCCCCACATTGCCCAGCACCACCAGCGGTGCTGGCAGTTCGACACCGGCGCGCAGCAAGGCATGCACCACGGCCAGCATGCCCACCACGCCTGCCGCGTTATCGCATGCACCCGGAGCTTCCAGGCGATCGCCCGCAAGCATCGGGTGCAGTGGAGTATCGGCGGGAAACACGGTATCGAGATGCGCCGAAAGCAGGACCACAGGCCCGGTGCTTTCCGGAGGCAACTTTGTGGCCGGCAGGACTCCCATCACGTTGCCCGCCGCATCGGTTTCTACCGAGTTCACGCCGGCCTCTGCAAAACGCGCCGCCAGCCATCGCGCCCGCTCCTGCTCGCCATTCGAAGGCGCGGCAATACTCACCAATGCGATCTGCCAATCCATGAGGGTTTTGGGATTGCCGTGCATCCAGGAAAACGCGGCGTGGATTGGCCGCTGCGCAGCCAAAGCGGTTACACGCGAGAATGCCGAGGTTGAGGAAAAAATCGGCATGGCAATAAATTCAGGGTAGCAGGATGCTTGGCGGCGCTGGAATCCAAACGCGGCCCGAGACGATTCAAGCCCCGCCGTCCGGCGCTTTCTCCGCGTCGTACTGCACGGAGTGCAGAAACAATCCTCGCGCCGGCGCCGTGGGCCCTGCCGCCGAACGATCGCGCGCCGTAAGAATCCCGGCAAGCTCCTCGAACGCAAGATGCCCGCGGCCCACCTCCAGCATGGTTCCCACCAGGTTACGAACCATGTGATGCAGGAAACCGTTGCCGCGCACGCGGTAAACCAGCATCGCGCCGGCTTCGCCCGGCTGCAGTTCCCATTCCGAAGCGTAGATGGTCCGCACCGTCGACAGCGGCGCAATTTTAAGCGCCACTTCTGCCCCAGGCTCTGCGGGCCCAGTTTCGTCCCCTGCGTGGCTTCTCTCGCGCTCGCTCAGATCGGGATCGTTCGCGGCAAAGCTCTTGAAGTCGTGTTCTCCTTCGAAGACCCGCGCGCAGCTCCGCAGCTTCTCCAGATCCAGCGGCCACGGGCAGGCATACACATAGCGAGCCAGAAAAGGCGGGCAAAGCCCCAAGCGGAAGATCCGGTACTCGTAGGTTTTGGCAACCGCCGAATGCCGCGCATGAAAGGAGCTTCGCACTGTGCTGGTTTCCAAGATGCGAATCGAAGGAGGGAGAGTCCGGTTCAACGCGCGCTGCAGGTTCTCCGCCGGAATGGGCGCGCGCAAGGTGAAGCTGGCCACCTGGGCCAGTGCATGAACCCCCGCGTCGGTGCGGCCTGAACCTTGAGGGAGCGGCGTCTCACCGGTAATCCGGCCCAGCGCAGCTTGCAATTCGCCCTGAATGGTTGGCAGACCGGGCTGCACCTGCCAGCCTTGAAAATCGGTTCCGTCATAAGCCACGGTGAGTTTCCAGGTCTGGAACTCTCGACCGACTTGGGCGTTGTCGCTCATGGGAATCGCTGCATCAAGGGTACCCGATGCCGCCGATCTGCCGTTGCGGCTGGCTATCCCCCTCCAATTTATGCCTTTATGGGGCAGATTTAGGTTGCCATGATGACGGGACTTGCGGTATTTTACTAACCAGTTAGTTAATTTACCCGCCGGAACCTCCGGCTCTATGTCTCCGCTCGGTTCAACCCTCTGCACTGAACCTTTAGAGCAGTTCCAGGGGTTCTGTGCTCTCTCTTGAATCGAGCAAGGCGGCATTTTCTTGAGGAAAATGCCACTTAGCAGCGGTGCTTTCTGAGTATTGCAACTCTGGAACCGCTGCAACCGGAGCCTCGGCTGCGCTTGACGGCGATGCCTGGAACGGGCGGGGTACCGTTTTCGTAATCAACAAAGAACCATGCAGGCCCACATAACGGCGATAATCATTTTGAGAAACCCGAAACTTGCATCCGGAGCGGTTTCCTGGATGTCTTGAAGCGCAACCGGGAGCCAGCCCACCAGGTGGGTCACGTGCCGCAAATCTTGGAGAAAAAACATGCATTTTTTAAGGGCAGGTCTATTGCATCGGGAGCAGACAACTAACCGCAGTGAACGCAACGGAACCAGCCTCAGCCGCAGAGGGCAGGGGCAAGCCGCTGGAAGTTTGCGCGCGGTTGCCGCTATGTTGTTGACGTTGGCGGCCACCACGCCGTCCGGTTTCGCACAACAGGCGGGCGCCGCCGCCACGCAGCCCGATAAGGCCGCCTCCAATCTTCCTGTCGCGCCTGTGCCGGTTCCCACGCAGCCCATTCCGCTGCTCACCTCCAGCCGTGATTACTCTAAGGCCTTCGGAACCTGGCTCGGTAATCCGATCAACATCTTCCGTCCCACCACCATCAGCAAGGCGAGTTTCGCCAACTCCGTGCGCTTCGCCGATCTCATGAAGGACGGCAAGATTTATCTCAGCCTTTCCGACGCCATTGCCCTGGCGATCGAGAATAACTACGACATTGCGATTGCGCGTTACGATCTCGACATTGCCGAAACCGATATTCTGCGCACTCGCACGGGCGCAACGCCGTTGGGCGCGCCTTCAGGCCTGATCACGGGAACTCTGGGTGGTTCCACCTCGACGTTGTCCACGGGCGGCGGCCCGGGAGGCTCCACGGTGGGCTCCGGCGGCGCAGGCTCCGGACCCGGAGGAGTGACCTTCAGCACGGGCGACGCCGGACCTTTGCCGGAGAACCTGGATCCCACACTCACCGGCAGTATCCAGTTGCAACGTGCGGAGTCGCCGGAGTCCAGCATCTTCTCGCCACGCGCCTCCACCAACACCAATCAATACAACTTCACCTACAACCAGGGATTTGTCACCGGCACTTCGCTCGCCGTGGCCTTCAATAATCAGCGGCTGACGACCAACAGCGAACTCTACACATACAGCCCGTTGTTCACTTCCAGCTTCCAGGCCACCGTCACGCAGCAACTGCTGCAGGGCGCGGGCATCTGGGTCAACAAGCGCTTCATGTATCAGGCGCTCAACGACCGCCGCATCACCGACTCCTCCTTCCGCCAGCAGATCCTCTACACCGTCAATCAGGTGGAGAGCATTTACTGGGGCCTCGTGCAAGCATACGAAGATGTGCAGGCCAAGGAGCGCGCTCTGGAACAAAGCAACGAGTTGCTCACTGACAATCGCAAGCAGTTGGAAGTCGGTTCCATGGCGCCACTCGACGTAGTCAATGCCGAATCCCAAGTCGCCGCCGACCAGCAGGGGCTCATCAGCGCACAAAGCGCACTCAACTACCAGCAGCAGATCATCAAGCAGGCCATCACGCGCAATCTCAACGATCCCGCGCTCTCGGCTGCCCCGGTCATTCCCACCGACCGCGTGAGCCTGGAACCGCTCTCCGAAGAGAGTCAGCCCGTCGAGGCGCTGGTGCAGGAAGCATTCCAGCAGAGGCCGGAACTGGAGCAGGCCGAGCTCACGCTGCGCAACGACGAGATCACGCTGAAGGGCGCGCGCAATGCCATGCTGCCCACGCTGAACGTGTTCGGATTTTACGGCGCCAGCGCGTCCGGCGGCTCGCAGAGCCCGGATTGCTACAACTTTTTCTCCACCCCTGCCGGACCTTGCACCCCAAACTCGGTTCCGACCGTCGGTTACGGGACGGCTTTGAGCAATCTGGTGAATAGCTCCTCTCCCGACAAGGGCGCGGGCTTCAACCTGACCATCAATCTCCGTAATCGCGAAGCGCAGTCGGTGCAGGAGCGCTCGTTGATGGAATACCGGCAGGCGGAGCTGCGGCTCGCGCAGCTCTACACGCTGATTCGCATGCAGGTAGTGAACGCCATGTTTGCGCTTACCAACGACCGAGCACAGGTGCGTTCGGCGCAGGCTGCCCGCGACTACGCGCAACAAAGCCTGGATGCCGAAGAGAAGAAGTTGCATCTCGGCGCTTCCACAACCGCGAATGTGTTGCAGCAGCAGCGCAATTTTGCGGTGGCTGAGGATAACCTGATCGCCGCAAATGCCGCCTACGCCAAGGACCGCGCGGGACTCTACCAGACGCTGGCCTCAACCTTGCAGCACTACGGGATCAATTTGCCCGATGCCGCCACCGGATCTGTGACGGCCGCTCCCGTCATTCCGGGAGTTGCGCCTGCCCAGCCCGGCAACGAGCCCACCATGACGCCGCCCGCAGCTCCGAATCAGCAAGCCATGCCGCCTGCTCAATAGTGCGGCTTGCGTTCAGCGCAAAAAGGCCCGGCACATGCCGGGCCTTTTTCTTGTTTTCGTAGCCAGCGAAGGTCGCGATTCAGCGTTCCGCGACCCGGTCCAGCAGGTCGAAAAACTCCGGGAAGCTGATCGATGCCGACTCCGCGCCCTGTATGAGGGTTTCGCCCTCGGCCCGCAGGGCCGCCACGCTGAAGGCCATGGCAATGCGATGATCGCCGCCCGCATCGATGGTCGCGCCGTGAAGTGTCTGGCCGCCGGGCACGTCCAGCCCGTCCTCGAACTCCTCAACTTCCGCACCCATGGCGCGCAGGTTTTTCGCCACCAATGCGATCCGGTCCGACTCCTTCACGCGCAACTCGCGCGCTCCGCGGATGCGAATGCCGCCGCTCGTGTACGGTGCGATGGCCGCCAGCACCGGCAACTCGTCGATCAGTTGTGCCGCGAGCAAACCGGAAATCTCCGTCGATCCCAGTCCCTCGGCCGGCGCTGAAATCTGCACTGTGCCCACCAGCTCAGCGTGCTTCTCTTCAAGATTGAGCACCGCGATGTGCGCGCCCAGCGCCGTCAGCACGTCGAGCAGCGTGGCGCGTGTCGGATTCAGGCCCAGAGCATCGATCACCAGGTTGGAGCCGGGGAAGAGAATCGTCGCGCACAGGAAAAACGCCGCCGACGAGAGATCGCCGGGGACCTCGGCGGCGATGGCGCGCAGCGCTTGCGGTCCGCTGATCGAGACCGAGTCCGCGGCCCGCGTCAGAGTAGCTCCAAAGGCGCGCAGGGCCAGTTCGCTGTGGTCTCGCGTGCGCACAGCCTCGCGCACCGTAGTCATGCCCACGGTTTGCAGCCCGGCCAACAAGACGCAACTCTTCACCTGCGCGCTGGGGACCGGAGTGGTGTAGTCGAGGGCTTTCAGCGGACCGCCATCGATGGTCAGTGGCGCGTGTCCTTCGGTGAGTGTCAGGCGCGCGCCCATGGCTGCCAGTGGTTTGCGAATGCGCTCCATCGGCCGCTGCGAGAGTGAGTCATCGCCGATCAGCGTGAAGCGGCCCTGCTGCGGAGCGAGCAGCCCCGAAATCATGCGCATCGTCGAGCCGGAGTTGCCGCAGTCGAGCGGGCCATCAGCGGGCCCGACGCGTCCCGCCACGCCGCGAATCTCCACGGAGTCCGCGCCGGGTCGGTTCACCTGCGCGCCCAGCGCTTCCATGCAGGCCAGTGTCGACGCGCAATCCGCTCCCGTCGAGAAATTCATAAAGCGCGACACGCCTTCAGCAAACGCGCCCAGCATGGCGTAGCGATGGCTGATGGACTTGTCGCCGGGCAGTCGAAGGCTGCCAAGAATGTTGCGGGCGGGGCGAATCAGTCGTTCCTGAACGGCAGAGTGCACAATTTCTCCGGGGAAATGCTTCGATAGTTTGAGTGTATCGAACCCGGGGAATCGCTCGCCAGCCGCGACAGCGCGTACAGCGGTTCCAGAATAGCTGTACCCGGGAGCCTGGATGCCAAGTGGCGTTTTCCGATCCGGGGTCCCCAAAGACAGGTCTTCGTCTGTGGGGCAGAAGTAAACGCCACCTTTCGCCGAGCTGCCCAGGGCACAAGAATTCTGGAACCACTCGAGGCCGAGGTCGAGTTATTCCATCGGTTCAAGGTGCGCGGTGAAATGACGGAGGAACGGCGCTTCGTAGGTGAGCTTCATGCCGCGGATGCGCGCGCGGTTCTTCCAGACTTCGAGGATGACCTCGACGAGATAGTCGATGTGGCTCTGGGTATAGACGCGGCGCGGAATGGCGAGGCGCACCAGGTCCATTTGTGCGGTGGCGGCGAACATGAGTGTGCCGATTTCGACGGAGCGGACACCGCCTTCGAGGTAGAGTTCGCAAGCCAGGGCCACGCCGGGGAACTGCGCCGGTGGAATGAGCGGCAGGAACTCGCGGGCATCGAGATAGATCGCGTGGCCGCCTGGCGGCTGGACGATGGGCACGCCCGCAGCCGCAATGTGGTTTCCCAAGTAAGCAGTGGAGGCAATACGGTAGCGCAGGTAGTCTTCTTCGACGGCTTCCTGAAGGCCCACGGCGATGGCCTCAAGATCGCGCCCGGCAAGTCCGCCGTATGTTGGGTAGCCCTCGGTAAGAATGAGGAGATTCTTCTCCTGTTGGGCCAGCACATCGTCGTTGGTGCACAGAAAGCCGCCGATGTTGGCCATGCCGTCTTTTTTCGCGGACATGGTGCAGCCGTCGCCCAGTCGGAACATCTCCTGTGCAATTTCTTTCGGACTTTTGGACGAGTATCCGGGCTCACGTAACTTAATGAACCACGCATTCTCGGCAAAGCGGCAGGCGTCGAAGTAGAGCGGGATGCCGTGACGTCGGCACACCTCGCTCACCTGGCGGGCGTTATCCATTGAAACGGGCTGGCCGCCGCCTGAGTTGTTGGTCACGGTGAGCATGACAAGCGGAATGTGCTCGCGTCCCACGCTCGCGATGAGACTCTCGAGCGCCGCCACGTCCATGTTGCCTTTGAACGGATGCAGCGAGGCCGGCTGGCGGCCTTCAGGAATCAGCAGATCGACGGCCTCGGCGCTGGTGAACTCCACGTTGGCGCGGGTGGTGTCGAAGTGAGTGTTGTTGGGGACGACGTCGCCTTTCTTGCACATCACGCCGAAGAGGATGCGCTCGGCGGCGCGGCCCTGGTGCGTGGGAACCACGTGCTTGTAGCCGAAGATGTCCTGCACGGACCGCTTGAACCGAACGAAGCTGCGGCTGCCGGCGTAGCTCTCGTCGCCTTCCATGATCGCGGCCCACTGGTGCGTGGACATGGCGCCAGTGCCGGAGTCGGTGAGCAAATCGATGAGTACGTCATCCGCCCGCAGCAGGAAGAGATTGTAGTGGGCTGCCTTCAGAAGTTCTTCGCGCTGGGCGCGCGTTGTCCAGCGAATGGGTTCAACACTCTTGATGCGGAACGGTTCAATGATGGTCTTGGCGATCATGATGGGTCTTTCGCAGTTTCCGTCTGGACCTCCGCTTCGCGCACGCGCAGCACGATAATGGTTTCGTCGTCGAAGCGGTCTTTGCTGCCCTGAAAGCGCGCCACATCCGCCAGGATGGCGTCGGCAATCTCCAGTGCGGGAAGATCGCGGCTGGCGCAGAGCAGTCCGGCCAGGCGGTCCTGCCCGTACATCTCCTCTTTCTCGTTTTCCGCATCCAAAATTCCATCAGACACGAAGACGATTGCATCACCCGGCTGCGTGGCCACGTTGATCTCTTCGTAGGTCACATCGGGAAACATGCCCAGCGGGAATCCTTCGGCGTGCACCGTTTCGGACTGGCCGGCGCGGCAGAAAACCGGTTGCACGGCTCCCGAGTTCGCCACCTGCAGAGTCTGGTTTTCATCGTTCCAGAGCGCGAAAAGCATGGTCACGTACTGCGATTCCCGCTTGCGCTCCTGCAGAGCGTCATTGAGAAGCTTCAGCATCTGCGCCGGGTCCGGCTGCTGCGCGGCCGCGGCACGCATAATGCCGCTCACCAGGGCCGCAAACAGCGCCGCCGGCGCGGCCTTGCCGCTTACGTCGCCGAGCACGATCGCCGTGCGGTTCGGCCCGTATTCGAGAAAGTCGTAAAGGTCGCCGCCGATGGTGCGCGCCGGCAAAAAGCGCACCGCCATCTCGGCATGGTGATGCGAAGGCGCGCCCGCCGGCAATAAGCGCAATTGCACCTCGCGCGCCATGGCGATGTCCTTTTCCAGTTGCCGCTCCTGTCGTTTGACTGCTTGGTAGAGGCGCGCGTTTTCGATCGCAATCGCAATTTGCGAAGCCAGCGTCGACAGCATCCGCTCATGTTCTTCGTTGAAAAACGCCGGCTTGGTGTGCTCCAGATCCAGCACGCCGATCACGCTGCCTTTGTAGAACAGCGGCACAACCAATTCCGAGCGCGTCTCGGGATTCATGGGGATGTAGCGCGGATCCTTGCTTGCGTCGGGCACGTTCACCGTCCGCCACTCGCGTACCGCCGCGCCCACCAGACCGCTGCTGATGGGAATGCGCCGCGTGGGCGCATGCGCATAGCCGAATCGCCATGCATAGCGCGTGATCAGCGTCTCGCCTTTCTCGTCGAGCAGCATGATGGTGAACATCTGGTAGTCGATCAGCCGCCGCAGCAACTGTCCGACCTTCTCCAGCAGCGGATTCAGATCCAGAATCGACGCCAGCTCCACCGCAATCTCATTCAGCACTTCCAGGGTTTGTGCCTGGCGCGAAACCCGCGCGTACAAGCGCGCGTTTTCAATCGACTGCGCAATGCGCGAAGCTGTCATGGTCAGCACGTTCAAGTGCTCTTCGCGGAAGAAATCCGGCTGCTCACTTTCGATGTCCATCACGCCGATGAGCCGGTTTTTGGCGATCAGCGGGACGGCCAGCTCCGAACGCACCTCGGGATTGGCGCTGATGTAGTAATCCGCCTTCGAGACGTCGTTCAGCAGGATCGGTTGCCGCGTGAGCGCCACCTGTCCCGCCACCCCCTTGCCCAGGGGAATGCGCGTGCGCTCCACCTGCGGCGTGTGGCCGATCTGGAATCGCATGCGCAGCTCGTGCGTGCGCTCATTCAGCAGAAAGATGGCGAAGATGCGGTAAGGAATGAGGGCTCGGACCAGCTCCGAGGTGCGGCTGAGAAGGGTTTGCAGGTCGAGAGTGGTGTTGAGAGCGTCGGTCAGGCGCATCAGATACGCCACGTCTGCCGGCTCGATGCGGGCATTTACGGGATTCAGATGCGCGGGTTCGGCGGGGCGGTAATCGCCCTCGAATTCGTGCCCTGCAGGCGGAGATGGCGGCGTGTCACTCATAAAGCGTCGAAGGGAATGATACAGCAGGGGTCAGGTGTCAGGAAGAAGGAACAGGGAACAGGAACGTTGATTCGTGGCCGCCTCTGGAGGAGTGCCGCTGAAACCTGAGCCCTGAAACCTGCTGCCTGTCTTCACCCCGCCCCGAGCTCCCGCAAAATCGCCACCGATGCCGAGCAGCCAATCCGGTTGGCGCCGGCTTCAAGCAGCGTGCGCAGCTGGGCGAGGGTGCGGATGCCGCCCGAAGCCTTGATCCCGCAGCGCGCTCCGGCCACGCCGCGCAGCAGAGCCACATCGGCGGGGATGGCGCCGCCCGCGGCCGATCCGGTCGAGGTCTTGATGAAATCCGCGCCCGCCTGGATGGAAATTTCCGAAGCGCGTAGTTTTTCTTCCATGGTCAGCAGGGCAGTTTCAAGCGTGACCTTGAGCACAGCGCCGTGATGATGAGCCACGTCGGCCACCGCGCGAACGGTGTGCTGCACGGCGGCGTGGCTGCCGCTCTTGAGTTGGCCGATGGGCAGCACCATGTCGAGTTCGCGCACGCCCAGGCAGATGAGCGCAGCCGTTTCCTGGCGCAGCGTGGAGACCAGCGAGCCGCCGAGCGGCGAGCCGATCACAGCGCCTATCGGAATGCCTGTGCCGGCCAGCGCGCCCACAGCGATCGAAGTCCACACCGGGTTCACCAGGACGCAGGCAAAGCGGTAGCGCGCAGCCTCGGCGCACAGCGTCTCCACCTGCTTGCGCGTGGCGCCCGGCTTGACCAAAGTGTGGTCGATCACGGCGGCCAGTGATTGCCAACGGTCGAGAGTATCGGCGGTAAATCCGGCCGAGTCGAATGTTCCGTAGTCAAAATCCAGATCCGAGTCCTGGATGGGGGTTGGCTTCATGGAGGCATGTTCCTTGCATGCGCGGGATGGCGCGGACTAAAACAGCGCATCCAGTTCCGGGAAATGAGTATACGTCGCGGGCTCGCCCGGGGCCAAATGAACCGGAGGTACGCAGGGTGACACCATTGCAACCCGGGAAAGCAGCCCGCATCGGGATGGGATTATTCCGGGTTTTCCGCCGGCATCAGGCAGATATCGGGCAGATTGCGATAGCGCTCGGCGAAGTCCATTCCATAACCGATAACAAACAAGTTGGGGATGGAGAATCCGACATAATCGGCTTCGATCTTCTCTACGCGTCGCGAGGGCTTGTCGAGCAGCGTGGCAATGCGCAGCGTCTTGGGATGCTGTTGCAGGAAGAGCTTGCGCAGATAAGCCAGGGTGAGCCCGGTGTCGAGAATATCCTCCACCACGAGCACGTTCTTGCCTTCGATGGATTGGTCAAGATCCTTGATGAGTTTGACCGCGCCCGAGGAGCGCTGGCCCTTGCCGTAGCTCGAGACCGCGACAAAGTCGAAGGTCGCCTCGGCCCCGATGGCGCGCGAGAGATCGACCAGGAAAAACGCCGCGCCTTTGAGCACTCCGACCATCACCAGTTTTTCGCCATTCAGATCGCGGCTGATCTGCGCACCCATCTCGGCTACGCGATCTGCAATCTGTTGGCGCGAATAGAGAACTTCAAGGCCTTGGAAGGTCATCGTTGCCATGCAGACAGTATCGCGCGATTTGCCGAACCCCAGCCTGTGAAAATCAAGGCCCTTGCGTTCCCCTGGTCTCCTGACCGGGGCCCTTAACGACATGTCTTCGTCGTTGGGTCGGTTGACCGGCTCAAGTGCGGGTCACCAGACCCGCACATCGGGACCCCACAACAAAAAAAACTGCCTCCGTGCCCCATTCTTTCGCGCATTTTGGAAAGGGCGGGAGAGCACGGACCGAAAACCCGCCCCTCAACCCGGCACAAACAGTAACCTTCGCGCGTCTATACTGATAAAGATATGCTTCCTTATCTGCATCTCGGGTGGTTCAATCTGCCCACATTCGGGCTCATGCTGTGGTGCGCGGCCGTGGCGGGCGCCTTTATGGTGGACCGTGCTTTCAGACGCGACAAAATTACCGCCGATGCGGTGGGGATGGTGGCCATTGCCTTGGTTGCGGGCATCGTAGGCGCCAAACTATGGCATGTCCTCGACTCGCCGGAAGACTTCAGGATCATGGGCTGGAGCGTGTTGTGGGATACCGCAGGATTTGCCTGGTATGGTGGGCTGATCTTCGGCATTTTGGCACTGGTTCTGCAGGGATTACGCGCCAGGATCGGGGCATTGCGGACACTGGATCTGTGTGCACCGGGGGCGGCCATCGGTTATGGAATCGGGCGCATCGGCTGCTACCTCTCAGGCGATGGGGACTACGGTATCGACATCAAGCCCGTGCACATTTTTGGTTCGACGTATCATCCCTGGGGCACCAGCTTTCCGCATGGCCTCGTGCCGGTCTTCGTTCCTGTCTACCCCACCCCTCTTTACGAGCTGGCCGGAGGTCTGATCATCGGCTGGTGGCTGTGGTGGCGTCTCGGCAAGCCACACGCCGCGGGCGCCGTCGTCGGCCAATATTTGGCGCTCACCGGCTTGGCTCGCTTCCTGGTTGAATTTATTCGGCGTAACCCCAAGGTTTTATGGGGATTATCGAATGCGCAATTGGCCAGCGCGGGAGCCGTCCTGGCAGGAATTGCGCTTACCGCGTGGGCCATGACTCGGCCCGCCCTCACGCCGCAAAAAGTGCCGGCTCAGGCAGAAAAAACTGCCTAAAGCCAGGCGATTCACCCTCGCGAGTTCGCCGGTTTGCGACTGCGGGAAGGCATTTTCAGGTCTACGCCACCCAGGGGTGCGAATAGCTCGTGAATCGCGTTCCCCATTTCAGATTCCGCCAAGCTGGGCGGGGTCTGTGCAACGTGATTAGCCAACAGTTCCCGCGCTTCAGCTTCCATGGAGCGGCCATTAAGCGCCGCGCGCTGCTGCAGCGCCCGCAGCGGGCGTAAGACCTCCGGCCCCTTTCGCGCCTCGCAAGATCCAGCCGCTTCCAAATGCGATTTCCAAACAGTTTCGCAGAAACTGCAAGTCGCGGGCGATGTGATTCATATCACCCCTTCGTTGTACCCCAAAGCACAAATGTGATTTACCACACCTGTGATGACGCTCACAGCCACCAATGCTTTCTGCTGCGTAACTTCGGTCACATTAACCGGCAAATCTCAGGAGTTGTTCATAGCCTCCACGCTTTCCTGAGATATGCCGGCGCAATATCGTGAGCGAGGGAAGCATGGGCGATACGATTTGGCAGTCAATGCAGAAGAAGGGCTACAGCCGCAGAGATTTTCTGCAATTCTGCAGCGCAGCCGCGGTAGCCGCCGGTTTGGGCAAATCCGGCGCGGCTCAGGTGGCTTCAGCCTTTGAAAAAAAGGAAAAGCCGGCCGTGGTGTGGATGCACTTTCAGGAGTGCACCTGCTGTAGCGAGTCATTTATCCGCGCGTCGCACCCCATCGTGGCAGACGCGTTGCTCGATGTTCTGTCGCTCAACTACACCGAGACCTTGATGGCGGCTTCGGGCTTCCAGGCGGAAAAGAGCCTGGGTGACACCATTGCGAACAACAAGGGCAAGTACATCGTGCTGATAGAAGGCGCGGTGCCGACCAAGGACGGCGGCGTGTACTGCATGGTGGGCGGCAAGACGGCAGAGCAGATTCTGCAGACGGTTGCTGCCGATGCGGCAGCCATTGTGGCCTGGGGCAGTTGCGCCTCAAACGGCTGCGTGCAGGCGGCCAAGCCCAATCCGACCGGCGCTACGCCCATCTCGAAACTGGTTGGCAAGCCCGTGATCAACGTGCCCGGCTGCCCGCCCATCGCCGACGTGATGATGGCCGTGGTGACGCACTTGCTGGTGCTGGGACAGGTTCCGGCGCTCGACGATCAGGGCCGGCCCAAGGAGTTCTACGGCCGCCGCGTGCACGACACCTGCTATCGCCGTGCCAACTACGATGCCGGGTTGTTCGTGGAGTCCTGGGACGACGAGGGCGCGCGCAAGGGATATTGCCTGTACAAGATGGGTTGCAAAGGTCCGGTGACCTACAACGCCTGCTCGGTGGTGAAGTGGAACGAGGGCACCAGCTATCCCATTCAGTCGGGCCACAATTGCATCGGCTGCAGTGAAGCCGGTTTCTGGGACAACGGTCCACTCTATCAACACCTGACTTCGTTCCCCGGCTTCGGAGTGGAGAGCACGGCCGACACCATCGGCACCGCGGTTGGCGTGGCCACGCTGGCCGGCGTCGCGGCTCATGCCGTGGTAACCAACATCCGCAAGCGCAGCGTGATCGCGGAAGTGCACGCTGAAGACGAAAAGGAGTCCTAATCAGTCATGGCAACGCGTGTAGTCGTCGATCCTGTAACTCGCATTGAAGGCCACCTGCGCATTGAAGCAGTGGTGGAAAATGGCGTCATCACCGACGCATTCAGCGCAGGCACCATGGTGCGCGGCCTGGAGAAGATTCTCCAGGGCCGCGACCCGCGCGATGCGTGGGCCATCACCGAGCGCGTCTGCGGCGTCTGCACCACGGTGCATGCGCTGGCCAGCGTGCGCTCGGTTGAGGATGCGCTGGGCATTTCGGTGCCGCCCACCGCGGAAATCATCCGCAATATCATGCTCACCACGCAGTACGTGCAGGATCATGTGGTCCACTTCTATCACCTGCACGCGCTCGACTGGGTGGACATTGTCAACGCGCTCAAGGCCGATCCCACGAAGGCCGCGCAGCTGGCGCAGTCGTTTTCGAAGTGGGACAAGAACACGCCGGCCTACTTCACCGAAGTTCAGGACAAGATCAAGGCCTTTGCCGCCAGCGGTCTGGGTATCTTCGCCAACGGCTATTGGGGTCACCCGGCCTACAAGCTGCCGCCCGAAGTGAACCTGATCGGCGTCGCGCACTATCTGGATGCGCTGCAGTGGCAGAAGGAAATCGTCAAGATCCATGCCGTCTTCGGCGGAAAGAACCCGCACCCGAATTACCTTGTCGGCGGCGTGCCGTGCTCCATCAACGTCAACGAGGTAGCGGCCATCAACATGGAGCGGCTCGACCTTGTGTCGCGGCTCATCAGTCAGGCCGACGAGTTCGTCAACGAGGTCTATATCCCCGACCTGCTGGCCGTGGCCTCCTTCTATAAGGACTGGTCAAAGTACGGCGGCGGGCTGCACAACTATCTCAGCTACGGCGAATTTCCGACCGCCGGCTACAACCATCCTGAGAGCTTCAAGTACGCGCGCGGCGCAGTGCTCAACCGCGACCTCTCGACCGTGCTTCCGGTCAATACGCGCGACTCGCAGGAGATCAAGGAGTACATTGCTCACTCCTGGTACACCTACGACGGCGGAAACGACGTCGGTCTGCATCCCTGGGCGGGCGAGACCAACATCAAGTACGCCGGCCCCACGCCTCCGTTCGAGAGCCTGGAGGGCTTCGACAAGTATTCGTTCCTCAAGACGCCGCGCTGGAGGGACAACGCGATGGAAGTGGGACCTCTGGCTCGCCTGCTGGTTTCCTATGCAGCCGGCCACGCAGATGTGAAGGAGACCGTGGGCATGGTGCTGGGCAAGCTCAACGTGCCCGTCGATGCTCTCTTCAGCACCCTTGGACGCACTGCGGCGCGCGGCATCGATGCGGCGCTGGCCATGATCTGGCTTAAGGAGTTCTACGGCGATTTAATGGACCGCGTGAAGATCAACGAGGTATCCACGTTCAACGGCGAGAAGTGGGAGCCGAAGTCCTGGCCGGCCGATGCGGAAGGCGTGGGCATGGTCGAAGCGCCTCGCGGCGCGCTGGCGCACTGGATCAAAATTCACAACGGCGCCATCGACAACTACCAACTCGTCGTGCCGACTACGTGGAACGGCTCACCGCGCGATGTGAAACAGCAGCGCTCTTCTTTTGAGTCGGCGTTGATCGGCACCCCGGTTGCGAATCTCGAGCAGCCCCTCGAGATCATCCGCACCATCCATTCCTTTGACCCGTGTCTGGCCTGCGCCGTGCATCTGTACGATCCGCAGGGACGGCACCTTCACCAGATTTCCTTCGAGTAGATCATGAGCACACAGAGCACTGGTGTCAAAGACGTCTTTACGCTAAACGGCAACGCGCCGGTGGAATACCGGCGCGTGTACGTGTGGGAAATGCCGGTTCGCGCCTACCACTGGATCAACGCCATTGCGCTGACCCTCCTGTGCGTAACAGGGTTCCTCATCGGGCATCCGGTGCGCATTGCCTACGCGCCCGAGGCCTATCAGCAATATTGGTTTGGCTGGGTGCGCTTCATTCACTTTGCCGCCGCCTACGTGTACCTTTTTAACTTTGCCGCCCGCATTTACTGGGGATTTGTCGGCAACAAGTACGCCAAGTGGAATAACTTCTTCCCGATCACCAAAAAGCAGCAGAAGGAAATTGTTGACGTTCTTGAAACCGACGTTCTGCAGGTGAAGATGCACGGCGAAATCTCCACGGGTCACAACTCGCTGGCGGCGTTCATCTACTTCCTGACCTTTCTGGCCTTCTGCTTCCAGACCATCACCGGCTTCGCACTTTACTCCAGCATGAGTAACGCGTGGCTGCCGAGCATGTTCAAGTGGGTTGTGCCTCTTATGGGCGGCGAATTCTCGGTCCGCTTCTGGCATCACCTGTTCATGTGGTTCTTTGTCACGTTCATCATCGTGCACATCTATCTCAGCTTCTATCACGACTACATTGAGGGCCGTGGCACGATTTCCTCGATCGTGGGCGGCTGGAAGTTTGACCGTCAGAGCCCGGAGCAGCTGGCCGAGGCGTGCAAACTGTTGGAACCGGAAGACACAAACAAGCCGAAGTAAGAAACTGCGATTCGTCCGCGTTTCTCACGCGCGCGAGAATCAGTACCGCCGGTCTCCAGACCGGGGTGGGAGACCGGCGGTAGCGGGGGTCTCCTGCTCCCCGCCCGCACGAACTTCATGAATTAGACTCGGAATTTGATGGATACAAAAACCACGCTCGTACTCGGCCTCGGCAACGTCATCATGGGCGATGAGGGCGTGGGTGTTCACGTGGTACGAGCGCTCGAGAAGCACACCCTGCCGGCCGGCGTCGAGTGTCTTGACGGCGGCACGGGCGGCTTCATTCTCTTGGAACCGCTTCAGAATGCCGGCCGCATCATCCTCATCGACGCCGCAGCTGACGGCAACCCTATCGGCACCGTCACCCGCACCACGCCGCGTTTCTCCCGCGACTATCCTCCCACGCTCACCGCGCACGACATCGGCGTCAAGGATCTGCTCGACGCGTTCTACATGCAGGGCGGATCGCGTGATGTCGTGCTCTACGCCATCGCCATCGATCCCCAACAGCCCATCTCCATGGAACTCTCGCCCGTCACAGCCCAAGCCGCCCAGGAAGCCGAGCAGCTCATTCTGGCGGAACTGCTTGCCGCAGCGCCACTTCGATCGGATTAGGAATGGCTTTGTAACAAGGGCACGCCTTTAGCCGGGCCGAAAAATGTCATCAAAATCGTCCGCGGTTTTGGTCACTGAGAGATGCTTCCCGGACCTATGTGCTTTCTTTACATTATTTTTCGGATCGGCCAGGAAACTAACCTTGCAAATCGGACCTTTTTGGTCTATATTCATTTTATGGATCTTACGACCTGTTGTCGCTGCTGTATGCACGCTGTACGCGTGGCGGAGGCAGCCTCGGTTTAAGTCCAGAGAGATCTAACCACGGCTTCCCAATTGCCCGCGCACAGCCAAAGCTGACGCGGGCATTTCTTTTTTTGCAGCCGATCTTGACCCCGAATCACCAACAAAGGAAAGCGATGAGCGAGATTCCACATAAAGAAACCAAAGCCCAGCGCATGGAGCGCTTGAAGCGCGAAAAGAATCCCTGGGAGGCCTTCGACGAGGTTCGTACGTTCGCGCGCGAGGGACGGTCCAGCGTGGAGCCCGAGTGGGCGTCTGCGTACTTCAAATGGTGGGGCATCTACACCCAGGGAGACGGCGTGGGCGCCACCGGCGGCAAGGGCGGCGAAGGGGTCACGACCGATTGGTTCATGATGCGCATTGGCATTCCCAACGGCATCGTCTCGGCCAGCCAGCTTCGCGCCATCGGCGGAATCACGCGCAAATACGCCCGCAATCTGGCCGACATCACCGTCCGCCAGAACCTTCAGTTGCACTGGCTCACCATTGAGTCGCTGCCTGAGGTGGTTGACGCGCTCGACGCCATTGGGTTATCGCCCAAGGGCGCCTGCGGCGACGTGGTGCGCAATGTGACCGGCTGCCCGCTGGCCGGCGTTGCCGCCGACGAGCTGATCGACGCCTCGCCCATCGCGCTCGAGATCGCCCACCACCTCACCGCGAATCCCGAGTTCTACAACCTGCCGCGCAAGTTCAAAATCTCGGTCACTGGCTGCCCCTCGTGGTGCACCTATCCCGAGATCAACGACATTGGCCTAACGCCCGTGGCTCGCGACGGCGAAGTCGGCTACTCGCTGCGCGTAGGCGGCGGACTGTCCCGTGAGCCGCATCTTGCGGTGCGCCTTGACGCCTTCATCCGTCCCGACCAGGCCGTGCGCGTGGCGCGCGGCGTCGCCGAGATCTTCCGCGATCAGCAAGGGCTGCGCGAGAGCCGCGAGCGCGCCCGCCTCAAGTACCTCTTCATGCGCGAAGGTTGGACCCCGGAGAGCTTCCTCGACGAGTTAAACCGGCGTATCGGTTTCAAGCTCGATCCCGCCGTTCCTGAAAACATTCCCGACGAAGGTTTGCGCGATCACGTCGGCATCCATCCGCAGCGCCAGCCGGGACTGGCCTACGTGGGGGCATCTGTGCTGCGCGGCCGCGTAACCGGCGAGCAGCTTGAGGCCGCGGCCGAATTGGCCGAGCGCTTCGGCTCGGGTTCGCTGCGCGCCACCGTCTCGCAGAACCTCGTCATCGTCGACGTGCCCTATGCCAAAACCGGCGAGCTGGCTCGCGAACTGGGCCAGATCGGTCTGCACGTTGAAGCCTCGTCCTTCTGGCGCGGCGCCATCGCCTGCACCGGCACTGAATTTTGCAAACTGGCGATTACCGAAACCAAGAGCTTCACGCGCTGGCTGGTCGACGAGCTTGAGGAGCGGCTGCCGCAATTCGATCAGCAACTCAAGCTGCACGTTACCGGCTGCCCCAACGGCTGCGGCCAGCACTGGATCGCCGACATCGGCCTCGAGGGCAAGAAGATCAAGCACGAGGGCAAGCTTGCCGACGCGTATTACTTCTGCCTGGGCGGAGCCGTGGGCGAGTACGCGGCCATTGCGCGGCCCGTGGGCTATCGCAGCCCCGCGGCGCTTGTTCCCGAAGCCATTGAGCGCCTGCTGCGCAATTACCTGGCAGGGCGTGCGTCGCAAGAAAGTCTGCGCTCATGGTTCGCGCGCCACACCAACGACGAATTGCGTACGCAACTCGCCGGCGAGATTCTCGATGCCGTGGAACGCGACCTGCCCACCGGCCCCGTACCCCACGCCGTTGCGGAATAACTGACAAATGTGAACTGAGAACTGTTTTATGACCCTACTGCCGATCTTCCTGAAACTCGATGGCCGCCCCAGCCTGCTGGTGGGCGCGGGATCGGTCGCGCTCGAAAAGATCGGCAGCCTTCTCAAAACCGGCATCAAGCTCCGTGTCGTCGCGCCCCAGGCCCGTCCTGAAGTCCGCCAACTTGCCGCCGAGGACAAGCTCGAATGGGTCGAGCGTGAATTTCAACCCTCCGATCTCGACGGCAACTTCATCGTCATCGCGGCTACCGATGTGCCGGAGGTAAACGCCGCGGTTTACCGAGAAGCCGTCGCGCGCGGCATCGCCTGCAACAGCGTCGACGACATTCCGAACTGCGACTTCTTCTTCGGCTCCGTGGTCAGCCGCGGCGACTTGCAAATCGCCATCTCCACGGCCGGCGAAAGTCCCGCCGTCGCGCAGCGCCTGCGCCGCGAGATCGACGAGCAGCTTCCCCAGGATCTTGGCCCGTGGCTTGCGCAGCTCGGCGAATTACGCCGCGAAGTTCTCTCCACGTATCCTCGCGGTGAAGAGCGCCGCCTGCTCCTCCACGAGCTCGCGCAGCGCCAGCTCTGCGACTCCGCCAACTGCCCCACACGCCAGTTGGCGCGGACGGGCAGGGAAGCCGCGCGCGCCGTTCCCGGTCGCGTGGCTCTCGTCGGCGCCGGTCCGGGCGATCCCGATCTGCTCACCGTGAAAGCCGTCCGCTTCATCGAATCCGCTGAGGTCATCCTGCATGACGATCTCGTCCCCTCAACGATCCTCGACTTAGCCCCGCCCCACGCAGTGGTCGAAAACGTGGGCAAGCGCTGCGGCACGAAAGCCATCACGCAGAATGAAATCAACGCACTCATGATCGAGCACGCCCGCGCCGGCCGCAGTGTGGTGCGCCTCAAGAGCGGCGATCCGCTGTTGTTTGGCCGCGCCGCAGAAGAGTTGGCCGCACTCGACGAAGCCGGTGTGCCGTTCGAGATCGTTCCCGGCGTCACGGCTGCGTTTGCCGCGGCCGCGGCTCTCGGCCGTTCGCTCACCGATCGCGACTGGGCCTCGCATGTCACCTTCTCTACCGGCCATCACGCGCAGTCGCACAATCGCGAGGCATTGCCCGCGCTTGAATCCGGCACGCGCGTCGTCTACATGCCTGGCCGCGACCTCAATTTGCTGGCCGCAGAATGGCTGGCCGAAGGCCTTCCCGCCGATCTGCCCTGCGCCGTGGTCTCCCGCGCCGCGCAGCCCGATCAGCAAGTCGTGCACACCACGCTCGGCGAGCTCGGCTCCGTCGCTCCCGCCGCTGCTCCCAGTCTCCTCATCGCCGGCTGGGCCGTGCGCGAGTTGAGCGAGACCAAGATCACTGAATCCGCTCAGGCTTTCGAAGGCGCGTGTCGACTCAAGGCGTAGCGCACAATTCACAACGACTTAAATGCGGCCGATTGCCGGGCTTGATTTCCCGGCGACAGCCCGAAAAGCGCCGGTGGCGAAGTGGCTAACGCGCAGGTCTGCAAAACCTGTATTCGCGGGTTCAATTCCCGCCCGGCGCTCCAACGTAAAAGGTCCCTTAACAAGGTCGCAGCGAGGATGTCGTAAAATTCGCTGGCACTCTTGCGCACCAAACCGGCTCGTTGCTGGTCTGACTTCCGATCCTTCTCATCGAAGATCCCGGGCAATAGCCAATCGCCCGAAAACCCACCAGGGGCAATGTCGTCGGGGGGCAGATGGAACCCCGAGATTACTCCGCAGCCGCGGTCAGAATCCTCTCCACCTTGGCGTCAAGCTCTCGCGCTACTTTGAGCGCATCGCCGCTTCCATACGGCGCAAGATAGGATGCCATTCTGTCATACGAGATGCGGACGCTGCCGGGGCGCTCTTCAATGAGGATCGTTACGGGCGCGTACGAGCCTGCGTCAACAACATGCTTCACCATCTCTTTCATGATCAGTGGATTCCCCGCAACAATGCGCAGAATTCTCGGCTTGGCGGTGCCATTTTCTTTTTGCAGAACCTCGCCGAGGTCAAATCGCATAAACTCCATAAGGCCGTTCGGTTCCGTCACTGGGTTGACGACCTCTTGCATTTCGGCTTCATTCTGCGCCGCGGAAAAGCTCTTGCGGAACGCAACCATATCCGGATGACCGAGCGCGGCATCGATTCGGGCAACCACCGTGTCAAACGGTTCGGTGGTAACGATACTCACTCGTTGCACGTGGACCTCTTGAATGTTCATAGGCGTTCCTTCTCCTGTTGTTGTGTGTCTGGCCTTCTAAACCCCTGCCTGATTCCTGGCCGCAGGCGCGGGCGGCACCGGCAGGATGATTTCCGTAGCCACCTTCCAGACCTTCCCAATCTTGATCCAGTTGATGATCATCAGAAATGGTTTGGGAGTTCCGTCCTGCCCAGCATAGGAGACCGTAATCGTCACTGGCGCGTAGGATTCCGCAAGGTCCCTGGTCAGGCCGACAACTTTGAGCTTCGAAAAATCCGGCTGAAGAATGGCCGGGCCGGACGCGGCGATATCGTGCAGCTTCTGATCGATCGCCGCATTGCCCCAGACACCCGCCCAGTTGCCTTCAGACGGGACCGCGCTCTTGGCGACCAGAAGCGCGGAAGGCGATTGCCAGAACATCTCATGTATGGCTTTGATGTCGTGCTGATTGGCCAGTTCCATGAGCTTGCCAAACCGTGCGCCGATCTTATTCAAGGTTTGAGCGTCCAGCGGTCCTTTATCGCCGGCGGAGGCGGCCACAGTTGGTCTTGCACAAAGAACCGCCAGCGCAAGGGCGGCTGCAAAAACCTTTCCCTGCATCTTCATGGAATCTCCTTGGCAGCGCCCGCAACTATTTAGCCGGCGGGCCCGCCTGCTGTTTCGCAGCCTTCGCGCCTCCCCATAGAGAGCCTGGATTGACGCGATCGGGGTAGAGTTCCAGCATGGCGTCATAGAGCTCGCGGACTGTGGTGGTGCTTTCATCGAGACGATTGAAATCGCGAAGATACTGTCTGGTCTCGGCGATGGTGCGAGGCTCGTCTCGATTTTCCGGGACCTTGTGCCCGGCAACGACGGCTCGAGGGTTCAGCGCCTCGAGTCGATCGAGCGTAGCGATCCATTCACGCCGGCTCTCGGTGTTGCTCTCCGCGAGGTAGGGATGAATTCCGTTGTAGACGGCATCTCCAGCGACGAGCAGTCCGATCGACGGAACATGCAGGCATGTCGATTGGGCCGTGTCCGTCCTCCCCGTATTCACTGCTATAAGTTTGTGTCCTTCCAACTCCAGTTCATGGTTCGCGAGAGGATCGGCAACCGGGAGATGCTCCGGTATTTGGCCGGGGAAGAGCTTACGCCAAAAATCCTCCAGCCAGGTCGGGGACACTTGCGTGCGTATGGCCGCGACGACCTCCGGCGTGGCAACCGCCTTTGCCTCCGGGAAACGCTCCAGAATCGGGCCAACTCCGAACACGTGATCGCCATGGCCGTGCGTCAGGTAGATCGCGATCAGGTTCTTGCCGCTCGCTACGACCCAATCGATCAAAGTCCGCGATTGATCGATGGTCAGAAATGTATCCACAAGCACAGCATCGCGCTCTCCGTAGATGAGGGTCGAGGAGTTTGACACCCACGTCAAGTCCTCTTTGCCTGGAGGAAGATCACGGCTGAGACCGGGGCGCTTGCTGGTCAATACCTCCCATTGCAGGCTTCCGTCGTTTTTGCCGATTGTTTTCATAGCCACTCCTTGGGGAAAAGTTGCTTTCTCGCCGTGGCGAATAGGGAAATAATACAATACGACCAGTCATCTGATATTAAAATCACAACGAAATCATGTCTCCTCACCGCCGTCAGCGAAAATAGAACTGGAGCCACATGATGAATTCTCGTTCGCCCGCTAAGCGAGGACCCAAGCCGAACCCAGGCACCAGAGAAAAGCTAATCCAGTCGGGGATCCAGGCAATCCATGCCGGTGGATACGGTGCAACCGGCATTCAGAGCATTGTCGAGCTGGCTGATGTACCGAAGGGATCGTTTTACAATTTCTTTCCGAGCAAAGAGGCCTTTGCCGCGGAAGTGATCAATGCCTATTCCAGTCGCGGCCAGGAAAGGCTGCGCGGCTTTCTTCTCAATCGGGAGGTCTCGCCGCGGGCCCGATTGGAGGCGTATTTCGATGACAGGATCAAGGCCTTCAGGGCCGCGCAATATGTTCGTGGATGCCTGATGGGTAATTTCAGCGCAGAAGCTGCCGACCAGAGCGCGCTGATACGCGAAGGTCTCACCAGGCATTTTGGAGCCTGGTGCGAGCTTCTTGAAGCTTGTATTGCGGAGGCGCAGAAACAGGGAGAATTCAGCGATCGATTCCCAGCCTCGCTGCTGGCGAAATTCCTCTTGAATAGCTGGGAGGGCGCTCTGTTGCGCATGCGCGCCGAGAAAAGCGATGGCCCGCTACTGGACTTCAAAGAGATCGTTTTCAAGAAGATCCTTGCGTGATCGATTTCGTGACCTCGCTGGAACCTCAAGGGAATTTCACGGTACATATACCGCCAATTCGGCTGGTCTTCGCTGAGGCTGAGCTGTTTCTGGATTGACGCCATTCGTCCAACGCACTCATCGACGGCACTCTATATAGGGGCAACCTCGTCGCGCCAGCGACGTAGTCCAAACGCCGTAGCCGACACCCTGCCAGCCCACCAAGCGCATTTTTTCCGGAAAGTACTCAAAACACTCTGCAAAATCCTCTCGCCGAATTGCAGAGAATTAATCGCATCCGGCGCACAATGGTTTCATGCTGATTGCATCCGATCTCCGCCGCGGCCCCAACCATCGCCCCGTCGCAGTGTCGGAGATCCACCCGGTCTAATCTGTCGGAGATCCGCCCGGTCCGTACCGTACCCCTACCCCCCTCCCCCCCCACCCCTACCCCACCCCCGGTCAGGCGATCACGGTCCACGAACCACGATTCACGCACCCCGGCTTCCCTCGCGAAAAACCGATCTGTGAAACTGTGAAGCCCATAAGTGGCATAAAAATCAGACGCTTACACAGAAAAATCGCACAGTCTCAAAGTTTCTGCGTTTCTGTGAAACTGTGAGCGCAGCGATCGAGCGCCAGGCTGATAACCTAAAAGCATGAAATTCGGAGTACTGGTTTTCCCTGGATCGAACTGCGATCACGATACTTACAACGTGATTGCTGGGATCGCGCAGCAGCCAGTCACGTTCCTCTGGCACGACAGCGAGGATCTTCAGGGCGTGGACGCGGTGTTGGTTCCAGGCGGCTTTGCCTACGGCGATTATCTGCGCACGGGCGCGATTGCGCATTTCTCTCCGGTGATGCAGGCGGTCAAGCGGTTTGCCTCGAGCGGAGGGCTGGTGCTGGGCATCTGCAATGGCTTTCAGATCCTCACTGAGTCGGGTTTGCTGCCAGGCGCATTGATGCGCAACGCGGGCCTCAAGTACATCTGCAAACCAGTGCAATTGCGCGTCGAAACCACGAACAGTCCATTTACCAATCAACTCAAGAAGGGCGACGTGCTCGAGATTCCCATCGGCCACATGGAAGGGAATTACTTTTGCGAGCCCGAAGAGCTTAAGCGGTTGGAGCGCGAGGACCGCATTGCCTTTCGCTACGCCACACCGAAGGGCGAGATCACGGCGGGGGCGAATCCCAATGGATCGCTCGGCAATATTGCGGGGATTTTGAACGAAGGACGCAATGTGCTGGGGATGATGCCGCATCCAGACCGGTCGAGCGAAGCGCTGCTAGGCTCGGCCGACGGGTGGGGAATCTTTGCCTCCATGATGGAAAGACAGCCACTAGCCTCTAACTCCTAGCTTCTTGCTCGTGGACGGATGAGCAAACTACTTTGGAGTTCGCAAAAAGGGCTGGAGGAGGAGCTGGAAACTCGAAGCTGGAACCATGATCGACATACATCATCATCTGATCTATGCGGTGGACGACGGGTCGCCAGACCTGGAGAGTTCGCTCCAGATGGCGCAGGAAGCAGCCAAAGAGGGAGTGACTCGGATCGTCTGCACACCGCACGCGAGCGACATGTTTCCCTACAATGGTCCCCTCATTGAGCAGCGCTTTGCCGAGTTGCGCCAACGGCTGACAGGTGTCGTGGAGCTGAGCCTTGCTTGCGACTTCCACCTTAACGCGGAGAACATTCTGGAAGCGGTCATGCATCCGCTCCGCTACTCGATCGACGGCAAAGGGTATTTGCTCATCGAGTTCCCCAACTTCGTGATTCCGCCCAGCATGTCAGCGGCGCTGTTCCGGCTGCAGTCGGCCGGATACACGCTCATCGTTACGCACCCGGAGCGGTATCCGGCGGTGCTGCGCCAGCCGGAACTCGTGGGCGAATGGATGCGTGCCGGTTGTCTGATCCAGATCACCGCAGGATCGCTCTATGGACGATTTGGCAAGTACCAAGAGGCGTTTGCCAACGAATTGCTGGACCGGAACTGGATTCATTTCGTGGCCACCGATGCGCACAATCCGGTGAATCGCCCGCCGCATTTGAAGCACGCCTATGACTATGTGGCGAACCATGTCGGCGAAGACACCGCGCGGCGGTTGTGCGTGACCAATCCGCAGGTGGCTGTGGAGGGCGCAGCGTGGCCTGAGCAGCCGACGCCTAAAGGGCTGTGGGAATTGGCGCCATTGCGGTTTGCCGGCGCGCCGGAGATGGTAAGGCCGCGGCGCGGGCGCACGATGGAAGGCGCTTCAGAAAGAGCGGATGGCGCAGAGAAACACGCACGGGGATTCTGGAACCGCTTGCTCGGGAGATAAGCGGCGCTAACTTCGCTAGCCCCGCTTGTCTCTTTTCAGGAAAGTCCCAAACCGCCGTCGACAGCCAGCGTCTGGCCGGTGATGAAGTGCGGTCCCGTTGCGAAAAAAAGCACGGCCTGAGCGACATCGGCGGCTGAGCCATTGCGGCCCATAGGGGTTTTGGCGGCGAATCGTGCGGATTGGCCGCGATCGGGAGCCTGTGAGAGCTGCGCGCCCGCTGCATCGGAAGGAGTGTCTGCTTCGGGAAAGGCAATCCATCCGGGAGCGAGACAATTGACGCTGACCTCAGGAGCAAAGGCCTTGGCCATCGTCTGCGTGAGCATGTGCAGAGCGGCCTTTGAAGCACAATAGTGGGCGTGGCCGGCCCAAGGATGAGAGCCGCCGAGCGAGCCAATGTTGACGATCCGGCCGCGCGCAGCGCGCAGATACGGCAGCGCCTCGCGGGCAACCAGAAACGGGCCGCGGGCATTGGTCTCGAAGACCGCGTCCCACTGCTCGAGCGTAAGGCTCTCCAGTGCTGCTGAAGCAAAAACGGCGGCGTTGTTCACCAGCAGGTCGAGGTTGCCGAATTCAGCAACCACGGCGGCGACGGCCGCGCGAACAGATGATTCGGAGCGGACATCGCACTCGACCACGACCGCGCGGCGGCCGTAGGCTGCAATCTCGGCCGCAGTTTGCGCCGCGTCGGCGTGTGCGGTGCGGTAGGAGATGGCGACATCGGCTCCGGCCTGCGCCAGCGTGAGGGCAATGGCGCGGCCGATGCGGCGCGCGCCTCCGGTGACGAAGGCAGTTTTGCCGGCGAGAAGTTCAGTGGTCATCGTAGAGCCCCTGCTCGATGCGCTATCAGGTGAAGGCAGTTCTCCGGGCGCGCTAACTTCCACGTTACGCTTTGCAGGTTACTTGGGCGGCGGTGGTGGCGGGTTGGCGTTTGACGAGCCGCCGGCGGATTGATCTCCGGAGGCAGGCGGAGTCGCGTTGGGCGAAGAGTTCGTAGAGCTGCCTCCGCTCCCCGAATTGGGGGCGTCGTTCTTGTAGATGGTGTACTGGCCTCCCGGCCGCTTCATGCGTACCTCCATCGTCATCTCAGCCTTGTCGATCTTGTAGCTTTGGCCGTAGGTCTGGTAGCCGTCGGCAATGATCTGCAGCGTCACCGTGTCACCGATCGGAATCACATCGATGACGGCCTTGCCATCTTCGTCCGTCTTCAATTCAAGTGAACCCTTGTCCCTGTCGCCTTCGGTGGGATGGAAGATGACGTGAGCACCGGTTACGGGCTTGCCATTGAAGTCCTTGAGCACAGTCACTTCAATATGCGCAGAGGGCGGCGGCGCCTTGTATTTGCGGCCATGTTGGTTGCTGTCCTGGGCACGGAGAGCGAGCGAACAAGCAGAAAGGCCAATGCCGGCCACGAGAGCGCAAATCCAAAGATGCGAACGATGGTACATACTCATATTTTATCGCGTTCCAATGTGTGGGGCGAAACCAGAAGCCCAGACCGGTTACACTTTGCTCGGTGACAATTAGCCAGGGCAGGCCCCCGGGAACGGTGAAGGCCAGCGGTACGGGGCGCAATGGGGAAGGCAAGTGAGGACGAAACCGGTGTGCTGACCGCAATCAAGGTGCTGCACACCGTGGTTTGGGCGCTGCTCGCTGCAGCTATTGTGGCGCTGCCATTTCTCGCTGGGCGCGGCGCCTTTCGCGGGGCAGCAATTCTCTCGGTCATGATTCTCATTGAAGGAGTTGTGCTCCTTGCAAATGGGTGGCGATGCCCGATGACTGATCTGGCATCAAAATACACAGCCGACCGGTCACCCAACTTCGACATTTACATGCCAAACTGGCTGGCCGTGCACAACAAAGCCATCTTTTCGGCGCTTTTTCTGGTAAATGAGGCGATTTTTCTCGTCACATGGCCTCGGAGCAGGTAAATCCTAGATGCTATTAGTGATGGCATAATATATGAGTCAAAGCAACTAAAATTTTAATCGTTCCCCGCTTGACAATCGCCTTATCCTTGCCTATCTTTAGCAATTGGAGGGCAAGAGTGCTAGCAGCCCGGTAGTGGAAGTGCTGAAATGTACCCCCCGCCAAGGCGGGTCGCACTCCACGATCTCACATCGTTTGTTTTTCATCACTAAAACCCGTGAGCCGGGCAGAGTTCGGTTGCGCGGGAAGGAGAAGCGAAGCAATGGCAGCAACATCCGTAACGACTACGTTCACCCCGCTCCATGATCGTATTTTGGTGCGCCGGGTGGAAGAGGGCGAAACCGTCCGCGGGGGCATCATTATCCCCGACAGCGCCAAGGAAAAACCCCAGGAGGGACAAGTGATCTCCGTGGGCAAGGGCAAGTCGAACGACGAAGGCAAGGTATTTCCGCTGGACGTGAAGGCGGGGGACCGCGTGCTCTTCGGCAAGTACTCCGGCACCGAGATCAAGATCGACGGCGAGGAGCTTTTGATCATGCGCGAGGAAGAAGTCCTCGGCATTTTGAAGAAGTAGCTGAAAGACCGAGTTCAGGTTTCAGGGTTTACGTTTCGGGGGATTGAGCCCCTATTGCCTCAAAGGCCCTGAATCCTCGAAGAACAGTCTGAAGCGAATTCGCAAGTTTGATGAGGGTCAATAGGCGGGCGGAACTGAAACCTGTAAATTGACCCCTGAAACCTATTAGGAGAGAACAATGGCAAAGCAAATTCTGCACGGTGAGGATTCCCGTCAGGCGATTCTGCGCGGCGTGAACACGCTGGCAGACGCCGTGAAGGCGACGCTCGGGCCCAAGGGCCGGAACGTTGTAATCGAGAAGAAGTTTGGTTCGCCCACCATTACCAAGGACGGCGTGACGGTGGCTAAAGAGATCGACCTGAAAGACCCGATGGAGAACGTGGGCGCGCAGCTGGTGCGTGAGGTCGCTTCGAAGACCTCAGACGTGGCCGGGGACGGCACCACCACTGCCACGGTGTTGGCGCAATCCATCTTCCGCGAAGGCGTGAAGACGGTGGCTGCGGGCGCAAACCCGACGGCCCTGAAGCGCGGTATTGAAAAGGCCGTTACGGTGATCAACGGCACGCGCGACAAGGACGGCAAGTGGAACCAGGACGGCGCGCTGAGCAAGCTCTCGAAGCCGGTGAACGAGGGATCGGTGGCTCAGGTGGGCACCATCTCAGCCAACGGCGACGAAGAGATCGGCGCCATCATCGCGGAAGCGGTGAAGGTGGTCGGCAAGGACGGCGTCATCACCATCGAAGAGTCGAAGACCATGCACACCGGCCTCGAGACCGTGGACGGCATGCAGTTCGACCGCGGCTATCTGAGCCCCTACTTCGTCACCGACGCGGAGCGCCTGGAAGTGGTGCTGGAGGATCCCTACATCCTGATCTACGAAAAGAAGATCAGCGCCATGAAGGATCTTCTGCCGCTGCTCGAACAGGTAGCGCGCGGCGGCAAGCCGCTGCTGATCATCGCCGAGGACGTTGAGGGCGAGGCCCTGGCGACCCTGGTGGTGAACAAGCTGCGCGGCACGTTGAATGTCGCGGCCGTCAAGGCTCCGGGATTCGGCGATCGCCGTAAGGCCATTCTGGGCGACATCGCGATCCTGACCGGCGGAAAGGCCATCACCGAGGACCTGGGCATCAAGCTGGAAGGCGTGAAGCTCGAAGACCTGGGCAAGGCCAAGCGCATCACCATCGACAAGGACAACACCACGATCGTTGACGGCGCAGGCAAGGCCAGCGACATCGAGGGCCGCGTCAAGGAGATCCGCGCGCAGGTCGAAAAGACCACCTCCGACTACGACAAGGAGAAGCTGCAGGAGCGGCTGGCCAAGCTGGTCGGCGGCGTAGCCATCATCAAGGTGGGCGCGGCCACTGAGACTGAGTTGAAGGAGAAAAAGGCTCGCGTCGAAGACGCGCTGCACGCAACCCGCGCGGCTGTCGAAGAGGGCATCGTCCCCGGCGGCGGCGTGGCGCTGGTGCGCTGCGTACCGGCGGTAGAAAAGCTGATTGCCACGCTCGAAGGCGATGAGAAGACCGGCGCCCAGATCGTGCTTCGCTCACTGGAAGAGCCGCTGCGCCAGATCGTCGCCAATGCCGGCGAAGAGGGTGCGGTGGTTGTGGCTAAGGTGCTGGAGTCGAAAGAACCGCATTTCGGCTACAACGCGCTGACCAGCAAGTTCGAGGACTTGGTGAAAGCCGGCGTCATCGATCCCACCAAGGTGACGCGCACGGCGCTGCAAAACGCTGCCTCGATCGCGGCCCTGCTGCTGACCACTGAAGCTCTTGTGGTCGAGCTGCCCGAGCCCAAGGCTGCTCCGGCCGGCGGCGGCCACGGCGGCGGCATGGACGGAATGTACTAAGGACTAGCCGTCCAGGCAATCGCGCCTTCGGCGCAAGAACGAAAGGCCTCCAGCTTCGGCTGGGGGCCTTTTTGCGCATGGACAAATCTTGCACGTCGGCATTCCATGCATGCGCCGAATGTCACCCCGATGCGGGGTCATTTGAACAAATTGTTGTCACCCTACATGGCCGCGCTTGGCAAACTCTGCGCTGCGATTGCCGTCTCCGCGGGCTGCGCACGCAACGAGCGCAACCAGCCGGCGGAAAGCCAGGCACGAGGAATGACGAACTCTGACCAGCCGCAATCCAGGCAAACACGGATATCGGGAGAAGGTGTCATGGGAGGGTGACTTAACGTACGGGGACTATTGCGGAAGAGCCGGACTTCCGCCGGAACCAAGGAAAGAGCGGCAGACTGGCACTTGGGACAAAGCATAGAACACCTCGGGAGCTCCGTATGCACGGAATCCCAAAAATCATTCGAGGGAGTGATCCAATCTAACGTGATTGTGATTGCGATTTCAACAGGAAGCACGCTGATTCCACGGCGAAGGCAACATTGTTTTCATGCCATGGAATTGAATTTAAGTACACATAGTATTCCTGTTTTCTGATGCATACAAGTAGCTCGTGACCTGCGAGGCCAGTTCCCGGAAACAGGAGGCAAAAAAGCGCGGCGGCCGAAGCCGCCGCGCTTTGAGCTGTCGTCCAGTCTTAGAAGTTGAAGCGAGCGGCGATTTCAACCTGCCGCGGGGTGTATAGGAAGCTGCTGTTGTTGGAGCTATTCGGTACGGCAAAGCCGGAGTTGGTGGTTCCAACCTGCCCCTGATAGGTCGCCACGTAGCCTTTTATCGAGTAGGCGCTGGTGGTCACAAAACCATCGACGTTCTGGTGATTAGCAACGTTAAAGGCATTGAGCATGAGCTGCAAACTGTAGCCGTGCTCGAAGGAGACTTCCTTCTGCAAGCGCATGTCGTCCACAATTTTGCGCGGATACTGCAGTGTGTTGCGTCCGAGTACGGGAATGACGGATGAACCGCCTGAACCGTTCCAGCCGCTGGTCAGAGCATTGGACCAAGTTCCAGTGATGCCCGCTGTGAAGGGCAGCCCGTTTTGCATCTGGAAGCTGGTATCGAGGCTCCAGCCGTTGGCTACGTACTTGGCGTAGTTTTCGGTGTGGAGGTTCGGGAAGTTATAGACCGCGTAAGCCACAAAGCGGTTGGGAACGTTGGTGCTCCCGTTGCCATAGTTGACGCGCGCGTTGCCGAAAGGATCGTACCAGTCATTCACCGCTACTCCGGTGGCATTATTCTGCGCGAAATCGAGATCGTGCGACCAGGTGTAGTTGGCGTCGAACTGAATGCTCTTGAGCGAGCGATTCATGATCTCAGCAACGAAACCGTTGTAGCTAGAGTTGACGTTGCTGACCATCTCGCTAATGCTCGTGTAATCGGCTCCGGCAGAGCCGAAGAGGTTGGTGTTACCGGCGCCGTAGCCAGAGTTAGTTGAGGCGTAGTAGTAGACGGGGACTTGGAAGGTCGTTCCATTCGGAATGGGACCCTTGCCCGATGCGTCGGAGATCGATACCGTGTCAGTGACCATCGTGGCAGGATTCAGGTTGAGATTGAGGAAGTTAGGCAGTTCGCGTCCCAAGGCTCCCAGATAGCTCAGCTGGAAGAAAGTTCCGTGGCCGAGTGACTGCTGCAACGCCAGGTCGAACTCCTGCACTTCAGGGCTACGTAGAGTCGACGAGAAAAAGTTGGAGGTCGGGGTAATGGCGTTGCTGTTGCTCGACAGAGTGTTGGGGTAAATCGGGGCGCCAGCGGCTTTTTCTGCCCAAACCGGGGTGATTTGCCCGTAGGGGCTGCCCGTACCGATACGTTCGCCCATGAGGGCGCCGTTGGGGATGCGGCCAAAGTAGAGGCCATAGCCACCGCGCAACACGGTGTTACCGCCCCCATAGACGTTCCAGGAAAACCCGATACGGGGCCCGAAGTTCATTTTGTCGCTCGGTGCATTGAGCAGGGGCTGATTTCCGTTGACTGTGTAAGGGACGAAATTGATGCCGTTGTTCGATGCCGCTGTCGTGAGGTTTGAGATGACTGGCGGCAATTGCTGGTAGTCCCAGCGAAGGCCGAGCTCAAAGGTCAGGCGCGGAGAGAACTTCCAGTTATCCTGGCCGAAGAATCCGTAGTCTGTGGTGGAGATTGCAAAATTAGGAGTTCCAAGTGCCTGGGTGTACTGGTAGTAGCAGGGATAGGTCCCGGTTGCCCCGGTGCCATTCTCATAGCCGGTCGAGTTGCAACCCTTGCTGCCATAACCGCTGCCCGAAGGGGTTACATTGTTTTTGAAATTGAGCAGGTCGTTGAAGTAGTTGCCGAAGTAGTCGTAGTTGAAGTATCCCTCGCCGTACTTGATGTAGTTCTGCATATCGTAGGTATGCAGCATATCTACGCCGAATTTAAAGGAGTGGTTGCCCTTGTTCCAGTAGAGAATGTCGCCGACCTGCCACTTGTTCTCATCGGGGAGGGCTTTTTCGAAGCCATAGTACGGCGCGCCGGCGTCAATGCCGTCGTAATAGGACGCCGCAATCATCGGAGTCGCGCCGGTGGAGGATGTTATGTCCTCTTTCGAATAGGCGGATGGCTTCTGGTTGGTCTCGTCCAGCAGTTCACGGCTGTATTGGTAGAGAAGCTCATTGCTGATGTTCGTCGTGATGAGGCTGGTGAGCTTGGCTACGCCATAGTCCAATTTGACGAAATCGTTTCCCTGATAGTCGATTGCATCTTCATCTACGGGGTTGGTCTGCACGCCGCCGGGCGAGTCCCAGCGCAGGCGATTGTAGAGGAAGCTGGCGTGCTCTTTGGAATTGATCTGCCAGTCGAGCTTGGGCATGTTGATTTCCTGATACCCGGCGCGCGCAACGGTTCCCATATCCGAGGTCAGGCCCAGATCGGTGATGGCGGTAACGCCGGCGGGCGGTGCGCCTACCGTGGCATTACCGAGCATCATGACCGTCCAATCGTAGGCGGCCTGGTTGTAGGAGACGCCCTGGCGCGCTGCCAGTTCGCAGACATCGGCGTCATTCAGTGAGCCCGGGGTCCCGGTGTAGGCGGTCGTGGTTCCGGTGTTGACGAGCTCTCCAAGAGTTGACCCCGACAACGAGCAGGTTTCTCCGGTGGGCGTGACGGGATTTCGCTGCGTCAAGGTAGTGCCTGTCGGGAGGGACGGCATGGCGTTGAAGATCGACTGACTGTAGGGAACGACGGCTACCGGGAAAATGTGGGTGTGCTGATCGTAGGTGTAGATCCAGAAGAGCTTGTTCTTAATCAGCGCCCCGCCCACTGTACCCCCGTAAATCTTGCGCAGGTCTTCCGGTTTGAAATGCTGAGTAGCGCCTGAGGCGGTGGTGATGGTGGAGTAATCGTTGTAGGCGTTCCAGTTGCTTTCGCGATCCCAGAAGTAGGCCTGCCCGTGAAAGTTGTTGCCGCCGCTCTTGGTGACCGAGGTGATGACGCCGCCGGCGGCGCGGCCGAATTCAGCCGAATAGACGCCGGTATTGACTGAGAACTCGCGCACCGCGGCACCTGAAGTCGAATACGCCTCGCGCGTACGTCCGCGTTCCTCGGCGTAGAACTCGTTGTTGTCGTCAGCGCCGTCGATCTCAACGTTGTTTAGCGTGTACTGAATTCCGCGAATGCTGACATAACCATAGCCAGTGCTGTCCGACACCGCGCCCGGGGTGGTCATGGCTAGCGAGGACCAGCGGCGATTGTTGATCGGAATATTCTGGAGTGCCTCGTTATTCAGCGTGTCAGTGAAGTCAGGCGACTCGAGGTTCATCGCGGGCGTCTGCTCTGTGACGATGACTTCGGCTTGTGCGGAAGCAAGGGCGAGATGAGGCAGAAGGCTAGTCACCTGGCCGACCACGACGACGACTTTGTCGGCCGTGTAACCGGCAAAGCCCTGCGCTGCAACCACGACCTTATAGGTTCCCGGCTCGACCAGCGGCACGATGAAATATCCGCTGCCATCTGTGGTGGCTTTGAATTGAGCATTGGTTGCGATATTCGTGATCACGATACTCGCGTTGCCGATGACGGCTCCGCTTGGGTCTACAACGGTGCCGGCAATCGAGCCCTGCGTGGTGGACTGGGCGTGCGAGGCGACCGTGGTGAAACAAAGAGCAACTGCTAGAATCGCCAGGCACAGAACACTCAGGCGAATTCGATTGAATCTCATAACTGCCCTCCGAAGTGATAGTTTGTGTTCAACAGAAAACTACGTAAACAAATAGCTGCGCTGCCGGTGCGATGTTGCTGCACCGTGGCTGGCGCGCCAGGCGCGGGAAAACGATCGTTCAAATTCACGCTCACTCGAGATACCTTGGGCATCTCAACGAGCAAAAATGCTGCGATGTTCCCAACTTGCAAACGTACAGGTTTTTGATGAAGACGGCGTGAAGGGCCAGCGAATGGTGCGTAAACGCGAGATTGCAGACTTGCGCCGCGATGGATCCGCGGTTTCGCCCCATGATTCGGTGGAAGAGATCGACTTCTTGATGGACAATATCGAAGTTCTATTGTCATGCCCTCACGCAAATCCAAATTTCGTTCAGAAACACAAATACCCAGGTTGCAAATCAGCGCAGTGGCTTTGGAAAGGCCTATGGCAATCGCTCATCGCTTGATTGCTGCGCCTGATTGCATCCTTTTATTGTGCTTCAGCCGCGTAATCTGCGCGAACTGAAAAACCCCTCGATCAAAGTCCCGGGGGTACAGCTTTCTCTTAGGAGAAGTCATTCTAGGGCAGGGGAACCCGGTTTTCCAAGGAGGAAATGCAAAAATATACTTTGATTTTCGCGTGAAATAAGGCCGTACAGGAGGGTTTTGTGGAAAAGGAGGTAAAAACAGGTCTCAGGTCTCAGGTTTCAGGCCGGATGCACTTGAAAACTCATGCCGCCCCCTGACCCCTGATCCCTGATCCCTGAAACCTCACCCCTGCTTTAATGGCCGCTTCCCGGGCCCCAGCGCAGACGCAGGCCGACGCGGGCCGTGCATGGGAGACTGGGATAGCCGATGGGAGCGATGTGTTGATTGTCGAGCAAGTTCTCAGCCTGAGCGAAGACATCCATCCAAGAAAGCACCTGGAAACTTCCTCCCAAATCGAGCTTGGCATAGCCGTAATCGAGATTGCGGTTGGGTAAAAGCAGGCTATTGCCGCCGAATGCATCCTCGCCCTCAAGATAGGTCGAGTCATCCGAGCGGCTGGCAAATGCGGAGGTGAAGACACCGGTAAAGCGCTTGGCGGCATACGTGGCTGTGAAGTAGCCGGTATTGGGCGCGCGGCGAAACGGGCGAGCTCCCTCGAGCGGCGCATAGGGGCCGACCGGAATGCCATTGAACGTTGGAATAGGACCGAGCAATGCCTGATCGTCGTTGGTAAAGGAGCGTTGCACCACGGCATCCAGATAGGTGTAGCCGCTGCGCAGGAAGAAATTGCGTCCGATTCCGCTTTCGACTGAAGCCTCCACTCCTTGTGCGCGAAACGCCTCGGAGTTGATCGTCAGCTCATAAGCAAAGTTCGCCCGCAGGATCCCTTCGAGTGTTGCCTGCTCGGCGGTGGTGAGATTGGGCAACAATTCAGGAATCAGATCCAGGCCGACGTATTCGATCTCCTTGCCAAACTCATTGTGAAAGTAGCTGGTCTTGAAGATGATGTGTTGGCTGAGGAAGGACTGCTCGACACCGCCCTCGTAGGTGCGCATGGTGGGCGCGGCGATGGGGCCGATATGGAATTCCTGAATGGCGGTCTGACCGCCCGTGACCTGAGGATTGTTGAGGAAGTTGTAGAGCGAATCGTCCTGATCGGTGAGCTTGGGTTCGCGGATCGCTTTGCCGAAGTTGAAGAGGATGCGCGTGCCGCTGAAAGCGCCGCTGCGCGGGCGCAGCAGGTAATAGTTGAGGCCGGCGCGGGGCGACGCCTGAAAGCCGAAGAGGGAGTAATGCTCCAGGCTGCCGCCGAGCGTGTAGAAGAAGCGCTGCTTGAAGTCACCGTGCACCGCAAGCGGAACGAAGTAGTTGGTGCGCGCGACCGGCGTGTAGTATGTGCTGCCTGGCTCCGCGCCGCGCTCGTCCTCATATTGAAAGCCGGCGAGACCGGACAAGTGCGGCGTGATGGTGATGTCGCCCTGGTAGCCGGCGTGATCGCGGCTGTTGACGTATTGCGCGCGGAACGTGCTGCAATCGAGGACGGCTTGTCCCGTGGCAGAGTAGCCGTTCGCGCCGGTGATGGTGACGGTGTTGCCGAAAGTTTCGGGGCCGAAGCAATAATCGGTGGCGTAATCGGAGACCGGGACGGGAGTCCCCGACTGGGTCCAGAGAGAAACCTGCTCGCGCTTGCGCGTGAGCCCGTAGCGAATGCTGTTGCGCAGGCTCGCCGTAGTTTGGTTGTCGATCGAGGCGCTCAGGAAGATGTCCTGATCTTTTCCGGTGGCGTCGTCGGCGACATGATAGAAATCCCAAGCGTTGGGATTTCCGCTGGCAGCGACTCCGTAGTGAAGCGTGGCGCGAATCTGCGTGTCACTGTTGAGAGCCCAGCCCAGGTTAGCGGCCGTCGTGGCCACGTGGTACTCGTCGTTCGGCAGATCGTTGGCGGATTGGAGCCAACTGAAGGCGCCCAGGTAATCGAGCTTCTTGTGCGCACCCGCCACCTGCAGTTGCTCGTGCGAGGCGGAGAGATTTCCGGCGTCGCCCTCAAAGAGCAGGGAAGGGAAGCTGGTGGTGCCATGGGGCGTGGTCAGGCTGACTACGCCGGTTTCAGCTCCGGCGCCAAACAAATTCGAGTCGGGTCCGCGATAGACCTCAGCACTCTCGACCGCCGCGGTGGAAAGCGGGCCGAAGTCAATCTGATTACCGATATCGCCGGCATCCACTCCGTCCAGAAGGACCTTGTTGTCATCGGAATCGCCCCCGCGGACAAAGAGCGAGGTTTGCGACCCCATTTGCCCCGCTTGCACAACTTCGGCCCCCGGCATCAGCCGCAGAACGCTGGCGAAGTCCGTGCGCAATGCAAGGTCGAGCGGGGAGAGCACGGTGGTCGCCGCGCTGGTTTGCGGCTGCGGCGTAGGAACGCCGGTGGCCGTCACCACAATGGATTCGCGCACCCAGGCTGGCTCGAGCACCAGATTGCGTTCGATCGAATCGAACTGGCTGGCGTAGAAATCCGGCGTCTGCAACTGACGAAAGCTCTTGGCCGCAACCACGAGGAAGAAACGGCCCGCGGTTCCGGTCGTGAGTTGGAAACTGCCATCGGACGAGGACATCGCCGACGCCACGACCTTTCCGTTGCTGACAAGAGAGACGCTGGCGCCTGTTACCTTGGCGCCCGAAGCATCGGTGACCACACCGTGGATGGACGCGCCATGACTAACGGCGGCAAGAAGACCAAAGAGAATGGCTGCGACGGCATGTCGCATCACACGGCAGGAAACTGCGGGCAAGAAATCGAGAGTCTGCATGACGGCTCCTTCGTTCCCCTCGGAACGCGAAAGCAAGTGCGTACGCCATAGGACCGGTCTCCTGACTTGCGCATTCAAGCCGCCTTCCCAAAGCTGAGCCCTATGGGTCCAACTCCAGTGGCTGAAAGGGCAGATCCGCAATGTGCGGAAGGCCCTGGCTCAATTCCTCCTTCGTCCCCATGTCACAAAATGACGGGAGGCGAAGCAGGTGCGCTCACAGTTGCGGGGCAGTGGCGGACTTTCACCGCCTTCCCGAGCATCCTGGCGATTGCTGTGGTGAGTGGTGCGGCAGCATACGGCTGCAGCAGTGATGTCATGGAATCGATTTCCATGACATCAACTTTTATAGCTGGAAAGGGACGTGAAGTCAAAGTCAGAATTTGACGTTCGCAGGAAGAGATCTGGCGGAAGCCGGGGCTTGGATGACAGAACAGAATGGTGACCCCGGGAAGACTCGAACTTCCGACACGCAGTTTAGGAAACTGCTGCTCTATCCACCTGAGCTACGGGGCCACTTTGAGAATCAGTACTTTACACGATGCAAGCAAATGGGTCGGGTCACGTTGGGTTACCGAGTGACAAAATGACCTCATTCCCCAAATCGTCGGAACTGCGGTGTGAAATGAAGCTAATGAATGCACGCTATCAAAATGGTAGCATCACCAGGATTCCGTGCTCGCACGGATTTGCGTGGCGAGTCAGGTTCTCTGAGCGGGTTGGCGGAAAGCGCGTACAGAAGTCAATGACGTTCAGCGGAGCCGAATATCGGAACGAGTCGGACGTCCGCAAAGCGATTGAATTCTCGGTAATTCAGCAGAACCGGGAAGCCGTGCGTGCGATCGAAGGTGGACGCCGCTTTCAGTGCCATCATCGACCTCTATAAGACTGAGCACATGCCGGGCCGTGATCACTCCACCAACGAACTCAGCACGTACATCCTGCGAAAATACATCTCTCCCAGATTTGCCCACTCGCCGATCCGTGAAGTGACGCCGCTGGCCGTCGCCCGGTGGTTCAGCGAATTGAAATTGGCGCCTACGACCAAGGCGTCGATTCGGTCAGTGTTGAGCCAGTGCTTTGAACTGGCTGCTCTCCACGAATTCATTCCCGCGATCGAACGCAACCCAATGTCGCTCGTGAAGCTCAAAGGAACCACCAAACGGAAGAAAAAGATCGTGCAAGTCACGATCAAGGACTTCCAGAAGCTGATCCAGGCACTTCCGGAGCCGCACAACATCATGACGCTGGTGGCCGCTGATTTGGGATTGCGCGTCAGCGAACTGGTGGCGCTGCAATGGAGCGACATTGATTGGAAAAGCAAAGAGATCACTATCCAGCGCAAGTTCACGCGTGGGAAATTAGGTCTGACCAAAACGATATCGTCAGGAGCAGCTCTGCCATTGGATGAAGGACTATTGGCTGTCCTTGATTATTGGCGGTCCAAAGGATCGGATAGTGAATGGCTGTTTCCGTCTTCCCGCACCGGTGGCCCTCGCAGTGCGTCCATGCTGCTCCAAAGTCATCTCAAGCCCGCTGCGGCGAAGCTCGGCCTCGGCAACGTCGGATGGCATGCCCTGCTCCACGCTAGTCGGTCCTGGTTGGGCGGTGATGGTGTCTCGGCCAGCACCCAGAAGGACTTGCTTCGTCACTCCGATATCTGCATGACCATGGACTACGGGCACACGCCAGTTGCCGACATGCGCAGGGCGCACAACAAGGTAGCGTGGCAATTGGTCCCAAAGGGCATGCTGCAGAAGTAGGCCTGGCATAGAAAAGGCGATGGGGGTTGAACCCACCGCCTTTGTCGTGTGTCCCTGCATTCACGCGGCTTTGTCATTATAGGCATCTGCCATCCAGGCTTCGAGAGCTTTGCGGCTAAAACGCCACAAGCTTCCCATTCGCTTGTACGGGATGTGTAATGGGTCGGCCCCTCGCTTTATGGTGGCCGGATTGCATTTAAAGAACTCGGCTGCTTCTTGCAGGGTCACGACATCTCGATCGGCAGACATCATGATGATTGAGCCGTCAAACTTGCGGCGGCCTTGATACTTCCCTGAACCAGCACGGGGCTTGTGGCCCTCCGCCGGTTCCGTATTCAAGTTTGGTATTTGAAGCATTTAAGTTTGCAATCCCCGAAATAGCAAGATTCCCGGTGGGACCACTTCAACCCAAGGGCAGCATACACACTGCACCGGCCGGCTCTTGTGATGAGCGTCGCATCGATCAATCCCGATCACCATCCACCAAAACCCTTAGACCATGAGAATAGCTTGCTGAGAAGTGTTCAATTCGCTAGGTTCTCCAGGGGGTGACCAAAGCTGGTGGATTTCGGCCCTGTGGCGCGCTCAACTGCCTCCCGCAACGGCTGTCCGGCTCGCAGTGTTTCAAAAGGCCTCCACAACGCTTAAACACGGGCCTATCAGGAAATTAGACTGGATTTCGAACCGTCCTCGAACGGTCGTTGCGAGGTCAGAACCTCCGCGGTGGAAGGCCGGCTTCAATACGGCATACTTGCCGGCCGCTTTCCGCCTGAGGGCCCTCCACTTTCCCAGCACGCCTCCTGCACAGCAGCCAACCACAAATCCGTGAAATTAGCGATCAAGCGGCCCGGGGCTGGCTGATGCCGGATCAGCATTCCGGAGGTCGGACCGCCGAGGACCACCACTATAGAGTCAAGCATTTACCTCTAGAATAAGCCCGCACGAAAGCACTCTAGTCTGGTCGCCTAAGGTACTGATTTGACACATTTGGGCGCGCACGGCATGGCACAGTCTACGGCACAACTGATTTAAAGTTATGTTGGCTGGCTTTTGCGAACGATTTTCACGCATGCGACTCATCCATGAAGCGGAGAGCCAGTCGATCGATCAATGATGATCTGTGAGGGCTCGATAATTACCACGTGCAGCGGCGGAGAGGTGATCCCGGTTTGGCAACTAGCGAGCGATAATGTCTTCAATGTTGCATCTCGACGCGCGCTCGATTTCGATCATTGCCCTTTACACGCGTTAAACCCGGAATCTCCCGCCGCAGGTCTACGCCACGGCGCCAAGCGCGGTACCTCGTGTCTCCGGGTACCAAAGCCAGATGACGGGGATCTGCACCGCCATCATCGCGGCTAACGCATAAAAGCTGCCGGCCGGCGCCGCATGCTGAACGAGTGGGAACAGACCAATGAGCGCGGCGTTTGCCACCCAGTGCACAGTAACGCCATAACCCTGGCCCGCACCGCGCACCGCCGGCGGGAAGAGCTCGCTGAGATAGACCCACACGACCGTCCCCTGCGAGAAGGCGAAGCACAGGTTGTAGGCAGAGAGGATGATCAGTAAACCGACCGGTGCGATATGGCGCGGAATGGCCAGGGCCAGGGCCGCCAGGCAGGAAAACATGCCGGCCGAGCCTAACATCAGAAGGGCTTTGCGACCCAGCCGGTCGACAAAGCTCAATCCAACGAATGTGAACGCCAGGCTCAGGCTTGAAATCCAAACCGTGTATGTGTGCTCTAGCAGCCGGCTCATCCCTGCGCTCAAGAGCACATCGAGCAAATAAAGCAGGAGAATGTTGACACCGGAGAGCTGGTTGAAGACGGCGATGCTTGTGGCCCAGGCGAGCGGACGCAGGTATTTACGCTGGAAAAGCCGCTCGCGAGGCGCGGGCGGCATCTGGTGCGCGGCAGTCACGCCTTCAGTCGCCTCAAACTGCCGTGCCGATCTCCGCGGATCGCGCGGCAGCGCCCACAGCAGAGCGACCAACAGCGCTGCCGGCGCTGCACCTAGGCCGAAGCACCAGCGCCAATAGACTGCGGCCGACGTAGCCCTCAGCAGCGCGCCCAGAGCAAAGGCCGCCACGACACCGATGCCGACCTGCACCTGGAAAAGGCTTACTAGCCGGCCACGAAGCCGGTCAGGCGCCAATTCGGCGAGATACAGCGGACAGCCCACCGTGAAACCGCCGATGGCCGCGCCGCTGGCAACGCGCAGCATCAGCACTGCCTGCCACGCGGCGGTGAACGGCAGGGCCAGTCCGATGGCTGCGAGGCCATAAACGAGCGCGCAAGCTGCGATGAGCGTGCGCCGGCCCAGCCGGTCCACGATTGCGCCCGCCAGCGGCGCCCCGCAGACCGTTCCCCACAACGAGGCCGAGATGGTGAGACCAAAGCTGCCCGGAGCGAGGCCGAAGAAATCGTGCAGGCTTTGGCTGGCCGACGAAAGCGCGCCCAGATCGTAGCCAAAGACCAGCCCTCCGAGCGAGCAGACCAAGGCTGCGCCGAGAAGCCGGCGCTCGGCATTCGGATTGATGTAGCTGAATGTGAAGTCGACGATGGCGCCGGAGGCGTCGGGGACGCCGTCGAAGATGCAGAAGTCATCAAGGCTACATTCGGCGGCGGCGAAGAATCGGGCGTGGTCCGCTGCAGTGAGTGTGTTTCTCGCACGAGGACGTCGAGGAAGAACTGCTTTGAAAAAAGCGATGGCCCGGCCCCAGAGACGGTTTGTGCGCATATTGAGCCTTCGGCCCTGACGAACCGGGAGAGATCGGATATTGAGAAAATTATAGCGCCGCGGCACGCGTGCCCATGCCCGGCTGCCGGTCGCCTCATACCTGCTCTTCAATGCCGCGAGTGCGAGAACCTGAATCTCACTGTGAAGCGCTGTGTCCCTGCGCCGCTCACTCGCTCTTGGTTGCGGTCGCGTGGTCGTGCGAGAACGTCACCATCCAGTGTTTGCCGTTCACGTCATAGGTCACGTCCGGTTACCTTCGCTGCCGCCGTCGGTCTCGACCCTTCTGGCCGAGAGCGGTGCACGCTTCGAGCTCGCTCATGCCCGGCTTTACCTGGTGCACGTCGATGGACGCCCACAAGTCTTGGGTCCAGTCGTAGATGGTGCGCGGATCGTCGTAATAGAAGAGCAGGTCGCAGAAATACTGCTCCTCGCTGCCGTCGATCATGCCAATCGGCGTTGCGTAGAGCATTGCGTCGCGCGGCACCGAGAACACGGCGAAGACCTGGCGGGCGCCGTGGCGCATGCCGTCATCCTCATGTGCCGGCAGCGCGGCCTTGATGATCTTCTCGATGTCGAGCCGCTGATCGGCCGGAATCAGCCCACGCGGTGAAACTCGACGTGGCCGCCGGCGAACTGATAATACGGCATCGTATAGCCGTTCTTCATCCACACGCTGGTGCCCACCAGGCTCAACGTGTCGTCGTAGTGTGCATGAACTTCATCCGCACCACGGTCAGATTGTCCGCGCACGGCTTCTGGCTCTGCGCCTGCTCGCCGATCACGCCCGGGTTCTTGCGTTGCAGGTAGAAAGATTACAGGTAGATGGCGTCGATGGCGAGCAGAATGGCGGTCGGGATGAGGACTTTTCGCCAGGTCTTCAAAGGAGCTCCGAGGATATGGCGGGACGTCTGCGGGAATTCAGGTCCGCAGAGGTTCCGATAGAAGTAGATCACATGTCGGAAGGTCCATTAGTGTTCGGCGGCCCTGTTAATGCTGCGGCAGCTGTTTGATTTGGACCGTACGGGGCCTGCGAGGCGGTTAGTTTATCCAGGCCGAAAATAACCGGCCAATCGGCTTAGATCCCGTTCGATGGCTATCCGTAAGAAGTTATATTTTCTTTCAGTTGGATTTCTTCAGGAGGCGGGGCCCCGCTTCCTGCCAGCATCTTGGCGGGTCGCAGCGGGAAGCGGGACCCGTGTGAGGTTACGATCCTCTTTGTTCCATTGTTGGTAGATAAGCGTGCAGCTCGTGTCCCCAGCGCCCCAGACCCTGAACGTCGAAGTCAACGCGGAGTGGAATACGATTCTCGGTTGGCACATCCTCCAGAACTTCGATACTACGAACCCGCGTAACGCACTGCAAGGGTGTGTAGCTTCGCTTGAGGATCGGGTCCGTGAACGGAATGCTCGCCGGGCGCACCACATTCAAGGTGAGGAGCCAGTTGAGCCAAGGTGAGCCAACGAACAACCGAAAATACTCGTAGAAGCGCATTCCAAAATCCGGGTGGAAGACATCCTCTCCCCGCTGCACGGAGAGAACGTTGCGGTTTTTCTGCGGAAAGTACTCTACTCCGGCGACCGTCGCGATGTTTCGAGTTTTCAGGTCCACGTACATATCCCCGGTTTCTGGATGCTGTGCAGCGGTTCATCCATTGCTCCTCAAGATAATTTCCTTGCTATGAAAACGAGCGAGAGTGGGTCTGCTCTCATTGTAGCGAAGACGCGTGTCGCAGCCATGCGAGGCGTCGTAGTTGGCGCGCTTGTGGTTTGTGCTTCGCGTAGGAAAAGATGTTACCCGGCCGCGCGATAGATAGGTCGCACGATTCTCATCGTTCCAGAACCGCCACGCCGTAAACCGGTAGATTGAGAGATTGCACGGTTTCTCCTGTCAGGACGTTGTTCATCGCCGCAGGGAGGTCGATGGTCTGCTCCTCATTGCCGTCGTTCTCCACGATGAAAACCTCGTGATCTTTTGCGGCGCGGCGGTAAACCTCCACGCCCGCCGGCGCGGCGAAAAGGTCAGGCTGCGCTCCGCTGTCGTTCGCGATCCATTGCACGGCTCGCTGCATGCCGGGCACGTCGAGCCACGCTCCGACGTATGTGATGGATCCCCGGCCAACATTCCGAGCCACTGCTGCGGGCTGCCAATCCAGCCAGGAACGTGGCGCTCGGTACTTCATCAGGACCTTCACGTCGCCAGCCTGCACAGTCAACTGTTCGGCGAAGATCTGCGCCTTGGCAGTCCCCCAAACGCCCTCCGATTCCACCGGGTCGCCCAAGGCTGTGTACTGCTCGACACGTGCCCCCAGCAGTCCTTCGAGCGGTCCCGGCTGTCGCTCGGGCCATCGGGCATCGTAGTCATTCTTCATCGCCGAGCGTTGTCCCAGAACCAGGTGGCCGCCCTGCTTCACGTAGCTCTCGAGGTTCGCTGCCTCTGCCTGCGTAAGCACGTTTAGCGCGGGTGCGATCACCAGTTTGTACTTTGTAAGATTCCGATCCGGGGGAACAATATCGATGCTGTAGCCCAGCTGATGCAGCGGAGCATAGTAGCTCGTCAATGCATTGATCGCATCGTACGCCGGATTCATCCTCTGCCAATCGATGGTCCAGCGGCCGGGATAGGAATGCAGAATCGCCACGTGCGCGTCCACGGTGGTGCCGCGGATTACGGGACCGGCCTTCTCAAACTCCCGGCCCACCTGCGCAATTTCCTGGTAAATCGGATCGGGTTCGCCGTCCACATCTACGATGGCGCCGTGATTCTGCTCGCCGCCGTTCAGGGCATCGCGCCACTGCCAGTAGCTGACCAGATCGGCGCCATGCCCGATGTCGTGCCACATCACGGCCCGCATCGCACCTTTATCGAGCATGACACTCGCATTGCCGCCGCCTCGCGGTCCGGCAGTCGTCTCCATCACCCAGTAGTCGCCACCCTTTAACCCGCGCATAAGGTCGTGCGCTGCACCGTTACGCACCGGGTCAAATCGTCCACTCACTTGCGGATTATCCCAACCGACGATATCCAGATCCTTGGCAACCGTATAGTGGTCGTACAGGTCGTACCAGCCCATCATGTTGGTAGTGATTTTCTGCCGCGGCGGCGCGTACTTGCGGAGGGCTTCGATCTGCACCTTCTGGTAATCGCGGAGCGAATCGCTGGTGAACCGCTTCGAATCGAGCCATAGGCCAGGGTTGTTATCCACTGTTCCACTCACCAGCGGAACTTCGTTGAACGACGAATACGTCTGGTTATCGTAGGCAGTGGTCCACGCCCGGTTCAGATTATCGATCGTCCCGTAACGCTTCTGAAGCCACGCATGAAACTGTCCTTGCGTCGTGTCATCGAACGACATCTTCGAATACTCGTTATCGATCTGCCAACCGATCACGTAAGGATTATTCCCAAAGCGCTGCGCCAGCCGCTCGTCTATTTCGCGCGCAAATTGGCGGTAGCGCGGGCTGCACCAGTTGTAGTGGTTACGGGTAGCCCCGGCATACCTTTGGCCGTTCTCATCTGTCACCATGATGTCGGGATACTTGCTCTCCATCCAGATCGGCGGTCCAGCCGTCGGCGTTCCAAGAATCACGTAGATTCCGTGCTTGCCAGCCAGGTTCACCGCCCGCTCCAGCCAGTCCAGTTCATATTTACCCTCTTCCGGCTCCAGAGCTGTCCACGCAAACTCCCCCACGCGCACGACGCGGATGTGCGCCTTCTGCATCAGTTCCAGGTCCGCCTCCCAGCGCAACTCGGGCCACTGCTCGGGATACCATGCTGCGCCCAACAGCAATCCCGGCGGCTGCGCTTGGTTGCCTGGCCCATTCGATCCCTGCGCGCTTGCCCCCAGTGCCGTTGCCCGGAACCCACAAACGATCAATAGCGCTGTTACCCACGCAAGCGACGCTATCTTTTGCCTATGCTTTGGCTGTCCTTTCCAACTCATCACTTCCCCTTCCGATTGACCTCATACATCTGGAACGTCGTCCCACTGGCCACCTTACTACACCCTCCTCTACTGCCAGAATGTGTCTGGCTGATTACCGTCCAGGGCGGCACAGTTTCAACCGGAACTATGTCGATTTTTTGCACCGGCGCTGACACGCTGCTATCCTTCTTGTTTTCGGGGAGCGGAGCGCGTGTTGCCGAATCGAGGGAACGGAGTGAGTGTTGTTCGGAATCGCCTAGGTTTTGCTTTGGCAGTACTGATGATCCTGTTAGGCGTGGCGCACAGGAACGCAGTGGGCCAACAGACTGCTGAGATTAGGACTCCCAAGCCTCCAGACGCGCCTCGCATTCACGGGCCGAAGATTTACGGAGTGCGACCTGATCACCCTTTTCTTTATCGCATTCCCTGCACAGGCATCCGTCCGATTCGATTCTCAGCTAGGCATCTTCCGGCGTCGCTCAAGCTCGATCGCCGAACGGGAATCATCACTGGCGAGGCGCCGGGAAAGCACGGCGAGTATCTGGTCGAACTCAAGGCCGCAAGCGCGTATGGCGAAGACAGCCGCACCTTCAAGATCGTGGTTGGCAATACGATCGGCCTGACTCCGCAGATGGGCTGGAACGATTGGTACACCTTCTACAGTCACGTGACCGCCGAAGATATTCGGAGTGCGGCGGATGCAATGATTGCCTCGGGGATGGCAGATTTTGGCTACGAATATGTCGATATTGACGATTGCTGGGCAAGGAAGCCGGGATCGGAGGATCCGGAATTGAAGGGGCTGCTGCGTGATGGGCACGGCAAAATCCTGCCCAATGTGCGTTTCGCGGACATGCCGGGCCTAGTGAATCACATCCATTCGCTGGGACTCAAGGCGGGAATCTATTCGTCGCCCGGGCCCCTCACCTGTGCCCGTTTCGAGGGATCCTATCAGCGCGAAGTGGCGGATGCGCGGCGATTCGCGCAATGGGGATTTGACCTGTTGAAGTATGACTGGTGCTCCTATGGCCGCATTGCGAAGGACGAAACGCTGGCTTCGTTGCAGGCGCCGTACAGGAAGATGGGGGCGATTGTACAGGGGCTGGATCGCGACGTGGTGCTGAACATGTGCCAGTACGGCTTGGGCGATGTTTGGCAGTGGGGGCGGCAGGTTGGTGGCAACTCGTGGCGTACCACGGGAGATCTGGGTTGGGCGCAAGCGAATTCTCTCCCCGGGTTTTATTCCATCGGATTTGCGAATGCGGAGCATAACGAGTACGCAGGCCCGGGAGGCTGGAACGACCCGGACTATATCCTGATTGGAACGGTGGGCGATGCCCGGCACACAGATGCTGGCGCGCGGCGAACGCAACTGACGCCGGAGGAGCAGTACAGTTACATCTCCATGTGGTCGCTGATGGCGTCGCCGCTCTTTTTCTCTGGCGATATGACCAAGCTGGATGCATTTACGCGCAATGTTCTTTGCAACGCCGAAGTGATTGACATCGATCAGGACCCGCTGGGAAAGCAGGCCGGAATTGTGCAAAAGACAAACGCTGAATTCATTCTTGCCAAGCCGCTTGAGGACGGGTCGGTGGGGGTGGGGCTGTTCAACCTGACGACCTCGCCGCGTACGATTACCGTGAACTGGAGCGATTTGGGCTTAAGTGGAAAGCAGAAGGTCCACGATGTCTGGCGACAGCATGATCTTGGCTCCTTTGACGCTGCATATTCGACGAATGTTGCCGCTCATGGTGTGGAACTTGTGAGGTTGATTCCAAGCGAGGCTGAATAGCTCCAGGTGGCGCCAATAACTTCACTTTCAGCACTATGATGGTTTCATCGTCGAAAGCTGTGTAACCGGGTGAAAGCGGAATATTGATCTTCGGCTTTAGGCTTCAGTGAATGCGTGGTTAGCCGCACATAAGCTGGTTAATTTGCTTCGCGTCCTGTCCTTGAGGCAGAGCCTCAAAACAGATTACCTGCTTAATGCAAAGATAGCGGCATTCAATGCATCAATTGCGGCAGTCTGACTGATGGAACTGCTATTCCCTGGCGGGCCGGACCAAATCAATCCAAACGAATGGTCGGGCAGTTGCGCGTTTTCAACTAAGCTGTCTGCATTGGTACAAATGAACTTGGCATAGCGCGGATTGTTGGAGCGTTGGCTAAGCTGAGCCAGATTTCGAATAAAAATGCCTTTGAACTGCGTGCCGTCGCCGCTGCACGTGGGCTCACAGGACTCATGCAGGATTCCATTTTCGTCAGAAAAACGAAGAAGGGCGGCGTCGGCAATCGTCTCCGCCTGTCGCAGAACTCCAGAGTGGCCGGGAATACGAGAAAGCTCGGCCAGACCTCCCAGCACTACGCCCTGGTTGTAGCTCCATTTCCTGCGATGGTTGTCGTGGCACTCGGAATCTAAACCGTCGCTGAAAAGGTGATCATCTTCGACCATTGCGGAATGCTGCAGCCAGTTCCACTCGCGATCTGCCCACTCGATGTACTCTTTCCGTTGGGTGCCCTTGCTTCGGTTTGCCAGCTTTGCAGCGACACTGAGAAAGAGCTCGTTCGGAATCGCGTTCTTGTAAGTGCGATCCCTGGTCCACCACAGCCCTCCACCACATGTGTCGTCCCAACCTGTCGTCATGTCGTTGAAGATTGCGCCGGCGGCTGTCAGGTAGCGTGAATCTCCGGTGAGGTCAAAGGCATCGATCCAAGCCAGCGCCCACCATCCCTCATCGTCGTAGTACTTGTTTATCAGGAAGCGCTTCGCGATATTGGCGGTGAAGGTTCTCTCGATGTCCGGCAAGTAATGCTTCGCGCCAGTTGCCCGGGAGAAATCGATCAAAGCTGTCAGGCTGTTCGCGTCGTGCCACCAGCCCTGGTTTCCCCACAGCCCGGTCTTGGCATCAAAAGAATCTTCAAGCGTCTTAACCGCGAGCTGGTCCTGCTGAATGAGGGCCGCGCAGGTAAGTTGTCGCGTGAGCCCGACAGCATGAACACAGATCGAAATAAGGAAGGCCGCCAAGAGGGAAATCAGCTTTGGCGACAGCGGATAGCTATTGGCTTTCATTCCGAAGCATGTTACTGGAAGATTCGCGTTGGCCGCAAATGGATTCCGAAAACATTGGCACGTGAACCAAAGCAATTCAGGACTCGGGTATATCCAAACTGGATAATCGGAGCTGAAAAATACGGATTTGTGGACACCGGTCTCTGAAAATGCAATGATTCAACCGAGAGGCAGACATGGATCGAGTCCCGACCCTGGCCGATGTTGCGCAAACAGCAGGGATCTCGCAGAAGACCGCATCGCGGGTTTTGAATGGAGAACCGTACGTTAGCGAGAAGACGCGGAATCTTGTCCAGCGAGCAATAACCAGGCTCGGGTATCGCCCAAACCAAATGGCCCGGGGCCTTAAGGCGCGCAAATCAGCCGCGATCGGCATGGTGGTTCCCAATCTTTCAGACCCGTTTACCGCCACTGCGATTCAGGCTGTGCAGCAAGTCGCGCGCTCGAACGGATATGTTGTGATTGTCACGAGCTCGGGCGGGGATGAGGAGTCGGAGCGGTCTGAAATTGAGACGCTCGTTTCACGCCAAGTGGATGGTTTGATCATTGCACCTGCTGATGGGCGAACCAACACGATCTCAGTCGGTCTTCCACGAGATCTGCCGATTGTCACCTTCGATCAAACGGTGCGGGGCGCCGACTTCGATTCTGTGACAGTCAATAACCGGCGCAGTGCGCAACTGGCAACCGAACACCTGATCGCGCACGGGTTGCGGCGAATCGTTGCGATTGGCGCACGCCCGCAACTCTACACTTGTGCCGAAAGAATTGCGGGATACCGAAAAGCAATGCTTCGCTCCTCGCTTAAGCCTTGTGTTGGCTTGGTGGAACACGAATCCATGCTAACCCCCGACTGGCTTGCCGAATACGTTTTTGGGACATATCAGACAGAGGCAATCTTTTCGCAGAACTGGGTGTGCAGCATGCTGATCTTGCGCGGGTTACACCGCCTAGGGCGGAAGATCGGCCCCGAACTCGCTTTTCTTGCGTTCGATGAATTTGATCTGGCAGAGACAATCGCGCCTGGAATCACCGTGATTCAACAACCGACGGAGCTCATCGGGACAACAGCGGCGAAGCTCCTCTTTGAGCGCGTAAAGGGAGAAGTAGACTCAGATCGCCGGAATGTAGTCTTGCGCACTCAGCTTTTGATTCGCGCCTCCTGCGGATGCGGTGCTAAAGATCATTTCGATCCTGTAGAAAACGATCTGGTGGGAGCGCCCAGCTTTGAAACTCCGATCACTTGAGCCCATTGCTCATCCGAAGCATGATGTTTCGCCCGTGAGCAGGGTGAGCGAAGTAGCGCGATAAGTGCCGCTGGGAGTGTGTCTTGGTTGCGACGCGAGAGGGTTCGAAGATCGATAAAGGCAGCGAAGTATCGGCTCTGTTCTTGTCCGGGCTGCTCAGTTTTCGGCTAAAAATACAAAACCACGCTCGCCTTAAGAATGTTCTTTTACAAAGTTGTTGACATCTTCGCAAAAACCAGCCTATGATTACTCGCGCTGTGACAACGATGTCAGACAGCGATGTCAATTTCCGGTTCTTCGCCAATTTGAATTTCGGTGGGTAGTCGGCGCCATCGACCCACGCTGGACATAGTTCCGGCAATACCGGGGATCGCACGACCAGCGAACTCCCTTTCGAATGGAGGCTCTTTATGAATTCCGCAAAACAGAGGCGCGCAGCATCCATGGGCGTCCTAGGCAAAGGCTTTTTCCTTATCTGCTCGTTTTGGATAGGGACGTTTTTCCTGCTTCCCTCCTGCATGGCCCAATTGACCACCACCGGAACCATCAATGGAACGGTTGTCGATCCCACGGGCGCCATCATTGCCGGCGCCAAGGTCACCATTGTCCAGTCGGGTACCGGGACGGTGACACAGACGGTTTCCAACTCGGTCGGGAATTTTGTGCAGGTCGGTTTGGATGCTGGCCATTATGAAGTCACGGTATCCGATTCCGGCTTCGCAAATTATCGCGAGACCAATATCTACCTCGGACCGATGGCCACCTTTACGGTGCGTTCCATCCTCAAGCCGGGCAACGTTTCCACCACCGTAACCGTTACGGGCACCGAGGTTCAGGTGCAAACCACCACGCCTGAGATTTCCAGCACCGTCTCCGGCGAAGAGGCGCAGGAACTTCCCCTGAACGGCCGCAACTTCGAGCAGCTCGGCTCGCTGATGCCCGGCATCGTCAATTCCTCTCCGGTGGCCACGATGGGTACCGGCGGATACAGCACCACGAACACCCTGCTGGTGAACGGCGGAACGACGACTGGCAGCTCCGGCTCTGGCGAAACCGGCGCGATTTATTACCTGGATGGGCTCTGGATTTCCTCCAACGTGGTGCACGACGAGAACATCGTCACGCCCAATCCGGATGAGATCACCGAAATGAAGGCTATGCAGAACAACTACAGCGCCCAATACACACTGATGGGCGCGAGCACCTTTGTGGTTGAAACCAAGAACGGCACAAGTACCTATCACGGCGACGCCTGGGAGTTTCTGCGTAACACCGACCTGAACGCGACGCAGTACTTCAGCAAATCGCCTACCGTGATGAACTGGGACATCTTTGGGTACGACCTGGGCGGCCCGCTCTTCGTCCCGCATCTTTACCCGCGGCACAGCTCGAAGACCTATTTCTATTTCAACCAGCAATGGGTGAAAGAGACCGCGGGCGCGCAGACCACCGGTGCGGCTCCGCTGGCCACAATGCGCGGGCAGGGTACGCCGAGTAACGAGCTGCTCTTTCCAGGAACCAGCGCGTCTCCGATTCCCGGCATCGGCGGCCCGTATGGAATTGCGTACTTAACCGATCCCAACCTTCCCTCCGGCCACTGCAAGGCCGGCAGCACCAGTTCCTGCTTCGCGCAGGATTCCAACGGCAACTGGATTATTCCCAGCAACCGCGTGGACCAGAATGCATTGCTGATGCTCAACGCCGAGGTGCCACTGCCCAACAACCTGGTCGGCGGTACGTATACTTCCACGAGTTCCTCAGCAGACTACCTGAATACCAACCCCAATAAAACCGACCAGGTGGATGTATTCGGCAAAGTAGATCACGACCTGACCGCGAAGCTACGCCTCTCCGGCGAATACATGGTCGAAGAGCAGACCTTTACCGGCGCCAATGCTGCGCGCTTCGGTTCCCCCTGGACCACAAATTACGACCTGTTCGAAACCGACGACCAGGCATTCCAGGTTCGCCTGACGCAGATTCTGTCGCCGACCATGACGAATCAGACCAGCGCGTCCATAGGCATTTTCGACGGCACCCACGACTTTGGAGGGACGCGCATGCTGTCTCAGGTGACCGGATTCCAGCAGACGCTGCCGTACCGGGGATCGTATCTGCAGAATTACCTGCCTAACATCTCTCCCTCTTCGCCCTGGACGAAGTTTGGCACGTCCTCCAACTACATCGTTCCCAGGGCCACCGAACTGCACAACACGGTGACCGACGATTGGAGCTGGCTGCATGGCAAGCACTTCCTGCAGGCGGGGTTCACGATGCTTCTGGGAACAGAGCGGCACTGGGCTTCGCCCCATGAGGTGCAGGGAGCTTTCACGTTCAACGGTTATGCTACGGGGAACTCGATGCCCGACTATCTGCTGGGCCTGGCTTCCGCTTTCTCGCAGATGAGCGCCGGGGTTCGTACCGATGCGCACTACAAAATCGCCTCGCCGTACGTGGAAGACACCTGGCAGGTGGCCCGCCGCCTGACCGTTTCAGGCGGTTTGCGTTACTCTTTCATGCCATGGCCCAACGAGCAGGCGGGGTTCATCGACGATTTCAACCCCACTCTTTTCAATTCGGCTCAGGTGCCCACCATCAACACCGGCGGCACCATTACCTCTGCTGCCGGCAGCTATAACCTGGCCAATGGCATTATCCTGAACGGCTCCAACGGCGTGCCTTTGAACCTGACAAGCTCGCACAAGAACTACTGGGCTCCCGTGGTGGGCTTCGCCTGGGATGTGTATGGCAATGGCAAAACGTCACTGCGCGGCGGCTACGGCCTCACGTATTACGAGACTGCGAGCCAGGGTTGCGACGAGGGCGCCTGCCTGGGCTATCCGACCATCAACCAAACCAATCTCGCCACCTCCAATTTCGATGACCCCGCTGGCGCCTCTACCGCAGCCACTATCCCCGGAGTGAGTGGTGAAGATCTGAAGAACTACCGTGCCAGCCACATTCATACCTACAGCTTGAGCGTGGAGCAGCAGTTCGGCTCCAACTGGATCGCCTCCATTGCCGGAGCGGGCAGCATGCAGGGCGCAGGCAGCGCATCCATCAATATCAACCAGCCTCTGCCGACAACCATCAGCGGCGTCAACTACGACTTCAACCCCAATCTCAATGTGCAGGGTTATGTCGCCGGCTACTACGGTCCTTATCAGGGCTATGGAACCATCACCTACTTTGAGAACATCGGCATCAGCAATTGGGACGCCCTCGAACTCAGCCTCAAGCACCACACCACCAAGAATCTATACCTCACGGCGGCCTACACCTGGGCGCACGGCCTGGACAACTTTGGCGGGTTCCAGAATTCGTACAACACCGCGGTGAGTTACGGAAATTCCGGCAACGATATCCCTCAGGTCTTCACCATCAGCCTCATCTACTATCTGCCCCGTTTGCAGCATTCCCGTTGGTGGCTGCAAGAAGCGCTGGGCGGATGGCAGTACTCTGACATGACGACGCTGCAGAGCGGCGGCACCAGCTCCATGGGAATGTCGGGCACGGGATTAACCGGCTCGAGCCTCGGAATCGCAACGCGGCCCAATCTTGCGGCTCCGGTCACGTATCCCAAACAGTGGAAAAATTCCGGCAACGTGTGGTTCAGCACTACGTCGTTCGTCAAACCGCCTAGCGGCTATTTCGGCAACGTGGGCAACGGAACCATCCGGAATCCGGGAGTCGAGGACTACAACATGGCCCTCTACAAGACCTTCCCGTTTACCGAGCGCGTGCATCTGCAATTTCGTGCCGAGTTTTTCAACGCATTCAATCACTCCAACCCCAACGGACCGAATACCACCGTTGGCAGCACGGCGATCGGCACTATCACCGGGGAAAAGGAAGCCCGCGAAGGCCAGGGATCTCTGAAGCTGACCTTTTAATTCCCGCCACTCGCTACACGCGTCGTGCCGGCGCCCACCACGAGCGCCGGCGCGGTGGAGCCCGCGGCAATTTCCCCGCCCGTCACCGTCCACTGTTGAATGGCATCAATGCTCAGACCGGCTCCAGGGGTTTCGGCAAGCCAAGCTAGGAGCGTCACCCTTCGAGCATAACGTTACATCGTTACTGTCAAAATCTAACCGTGGAGGAATGTAATGGCACATCACCTTTCGGTTTTGCTGTTCACGCTCGTTCTTGCTTCAATCTCTCCGACGATTCACCTGAACGCTCAAACATATCCTGAGAAGACGGCGGATGGGATCTCACAGCTTCAAGATTGGTACCAAACCAGCACCGGAACCTGGTCATCCCCGGCCGCATGGTGGAACTGGGCGAACTCAGTCACCGTTCTCGGGAATTACGAACGGGTTTCTGACGATACTTCGTACACTTCAGCGCTCTCCAACACATTTTCCGTGACTCCCGGCGCAGAGAGCCACCCGAACTTCGAGAATGGCTGGGGCGACGATGAGGCATGGTGGGCGCTGGGCTGGGTGGACGCCTACGACGCGACGAACAACTCATCGTATTTGTCGATGGCGGAAACTATCTTCAGCGATATCGCTACTAATGGGTGGGATACGACAACATGTGGTGGCGGAGTATGGCAGGATTATGAATCGGGATCGCCAGATTATAAAACTTATAAAAACGCGATTACCAACGAATTGTTCCTTCTTCTCGCCGCAAAATTAGCGAACCGCACCACTGGAAGTCAATCAGCCGGCTATCTGAATTGGGCACAGACGGAATGGGACTGGTTCAAGGCATCGGGAATGATCAATTCGCAGAACCTCATTAACGATGGCCTGAATGATTCCAATCCCAATGCCTGCGTCAACAACGGTGCGGAGACCTACACCTACAATCAGGGGGTGATTGTAGCCGGGCTGGCGGAACTCTACATCGCCGATCAGGATCAGACCCTTTTACCGCAGGCAAATGCCATCGCCAATGCCGCCATCACGACCCTCGTGGATACGAACGGCATCCTCACAGAACAAAATGGGATCAGCGGTACGGCAGCGCCACAATTCAAGGGCATCTTCATGCGAAGCCTTATGGCTCTCTACGCGGTTTCGCCGAGCTACACCTACCAAACATTTATTGATAACAATGCGAACAGCATCTGGTCCACTGCGCAGGGACCAGACTCAAATTGCTCCGGTGAATACGAGTTCGGCGGAATTTGGGATGCGGCATGTGACCAGGCGGACCCAATTCGCCAGACCTCTGCTGTCGATGCGCTCATCGCCGCCGTCGCAGTTCGCGGCGCCGCATCTGTCGGACCGATCGTTCAAAACCGATATAACGAGATCGAGATGTTTGCGGTAGATGGCAGCGGAACGGTTTGGCATAACTGGCAATCGCGCGGAACGGACGGAGCAAGCGATCTCTCGAACTGGAATGGGTGGACATCGTTCAGCATGGGCAGTGTCGTAGCCCAGGCGGGCCCGGCGCTAACCATCAATGGCATTTACGGACAGGCAGTATTTGTCCCGACTTCAGGGGATGTGTATGTCAATTGGCAGGTCGTCGGTAACTCCGGGAGCTGGAATGGCTGGACGGACATGGGCAGCACCAGCAGCGGCCTCGCTTCTCTGCAGGCGCTCAATGGGCTCTACGGCATGACGGTTTTCGGTCGCAATTCTTCCGGCAACATCTGGTATGCATCCCAAAGTACCCCCAGTTCCTCTTGGTCGAGCTTTACTGAGGTGACTGGGCAGGCCGTCCAGGCAGGGTACACAGTGGGCTGCAATGAGAGCGGACTTCTCGAAATCTTTGGAGTGGACACCAGCGGCAATGTATGGACCAACACCCAAACCAGCGCTAGCGCCTGGAGCGGTTGGGCGGAAATCGGGGGCAAGGCCCTCAAGCCATATCTGACGATCGCGCGCAATTTGAACGGGAACCTGCAAGTGTGGGGTGTCGACACCAGCAACACCGATGTGTGGACAAACTTGCAAAGCTCGAATGGCGGAAGCTGGCAAACCAGCTGGCAGAACCTTGGCAATGTCGGTGGAGGGGTGACCATCCAGCCCGGCTTTGTTGTCGGCCTGAATGCCAATGGGAACTTCCAGTTCTTCGGAGTCGGCAGCGATGGGCATGCCTACACCATCTGGAATACCAGCAGCGGCTGGACCTCAACTTGGACTCAGTTGGGAAGTATGGTGCTGAATCCTTACCTCACTGCCGGCATGGCAGCCGACGGAAGGATTCAACTCTTCGCTGTTCCCACAGGAAGTCCATATGGAATTTATTCGAACTGGCAAACAAGTTCGAATGGTTACGGGTCTGCCTCCTGGAACGGTTGGACCAGCTTCGGCGGCGACGGTTATAAGTTCTACTCAGGGCAGCCGTGAGCTGACAGTAGATTGCAGTTGTGATCATTCATTGAGCGGCCGAAGGCATTCCAGATTTGCTTCCGACCGCTCGATCGGAGTATCTAAGTGGAGTCAAGCGCAAATGCATGGGGAACTTTCAAAAACTCGAACAGATGGATTGAGGTGCGCTTTGGCTGGGGTTACTAGACGAGCAGTCATTCAGAAAGGTTTGGCGGTAACAGCATTCATTTCCTGGCCCATTGGTCTGTGGGCGGCCGGGCCAGAGTTCATATCAATGCGGACGGCTTCTTCCGCACGCCGATTCACTTGCGCGGCAATTGAATCGACCATCATTGCAATGAAGACCCGGATCGCCGATCCGATTTTAGCGGCCATGTTCGAGCGCTGTTTTCCAAATACACTCGACACCACAGTCCATACGGGCACATTTGAGGGAAAGCCAGATACCTATGTGGTGACAGGCGATATCGATGCGATGTGGTTACGTGACTCGGCAGCCCAGGTTTGGCCCTATTTACAGTTTGCCAAAAGCGATTCCCGTCTGAAACTGCTGATTGAAGGGTTAGTACGCCGCCAAGCGCGCATGGTGCTGATCGACCCATATGCGAATGCATTCACACGTAACACCTCCGATCCACCGCTGCGATGGGCTGTGCACGACAAAACAGTCATGGCGCCGGGCGTGGCGGAACGAAAATGGGAAGTGGATTCATTGTGCTACGTCGTACGCCTGGCGTATGGGTATTGGCGCAACACAGGCGATACGTCACCGTTCGACGCGCAATGGAAAGCTGCTGCCTGGAAGATTATTGGCACGTTTCGGGAGCAACAACGATTCGGCGGGCCGGGAACGTACTCGTTTGCACGCATGTCGTTCGTGCCCTTCGATAATCCGCCGCTGGACGGGTACGGGAATCCCGCTAGCCCAGTGGGAATGATCTACTCAATGTTCCGACCATCGGATGACGCGTGTATTTATCCATTCCTGATTCCGTCGAATTTGTTTGCAGTAAAGGCGCTCGAACAGCTGAGAGAGATTGCGACTCAGGTGCTATCGGATGAGAAACTGGCGAGTGCCTGCAAAGATCTGCGCGGGGAAGTGCGCGCGGCCTTGACGAAGTATGGAACGTGCCAGCATCCAGAGTTCGGGACCATCTGGGCATATGAGGTCGACGGCTACGGCAATGTGCTGATGATGGACGATGCGAATGCACCGTGTCTGCTGAGCCTACCGTATCTCGGCGCCTCTGAGTTGACGGACCCGCTCTATCAGAGCACACGGAAGTTCGCTCTGAGCAGTGCCAATCCTTACTTTTTCAAGGGGACCGCAGCCGAGGGTACGGGAGGCCCGCACGTGGGGCTCCGACAGATCTGGCCTCTGGGTATCATTCTGCGAGCCCTCACATCCACGGATGACGCAGAGATCGTGTGTTGTCTGAGGTGGCTTCGCGATACTACAGCCGGAACTGGGTTCATGCACGAGTCATTCGACAAGGATGACCCGCAGAAGTTTACGCGGCCTTGGTTCGCGTGGGCGAATACATTGTTTGGTGAACTGATCCTGAAGCTTGCGTTAACGCGTCCAGGATTGCTGCGCAGCGTTTGAGTGATCGAGAGCGGCTCGGTCGTAGTGAAATGGTGAGGCTTACGCTTGGAGCTCCGGGCAGCCTTTTGACCTACAGCGCGCCCATAACAAACGCTTGATTCACGACGGAGCTCGGAGTCCCCAAAGCGCTCAGTCCCGCAGAACTCGTAACAGGTTCTGGATTGTTGGAAGCGCGTGCCGGGGTGCAGAGAGGTGGCAATTTTGCAGACGAACAGGGAATTAGTTGGAAGCGTCTCGACCGGCGCTGCGCATAAACCGGCGATGACAGAGAAAGCGAACTGCCGCCGTTCATTTTTGTTGGCAATTGCGTTTTTTGTAACCGCGTCGATGAGTTTTTTAGTGGGCCTGAGCGCCCAAGCGCAATCATTTTCGTCCACTGCGGAGTACCGGTCAATGCTTGAAGAACTGCATCGCCAGCCGGTCCCTCCCAGCCGCATGAGCGCCGGCACACTGCTTTCATCTGGCTCGACGGGGATAGCACCAGTGAAAGTGGAGGAAACCACAGCGGTGCTCCGCGTGGAGGCCGACGCATGGCGCCTGGAGGTTTCGAAGGAGCCCTGGGGAATGGTGTTGACCAACAAGCGGACGGGCCTTACCTGGCGGCTAGCTGCTTCAGAGGGCATTCTATGGACGAATGGAGCTGGCGGGAAACAGCCGACGACGTTGCGGCCCATGGAGATTGAGCATATTAACCGGAGTGGAAACAGTTGGCGGATGCAGGTCAAGATTCACGGTTCCACCGAACCGGCGATCTTGCAACTTTCCGTCATCTCTCCAACCGTGATCCGTCTTTCCATTCGAGCATTGCAAGCTGGCGGCGATACCCGAATGAATCTTAACTTTACCGGAGCGGGACCCTTCTTCGGATTGGGCGAGAGGTTTGATCAAGTCAAGCTTGACGGGCTGAATGCGATTCTGCGCCCTGAGGACCTGTTCGGCAAGCCGGGCCATAACTGGACGTACATTCCTGTGCCGTTTCTGTTTACTCCGCGCGGCTTGGGAGTTTATCTGGATACCGCGGCGATAAGCGACTTCGATCTAAGAGAAGCCGATAAGGAACGCTTCGCGATCCAACTGCACCGTGCGTTGGTGGACTGTTACTTCTTCGTGGGCGCCCCGAAAGACATAATCGGCGCTTATACATCGTTAACGGGCCGCACGCCCCTATCTCCGCCTTGGGCGTTTGGCGTATGGATTTGTTCCTACCAAGGCCCACAGCAGGTGCTGAACGATGCAGAAAAGCTAAGACGAGAGAGGATTCCATCGAGTGCGATATGGACTTTCGATGTCATGGAAAAAGGGGATATCATGGGATGGCCGTTGTGGTGGACAGGTTACTATCCTAACCCCCGGCAATTCACCGATAAGCTTCACAGTATGGGATTCAAGGCGCTGACCTATGTTCATCCATATCTGCGATCCGCGCTTGTACCTTACAGCCTCCCGGACCCTTCCTTCAAAGCAGGTGTGCGAGCCGGTCTCATGGTACTCAACTCATCGGGTAAGCCAACTGGGCCTGCCAAGCCCTTTTCCGATGGCAACATCGACTTCACCAGCCCTGCGAACGTGGATTGGTGGGAACAGAAGGTTCGGGACATCGTATTAAAGGATAATTTCGATGGATGGATGGAAGACTATGGCGAGTGGGTAAACGATACCGATCGCTTTGCCGCCGGCGTGACCGGCCGCGACATGGTCAATCTCTACCCACTTTTCTATCACAAGATAACATATGAGATTTCTCGAAAGTTCAAACCAGATGTTGTGGAATTCGACCGCTCTGGTTACGCCGCCTCGCAGGGGTACACGCGCGTGGTTTGGGGAGGCGATCAGCGTCCGGATTGGACACAGGATCACGGACTTCCATCGGTCGTGCGGGGCGGCATTACCGCGGGCCTGTCGGGATTCGCGGTCTGGGGTCCTGATATCGAGGGCAACGGCTTTTCCAAGGAGCTCTGGACGCGTTGGATGGAATTTGGAGCGCTTACCCCGATTATGCGCGACCATCTATGGAACAAGCCATCTGGCGCTGTGAGCCTCTGGTACGATTCGCAAACGATCGACGCTTTCCGGAGTTATGCTCGACTGCATATCTCGCTGTTTCCCTACTTTTACACCTATGCGCAGGAAGCGGCAAAAGATGGATTGCCCATTATGCGCCATCCGCTCTTAGAATTCCCGAATGACCCCAAGACATATGATACGGAGGCGGAATATCTACTGGGAGAGAAGATTCTGGTCGCACCTGTAGTTATTCAAGGAGCATCTACTCGCTCTCTCTATCTTCCACAAGGCTCCTGGGTAGATTATTGGAACGGACACATCCTAGAAGGTCAGCGCGAGGTGACGTTGCCTGCGCCACTTGATCATATTCCGATCCTGGTGCGGTCCGGCAGTATCATTCCGTTCATCAGCCCAGACACCCAGACGCTGGTACAGGATCTACCCGTCGATAATGATCGCGCCCTGACGCAGGATCTTACTTGGCGGGTATTTCCGTCATCGACTCCTACTCGAGATAGCTTTACGCTGTACGATGGCACGTTGGCAGTCGCTTCTCAGGATCGATCGGAGATCAGCGTGCAGGTCGAGTCTCCCTTCACTCGGCAGTATGAAGTGGTACTGCCACTGTCCGAGAAACCTCATGCAGTCACTGTGGGTCGTAAGCCACTCAACGAACTAGATGAAGCGGACCAGCGAAACCATGAGGCTGGTTGGTGGATGGATTCAGATGACGGCGCATTGCATGTGTTTCTCTCGGGAGATGATTTCAGGCTCAATGTCGCAAAATGATTGGGCTGGTGCACCCGGCAATTAGTAACGGCGGAGAGCCGTCGCAATTCTGGAGTGGTCCTGAAAAACGCCTATGGTCAGCGAATGCCATTGAGCAGCAATCAGTTAAGCGGCGCTTTGTCGTTATGCTCGATGAAGTGACTTCGAACATCCTGGGGCTTGCCACCAAGGAGTGAACAGTAAGGGAGATTCTCTTCAAGAATCTGGCGCCCCAATTTGCGCTGAGCTTTCCGCAAGGGCGAGAGTTCCGAAATACCATTCGATGAACCGTTCGATGCGCACTAGTGGCTCCGATGCGACTGGGCGGAGGCGAGCGTATTGAGCACTGCTTCCCGCGATTGTTACAATTCCTCGATTGTGAGGTTGGCAAGGCGAGCCTTGGCAAACATCAAATGCTGCCACGTGTTCCCGTTTTATGCTGCTACCTATATTCTTGGGGATTCCGGAGCAAGCCCGTCCTTTCCACACCTCGTGGCTCATAACTGCCCTGCTGCCTTCAGGTCGGCGGCAAACGAGGCGAGCGACATTACGAGCGTCAAAGGCTTGCCGCTCAAGGGCACAGCGCCGTAACTGGCGTACCATCGGGCCGCGCGATCGTTCTTCGCATCGATAATGAACACAACGCCGCCGACCTCAGCCGAAGCGAACAGGCAGCGCCGCGCGGCGGCGGCGAGGAGTTGGCCGCCGATACCTTGGCCTTGGCAACGCAGGTCTGTTGCAATGCGCGCGAGCCGGAACCCGGGCACATCGTACCGGGCGAGGCCGCGGCGAACCGTCTCCGGCGTGTCAGCGTAGGCCAGAGCGCCCGGAGCCAAGCTGTAGAAACCAAGAATGCTCTTGTTGTCTACGTTATCAATTGCGAGAAAGGTCTTCGCGGCACCAGATTCATGGCTTTGGCGGGCGTAACGCTCGAAGAAGTCATTCATGGCCGGATCGCCACAATCGAAAGACTTCCGATCATGCTTTTTCGAGATTGGTTCTTCGTGCCAGGCGGGAACGCTCATCGCCGTTTCCGCGTGGGCTTTGGAATTGCAGCGATGGCTGCCCGCAGCTTAGCATTCGGCGCTGGCGGATTTTCGAGCAGGTTCAGCACCAAAAGGCTGTCACGCTCGGACAAGACGATACGTTCCGACTCCTCGATCACCGCCTTGGCCTCCCGCAAGGCGGGTTGGAGAACAAACTCAGTCAGGTCCGTGTGCCTCAACGCCGCAGCGCGCACGAGCGTAGCCTTTTGTTCCGGTCGCAGCCGGAGGTTCATTCGTGGGTTGTCGTCCACGGCCACTCTAGGCATAGAGTCCTCCTTGTGTACTTATTAAAAGCGTACATGATTCTGAGGAGCTTGTCCAGACCCGCCTCCGGCGCGGATGAGGCTGCTCATACTCCACGCTTGCTGGTGGCAGGCTTCGGTGAGAATAGGTGGCCGCATACGATAAGAGCGGCTGGCAGAGTTCGTGAGAACGAGTACGGGTATCTGCGATGCGGCCGGCAACCCTCAACCACGGCCGCAGTGTTCGAGCGTTGGCATTGCGTAGGTGTGCTCCCTGACTGGATTGGGGATCGAAGTCAAGCTGATGTACGATGTTGTTGTTCCGCTCGGATCCGTTCGGCGGAACACACGAGTTGCTTCCGTGCGGGCTGCTTGGGGGTGATCTCGTGAAACTTTTCAGAAAGAACAAGTCGAAGTATTACTGGTATGACTTCACGGTGCGCGGCGAGCGCTACCGCGGGTCCACCAAGGAGACCAACGAAACGAGAGCGCAAAAGGCCGCCGCTCTCAAACTCGCTGCCACTATTAAGGGCAGCGACCCGCTCGACAGGAAGCCGCCCGCGCTTCGTGAATACTCGAAGGATTTCCTTCAATGGGTGGAAACGGGACGGCTCGAGGCCGACAGCCGCCGCTATTACAGAAACGGCTGGCGACTATTGGAGCAGACGAAGATCGCGGGAATGCGCATGGACCAGATCACCAAAGACGAGGTCGAAAAGCTGCAGTTTCCCGGATCGGCCTCGAACGGCAACAACGCGCGTAGGACGTTGCGGAGGATGTATTCCAAAGCCAAGGAGGACAAGCTGATCTTTGAGGTTCCCAACTTTGCGCTCTTCAAGGAACACGGCCGGTCGCTCCGCCTCAACGACGACGCGGAAAGGAGGCTGTCAGCGGTGGCCGACCAGCCGCTGAAGGACATCATCGTGGTGATGCGCGACACCGGAATGCGTAACGCCCGCGAACTTTACTGCATGCGGGTGGAGAACGTGGACTTCGATGCCGGAACGATCTTCACGCCGGACAGCAAGACGGAGCCCGGCCGCCGGTTCATCCCTATGAGCAGCCGCGTGAAGCAGATTCTCGAGGCGCGCTGTGAGGGACGGAGCGAGGGCTAGGTGTGGATGTCGCGTTATAAGGGAAAGCACATTGGGGAAGGGATGGTGTACCGGCAATGGGCGCGGGCGAGGCAAGCCGCGGGGCTGCCGCGCGAACTCGTCCTCTACTGTGCGCGCCACGACTTCGGCAGCTTCGTGTTGGCGAAGACCGGAAATCTGAAAGCGGTCATGAACGCAATGGGCCACGGTGACGTAAGAAGTGCCATGGTCTACCAGCACCCAGAAGGGGAAATCATTCGCAACGCGTTAAACGCACGGCACATTTCTCGGCCCGCCGTGCCCGACGACAGCCAGGCAAATGCTTGAACCTAACCAGGATTCGTCCCCCAACAGCGTTTCGAGGATGCTGATGCCGGATCAGTGACCCAAGTTGGCTTGGCGACTGGAATCTCGTGACCAATCTCTGCTGTAGATTGCAGTTGCCTACGGCGTTTTTCGGTACTAATCCAGAATACGGCTCCATGGACCGGCAGATCGGCTTCCTGCGAGTGCTCAATTCGCGATTCTGTGTTTAATCTTTGCATGAGCCCACCTGGAATTTCTCTGCAATACAAGCGCCTACCCTGGACCTTTGATCGCTGGCTGAATGAGAAGGGTGTCGTGCGTGACTATATATCGTGCTACGATATATAGATGAACACTCGATCTGCGAAGGACGCTTCTGAGTCGCTGGTCAGGACCCTGGCGGAGTTTCGCTATGAGCTGCGCCGCTTTTTACACTTCAGTGAGTGCGCAGCGCTGGAATTAGGATTGCAGCCAAAGCAACATCAGCTTCTTTTACAGGTTGCAGGCGCTCCTGATGGAGCGGCTGTGACAATCGCGTACGCGGCCGAGCGACTTGGGCTGAAGCATAACAGTGCAGTTGAACTTGTCAATCGATCAGAGCGCGAGGGTTTGCTGGTGCGATTAGCCGACGCAGACGACAAGCGGCGGGTGGTTTTGAGAGCAACACGAAAGGGCAAGAAGGTTCTGGCACAGCTTTCAGAGAAGCATGCACGGGAGCTGAATGAACTGGCCCCACGGCTGGCACAGGCTTTGGAGCGCATAAGGACTCATGGCCGCGACGTTGCCGGTAGGGTGGCTCGATGAGATCGCGGCCCTCCGCTTTGCGCGACTTTACGGTGGATCATCGGGTGTGGCTGCTCACGGGGGTGGCGCTCGTGATTGGCACGGGAGCGGCGGCTTTGGCCGTGATCCTGCTGCGGGCAATTGCATTCGCGACCAATATCTTCTACTACCACCGGCTGAGCCTGGCGATGGTCGGGCCAGCCGGATCGCCATTCTCACCAAGCCTCTTGATGTTAGTCCCCGTTGTCGGCGGCCTGCTGGTGGGACTGTTGGCCTACTTTGGGTCAGACAAAATCCGTGGCCACGGAATCCCCGAGGCTATTGAGGCGATACTGCTGAATGGCGCACGCGTCGACCCTAAAGTAGCGGTGCTCAAGCCGCTTTCGGCAGCGATTGCAATTGGCTCCGGTGGACCTTTCGGTGCGGAAGGACCGATCATCATGACCGGCGGAGCTTTCGGCTCACTGGTCGCGCAATGGCTTAAACTTTCGGATGCCGAGCGAACAACACTGCTGGTGGCCGGCGCCGCTGCGGGAATGTCAGCAACGTTTGCGGCGCCGATTGCTGCGATCCTATTGGCCGTGGAGTTGCTTCTCTTCGAGTGGCGCCCGCGCTCGCTGGTCCCGGTAGCGGTGGCAAGCATCCTGGCAGGCGCGCTGCGCGTGCGTTGGCTTGGACCAGGGCCACTTTTCCCCGTCACTTTACACTCCGCGATTCACGTCAAACAGGCGCTCCTCGTGGCCGCCCCATTAGGGATACTCGTTGGCTTTGCCTCAGCAGGGCTAAGCCGATTGATGTATGGCTTCGAAGACGGGTTTGAGCACTTTTGCGGCCGTCTGCGCGTGCATTGGATGTGGTGGCCGGCGATTGGCGGCATCGGTATCGGGGTGGGCGGGTTCTTCTTCCCGCGCGGATTAGGGGTTGGCTACGACAACATCGCGGAGGTTCTGCGCGGAAATGCTCCTGTCGCGCTTCTGCTTGGCCTCATTGTTGCCAAATCGCTGATGTGGGCATTTTCACTAAGTTCCGGGACTTCAGGCGGCGTGTTGGCTCCCATCTTGATGATCGGTGCAGCTTTGGGAGAGGCTGTGGCGCAGTTGGCGCATATGACAGGCGAAACACAGGCGCTTTGGGCGCTGATGGCAATGGGGGCGATGCTCTCAGGCGCGCTGGGTGTGCCGCTCACGGCAATTCTCTTCTCTCTGGAACTGACCCATGCTTTGCCCGCAATACTGCCTCTTGCATTGGCGTGTACTGCGTCCTATCTGGTGACCTCTTTGGTAATGCCGCGGTCGATCCTGACGGAGAAGCTGAGCCGCCGTGGGTACCACTTGTCGCGTGAATACGGCGTCGACCCTCTCGAAATGGTCAGTGTAGCGGACGTGATGACAGATGCGTCCGCGTCGGGCGAAATGGAAAGAGCGAGCGATGTACCTGAGGCATTGCCAGATACCTTTGCCTACTCCGATGAGACCTGCCGGGCGGTCGCGGAGGAAATGGCGACGACGGGAGTGGTGAACATGCTGGTCGTGGATCGGCAAACAGGGCTTGTCTGTGGGACCATCGGGGCGCAAGAGTTGCTCTTGGGGCGACGGCGAGCGGTGGAGCGAGAATCCGAACGAAGCATATCCTTCCAGATTTAGTCCGAGCGATATCCGGGGTGGGCGGAGTTCCAAACCGTCAAAGGAGACAAACAATGATCAAGTTTGACGCGGAGCATGCCGCCGTTCATTATCCCCCGGATCGTCGCCACCGCCTCTGGGTTCGTCCTTCGATTCTGATCGGAACTGGCGCCGCAATTGCCGCGCTGGTGGCCGCGGCGTGGATTGAGGTTGCCGCAGCCGGGCTGCCGCACATTCAGCCCGTCCCCGTGGCGTACCCCAACAACTTTACAGGCCCGCACGGCTTTCCTCTCTGGGTCCGCTACTGCCATTTCTTCAACTTCCTCTTCGTCACCATGCTCATCCGCAGCGGCCTTTCGATCCTCGCCGATCATCCGCGGCTCTACTTCAGCGACGATTGCACACCCGGCAGCGAGTGGATCCGCTTGACGCCGATCAAGGTTCCGACCGACCGCCTGTGGACGGCCAAGGACGATGCCCGCTATCTCACGCCCATGGTTGGCACGCCCGGCTACCGGCACACCATCGGCCTGGCACGCGTGTGGCACTTCATCAACGTGCATGGCTTCATCGTTTGCGGCGTCTATTTCGTCGCCATGCTCTGCACTTCTGAGCAATGGAAGCGCCTGATCCCCACTTCGACCACAGTGATCGTGCAGGCATGGAATACCTGGGTGCACTACGCCACCTTCCATTTGCCGGCCGAGCCCAACGGCTTTTACGGTTACAACGCGCTGCAGCAGATCGCCTACTTCACAGTGGTTTTCGTCTTCGGCCCGCTGGCGATCCTTACCGGCATCGCCATGTCGCCCGCAGTGGTGAATCACTTCACGTGGTACGCGAAGCTCTTCGGCGGGCGGCAAGCAGCACGCTCCATTCATTTCCTCACCATGCTCAGTTTTCTGGCGTTTCTGTTGGTGCACATCACGCTGGTCGTCATGACCGGATTCGCGCGCAACATGAACCACATCGTGCTTGGCACCAACGATGACGGCCGGCTGGGCATGTGGCTGGGCTTCGTGGGCATTGGCGTCGTGTTTGTTTGCTGGATCGCTGCTCACTATCTCTCATGGCATCAGCCGCGGGCCCTGCAGCATGTGCTCAAATTCGTTACCTATCCCATGCAACTGCTCACCCTCAATCGGCTCGTGCCGCAGCAGACGTATTCGGAAGCTGACATCTCGCCTTACATGTGGCCGAATGGCAAGTTGCCCGTACGCGACGACTGGAAGCACATGGCCGAAGGCGGCTTCCGCGATTTCAAGCTGAAGATAGGTGGGCTGGTCGAGAATGCGGTCGAGCTTTCGCTTGCCGACCTTCGCAATCTGGGCGAAGCGGATCACATCACCATGCATCACTGCATCCAGGGCTGGAGCGGCATTGCCAAGTGGGGCGGCATCCCCATGGAGAAACTGATCGAACTAGTTCGCCCACTGCCTGAGGCACACACCGTAGCCTTCTTCTCCTTTGGCGAAGCACTCTACGGCGGACCCTACTATGACACGCAAAGCCTTGAGAACGTGCTCAAACCGCAATGCCTGCTCGCATCCGAGATGAATGGCCAGCCGCTACCCGAGGTCTACGGCGCTCCGCTGCGGCTGCGGGTCGAAAACCAGCTCGGCTACAAGATGGTGAAGTGGATTGAACGCATCGAGTTTGTCGAATCGGAAAAGAAGCTCGGCGAGGGAGAAGGCGGCAAGAATGAGGACGATGAGTACTTCGATCTGCTACCGAACATCTGATGATTTCCATGAATAATCAGAACCAGGTGAACAGAAGATTCGGAAGCGTCGAGCATGTCTCTGTGTTGCTTGCTCATTTGCGCCTGAAGTGGTTCTTACAGCACTTTCCGACGCGTGTCGTGTGGGCAATTTATGTATGCATCAACGGCTTTATCACCATCGGACTGCTCGCGTTGCTGGCCCTTCTTACGGGCAGCCCCTTTGTCTTTCCATCACTCGGGCCAACTGCGTATCTCTTCTTTTTTTCTCCTCTGGCGGAGGCTTCATGCCCGCGCAATACCATCTTCGGGCACGGTATTGGACTCATCTGTGGTTATGCCGCCTTTTTGCTCACCGTCGCTTCCAGCCCACCTTTCGGTTTGCACCCCGGCGTTCATGGCGCCAGAGTCCTGGCTGCTGCGCTCTCGTTGTCGGCTACGGGTGCGCTCATGGCGCTATTCCGGGTAAGCCATCCGCCGGCAGGAGCCACAACTCTCATTGTTTCGCTCGGCATCATTTCCCAGCCCAAAGAACTCGTCATCATCGAAATCGCGGTGATCCTGCTTACGGCACAGGCTTTCGCCATCAATCGGCTTGCGGGAGTGCCCTATCCCCTTTGGCGGAACCGCGATCCCGCAGAAACAATTGACATCGCCGCAACGGCAACTCCTGGGCCAGACGAATGACATCGGAGCGCGGATCCTTTCAACTGATCCGCACCCTGGATGACGGGTTTGTGGTTCGGCGGTTCACCGACTAAACGGTTGCGCCGATGACCGACGATTCCAGATCGATGGCACGGGGAAACAGGATGTTGTTTTCCAGATGAATATGCTGGTGCAGGTCCTGCTCAAATTCCTGCAGGCCATCATAGTACGCATGATAGGTGGGACAGGCGCCAATGGGAGTGGTGAAGTTGTCGCTCAAGCGGCGAATCTCGGCAAGCAACGCGCCGGCGGCATCATGTTCGTGGGTCATCATCGCGATGGGATTGGCCACCGCGCCGAAGCACGCGTCGGGTGGGGCACTGCCTGAGACGACAGCGGCCTCGAGACGGGCAATGTAGGGAAACAGGACGTGCTCTTCCTTCCCGAGATGGTGGATCAGCTCTTCGTCGAGTTGCGCCAGCGCCTTCTGCATGGCGGGCAAATGAGCCTGCGTATCGCCGTGGCGGTTCGCGACTTTCTGTGCCAGCACCGCCAGGCGCGGCAACTCCCTTTTCCCATACGAGTGATGCGTGGCGACAATATGCTCAATGAGCCGGCCTAGTGGGGCTTGCGCCCAGTCGATAGGTGATGCCGTGTTCGAACTTGCAGCAGAGTCGAGCGCAGCGAGCACTTCATCAACGTCGAGTTCCCTGGCGGCGCACGCTTCGGAAAGGGGTTTGCGCCCGCCGCAGCAGTAGTCGATGCCGAAGCGCTCGAAGACGCGAATGGAAGAGGGTTGTTCGAAGGCAATCTCACGAACGGTTTTTGTAAGGGCAATCATGAAGTTCTCCTCAACTCACCTTAGAAGTGCCGCGTACGCAGTGCAGCGACTTTAGTCACTGGGGGCGAAATCAATCGGCGGCGCGTAGCGTTGGAAATGCGCTAGACTTTTCCCCATGGCGAGTGAACACACGGAACTGGCAACCATCCTCGAGAAGACCGCACTGCTTTCCAGTCTGTCCCGCGCGGAATTCCAGTCGCTGGCGGCGCGTACAGTGCGCAAGCACTTCAGGAGCGGCGAGCTGCTTTTCTCTGAGGACGAGCCGTGCCACGGGCTGCACATCATCGCGCGCGGCATGGTGCGCATCTTCAAAACCTCGGTAAACGGGCGCGAGCAGGTGCTGGCCATGAACCATCCCGGTGAGTCGGTGGCCGAGTTGCCTGTGTTTGACGGAGGGCGCTATCCGGCTTCTGCAATGGCGGTCGAGGATGTGGAGGTTGCGTTTATCTCGCGCCAGGATTTTCATGCATTTTGCATGGAACATCCTGAGGTTGCGCTCAAAATGCTGGCAGTGGTTGGCGCGCGGTTGCGAAGGCTGGTGGGCATCATCGAGGAGCTTTCATTCACCACCATTCGTCAACGCCTCATCTCTCTGCTGTTGCGGCTTGCGGAGAGCGAGGGCAGGCAGACGCCGCGCGGAATTGAATTTCATTTGCCGGTAAGCCACCAGGAATTGGCCAGTCAACTGGGCACAGTGCGCGAGTTGATCTCGCGCAACTTGATGAGGCTGCAAGCCGAAGGCCTGCTGGATGTTGACGCCCGCCAGATCGTGCTGAAAGACAAGGCCGGTCTGGGTGCACTGCTGACGACGGCGCCATAGCCAGGATCAGTGGTCGACGTTGTTCGGGTCGGGCACAAGCTGCATGTAGATCTCGCGTGGGATGTTGGTCTGCCAGTGGCCGGTAGCGCGCGCAGCGCCTATCAATCCAAAGAAAACCAGTGCCAGCAACGCGGCAACAACCTTTGGATTGAGTGTACGATGCCGCCATTGAGCTGTGACAGTTTTAGCCGCCAGTCCATCGGGAACGCCCGACCTGCGTGGCGCAAGCGAGAGCTGCAATGCGTTCTCCGCGGGGCACACTGCAATGCACGCCATGCACCCGGTACACTCGACCGACCGGATCTGCACCAGCCTGTCCACTGGGAGATGCGATGGGCAGGCCCTGTTGCACTTCCCGCAGTCAATGCAGGCCTGAGTGTCGCGGCGAATTATGACCGGGCTGAGAATAGAAACGATGCCCATCAGCGCTCCGTATGGGCAGAGAAAGCGGCACCAGAAATTCTGGATAAGAACTGAAAACACGACAAGCGCCAAGAGCACTACGATTCCGAGGATGCCTATGTTACGGAAAAAGTTAAGCATCTTCACGTCTGCCACGATGTCAAACGGCGACACCAGAAAATCGCCGAGTTCCTGCGCCGTCATGGTGAATACAACGAAGAGAAAGAAAGCCAGCAGAAGATACTTGACGCTGCGCAGCGGCAGATCGAGCCAAAGCGGCACGGTAAAGCTGCGGCGAAACAGCTTGCGTCCCAGTTTCCACAGATATTCTGAAACCGTGCCGACCGGGCAGAGCCAGGAGCAGAACGACTTCTTTACCAGAAGACTGCACAGGACAAAGACGCAAACGAGAACCATCGCGGCCGGATGGATCGCGGGAATATGGTGCATGACGAAAAAGTACCTGAGGTTCATCAGGCCCGCGATCGGCAACCAGCCGTCCACGCCCGCAGGCCGTTCGATATAGGGCGAACTGCCCTGGCTCTCAAAATACCGGACCCACAGTACAAATCGAACCCCGATATATGCATTGAGCAGAAGAAAAGCAAACTGCACAGAGCGACGAACCTCTTGCGAGCGGCCGGGCGATGATCTGCGCGCCAGAAGTTTCTTCTGCTTTGCCGGGACGTTGTGGATTGCTGCAGCCTCGCTCGGGGGCGCGGAAAAGGTCAACATGGAATCCTTCTGCGCTTAACGATAGCCGGCACCCGCAGTCCTGAATAGGACTTAAGTCACAGCGTTTGCGACGCGCCTTGTGCGAAGGTGACAGGTAACATGTGGCGCATCGGAGATTCATGGCAGCAGAACAGGCAGTCATAAGCAATGTGGGGCAACCACATAAGAATGCGTGGTTCCTGCCGCGCGAGCACGGGGCTACGGCGATGCTCTTCACGCCTATCGTCTGCGCCGCGATTCTTGCGCGAGAGTGGCGCTGGAGTGAAATCGCCACGCTGACGGCCGCATTCGCTGCGTTGGCCGCCAAAGATCCTATGGTC
>Ga0181520_10000340_pt1 | contig 103605 bp, 81 predicted proteins | sample PEATcosm2014_Bin_29_FD_132451 | JGI IMG/M metagenome (GOLD analysis project Ga0181520, IMG submission 132451) | Peatland microbial communities from MTU Mesocosm Facility, Houghton, MI, USA - PEATcosm2014_Bin02_30_metaG | ecosystem: Environmental > Terrestrial > Soil > Wetlands > Peat | place...
GAGGGTTCAACGCGAAACGTGAAACGAAAAACGTGAAACGATTCTGGCCGACAGCCGAGGGCCAATGGCCGAAGGCGGGTTTAGCTGGCCGACGGCCATCGACCAACGACCAACGACTGCTTCTATTGCTATACTTAGCGCATGTCCGATCCCGTGCAAACGGTTACGCACAGCCCGTCTGAAATTTTGCGCACTGCTCCGGTGCAGCAGGCTTCCAATGGCGTTTGTTACGCCGCGTTCGGCGACCTGATGATCGCCAGCCATGATCTGGAGCGGATGATCGCCGCCGTTCCCCGTGTCATCGCCGCGGCGCTGGATCGCAAAGCCTACTATTTTGTGCCGCTCACGCTGGGCGAGGGGGAAGAAACCCTGATCGCCGAGCGCTACGACGTCGAGCTCAGCGAGAATGCGGTCTGTCATCGCAATCTGAAGCTGGGCAACTCCGAGTGCGTCTTTATTTCCACGCGTTTAATGGAGGATAAGTTCTCCATTGCCTTCGAGTTTTATATCAATGTGGGCCATGCGTTTGTGGAGCGCGCGGGGGTTTCGCAAGCCTTTACCGATGTGGTGACCCGGCAAATGCAGGATCGGGTGCGCGGCGAAACCAGCCTTGACGCCCACGAGCTGCGCAAAGTGGCGACCGCGAACGGACCCGACGCGGAACAAGCCCGCGCCGACTATCTGGAAACCGCCTTCGCCGATGCCATTGCCATCTATATGCTCTCCACCTACATCGACGTGGACTACTACGATTTGCGCGAACGGGAGTATCCCCTGTTGGCGCCCGCGGCCATGGCCGAACGCCTGCGTAGCGTTGCCGAACTGTTTCCGGCCAATCCCGGCTTCGAATTTGCCGTCTATTACAAGCGCAGAGCCTGAGGAGCACGTTTCCCGTCTCCCGTCCCCCGTTCCCCGCCAGCGACCGGACCTCCGGCTCACATATGGGTTCATCGACGCTTCATTGCTCCGCAAGTACAAGTGCAAACCTACCGGAGGTAGCGAAGCATGGGTAACAGCAACGGGACGCGGCCGCAGGCGGGGGACGGGGAACGGGAGACGGGGAACGTTGTTGATTGCAAATTACCAATTACTCAATTACAAATCGTTCTAGTGATTGCTCATCTTCGCGGCACCCTGATTTCGAAGCATCCCAACCAGGCCATTATCGAGGCCGGCGGAGTCGGCTATGACGTGGTGATCAGTGTCCCAACCTTTACGGGACTGCCCGGAACGGGCAACGAAGTTTCGCTGCATATCCATACCCATGTTCGCGAAGATGCTCTGGCCTTGTTCGGGTTTCTGCGCCGGGAGGAAAAGCAGCTGTTCGAGCGCTTGCTGCAAGTCAGCGGCATTGGCCCCAAGTTGGCGATTACCATCCTGAGCGGCATGCCCGCCGCCGAAATGGTGGCGGCGATTCGTGGCGGCGAGATAGCCCGGCTTACGCGGATTCCCGGCATCGGCAAGAAAATTGCCGAAAGGATGGTGCTGGAACTACGAGACAAGCTGGGGGATTTTGGCGTGGAACCGGCCGTTCCCGCAGCCTCCCCGATCGAGGAGGACGTGCTTTCGGCCTTGATCAACCTTGGCTATCAACGGCCGGCGGCCGAGCGCGCCTTGACCTTGGCGGCCAAGACCGGCGCCGATTCATTCGACGGGCTGTTCCGCGAAGCCCTCAACGCATTGCACTAAAAAAAGGTTTTTTGGCCGTTCTCCAGGTATTCTGAATCCAAGAAGATATGAGCCGAATGCGCAAACCGAGTGTTGTTTTGCTTGCGGTGCGCGTCCTCGCCATTACCTTACTGGCGACGTTGACCACGTTTGCCGTGGCGCTGTTTCTGGGCATTGCCGGAATCGCGTTGACCAACTTGTTTCACGGCGGCGGCGTCCACATGGCCAACGCCTATCGCCACGTCGCCTTGCCCGTCGCCGGCGCCGCCCTGGTAATTGCTTTTGTGGTTTCCCTTTCCTTCGAGATCAAGCATTACCGTAGTGCGCGAGCGGCGAGTGGCGAGTTGCGAGTGGCGAGCAGGCCGTTCTGAACTCGCCACTCGCCACTCACATCTCGCCACTCTGTGTTGTAATCTAAAGCCAGACCCGAAGATGATTTCCTACGATTCCGCTGTCGCGCAGCTTCATCAGCTTGGATTCGAATTGGCCCGGAGTTCCGGCCATAAGTTCGACTTGGAGCTGGTGCGTATTTTGCTGCAAGCGCTGGACGGTCCGGAGCGGCGCTTTCCGTCGGTGTTGGTGGCCGGAACCAATGGCAAGGGTTCCACCTGCGCCACTCTCGCCTCCATTCTGCAGCAGGCCGGACACCGTACAGCACTTTATACCTCTCCCCATCTGCTGCGCGTCAATGAACGTATTCGCATCGACGGGGAAGAGATTAGTAACGGGGATTTTGCCGCCGTCTACGAGCGGGTGGAAGACGAGGTGCGGCAGTTGTTGTCCGCCGGCCGTTTGCCGTGGCATCCCAGTTTTTTCGAGATGTTGACGGCCATGGCATTCACTCATTTTGCCGAGCGGCAGGTTGACGTGGCGGTGCTCGAGGTGGGCATGGGCGGCCGTCTGGACGCCACCAATGTTGTGGACCCGCTGCTGGCAATCATTACCGATATTTCCCTGGATCACGAGAAATTCCTGGGCAATACCATTCGCGAGATCGCACGCGAAAAAGCCGGCATTATCCCTCCGGGAGGCATTCTGATCACTTTGCCGCAACATCCGGAAGCCAATGAAGTGATTGGCCAACGGGTGTTAGAGTGTGGTGCGCAGGCCATCAGCGCGGTTCCGTTTGTGCCCCCCTTTGCGCCCGGAGCCGAGCCCGCGGAGCCGGCCCGGTATCCGCTGGAAGTTCTGGGCGAAACCATTGAAGTGGATTCCCCACTGGGCGGCCGGCATCAATGGCGCAATCTCGCGTTGGCCATCGCGGCTGCGGAGCAGTTGAACCGTCTGGGAGTAAATGTGTCGCCGCGGGCGGTGGCCTGTGGCATTCGTCAAACCCGCTGGCCGGGACGTTTTCAGGTTGTGCCGGCGGATCCCGCCACCGGCACGCCGCAGATTGTGCTTGATGTGGCGCATAACCCCGCCGGAGCCTGGGCCTTGCGGGCCGCGCTTTCGGATCGCTATCCGGGTGTTGCCGGCGAGCCCGGCGCGGAAAACAATGGGCTGGTCATGCTGTTCGGCGCCATGCGCGATAAGCCCATCCGCGAGATTGCCTCGATTCTGTTTCCATTGGCTGCCCATGTGATCGTTACGCAGGCCGACACGCCCCGCTCCGCCACTCCTCAGGAAATCCGGGAACTGACCAGCGGCATCGTTTCTCCGTTCGAATCGGCGACCACAGTAGCCGCCGGCATGCAACGCGCCCTTGCCTTGGCGGGAGCCCAAGGGCTGGTCGTAATTACCGGTTCCATTTATATTGTCGGCGAGGCCATGGCCAACTTGGAAACGCACCCAGGTGCAGAGCGACAACACTAGAGAGAATGCCAAATCCGTCACGTTTCCGGAATGCCGTCAGCTGGTGCCGCGCTGTCTTAGTGATAGCCCCGCTGGTTTGCCTTTATACCGTGGTTCTCGGTAGCTGCTCGTTGCTGTGCTCGTTCTTCGATCGCCAGGGCCGTTATCAGCACGGGTGCGCTCGTATCTGGTCGTGGCTGATTCTCAAGACGATTCTTTCGCCGGTTCATGTCAGCGGCGCCGAACACATTGTGCACGGGAAGCCTCTGGTCTATGCCGCCAATCACACCTCGTCGTTGGATATTCCCGTGCTCTATGCGAATCTGCCCAACCAGTTCCGCATCCTGGCTAAGGAAGAATGGTTCCGCTATCCGTTTTTGGGGTGGCATCTGCGCCGTTCCGGCCAATTGGCCATTGAGCACACGAATCGTGCCAGCAATATTCGCAGCCTGAGAAAAGCCGTGGCTTCGCTCCAGGAAGGCATGCCGCTGGTCATCTTCCCCGAGGGCGGACGATCGCGTACCGGGCAGATACGAGAGTTTATGAGCGGTACCTTTTACCTCGCTATCAAAGCGCAGGCCGATATCGTTCCCATGGCCATTGTGGGGGCATACGAAGTGCTACCCATGAACCACACTCATGTCCGGCCGGGACCAATCGAGCTATTGATCGGCGAACCGATTTCCACGGAAGGTTTTGGCTTGCGTGACATGGATGCTCTCGGCGCGCGCGTCCAGCGCACCATTGAAGACATGTATTACGCGCACTCGCAAGTGCCCGATCCGCGCAAGGTGGAAGTCTAGCGCCGAGCGTCCCCCGTCTCCTGTCCCCCGTCTCCCGCCCGCGGCCCATCGCTTTACCCCATGCTTCGCCTCCGGAAGCTTTGCGCTTGCACTTGCTAGGCAATGAGGCGTCGATGAACCTATATTGAGCCGGAGGTCCGGCCGCAGGCGGGGGACAGGGGACGGGAGACGGCGATCAGCCCGTAAGGCTGTAAACTGTACATGAAATGCCTGCCCGCATTGCCATTCCGCAGCCGCACTCGGCGAATCCCAGCTTTGTCGCTAAAGCTTTGCCGCAATACTGCCATGCCATTGAGTTGGCCGGAGGGGAACCGGTTGTGGTTGGCCTCGATCTCGGCAATGAGCAGATTGCGCGGCTGGCTTCTACTTGCGATGGAGTATTGCTGCCCGGAAGCCCCGCCGATATTAATCCCGAAAAATACGGAGCGTCCCTCGACCCGCACACTGCGCCGGGCGATCCGGCCCGCGATAACGTTGACGAGCTGCTGTTGCAGGATGCGTACAACATGCATAAGCCAGTGCTGGGGATCTGCTTCGGGCTGCAATCCTTGAATGTGTGGCGCAGCGGCACTTTAACCCAGCATCTTGACGGAGCGGTGCGGCACTCCTGCGCAAAATCCGATGAATCGGCGCTGCCTCATCGAGTTGTGCTGGCCCCCGACTCCAGGCTGGCGGCGATCGTCGGCAGTCTACGGTCGCCTGAAAAGCTGGAGATGACGGTGAATTCCAGTCATCACCAGGCTGCGGAGGCGGTGGGCGATGGCCTGCGAGCGGTAGCTTGGTCGGCCGAAGACCGGGTCATCGAGGCCGTGGAAGGGACCTCTCCCGAACATTGGGTAATCGGTGTGCAATGGCACCCGGAACGCCTACTGGAAGATCCCGCGGCCGTTGCCCTGTTTCGCGCGTTGGTCGAAGCCGCGCAGCAACGCCATCAGCATCCACGCACCGCCACGCTAGACTTCGAGTCGCTGGCCAAGTGAATGGAGCGAGGTTTCGGAGGTTGGGGAGGTTTCGGAGGTTTTAACGTTTCAAGGTTTCGAAGTTTGAAAGGCTTTCGATGTCCGACGTAAAACGAGAAACGAGAAACGTGAAACGGGATCTTCCGCTGGCGGAGGACGTGGGACGAGGGACGGGAAACGGGTTGCAGCCGGGTCCCGCCAATGGCCAATCGCCAATGGCCAATTGCGCCTCTCCCGCGGACCAGGATCTTCCGTTGGCGGGGGACGGGGGACGGGAGACGGGGGACGATCTAAGGGCCGATAGGCCGCCACGGCGCTTCGGTCTGGCTCAAGTTCTAGCCGGGCTGCTACTGCTCGCCTTCTGCGCGCAGGGCTTTTGGCTTCTTCTCCGTACCCCGCTGGGCGAGGCGGAGCTCGACTTCAGCCAGGGTGCGGAAATCCGTGGGGGCTTCCTGTCGCCGGCCGTGGCCTCTCCGGTGACCGCCTTGGCCGCGCACGCGGCCAGCGTTGGCGTACACGAACCCTGGGCTTGCCGGTTGCCCTTTTTATTGGTGGGGATTCTGCTGGGCGCCTCGGTCTGGTATATCGCGCGCCGGCTATATGGAAATCACGGCGGATATGTCGCACTCACGCTCTATGCCTTCTCGCCCAGCATGGTGACCAGCAGCGCACGGGTGCAACCGGAGATCATTGCCGCTTGGGGCATCTTCGGATGCATATTTACCGCCATTGCCGTGGCCCATACGCTCTATGCTCCGCGCCATGTTATCCGGTGGAACTGGAAGCGGATTGCGCTGCTCGGCCTCGCTTTGGGCGTCGGAGCGGGCGCGCAAGTGTCGGCGTTGGTGGCCCTGGTGTTCGGCCTGGCTTTTATGTTGTATTTGGCGCCCGAACGGCGCGGAATCGCCATGGCCCTGGGGGCTGCCAGTCTGGCCATCGGCTTGGCCGTCTTTGCCGCTCTGCATGGTTTTCGCTGGAGCGAGTTGCTGGCCAGCACGCGTGACACCGGGGGCTTCACGCTACGGATGCTGGTGGCGCCGGCGGTATGGCGCATGCTGGGGGTCCTGCTGCTCCACAATAGCCCGGGGTTTGTGCTGTTGCTGGCCCTGAGCCTGGTGACCCTGGTGGTGTGGCGGCGCGCACGTTTCTTCGGCAATCTCGCTCCACTCCTGACCGCCACAGCGTTGATTGGATTCGGCTGGATCTTTCCTCATGCCGCCGGTTTTACGTTCTTGGTGGCTGCTTTGCCATTCCTGTTTGTCTTCACGGCCGGCGTCTGTGCCGACCTGCTGGAAAGCCGCCAGGCCCCCCTGGCCTCGGGCATGATCTCCGCCGCTCTGGTTATGCATGCCTACTTCAGCGTCAGTGGGCTGTGGCGTTTATAACCGGGAGCAACATTTCCGCTGCTCCCGGGCTCTAAATGAGGGCGAGACTCGGCATAACCCAAGGAATAAGGTTGTCATCCGATGATGAGAACGGATGTATGATGAGGACCGTGCGGTGTCTGCTTCCCAGTGCGATAGTCGTGCTTTTGGCGACCCTTGGCTATGGTCAAATCCACGGCACTCCGCCTTCGGTAACCTCGATTCGTCCCGGCACTGGGATCTCCAATTTTCCGCCACCCAGCGTCACTTCCATGGGGCCGTTGGGCTGGGATGTACCTTCCAACACCGAGATTCCTCCCTTCACTCCCAACCCGCAGTTTTCGAGCGAGCCACAATTTACGCATCACTACCGTCATTTCGGAAACGCGCGCCGGATTGGCAACCGGGGATTTCGAACGGGGGTAGTCCCGGCAATTGTGCCGTACTATGTGCCCTATTACATGCCGGCGCCCGCCTATCCTTTGGTTTATCCGGGTGTGGCTTCGCCTGGTCCACTGAACGACGACGGAACGCCGAATTACGATCCTCCGGGCAGCGCCTCGGCGGTGGATCCGCCCGCCAGTGACCCGCCGGCGGAGACAGCGGTGACGCTCGCGACGCCCGATCCTCCGGCGGATGCAACCGCGCCGGCGCAAGAGGAGGCCACCATCCTGGTGTTTCGCGATGGACATCAATTGAATGTCCATAATTACGCGATTGTAGGCGATCAGGTATTCAACTTCTCCAACTCCGGGCCGCGCAAGATCCCCCTCAGCGAGTTGGATATCGCGGCAACCCGCCGCGTCAATGATGATCGTGGAGTGGACTTTCTGATTCCCGCCGCCAAGCATTAAGCCCCGTGTCTTAAGCCCGCTTCGCGGGCCTTCCCACCGCGCAGGTTCGCCCACAACGTAATTCATTGCCCTCCCTCGACGGCGGCTGTAGAATTCCATGACTTTTCTTTTCTTTTACTTGAGGTTCCCAACGGACGTGGTGGCAGGAACACAGCTTTAGGGAGATGGTCTGCTTCGGAGGCGAGTCGATGAGATTCCGGGTAATTCCCGCGCTGTTGTGGTGTGTCCTTTTTCTGGTTTCCTCACTGGCAATGCCCTCGCGCGCCCATGCGGACGACTGGCTGCCCATTCCTCCGGAAGACCTGACGATGAAGGACAACCCAAAGCATCCAGGCGACCACGCCATGATTCTTTGGCGTGAGGTAGTGGACGACGATGTCGAAGGGCGTGAAAGCTATTATGTTCGCATCAAGATCTTTGACGATCGCGGGAAAGGTAATGCCGATGTGGAAATCCGGCCATATGCTGTCCCGGGCTCCGAGATCAGCAACATTCAAGGCAGGACAATTCATCCCGGCGGCGCCATTGTCCCCTTCGATGGGAAGTTCTACGACAAGCAAATAAAGTATCGCTATGAGAGTCTAACGGCGAAGACTTTCACCCTGCCGGACGTAACCCCCGGAAGCATTATTGAATATAGGTACACACGTACCTGGGAAACTTTGCCTGGATTTGGCAGTTATTACGGCACCTATTGGCGGGTGCAAGATAAATTGTTCCAGCGCAAGGCACATTTCAGCCTGAACCCCTCCGGCGGGGCGACTCTTCGCTGGTCCACTGCCGGTCTTGCCGCAGGTCATGCGCCAGTGCTGCAAAAAAACGGGAAAATCGCCCTGGACATAGAGGACACGCCGGGATACGAGATGGAGCCCCGCATGCCGCCGGAAACTGAAATCGGAGGCCGGGTAACGTTTTTTTATCTGGGCAGTGACGATCCTAAGACCGTGGATGGATATTGGAAGGAAGCAGGGCAAAATTGGACCAAATGGGCCGATGAGTACATGAACCGGGGCGGCGCGATCAAGCGCGAACTGGCGTCGCTGATTAATCCTTCCGATACGCATTCCGTGAAGTTGCAGAAGATATACGACCGCGTCCAGTCTCTGCGAAACCTCAGCTTTGAGCCCGGCAAAACCGACAAAGAACTCAAGCACGAAAAGCGGAAAGAGCTGAACAATATCGAAGACGTACTCCGCAATGGGTATGGCTGGCACGATGAGATAAACAGCGCCTTTGTCGCCTTGGCCCGGGGCGCAGGGCTTGACGCCACGCTGGTGGAAGTTACCGAGCGCGACGATGCGTTTTTCGACAAGAATCTGCTGAGTACGCGACAGTTCGAGTGGAAAATCGTACGCGTGCGGGAAGAGGGAAAGGATCTTTACCTTGACCCGGGCATCCCCTTTTGTCCCTTTGGTTTAACAGCGTGGGAAAACACTTCTACCGTGGGCATGCTGCTGGATAAGAATCCGTCCTTCATCCTTATTCCTTCGTCAACGGCAGACGCCGCCGTCATTACGCGGCGGGCAGACCTTACATTGCAAAAGGATGGCTCCGTCCAAGGCACCGTCGATGTTACGCTTTCCGGGATGCCGGCCCTGAATTATCGCCTGGATGAACGCAACCAGGATGACGTCGCGCGCAAGAAGGATATGGAAGATTTACTCCGGCAATGGGTGCCGGCGAGTGCTACCGTCGAGCTGCAAAAGGTCAATGACTGGAAATCATCGAAGCTGCCTTTGGTGGCTACCTATCAGGTGACAATTCCCGGTTATGTCAGCGCCGCCGGCAGTAGAGTCATTTTGCCCATGACGGTATTTGTCGGGGCCTATGGAAATCCGTTTGTTTCCAAACAGCGTAGCAACCCGATTCTATTTTCTTTTGCCTATGCGGATGCGGATGATGTGACCATTCATTTAGCCCCGGAGTTTAAGATCGATAGCCTTCCGAAGGGCCGTTCCTTGAAGAACGGAGTAAGCGAGTTCTCGACGGATTGCAACAGCGACAGCCCCAATGTGCTGCATGCTACTCGCCGGTTCCGCTTGAATCAGATTTCCATAGACGCCAAATATTACGCCGCCTTGCGTGCGTACTTTGGCCAGATTGAGGCGACCGATGATGAACAGGCTCTGCTCAAAGTTACCGCGAACTAGTGCGATCGGGTGCCTGTTGGCGCTGGCGGCCATGTTTCTGGCGCCGGCGTTACGCGCGGATTCCGTGCCCGATTGGTTTCGCGAACTAGCGAAGGCGCCCCTGCCGTCTTATTCGCCGGAAACCAATGCCGTGGTCCTGCTCGATCAGGAAACGGTGACGGTGAAAGATGCCAATGACATCACGGTCACCCATCGTTGGGCGGCCAAGATCCTGCGTCCCGATGGCCGGGGATTGGGCATCGTGGGCGTTCCCTTCGGCAAAGACACGCGGGTGACCTATTTGAAGGGCTGGAGTATTGCCGCGAACGGACAGGAATACACGATGAAGGAGTCGGACTCGGTGGATACCGGTGCATTCGAATCGTTTGAGCTGTTCGCCGATGATCGCGTAAAAGCTATGCGTCTGCCGGCGGCCGAACCGGGCGCCTTCGTGGCTTATGAATTTGTGCAGAAGAGCCATCCCTATGTCTTGGAAAAAAGATGGGAGTTTCAAAACGAAAACCCGGTTCGCACTTCCCGCTTGACCCTGGCGCTGCCGGCCGGTTGGCAGTACGACGATAAGTTTGCCAATATGACGGAAATCAAGCCCCGGAGTACCGGTCCCAACCAATGGACCTGGGAGCTTACCGATCTGCCTGGTTACGAGCCGGAGCGTTATATGCCGGACCCGGCAGCGATCAACGGCCAAATCGTCGTGCACTTCTACTCGCCGGTTCGCAGTGATCAGGGCACTAGTTCCTGGCAGGACATTGGCAGATGGTACAACCGGTTGAATTCAAGCCGGCAGGTCTCGACTCCCGGGCTTCATGCGCGAGTTGCTCAGCTCACCTCAGGGAAGTCGGATCCCGTGGACAAAATCCGCGTCTTGGCGGAGTTTATCCAAAATGAAATCCGGTACGTGGCCATCGCAATCGGCATTGGCGGATATCAGGCACACCTGGCCGGAGACATCTTTACTAACCGCTATGGCGATTGCAAGGATAAGGCTACTCTGCTGGCGACCATGCTGAAGGATGCGGGCATCGATTCCTTCCTGCTTTATGTAAATACCGATCAGGGCGTGGTAAAGCCGGAAATTCCGTCGGTGGAGTTCGATCACGCGATTCTCGCGATTAAACTGCCGGACGGGATCAATACCGATAAGCTATATGCCGTCGTAGATGACAAGAAGGCGGGCAAGCTTCTTATCTTCGATCCAACTGATACAAAGACCCCCCTCGGTTCACTGTCGCCGGACTTGCAGGGTTCCTATGGCTTGGTATCGTTGCCGGACGGCGGGGAATTGATAAAACTGCCGTCGCTGGCGCCTTCATTGAATCGCCTGGTTCACGTCGGGCACTTGGAGCTGTTGCCGGATGGCACCCTGAAAGGGAATGTTCAGGAGATTCTCAAAGGCCACTTTGCGGCCGATGGACGGGCCGCACTGTCTTCGCAGACTACCCAGGACCGGACCAAGCTCTTCGAATATTTCCTGGCCGGCAGCTTGTCCCGTTACGAAATCACCAATGCGGAAATCAAAAATCTGGACCGAATCGACCAGCCCCTGACGCTGAATTATTCCTTTGAATCGCCGGGCTATGCTCAAACCGTCGGCGGCCTTCTGCTGGTCCGGCCGCGGGTGCTGGGGCAAAAGGCCTGGGCCGTCGCGGAAGGGAAACCCCGGAAGTTTCCGGTGGAATTTCCTGATGGCACTTCCTCCGAAATGGATACCTTCGATATCACTATGCCGCCCGGAGTCGTACTCGATGAGTTACCGTCTCCAGTCGATGCCATATATGACTTTGCGGAATATCATAGTCATATTTCGGTAAAGGATGGCGTGCTCCATTACGACCGAACCTATACCCAAAAAGATGTTGCGATTCCGATGGAAAAAATGGATCAATTTAAGGATTTCATGCGCAAGGTTGGCGGCGACGAACGCAGTACGGCCGTGCTCAAGCGCGTAGCCGGACAATAAGCAGGCGCGGTTTCATCAGGTTTCATCGGCCCTGTTCCAAGCAACCATGCGGAGGCGAGTTGATGAAGGTCAAAGGATTCCCCAAACTAGTGTTGTGTGCAGCCTTCTTGGTGTTGGCTGTGGCCATGCCGGCGCGCTCCTCTGCGGAGGAGTGGCTACCCATCTCCCAAGCGGACCTGGCGTTGAAAGATAACCCCAAACAAAAGGGGGATCATGCCATGGTGCTGGCGCGCGAAGAGCGCACCGACTGTGCCGAAGGGCAGTGGACGGTTTATGTCCGCCTGAAGATTTTTGACGAGCGCGGCCGGGACTACGCCAATGTCGAAACCCAGTCCTATGGCCCCGCCGTGGCCCAAATCAATAACATCAAGGGCCGGACCATTCATCCGGACGGCTCGATCGTGCCCTTCGGGGGAGAGGTGTTGGAGAAGGTAATCGCCAAGCGGGGAGCCACCCGGTCAGTCGCGAAGACCTTTGTTCTTCCGCAGGTGACGCCGGGCAGCATTATCGAGTATCGCTATACGCTTTCCTGGAACAAGCAGTATGCCTATCCGGTGGTTTGGCTGGTCCAGGGGCCGTTGTTCCAACGCCAGGCGCATTTTGTGTTTATTCCCATGGAACCGATTATGTTGCGCCCCAGCCCAGGAACGCCCCAATGGAACGCGCACCTCGCGGCCCACACGAGCGCGTTGTTTGCTACGCCATCGCACGAGCCGTTTTCGTGGTCCTCTTTTCTGCTTCCCCCTAATCAGGTGCCGGTGATGGGGCGAACGGTGGCCGGCGGGAAGCACGGTAAGCTATCCGGAGAAGGCGAGGAAGTTACGCTGGACATTGCCGACCTGCCCGGATACCAGGTGGAACCACTCATGCCGCCGCTGGAGGAAGTACGCGCCTCGGTTCATTTCTTCCACTTCCCCTATTGGTACAGCCCACCTTCCCTGGATGATTTCTGGAAAAAGACGGGAAGTGTGTGGAACGCCGAGGCGGAAGGCTTCATGAACAAGCGCGACGCCGCGGAAGGGAACCTAAGCTCGCTGCTGGGGCCCTCCGACGGCAATGACGCCAAACTCCGCAAGATCTACGATCGCGTCCAAAGCCTGCGCAATCTCTCTTATGAACCATTAAAATCCGAGCCGGAAATCAAGCGGGAAAAGGAGAAACCCACCGCGAATATTGCGGACGTGTTGCAACGCGGCTACGGCGATCATGATGAATTAAATCGCGTCTTTGTGGCGCTGGCCCGGAGCGCCGGCCTGGATGCCACCCTGGTCAAGGTCGCGGAGCGGGACAAATCGTACTTCGAGAAGACGAAACTGACCATGTGGCAACTGCGGTCGGAAATCGTTCTCGTGCGCGACGGCAGCAAGGAGTTGTATCTCGATCCGGGAACGCCCTTCTGTCCCTTTGGCGTGATTCCCTGGGAAGACACCACGGTGATGGGAATGCGTTTAGACAAGAACCCGCCGGTCTTCGTCTCGACGGCTTCGTTGAACGCGGACGACTCCGCCATATCGCGTAAGGCCGATCTCCAGCTGAAGGGCGACGGCTCGGTGGAGGGAACCATCGAGGTGACGTTCACCGGGCAGGAGGCCCTGGATCCGCGGCTGGATGAGCGCGACGCCGATGAGGCCGCGCGCAAAAATTACATGCAGGAGCTGCTGCGGCAGTGGTTGCCGGCCGCGGCCACCGTCGAGTTGCAAAAGGTGAACGACTGGAAAGCATCCAGCCTTCCTCTGGTCGCCACCTACCACATTGCGATTCCGGCCTATGCCGCGACCACGGGACACGAAACCATTCTGCCCACGGCGCTATTTGCCCGCGCTTATGCGAGCCCCTTCGTAGATCCGCGGCGCAAGAGCAATATCATCTTTCCGTATCCCTACGTGCACACTGACGAAGTGGCGATTACTTTGCCGCCGGGCCTGCAAGCCGGAAATCTTCCCGCCGCGAAATCCCAACACAATGGGCTGGGCGAATTTTCCGCGCACAGCAAGATCGAAAATGGCGTATTGCATGCCACCCGTCAATTCCGGCTTGACGATTTTGTGGTGGAAGCCAAGTATTATCCGGCGGTGCGCAGGTTTTTCGGGCAAGTCGCCGATACCAAGGATGAACAGGTGGTGCTCAAGAGCGTGGCGAATTAGGGACGCGAGCCGCGAAATACGAGTTGGCAGCTTCGCCACACAGAGCCTCCGGCGAGGGCGCCTAATGCCACTTGGTTTTGCCAGGGGCGAAACGTGTCAGGGCACGACTTTAGTCGTGCCGTAAACGGTTCCTTATGAAGGGCGGCTTTAGCCGCTGCGTTTCGGTGTTTCCTTGCGTCACACAAACAGCGGCTAAAGCCGGCAATTTTATTGCGCCGAACGGCACGACTGAAGTCGTGCCCTGACACTCCTGTCTCTCGCACGCAATCAATGGTTCCATAACCTTTGGCCTCCCCGAACCTCCGGGAGAACTCCAATTTTGCAAAACCAAGTGACATTAGGCGAGGGCGCCAGCGCTACGTCTGCGATGCTTTTCAGCTTCGGGAATCTTAGAGCCTACGCCGAACTGCCGAACGCCTGCTGCGCCATGCTTTCGTGACTGCTCCGGTCCCTTACTCGTAGTGCAGAGCCTCGGTGGGCTGCAAGGAAGCTGCCCGCCGCGCGGGCAGGATGCCAAAAATAAGACCGATCAGGCAGGAGACGGCAAAAGAAACCAGCACCGAGATCCAGGAAATCGGCAGCGCCATGCCGGCCGGCAGCACGGCCCGCAACATGGTCGGAATGGTCAGCGCGATCAAGATCCCGGCGGTGGCGCCGGTGGCGCTGATGATCAAGGCTTCCAGCAGAAACTGATACAAAATCTCGGTGCGTTTGGCGCCCACCGCCATGCGCACGCCAATCTCGCGGGTTCGTTCCCGTACCGTGACCAGCATGATGTTCATGATGCCCACTCCGCTGATCAGCAGGGTGGTCAGGGCAATCACCAGCAGGACCAGCATCAAGGCCCGGGAAATGTTGCGCGCCGCGTTCAGCAGGGCGGTGAGATTCTGCACGTTATACTGCGCGCCCCGCCGGTGGCGGGCGGCCAAGGTCTCGGCCACGCCCTTGGTTACCCCGGGCACATCCGTGGCGGTCTCGGCTTGCGCATACACCGTCTTCAGATACTCGTCCCCGGTGTAGTACTTGGTCAGGCCGAGCGGCACCAACAGCGATTCCGCGGTGATTTCGGATTGGCCGAAAGTGGCTACCCTTTCGCGGAAGACACCAATGACGACTAAAGGAATGCCGCCGATGGAAATCGATTCTCCGATGGGGGACTCCTTTCCCCAGTGGCGGGCCAGTTCTTCCGAGATGACACATGCCTTGGCTCGCGACTGTATGTCCATCGGGTCCAGAAATCGCCCGCTGACCACGTCCAGATTGCGAATGGTCTGAAACTCGTTGGTAACGCCCACCACCGTAACCGAAAGCTCCGCACCCCGGACAACCGTGGACATCTGGATATCGTAGGTACCCGCTACCCGGATGACGCCCACCACCTGCCGTAAGGCTTCCATGTCCGGGGAAGTAATCTCATCGGCCAAAGGCTTGGCGATGCTGGGACCGGGCGCCACCAGAGAGGCATATACGATGTTGGAGCCGATTCCTTCGATCTGCCGCATGATATAGCGATTTCCCGTCAGGCCGATGGTCACTACCAATACCAGACAGCCGCTGCCGATTACGATTCCCAGCATGGTGAGAAACGTACGGAAACGGTTGCCGCGGAGCGCATCGATCGCTATCTGCCAGGTTTCGTTGCTGATCATGAATGCCTACAAAGCGAAAGCTCAGTCTATCCGCCCGAAATGGTCTGTTCAAGGGCACGGTAATCTCCCCCGGAAAGAAATGGCTCAAGACTTCCTGGCCGGGCACCGATAGGAATAGATATGGGAGCTTTGGCATCAGCTCGCGCGCGATGGCTGATGCGAACCACGGCCCTGGTATGGCTGCTTGTGGGTTCGCTGGCGTCCCCGGCTGTCTCCGCACAGTCGCACAGCGAACAGGAAGTGAAAGCGGCGTTCGTCTTCAATTTGACGAAGTACGTGGAATGGCCAAACTCGGGAGGCGAGTTGGTGATCGGCTTCCTGGGCGACGATATGCCCATGGGCCAGTTGCTGCACAAGATGCTCAGCGGCAAAATCAGCGAAAACCGCAAGATTCGCGTGGTCCTGTCGCCCTCCGACGAGGCGCTGTCCCGTTGCGACCTGCTCTATATCGGGGAGGAATCGCCTAAAAAAATTCGCGCCATCTTGGACAAAACGCATCACGCCGGCATGCTTACCGTGGGCGAGGCCGCGGTGTTTACGCGTGCTGGCGGCATGATCGGCTTGGTTACCGCGCATGAGCACGTACAGATCGAGGTCAATCTGGAGGCGGCCGAAGCCGCCAAACTCAAAGTGAGTTCTCGCCTGCTGAGTCTTTCCAGCGTCGTGCGCATTGCGCCGGAGGCGAAGGACTGATATGTGGAAGCTGCGTAACAGTTTCGCCCGCCGGCTGACCATGTTGGTTGTTCTTGCCAGCAGTGTGGCGTTGTTTGCCTTGACCGCCGCTTTTCTGATCTTCGATAACATCAGCTCGCGCGCCGCGCGACAGGCGCACCTGTCCACCTTGGCGGATGTGGTGGGACAGAACTCGACGGCGGCGCTGAACTTCAACGACCCCACCGCCGCGGTCGAGGTTCTGCAAGCCTTCCATGCCGACCAGCCCGTCGTTTCCGCTTGTCTCTATGACATAGCGGGATCTCTGTTTGCCGGATATCAGCGGGACCATCATTCGGAAGCTTGTCCGGCGACCGTGGCGCAGATTCCGGCTTCCACCAGCTACCACACCAGTCTGCTCCGTCCGGTGTTACGCCACGGCGAGACCATGGGCACATTATTCCTGAGTTCGGATCTGCGGGATCTGCATGAAAGGCGGCGACAACTCCTGCTGCTGGCGGGCGTACTGCTGGTGTTGGCGGTGGTCGTGGGAGGGGTTTGCGGTTTGCTCATGCAACGTAAGCTCTCCGGACCGGTATTGGCCTTGGCTCAGGCCATGCACCACGTCACCCTGGAGCAGAATTTCGCCGCCCGGGTGGTGGTTTCCGGGGACGGCGAAATTGCCGAACTGGGCGCCGGTTTCAATACTATGCTGGCGGAGATTCAGCGGCGCGACGCCGAATTGCAGCAGAACCATAAGGATCTTGAGGACGAGCTGATTCGCCGCAACGAAATGAATCTCGAACTGGCCAAGGCCAAGGACGAGGCCGAAACCGCCAACCGCGCCAAAAGCCAGTTTCTCGCCAATATGTCCCATGAGATCCGCACCCCGATGAACGGGGTAATCGGCATGACGGAATTGGCTCTGGAAACCGACCTGACCTCCGAGCAGCGCGAATATCTGTCCACCGCCCGCCTGTCCGCCGATTCCTTATTGTCCATCATTAACGACATTCTGGATTTCTCTAAGATCGAGGCCGGACGGCTGGATCTGGAGGAATTTGAATTCAAAATTCACGAAGTGGTCGGAGATACGCTGAAGGGATTGGCGCTCTGGGCCCATCAAAAGGGTCTCGAACTGGCCTATGATATCCGTCCCACAGTGCCGGATATTCTGGTGGGCGACGCCCACCGGTTGCGGCAGGTGTTGATGAACCTGGTGGCCAATGCCATCAAGTTCACTCCCTTCGGCGAAGTGGTCGTTACCCTGGATGCCGAGCCGCAGCGCGGGCCGAATATGATTCATCTGTTGGTTCGCGATACCGGCATGGGGATTCCGCGCGAAAAGCAGGCATTCATCTTCGAAGCCTTCTCACAAGTGGACTCTTCCCATACCCGGAAACATGGGGGCACGGGATTGGGGTTGGCGATTTCCGCCCGTCTGGTGCGGTTGATGGGAGGCCAGATCTGGGTAACCAGCGAACCCGGCCAAGGCAGTGAGTTTCATGTTGTCGTGCCCTTGGCGGCCGGCCCCCCGTGCTCGTTGGACGTGCCTGCCATGCTCAAAGGAATCAGCGCCCTGGTGGTGGACGACAATCTGACCAACCGTCGAATTATCGTGGCCATGCTGACGCAGTGGGGCATGAAGGCCGATTCGGTCGAGGGCTCGTTGCGTGCTCTTTCCGCCATGGAAGCGGCCGCAAGCTGTGGCGAACCTTACAAACTCGTCTTGATTGATGCCAGCCTGCCGGAGATGGACGGCTTTCGATTGGCGGAAAATATCAAGCACAATCCCCGCCTGGCCGGAGCCACGGTGCTGATGTTGAATTCCGGGGGACATCCCGGCGATATCGAGCGCTGCCGCGAATTGGGGGTTTCCGCGTACTTGATTAAGCCTATCCGCCGCTCCGAATTGCTCAGCGTCATTGTGCATGTGCTGGAGGACAAAAACCTGTTCAGTTGTTTATCGAGAACCGAGCCGCCGGATAGCATTGGCCAGGCGCCCAAGCTTCGTATTCTGGCAGTGGAAGATAATCGCATCAATCAGCAACTCCTGGTGGGCATGCTGCAGAAAGAAGGACACTCCGTATCTGTGGCCGGCGACGGATTGATCGCCTTGGACATGAGCCGGGATGTGCAATTCGACCTCATCCTCATGGACGTGCAGATGCCGAACATGGACGGCTTGGAAGCGACCCGTGCCATTCGTTGCCGGGAACGGGAAAAAGGAGAACATATTCCCATCATTGCGCTCACTGCGCACGCCATGAAAGGGGATAGGGAAATCTGTGTGGAAGCCGGCATGGATGGCTATATCGCCAAGCCGCTGCATAAGCCGGAACTCTTGCAGATGATTTATGAATGCACGGGCCAAATTCCCGCCCGGGCCGCCGTTGAGAAAAACCAGGAATTTGTTGAATCGACGTCGGTTATCATTCCCCAACGACCTCCGGGCGCCGAACTCCCCAGCTAAGCGAGTCGCGAGGTGCGAGTTGTGAGTTGCGAGTTGGGGTGTTGTGGTTCGAATCGTGTCATCCCCACGCAGGGCTGGATGCCGAGATAAAATCTCGCGATCCGGCCAGGGAGGTTCACTTGACATCGCCCTCGGTTAGAACTCGCCACTCGCGACTCGCCGCGACTGGCCCGCCGGCGGATAACCTTAGTAACCATAACTTCTTGGTGAATTAGACAATTTCGTATACTATAGGAACGTAGGTCGCGAAGTCTGACGCGCGATTTTGAAGTGGTTCGCTGTTTCGTATGCGTTACCCACCTCTCAGTCTCAGCAGAATCTTCCCTCCGAACATTAAGGAAAAGGTACAAACACAGTGGAACAAGGAACAGTAAAGTGGTTTAACGATGCTAAGGGTTTTGGTTTTATCACCCGCCAGAATGGCGAAGATGTCTTCGTGCATTTCTCGGCCATCCAGTCGAAGGGCTTCCGTAGCCTCCAGGAAGGTCAGGCGGTGCAGTTCAACGTGACCAAGGGCCCGAAAGGCCTGCAGGCGGAGGATGTTCAGATTCTGTAATAGGGAACCCAAAATCGAGAGAAGGCCCGGAGCATTGGCTCCGGGTTTTTTGTTGCCTGCAAGTTCGGTCGTCATTGGCGTCCCGAACGGATTCTCTGGCCAACGATCAACAACTGCCGACGGGTTTCGACTGCTGGCGGGTTTTCTGGCCGACGACCAACGACCGCCTGCGGGTTTTCCGGCCAACGACCGACGACCCACGACTGCTGTAAATTGTTCTCATGCCGCTGCCCCCTGAACTGCAATCCGCAATTACGGAAGAAGCCTCGCGTTTTGATCGCCGCCGGCTGCTGAACGCCGCCCGCGAGTTACACGAACGATACGACGGGGGCGACTTCCAACTTCCGGCGATCAGCACTCCCGAGCACCGGATTGCCTATCTCCAGGCGCGGTTGCCCGCCACTTATGCCGCCGTGCTCCAGGTCTTCGAAGCGGCGCGGGAGCGATTCCCCCGGGTGAACGTGAACACCTTACTGGACTTGGGAGCGGGGCCCGGAACGGCATTCTGGGCGGCGCTCGAATGCTTTCCGGAGCTGGGCGCGGCTACCCTTATCGAACAGGATGCCGGCATGGCCGAATTGGGCCGGCGTTTGGCGGCGCACAATCCGCGCGCGCCCTTGGTGCAAAAGACACAATGGCTTCAGCAGGATGTAACCGGCGCTGTGCTCGGGCCGCACGATGCGGTCGTGATCTCCTATCTGCTTGGCGAACTCCAGCCTGTCCAATTGAAGAGGTTGGTGGCGAAAGCTTGGGCCGCCACAAGAATTGTGTTGGTGATCGTTGAACCCGGTACTCCCAAAAATTTCCGTGCCGTGCTGGCTGCCCGTCAGCTGTTGATCGAAGCCGGCGCGCATATCGTCGCCCCCTGCCCGCACCATCAGGCCTGTCCTATGGCGGATGACGACTGGTGCCATTTTGCCGTGCGCGTGCAGCGCTCCGCCGATCATCGCCGCCTTAAAGAGGGTACCCTCAGCTATGAAGACGAGAAGTTCTCCTATCTGGTCGCCAGCCGTCAGCCGACCGCTTGGCCCGCCGCCCGCATCGTGCGTCATCCGCTTTTTCACCCCGGTCATGTGAAGATGACGCTTTGTACCGCGGATGGCCTGCGCCAGGAAACCATCGGCAAATCGAAAAAGGAACTCTATCGCGCCGCCCGCCGCGCACGCTGGGGAGATGCATGGGGAGCGCCTCCGGACGCCTAAGAGTTTCCAGTTTCAAGTTTCAGGTTTCTAGATCGGAGCTCGTGAAACTTGAAACTTGAAACTCGAAACGGAGAAAGGGTTTCTCCTGGTGCCTCCTCCCACCAAGAACTTGCTTCTAAGTGACGGGGACGAGTCCGGGGATACCAGGTGTTCACACGACGGTTGGCGAGGCTATTTTCGCTGTTATTAATCGTGGGCATTGCTGCCGGCGGTTGGGGACAGCGGAAACCGGGGACCATGCCGTTAGACCTGAGTACGATCCTTACCCGGATGGAAAATGCCACGCAGGCTAACCGGCTGCACTTCCGGAATTACATTTTGACTCGCGAGTACCGGCTCTATGGAAGTTCCGTCGCCGAGCCCCCGCAATCCGAAGTGACCGCCGAAGTCAGCTTCGCGCCGCCCAATCGGAAGACCTACCAAATCAACCGGGCGGAGGGCAAAGACCGAGGCCGAGCCCTCGTGCAAAGCCTGCTCAACGGTGAGGTTGCGGAGAGCGATAATCATTCCGGCGCGGTGGATCGGCGCAACTACGATTTCACCCTGCAGGGTGAGGAAATCCTCGACGGACACCCCTGCTGGCGACTGCAATTACATCCCAAACGCGCGGATCAGGAGCTGATTTCTGGCGAGACCTGGGTGGATGAGAACAGCTACTTGGTGCGGCGCATTGAAGGAGACTTGGCAAAAAGCCCCTCCTGGTGGGTTAAGCGGGTACACGCGACCGTTACTTTTAGCGAAATCGGCGGCATGTGGTTGCTGACCGCTACCCGCGCCGAGGCCGATGTGCGCCTGATCGGCCGCCATATTCTCTTGGGCCAGGCGGTGCGAATCCAAACCCAACCGCAAGTAGCCAACAGCAGCCCTGCCGCTGTCGATTCTCCCCTCTCCCCCAAGCGCGCCCGAAGTGCCTCACCCGTGCTGGGGGCGGCGGTTACGAATGAGTAATAAGAATTTAGGAGTTAGGAGTTAGAATCCGGCTTCTAACTTCTAACTCCTAAATTATGAATTCTGATTTCTGTTAGCAGAGGAAGAATTCGCGAGCCATGGCCACGAACTCGTTCTCGGGGATCTCCTTGGAAAGATCGTCGACTACGACGCCTCCATCCTGGGCTAGAGCACCGGCCAGTTGGGGCATACGGCGCTGTAAGCGGGCCGCCGCCTCTTCCACCCATCCCCGAGCCAAAGCGCCGCCCAACAGATTGCGGAAATTGGTCTTCGCATCGGGTGCCTGTACGGTGATCAGCCAGCCGTCTCCGTAAGGATCTTGGCGTGCCGCCTCCGGGTTCTGCGCCACCGCTTCATTGATATCGGCTACGCTGCCTTCAATAGGCGATACCATGTCGAACTTCACCCCGTTGCGTTCCACGGTGATCATCTTCTGCCCCTGCCGAATCCACTGGCCGCGCTGCGGCAAACTTACCTTTTCGATCTTGCCGAATACCTTGGAGGCGAAATCATCCATCCCCACGCGCACCAGATTCGGACTCTCGCTCAACGCCCACGTATGGCCTGGATGATAGCGAACATTATCCGGCACCTGGAAGCCGGCAACCATGCTGGGCCGTAATCTGGGTGCGACTTCGGCTTCGATCCCGGCTTCGGCCCGCACTGGCGCCTGTACAAAAATCGGCTGGATTGCGTGACGCTTGCTGTAAAAGTGATCGATTACCAAGAAAGCTACGAATGTGAAAAGTACCAATATGACTGTCATGATGCCACCCCCATAAAGTTCGGCCCGTCTTGCTTTCTATCTCGCGCCTGCCCTGCCTAAGTGCACCTGGTCTGCCAAACCGGAGCGCGCCTGGAAACGCCTGATGCGTCGGGATGGAAGTCTATTTCTTTCATATGATTAGCGTTGATAAAGAATCCATCGGGAAGGTTGGGCGAAATTTTCTCGCGACCGGACGGTGATGCAATCAACAACGGTGCATGTGGCGCAGACTAGCGAATACTCGGAAATTTAGGATTATTGCATCGTAGAATCAATGAGTTACAGGACCTTTGGCGGCTGTTGCATTTTTAAGCACCGCTGTGGTGAAAAGCAACAGGCTATTCATCAGATCCTCTCGGACACTGCGAGAATGTCGCGCGTCTATGGTGGAAGAGCCGGCCTTCAGGCCGGCGGCTAGAGCGGCACTCTGTTTTGGGCTTTAGCCCTGGCTCGCTCCCGCCGGGGCTGAAGCCCCGCTCGAAAGAATCCCTGATTCGCTGGCCTAAAGGCCAGCGCTTCCACCGCCCCTTCGCGCCAAAATCCTTCATGAATAATCCAAGGCTAGAACGACATCGAAATCCCCTTCACGATGAGCGCCACAGCTAGATCTCCGGCGGTGGTAGGCAGCGTGGCGGCGAAGATAATGTATCCGTTAGCGTCGGTATAGGCGGCAGGCAAACTGCGCTTGTCAGAGGCGGGCATACTGAAAACCGCTGGATGGCTGCTACCGGCAGCCTGGCTGCTGAGCTTCACTAATTCCGGATACGACAAGGTTTTGGCCGGCCCGGGATCGTCAGCTATGGGTACAAGCAACAGGAAGTCCCGGTCGGGCGCCACTCCCATGTGATTGCCATCGTTGGGCAGCAGTTCGTAGCGTAGTGCATACGTGCCGGGCTTGATTGGCTGGTTGCGAAAATCCTTGCCCGCCGCTGCCAGCGCGAAAACGCCAACCAGCGTTCCCGGTGTCAAGGCCGGATAATTTGCTCCTTCGATTTCCTTCTTACCGCTGACCGGCACCTCCTTGCACAACCAGATCTGGACCAGCGGATTGCCGTCGGCCGCCAACACACGGTACCCAGAGGCTTGCAGCACTCCCGCAATCGCGCTGGGCACCGCGGCCGGCGGTGTCGAGATGGCCTCGACTTTGGGTTCCGCGGCGCAAGCCAGGGTAGCGGCAAACAGGATCGGCAAACACAACAATACGCAGCGAGTTTTCATGGCATCTCCAACACTGGAACCTGACAGTTTACAAAATTTGACGTGAAGCGGGGATTTCAGCAACTATACTTTCAATAGCAACAGAGGCTAGTCCAATTTATGAACCTTGCTGAGCGAAAGAACGCCAACTTATGCGGTATGCGGATTCTCGCAATCGCCATCCTGACAACTGTGGCAGCGCTCATGATCGGCTGTGGCGGCAGCGCCAACAGTCCGAGTTGTACGACCACCGGGGTGACGACCGCGCCGCAAATTACCAGCTTGGCCGATCCTTCCCACGAGATCAACATTCCCAATCCATCCGACGGCCAGGTTCCGATTGCCGATGTCCTCTTGTTGCCGTGCGAATCCAGCAGCCTGCCCACCATGTATATCAACACCACGGGCGGGCAATGTCCGTTTAAGTTCACTATGACGCAGAACGTGACCAACGGCCCATCGAGTACCTTTGCGGGGTTGTCCTTGAACAGTTCCACCGGCGCCGTGATTTGGGCGCCAAATCCCAACAACTGTGCCCTCACCGAGAGTGGATCTGTCACCTTCGGGGTGACCGACGCCAACGGCAACTCCGCCAATCCGGCCATGACCGTGCCCGTACAGTTGGTGTTCTAGTTGGTGCAATCGGCCACCGTGCCGCCGCGTTTTGCGTCATGGTTTGCTGCTTTTGGGCTGGGTTAGATCTGTTGAGCGGGTATGGAACTGTTTCTCAATCTCGTCTGGTTGCTGCTGGCCGTGGCCACAGTGCTCTTCTGGAGCAGCCTGTGCCCCATCCGGCGCAATCACCGGTCTTTGAGTCATGGACTCATTGTGCTGGGCTGTGTAATGACGTTGCTGTTCCCGGTCATCTCCATGACCGACGATCTGCTGGCGCAACAGGTGGCGATGGAGGATGCTTCCGCGACCACCAAGAGATTGGTGAAATCCGGGGAGCGCGTCAAGGTTTTGCTGAACCAACGCCATGTACCCGCTGTATTGTTATTCTCGCTGCCTGGGCGCGGGCAATGGCGTGTTTTAGGCCAGGTAGCACCGGCTGTTGATCCGCTGGCGGCCATGATCCCCCCCCCGCATTCCTCAGGCCGGGCGCCGCCCTCGCTTTAGGTCCTCTCGCTCTTCTGGTTTGGCCGGGAGCAATTCTTTTGGCGCATGCTTGCTTGCCAACAAATTACGCAATTCGTTAAACAACTTGAACCGTTTAGCGCAGATCACGGACGCCGACGGCGCACCACCGGCGATGAAGGGCGATGCAAATGCCACGTGTTGTTTCACGTTTCGCCGCGCGTGCTTTGCGCGCTTGGCGTGCATCTTGTCTACGTTACGACGGATTTCAACCGTTACTTGAGAGACAAGAAGGCCGAAGATGAGACGAGTGATTTTCCGTTTCCTGTGCGTGGGGATTACGGCGTGGTTGCTGTTGCCGGCGCAATTGCCGGCACAAACCCCCGCCCTCGACCATCCTCTGACTTTGCCGGAGGCGCTGGCTTTGCTGCGGGCCCACAATGCCACCCTGGCAGCCGGGCGGGCTCACCTGCAAGCCGTCCACAACCAGGAGATCACGGCCGGACTGCGGCCGAATCCGGTGTTGAACTCGGCGAACGAGGATTTTTCCCCCAGTCACTTCAACCCCACGTATTTCTCCAATCAGCAGGAATTCACCAATAACGTCTCCGAGCTGTTCGAGCGCGGCCATAAGCGCGGCTTGCGGGTGGAGAATGCGCGGCTGTCCAGCGCCGTTGCCGAGGACACCTATCATGACAACGAACGCCAGCTTGCTCTGCAACTCAAGCTGGCCTTTACCGGCGTGTTGCTGGCCAAGGCAAATCTCGAGTTGGCCACCCAGAACCGCCAGGACTATGCGGAAACGGTGCGCTTGAATGAAATTCGCCGCCAGGCGGGCGACATCAGCTCCACCGATCTGGACCGCATTCGTGTCGAGGCGGCGCAATTTGAAAGCGATTTGTTGAGTGCGGAATTGAATCTGGATCAAGCCCGCATGCAATTGGTGGCTTTGCTGGGAGCGGCGACGGTCCCGCCGCACTTCGACGTACAGGGCTCGCTGACCGCTCCGGAGTTGAAGCTCACGCTGGCCGATCTGCAAACCCAGGCGCTGGCTAACCGGCCCGACTATCTGGCGGCGCTCCAAGGAGTGGATAAAGCTCAATCGGATTTGCGTTTGGCTTTTGCCAATGGGGCTACGGACTTGACCTTCGGCGGCGAATACAAACGGAACGGACCTCTTAATACCTTTGGATTCACCGTCTCGGTGCCGCTGCGGATCTTCGATCACAATCAGGGCGAAAAACTGCGTACGCGCAACGAACTGGAAGCCAGCCGGCTGACCGAAGAGGCGGCGCGCACCCAAGTACTCTCCGATGTGGACCAGGCGTGGGCGGGCTATCAGTCGGCCCTCCAGCGCTCGCAGTTGTATTCGCGGAATTATCTGCAAATGGCGCAAAGCGTTCGCGAACATCTGGAGTTCAGTTATCGCAACTCCGGCACCACCTTGCTCGACTATCTGGACGCGGTACGCAGTTATCGCGATGTACAGCTCGCCGCCAATGCGGCCGACGCAATTTTACTGACGGCAATCCACCAATTGAGTTTTGTCGCCGGCACGGAAGTTATGCCATGAAAAAGAAAATCTCCTTCGTTTTGTTGCTGGTTTCGCTTGCCGTATGCGGGTTGGCACTCTCGAGCTGCGATAAGCCCGCCGCCTCCGCTCCGTCGTCGGCCAATCCGGCGGCTACTCCCGGCGTCGTGCAAACCGCGGTCGCGCAACTGCAACCCGTCGCCGACACGCTGGAACTGGCCGCCAAGGTGCAAGCCGACCCGGCCCGCATGGTGCACGTCTTTCCTCCCGCCGGAGGACGCATTGTGAACTTGCAGGTCCATCCCGGAGATCGGGTCACCCGCGGACAGACTTTGGCTGTACTGCAATCCAACGACATTGCGACCGCGCGCAGCGATTACGGCAAGGCCTTGGCGGAAAAGGAACGCGCCGCGCGCACCTTCCAGCGCGCGCAACTGCTTTTCGATCATCAAGTGATGGCGGAAAAGGATTATCTGGACGCCAAGGCCGACGCGGCCACGGCGGAGAGTGAACTGCGGCGCGCCAGCCAGCTTCTGCAGTTGTGGGGCGTGCCGCTGGATGGAATCTCCGACGAATTCACCGTAAAGGCGCCGCGCCCGGGCGTTGTGCTGGATCTGGGCGCCGCCCCGGGTGAGTACAGCAAAGCTCTCGATTCCCAACAACCGCTATGCACGGTAGCCGACCTTACCCAGGTGTGGATTGTCGGCGAGGTCTACGAAAAGGACTTGGGCAGCCTGAAGCGCGGCTTCCCGGTGGAGATCGCGATCAGCGCTTATCCCGGCCGCACCTGGAAAGGCACGGTCGACAACGTCTCCGACCAAGTGGATCCGGTAACCCGCACATTGAAACTTCGCGTTGTCCTGTCGAATCCGGACGCCACCTTGAAGCCCGAAATGTTTGCGCAAATCCGCGTCGTGCGGGGCAGCAAGTCAACCATCCTGCTGCCGCAGGCGGCGGTGCTGCACAATGGCGAGCGCACGGAAGTCATCGTCGAGTCTTCGGCCGGACACTATGAGGAACGCCCGGTTCAACTCGGGGCCACCCGGGGCGACCAGGTCGAAATTGCTTCGGGGGTTAAGCCCGGTGAGCACGTTGTGATTGCGGGCGCGGCGCTTTTGCGTCCCAGCCAGGACGCAAAGGATTAAGCGGCATGAAGAAGCTGGTGCAAATTCTCTTGCGATATCGCCCGCTGCTGCTGCTGCTGTTGGGTGTATGCCTGATTGCGGGCCTGTACGCCTTCCGGCAGCTCGACATTGAGGCCTATCCCGATCCTTCCCCGCCGCTGGTGGAAATCATCACCCAGAATCCCTCCTGGTCGGCCGAGGAAATGGAACAACAGGTCACCATGCCGCTGGAAACGGCGCTCAATGGCATGCCTCGCCTCAGCTATATCCGTTCCATTTCGATTTTCGGACTCAGCGATATCAAGATGTACTTCGAATTCGGCTCCGATTATTTTTATGATCGGCAGGAGGTTTTAAACCGGCTACAGACGGTAAATCTTCCCTCCAATCTCTCGCCCCAGCTTTCGCCCTGGTCGCCGGTAGGAGAGATCTACCGCTTTCGGGTGGATGGCCCCCATCAGAGCTTGAACGAATTGAAGGCCACCTCCGACTGGCTGGTGCGGCGCGAGATCAAGCAGGTGCCGGGGATCATCGACGTTACCACTTTCGGTGGATCCACGCGGCAGTACCAGGCGGAAATCGATCCGCGCAAGCTCTTGCAATTCAACCTGACCCTCGCCCAAGTGGTGCAGGCCGTGCAAAATGCCAATGCCAATACCGGCGGCGGCTATCTCTCGCTGGGCAATCAGAACGTGAATGTTCGCGGGGTGGGGCTATTGAAGACCACCGCCGACATGGCGAACGTGGTGGTCGCCGAACACAACGGCGCGCCAGTATATTTGCGCGACGTAGCCGACGTGCGGGAGGGCGCGCAACCCCGCTTGGGCCAGGTGGGCATGGATGGGAACCGCGACATCGTGCAGGGCATCGTCTTGTTGCAGAAAGGCGAGCAATCGCTGCCCGCGTTGCAAGGCTTGCACGAAAAAATCCAGCAGCTCAATCATGGCCTGCTCCCCGCCGGGATCAAGCTGCGGACCATCTACGACCGCACCGATCTGATCCATCTCACCACCGCCACCGTGCGTCATCTGGTAATTACCGGCATTCTGCTGGTGACTGTGCTGTTGCTGATCTTTTTGGGCAACGTGCGGATGTCGCTGTTAACGGCTGTGACCATTCCCTTTTCGATTCTGTTTGCCTTCGCCTTGATGGTGCTGACCGGGCAGTCGGCAAACCTGATCTCCATTGGCGCCATTGATTTCGGCATTCTGGTGGACGCCGGCGTCATTGTGCTGGAACACATCTACCGCGGATTGCAGCAACGTTTGCCGGAACAGTCCGTCAGCGAGGTGATCGCCGAAGCCACCGCCGATGCCGCGCGACCCGTGTTGTTCTCCACCATGGTGATTCTGGCGGCCTTCATTCCGCTGTTTACCATGTCGGGAGTGCCCGGCCGGATCTTTGCGCCCATGTCGGTGACCTATGGCTTTGCCCTGGCTGGCGCGCTGCTGTTTGCCCTGCTGATCGCGCCGGTGCTGGCCAGTTTTGTGCAGCCGGGCCCGGCGCCTCACGAACATCACCATACCCGGCATCTGCGCTTTCTCCGTGGCATGCGCCGGCGCTATGACTGGGCTTTGGAATGGACCTTGACCCACTCCAAGCTGGTGTTAGTGTGTGCGATCATTGTTCTGCTGATCGCTTGTGGCTTAGTGCCCTTCCTGGGTGGGGAGTTTATGCCCAAACTGGAAGAAGGCAATATTTGGTTGCGGGCCACCTTGCCCGCCGATGTTTCCTTCGAGTACGCCGCGCAGCTGGCCGATTCCATTCGCGCCGATCTGCTGACTTATCCCGAAGTCGAGCACGTGGTCTCGCAAATGGGCCGCCCCGACGATGGCACTGATCCCACGACGTTCAACAACGTGGAATTCAATGTCTTGCTGAAGCCGAACCATGATTGGCGACCGGGACTGAGTAAGGATCAACTGATTGATCAGATGGACAAGCTCCTGGACAAGTATCCCGGCGTAATTACCAACTTTTCGCAGAACATTCAGGACAATGTGGAAGAGGCCATGTCCGGGGTGAAGGGCGAAAACTCGCTCAAGCTATTTGGCGACGACTTTGATGTGCTGGCGCAAAAGGCCGAAGACATTAGTAAAGTGATGGCGGCAACGCCGGGCATCGCGGATCTGGGCGTGCTGCACGTGGACGGACAGCCCAATCTACTGATCGCCATCGACCGCGCGGCGGCCGCGCGTTATGGCCTGATGGCCGCCGACGTGAACAATGCCGTGCAGGCCGCCATCGGCGGCATCGCGGCCACCCAGATTCTGGACAACGACCGCCGCTACGACATGGTGGTTCGCTATCGTTCAGAGTTTCGCCAGAACCCGGACGCCATTCGCAACATCCTTCTGCCCACTCCGGACGGCGGACGCGTCCCTCTGGGACAGGTTGCCAGCGTTACCCTGCACAATGGGGCCTTTACCATTTACCGCGAAAACGACCGGCGCTATATTCCCATCAAGTTCAGCGTTCGTGGCCGCGATCTCTCCGACACCATGCAGGACGTGCAGAATCGTCTGGAGCGGCAAGTCCAAATGCCCTCCGGCTACCACTATGAATGGGCCGGAGAATATGACAGTCTGCAGAAAGAACTACGCCGCCTGATGATTGTGGTCCCCATCTGTATGGGCCTGATTCTGGCGCTGCTGTACCTGTCGTTCAACTCCCTGACCGATGCTCTGCTGGTGATGGCGGTGCTGCCGTTTGGCGCCATCGGCGGAATGCTCAGCCTGCTGATTACCCGCACGCCTTTCAGCATCTCGGCAGCCGTCGGATTCGCCTCCGCCCTGGGTGTGGGCACCCTGGGCGCCTCGATCCTGCTGAATGCGATTCGCCATGCCGAAGCTCACACGCCTACTGCGCACGATGCCATCCGCCGCGGCGCCCTGGACGAAATGCGACCGGTGGTGATGGCTTGCCTGGCCGCGGGGTTGGGTCTGCTGCCGGCGGCGCTCTCCCACGGCATCGGCGCGCAAGCGCAACAACCGCTGGCGCGAGTCGTGGTGGGAGCCATGATCACCACGACTCCCGCCATCTTGTTTTTGCTGCCCGTGTTCGCTCATTATGCCCGGCGTTACGCACCGAAGCCGGCAGCAGAGCCACCGGATCCCGCCGTGCTATAGCTGGCCGGTTTCGACCGGAGAGAGGGCAGAGCCCGCGGACGAAAACATAGAAGCAGCCGCAGATTAACGCTGATAAACGCAGATCGAGCCACGCCTCGCCCGGTATGGTTTAAATCTGCGTTCATCAGCGTTAATCTGCGGCTATGGGTTTGGTTTGCCGCTCTGCGTCTCTGCGGTAAATTCCCGAAAGCGGTAAACTAATTCTCTTGCTTCTTCCTGACGAATTCGAACGCTTGTGTCTGGTATTAGTGGACCCGCGCAATCCGCTCAATCTGGGCGCGGCGGCGCGGGCTATGAGCAATTTCGGGTTCTCCCAATTGCGGGTGGTAAATCCTTATGACGTGGCCTTTCGGGAGGCGCGATCCGCGGTTGGAGCCGCGGCGCTGTTGGCCAGCGCGCGGGAATACAAGAGCGTAGCCGAAGCGGTGGCCGACTGTACGCTGGTTGTAGGCACTACCGCCATCCGGCACCGCGAATTACGGCATCCACTGCGACGCTTGGAAACCGGGGCGCGATTGCTTCGCCAACAGCTGGCCGCCCATCGCGTCGCCCTGGTCTTCGGCCCGGAAAAGACCGGACTGTCCAACGAAGATCTGAGTTATTGCCACTGGCTGATGAATATCCCCACCCGCCCAGGACACATTTCCATGAATCTGGGGCAGGCGGTCGCGGTATGCCTGTATGAGTTGGTACGCGGTGCGAAAGCCGGGACCAAGTCGGAAAAGGTGAAACCCGCTACCGCCGGCAATGTCGAACGGGTCACGACGGCGCTGCTGGAGGCGTTGAGCCTCGCTGGATACTTGAAACCGGGAGCCGCGGCGGACACCCAGGAAAAGACCCGCCGCATGCTCCTCCGCCTTAATCTGGAAGCCGATGACGCCGAAGTTTGGCTCGGCATGTTGCGTCAGATCCGCTGGAAGTTGCAATCCGGGCAGACGGAAGCGTGCGCCAAGGATTCTGAAGCGGAGGAAGCAAAGCAACTGCGCTGAGGGTTTTTTGCGGACGTACGGGTCGCCGCCGATGCCTTCCGAGTTTTCCTTTTCGTGTCTTTCGAGCCTTTCGTGGTGGATTGGGGCCGAGCCTGATTACTTGTTTTCACGCAGTTGCGCAGTGTCCACCCATCCTTGACCGGCGATCCCCCAAGTTACTAGCGACACTTCTCAGCGGTTCACCCGATTTGCGATGCTTGTGATTTCCTCTATAGAGTTAGTGAGTTCCTGTTCGCCAAATTGTTTTCTGGAGAGAGCATTGAAAATCTTCCTGGCCGTTGTGTTGTTGTTGTCTTGGGTTCTGCTTGCGGGACCGGCTGTTGCCCAGTCGTCGGGTGATACACCATCGCATACCCCCTTCACCGTTGGAGTTGCAGCCCGGGCTTCCACCCTCGGCTTTGGCGCTGATTTCGCGGTGCCGGTCACACACCGCACCGACGCTCGCGTAGGCGTTAATCTGTTCAATTACAGCCGCACCTTCAGCAAAGATCAGATTACTTATGATGGGACCTTGCACTTGAAGTCCGTGCAAGCCCTCTTCGACGTTTTTCCCTTCGGCGGAGGTTTCCACCTGAGTCCCGGACTGTTGGTCTATAACGGCAATCGCGTCAACGCGAACGCCTCTACCCCGGTCACGCAAACCTTTACCCTGGGCGGAAATTCTTATACCGCCACCGGATTGGTCAGCGGCACGGCCAAGTTGGAGCTGAATCAAGTAGCGCCGATGTTCGTCTTAGGCTGGGGCAATCTGATTCCCCGCACCCATCGGCACGTGACCTTTAACGTGGAAGCTGGTGTCGCCTATCAGGGGGCGCCGAAGGTAACCATGAACTTGGCCGGCAATGTCTGTACGACGGTTTCGGGAGCGCCGGTCTGCGGAAATGTCGCCTCCCTCCCGATTGCTCAAAGCGATCTTGCCAGCGAGCAGGCAAAATTGAACCACGACGTTTCTCCCTTTCAGTTCTTTCCGGTGATCTCGTTCAGTCTGGGATACAAGTTCTAAGCGATGTAGCGCCGCCGTCTCGGCGGCTGTCCTGTGGGCGTCTCGCCCACAGCGGTTTTCGATGGTGCAGCCGGGACGGCTGCACCGACAGCCGGCGAGACGCCGGCGCTACATCGCGCCGACCGTTTGGCCACGCTCGACGTAATTCCACTAAAGCCCACACGTTTTCAATAACTTTGCGGTTGGAGTACCCCGCGGAGGGGAAAAATTTGCCGCCTGGCTAACGACTTGGCCGACTTCGCCGATTGATTTAAGTGGAGAGACGCTGATCTCCACGAGATTGATCATGACGACGAGTCCGGTTAGCTTATCGAGTGATGCAACCCTCGCGACCGAGGCGGTTCAGAGCACCAGTCTGATACCGGTGAATCGTGCGCTCACGGTGCGGAATGCCTCCGTTCCCGCCACCGACAGCTATGTCCGATCGACCGCATCGGCGGCCACCAGTTCAACCCGGCCTCGATCCAAAAGCAAGCGGCTCTCGAGTGCGCAAAGCGGCTCAAACCAGGTCAAGTATCTAAATTCCAGTAGCGTCACCCGGCTATCCGGGGGACCGCGGCCCACCGGCAAAGCAGCGGCGCAATACTGGTTCTACGCCAACATGCTCAGCGCATCCTCGTATTCCCCTCAGGTTAGTGTTTACGCGTAATCCTCCCGTGGGCGTCCGGGAGTTGGGGTAAACTAGTCGGGCCAGCCCTGCTTCCCCTGCGCGGAGGGATGTGTGAGTGGTTGAAACAGGCGGTCTTGAAAACCGCTGTACGGGAAACCGTACCGGGGGTTCGAATCCCTCTCCCTCCGCCATATAAGTCGTTTATTTTCTTATAGTTACTCACTGCATCCATGCAGCACGTGGTGGCGCGGGTAGCTTTGATATGCAAATTGTCTAGTTTTTTTGATATAAAACTTGACAATAAATGAATGCCCTCCCAAACTTGTGGCATGGGAACTGGTGACAAAACGCGTCCTGCAGAGCGGCGTGCGGCGGCTTCGATACGAGAACGGATCCTTCGAGGCGGGGAACGTCTGTGGCGGCTGGAAGATTTCCGTGACCTGCCGTTCCTGGCGGTCGCGCAAGCACTGTCGCGTCTGGCGCGAGATGGAGCCATCGAACGGCTGAGCAAAGGTGTCTATTACCGCAGCCGGCAGACAGCTCTGGGCAAGAGCAGGCCCAATCCAGCCGCGCTCCTGGGGTTGGCATCGCGGCAAAAAACGGTTTCTCCCTCCGGTATTGCCGCTGCCAATATGCTGGGCTTTACCACCCAGACGACCAGCCGGAGCGAAATCGCCACCAGTGCCGCCAGCTTGCCAAGAAGACTCGTTGGCAACGATACCGTTGTTCACACCCGGCGTCCGGAAACCTGGGCCAGCCTTTCGGAGAAAGATACGGCATTACTCGATTTTCTTCGGCATAGCGGCAAGCTCAGTGAACTGGGACCGGCGGGAACCATTCGCAGAACGCTGGCTTTACTTTCTGAACAAGGACGGCTTAGCCGTCTTTTGCGCATCGCCAACTCCGAACCCCCTCGCGTCCGTGCTATGTTGGGAGCGCTGGGCGCGCAGCTCGGGGCCAGTCCCAGGGCATTGCAACAGCTAAAGAAGTCACTGAACCCATTTTCCCGTTTTGATTTTGGCCTCCTGGCGGGACTACGAAATGCGCGCTCTTGGCAGGCCAAGGAACACCACAAGTGAAACGGTCCGAACATCTTGATCTATCGATCCGGCACAATCGGATGTGACGCCACAAGGGCAATAATGATGGCGTTTTGCTGCTGCTCTCGATTGGAGACCGCCGCAGCCGGGTCCAAGTAGGCTAAGGCCTCGAATCGATCATCACGGATGACTTTGCCGGAGAGGCGCTGCGGGCAATGCAGCCTAAGCTGCGTGCCGGCCGGTATGGGGACGCGTTAATTCAGGCGGCGAACACAATCGGCCTGCGGATCGCGAAGGCGAAAGGCGTCGCGATCCAAGCGCCTGTTCCGTAGCCGCCGATGCGGCCCGAATTTGGCAGTTGGTGTGAACAGCATGAACTACAATTTTCAGGAGCTTCTAGCCCGAGGAGAGAACCCGGCATGAATTCTGCGATTTCGGACCTCGAAGCGCTACTGGCTGCCCCCGAGGCGGAGCGTCTGGAGTTCAAGGAAGCCAAGGCCAACTTTCATTTCGAAAAGCTGGCCAAGTATTGTGCAGCACTGGCGAATGAGGGCGGCGGCAAAATCATTCTCGGTGTTACCGACAGACGGCCGCGGAGGATTGTGGGCACCTCCGCTTTCGAAGAGCCCGGCAGAACGGTTGCCGGGCTTGTTGACCGGCTACACATTCGAGTCTCGTGCTCTGAGATCCAGCATCCTGACGGCCGAGTGCTCGTCTTCGATACCCCTCCCCGGCTGCCTGGCGCGCCCATTCAATTTGACGGAGTGTACTGGGCACGTGCGGGCGACGAACTCCGTTCTCTTCCGGCAGAGGAACTGCGGCGAGTGTTCGACGAGGCCGGTCCGGATTTTTCCGCCGGGAAGCATCCATCCGCGACTCTTGCCGACCTGGATTCGGGCCTGATCGCACGTTTCCGCGAGAGCTGGATACGAAAATCCGGCAACACTGGGCTTGCGCACGTTGCGTCCGAGCAACTGCTGGAGGATGCCGAGCTGCTTGTCGACGGCAAACTCACTCATGCTGCTTTAATTCTGCTGGGCACTCACGCCGCATTGGGCCGCCATTTGGCTCAAGCCGAGGTCGTGTTTGAATACCGTTCTAGTGAGGCCTCGACCCCATATCAACAGAGGTTAGAATTTCGTTCGGGATTTCTGGGCTTTCTCGACGATATCTGGAAAGTGATCAGTCTTCGTAACGAGACGCTCCACTACCAAGAAGGGTTCTTCGTCCGCGATATACCTGCTTTCAATGAGATGGTCATTCGCGAAGCGGTTCTCAATGCCCTGACCCATCGCGACTATCGCCTTGCGGGGTCCATTTTCATACGCCAGTTCCCCCAGAAGCTGGAAATTGTTAGTCCTGGCGGATTTCCCCCCGGCATAACTCCGGAAAACCTGCTCTGGCGCCAATCGCCCAGAAACCGCCGCATAGCCGAGGTTTGCGCGAAATGCGGGTTGGTGGAGCGCTCAGGTCAAGGCGCCAACCGGATGTTCGAGGAATCAATTAAGGAAGGCAAGCCCCGACCCGATTATTCGGGCAGCGACGACTATCAGGTAGCCCTCACCCTGCGTGGCGAGATTCAGAGCCTGGATTTCCTGCGTTTTCTTGAGAAGGTTGGCCAAGAGCGACAAGCGAAGTTTACGACTGACGACCTGCTGGTTCTCGACTCAATCCAGAGGGATTTGGCGGTTCCAGAAACATTGAAGTCCCAGTTGCCACACCTTCTGGAACAGGGGATTATCGAGCGCATCGGCCGCGGGAGGGGAGTAAGGTTCATCCTCTCCCGGGAGTTCCATGAGTTTCTAGGCAAGGCAGGGGCCTATACGCGACGCAAGGGACTTGACCGTGAAACAAACAAGGAGTTGTTACTCAAGCACGCGGAGGAGAGCCCCCTCCCTGGAGCCGCTATGAAGGACTTTGAGCAAGTGCTGCCAGCCTTGTCCCGCAGGCAGATTCTGCTTCTTCTGCAAGAGCTTAGGCAGGAAGGGAAGATTCATCCCGAGGGCCAACGGCGCACAGCGCGCTGGCGGCCTGGACCAGAGTAGGCGTTTGAACATTCAATTCGAGTCGACGTTCATAACTGGCTCGTTTAAATCGCCGTATATCTTTTGTTTTCATCAACTTCTATGGACGTTCAATTATAGACAATCGGAGTTGCGCTGGTTCAAAACGGATTCAATGCCGTCTTGGAGCTGCGAATCTGATGCCTTTTGTGGCCCTACTGGGCATGAACGAAATGAGCCGTCTCATTTGATGGCTATTTGACTGGCGCTCCATTCGGCACCGGTCAATTTTCGGGGTTAGCCCGGAACCTGTTGATATATAGGGCGTTGGCTTGTCGCGACCAGCTTCAGCTTATTTGATGGCTATTTGATTGAGGGATGTAGACTGAATCTGGCAGGCGATCGGGTTCCCAGAACCGACGGAAGAAACGCATGGCGTTAGATGGCCACTCTCCCCCCGAGCATAAAATCGCGTTGTTCCGCGAGCTTTTTCGGGGACGGCAGGATGTCTATGCTCGTCGCTTCGAGAGCCGGAAGACGGGCAAGTCTGGCTACTCGCCTGTCTGTGCCAACGAGTGGGTACGTGGAATCTGTGAAAAGCCCAAAATCAAATGCAACGAATGCCCGCACCGCCGGCTCCTTCCGCTCACCGATGAAGTGATTCGTTGGCATCTCTCCGGGCAGGATGACAATGGCAAAGGTTTTGTCCTGGGTGTGTATCCCATGCTGGAGGACGAAAGCTGCTTTTTCCTGGCGGCCGACTTCGACAAGTCGACATGGCAAGAGGATTCTCGCGCATTCCTGCAAGCCTGCCGGCGAATGAACCTCCCGGCTGCCATGGAGAGATCGCGCTCCGGGAATGGCGGGCACATCTGGATATTCTTCGGCGAGGCTGTTCCGGCGACGCTTGCGCGCAAGCTTGGTTCCTATGTCCTTACAGAAACCATGGATCTCCGTCCTGACGTCGGACTGGATTCCTACGACCGGTTCTTTCCTAACCAGGACACGCTGCCCCAAGGCGGCTTCGGCAACCTGATCGCCTTGCCGCTTCAGAAGCAATCGCGGGAATTGGGCAACAGCGTGTTTCTGGACGACAGTTTTTCTCCGTATCCCGATCAGTGGGCGTTCCTGTCATCCATTTGCAGGATCAGCCGGCAAGAGGCAGAGCAGATTGTGTCGGAAGGCGAGGGTAAAGGGCGAATTCTGGGAGTGCGCCCGGCGCTCATGGAAGAGGGCGAAGACCCGTCGTGGAATGCAGAACCGTGGCGGCGCCGGACCGACATGCCGGTGACCGGCCCACTGCCAGAGAGTCTGGAACTGGTGCTCGGCAACGACATCTTCATCGCCAAAGATAGCCTGTCTCCTTCTCTGCGTAATCGGCTGGTGCGGCTGGCGGCCTTCCAGAACCCTGAGTTCTATAGCGCCCAGGCGATGCGTCTGCCGACGTATAGCAAGCCGAGGATTATCGCTTGCGCCCGAGACCATCCGCTGCACGTCAGCCTGCCGCGTGGTTGCTACGACGACGTTCGTCAACTTCTGGCTGACTTGAAGATTAAAGTCAGCGTTCGGGATGAACGCCAGGCGGGCAAGCCGCTGAACGTGACCTTCCAAGGGGAACTGCGGCTCGATCAGAAGGCGGCGGCTGAAGCCATGCTTGCCCACGACATGGGCGTGCTGGCGGCCACCACGGCTTTCGGAAAGACGGTGGTCGCCGCATGGCTGATTGCGCAGCGTGGAGTTAACACGCTCGTCTTGGTGCATCGCCGGCAATTGCAGGAACAGTGGGTCGAGCGGCTTTCGGCGTTTCTTGGTGTGCCGGCGCGCTCCGTCGGCCGGATTGGCGGCGGGCGCAAGAAGCCATCGGGCCTGCTGGACGTAGCCGTCATCCAAAGTCTGGTTCGAAAGGGAACAGTGGACGATTTGGTGGCAGACTACGGACAACTCATCGTCGATGAGTGTCACCACGTTTCTGCCGGCAGCTTCGAGGAAGTGGCCCGCCATACCCGGGCAAAATTCGTTGTCGGGTTGTCGGCGACCGTCACACGGAAGGATGGCCACCATCCGATCATCCTCATGCAGTGCGGCCCGGTGCGCCACCGGGTCAATGCCAAGGAGCAGGCGGCCAAGCGTCCATTTCAGCATACGGTATTCGTCCGCCCGACTGGCTTCCAGCCGGTGCGTGCAGCCAACCCCGATGTTCGCATTCAGTTCCACGATCTCTACGACGAACTCCTGGCCGATGATGAGCGCAATCGTCTCATCTGTGAAGATGTGGCAGCCGCCGTCCGCGAAGGGCGTTCTCCTATTGTGTTGACCGAGCGCAACGATCATCTCGATGACCTGACCCAGCGCTTATCGACCACAGTGCGCAACTTGATCGTGCTCCGAGGCGGGATGCGCAAGAAGCAGCTCAACGAGGTTAGGGCACGGTTATCGCTCATCCCTGATGATGAAGAACGCGTAATTCTGGCCACCGGACGTTATATTGGCGAGGGCTTCGACGATGCTCGCCTGGACACGCTTTTTCTCACGTTGCCGGTCTCCTGGCACGGGACCATCGCACAGTACGTGGGAAGGCTCCACCGCCTTCACGAAGGCAAGCGTGAAGTGCGCGTGTACGATTATGCAGACCTCGATGTACCGATGCTGGCCCGGATGTTTAACCGGCGCTGTCGAGGCTACGAAGCGGTGGGATACGCAATCCTGCTTCCCGCGAGCGCAGTACCCGGCTGGCCAGCGGATGTCCCGTTGCCTGTTGATCCTGGTTGGAAGGACCAGTACGCCGCCAGCGTAAGGCGGCTGGTTCGTGACGGAATTGACAGACCGCTGGCTACTCTGTTTGTTCACGTTGCCCGAACGTTTTCTCCTGACGCCGAAGGCGCAGGTCGGGCGCGTAGCGCAACCGAAGCTTTTTTGTACCGTCGTTTGGAGACGCTGGCGGAAACGGCAGGAAAGTTCCGCCTCAATGTCGAGTTGCCCATTCCTTTCGATGGCTGGGGCCGGATGGAAGTGGACCTGCTATGCGCCGACGCGCGACTGGCAGTTGAGTTAGACGGCGGCCAACATTTTGCGGACCAGGAAGCATATCGGCGTGATCGCCGCAAAGATGTGTTACTGCAAGAGAACGGCTACTTCGTCCTGAGGTTCCTTGCCGAGGACGTGGGAAAGCGCCTTGACGATGTGCTGAACGCCATCCTCCGGGCGTTGTCACATCGCCGCTCTTGATCCATTGAACCCTTTCCTTGGTACGAACCGGTCTGGAAAAAGCGAGAATCTCGTGTACCTCTCACGTACCAAGTAACCGCGTTTCCAGCTTCCTGTGCGTATTGAGCGGGTATAAAAATCAATAAGTTACTTGTTTTCAATACCAGCTTGCAAACCGAATCCCTCTCCCTCCGCCATGACTGCCGTTTCCTGTTGAGCTGCTGTTCGCTGACGCCAGGAATTCCGGTTTCAAGTGTTTCTTGTCCGCATTCAACACCCGGAAAGCGTGGAATGATATATTCCGAGGTGTACCAGCAGTGGTCGGTGGCTGGTGGAACCAACCGAAACTGGGGAAGTTACTAGTGGCCTCCTGGCCTCCCCTGTAATCGAGAGGTTTATCTGAAGAGCAGTTATGGCTTCTGAACCGACGAATGCACGTCCCGGACTTACTCTTCCCGAAGAGCTCTGGTCCATCGTGCTGCAGGTCGCTCCCACAGGGATCTTCGTTGCCGCCCCTGACGGAAGGTTGCTAGAGGCCAATCCCAGGCTTTGCGAGATCCTTGGGTTCAGCTCCGAGGAACTTCTACAACGGCCCTTTTCCGATTGGCTCAAGGCGGGCAAACCGCTGTGCCAGTGCATGACCTCGTTCCCCGAGCGCGCTTCCACGGTGTGCCAACTGCAAAGCAAGGACGGCAAATGGCACGAGTCCAACGTGGGACTGTTTCGTCTTGCCGGTGGCGGTCTTCTGGGAGTAGTGGAGAATTGCGAAAACTGCCAAGTCCTGAAGGAAGCCGCGGCCACTGCCCAGACCAAGCTCGATAATGCCCCCATCGCGTTATTCGAGGTAGACCGGGATGCGCACATCCGGTACGCGAACCAACAGGCCTGCCAAAGTCTTGGCTATACGCGCGAAGAACTCTGCGCGCTGCTGGTTTACGACGTCGACCCCAACATGAGTCCGGAACGATGGGAGAAACACATCCAGGCGAGGGATACCCAGGGCAACCGAACCTTCGAAAGCCTCCATCGCCGCAAGGACGGCACGGTGTTTCCGGTCGAAGTCACCACCAGGTACCGCGAGATCGAGGGTAAGGTTTTTTCCTTTTCCTTCGCCCAGGACATCACGGAACGCCGGCGCGGCAATGAGGCATTGAGGGAAAACGAAGAGCGCCTGAGACTGGCGCTGGAGGGCACCACCGATGGCATCTGGGACTGGAATCTCAGGACCGGCCGCGTCTACTTCAGTCCCCGCTACTACACCATGCTTGGTTACGAACCCGGGGAGTTTCCGCCATCCTACGAAAGCTGGCGGCAACTGCTTCATCCCGATGACGTGCTGGTGACCGAACAGGCCGTGCAACATGCCATCGAAACCCAAAGTCCCTATGTCAGGGAATTTCGCTTGCGAAGCAAGAATGGGGAGTGGCTCTGGATACTGGGACGCGGCAAAGTCGCTGAAGTAAACGCAGCCGGCGAGGCGGTGCGCATGGCGGGTTCCCACGTTGACATCTCCCAACGAAAACAAATGGAACTGGCTTTGCAAGAGAGCCAGTTCTTTCTCCAAAGATCGCAGGCGGGAGCGCGGATCGGATCCTACTGTCTCGATATTTCCCGGGCGACATGGGTCTGTTCGTCGGTCTTGGAAGAGATTTGCGGCCTCGATAGCGCGTGCCCGAAGACCACGGAACTCTGGATTGCGCTGCTTCACCCCGCGGATAAAGATGATATGGTCCGGTACTACCGGGAACATGTGGTGACGGGATGCAACCGCCTCGACCGGGAGTACCGCATTATCCGGCGCAATGATGGGGGAGAACGCTGGGTACACGATTGCGGTGAATTGGACCTTGATCAACACGGCGTTCCCGTCAGGATAATTGGGACGGTACAGGACATTACCGAACGAAAACAGGCGGAAGAAGCGTTGCGCGAGAGCGAGGCGCGGTACCGGATGCTCTTCCACAGCAATCCCCAGCCAATGTGGGTGTACGATTTCGAGACCCTGGCCTTTCTCGACGTAAACGAGGCGGCCATCAGAAGCTACGGTTATTCCCGGGAAGAGTTCCTGCAAATGACTCTGAAAGACATCCGGCCACCGGAGGAGATTCCTCTCCTTCTCGATATCGTGGCGCAAGTGGATAAAGGATTCAGCGACGTTCACGTACATCATCGCAAGAAAGACGGGACCATCTTTGACGTCGAGGTCAATTCCCACTCCGTGATCTACCAGGGCCGGGAAGCGCGACTCGTTCTGGCTAGCGATATTACGGAACGCCTGCACGCGGAAGCGGCCTTGCGCCAGCTTGAGCAGCAACTTTTCCAGGCGCAAAAAATGGAAGCCGTTGGCCGCTTGGCGGGCGGCGTGGCCCACGACTTCAACAATCACCTGACGGTTATCGTCGGTTACTGCCGGATGATATTGGCCCAACTGGATCCGCACGACCCGGTAGCGGAAAAGATCCGGCAGGTGCTTCGCGCCGGCGATCAGTCGGCTCAACTGACGCAACAACTCCTGGCCTTCAGCCGCAAGCAAGTCCTGCAGCCGAAGATATTTTGCCCCAATGCCGTGGTCGCCGACACCGTGCGCATGCTGGATCGCGTCATCGGGGAAGATCTGGAACTGGTTACCACGCTCGATCCGGCGCTGGGGGCCATTCAGGCCGATCCCGGCCAAATCAACCAGGTATTGATGAACTTGGCCGTCAACGCGCGCGATGCCATGCCCAATGGCGGCAGAATTACGATCCAGACCTCGAATGTGGATCTGGACGAGCGCCAGCGCGAGGTAAAGCCAGGGGCCTATGTGCTCATCACGGTTTCCGACAACGGCACTGGGATGGACCAGGCAACGCTCGACCACATTTTTGAGCCCTTCTTTACTACCAAGGCCACGGGATTGGGAACCGGGTTGGGACTCGCCATGGTCTATGGCATTGTTCAGCAGAGCGGCGGTTCCATTTCGGCCTGCAGTGAGCCTGGCCAGGGTACGACTTTCAAACTCTGCTTCCCGCGGATGGCGGCCCGGCCCGATGCTGTGTCCGAACCGGGTTTCACTCTCGACGCGGCCGGCGGAGATGAGACCATCCTGGTGGTCGAGGATCATAGCGACCTCCGGTTGCTGACCGTCTCCATTCTGGAAGGACTCGGTTACAACGTGCTGAGTGCCGCGCATGGGGCGGAGGCGCTAGAGAGATCCCGGAACCATGCCGGCCCGATTCATTTGATGATCACCGATGTCGTGATGCCGGGCATGAACGGCCGCGATCTGGCGCAACGCATGGCGGAATTGCGGCCCGGGATGACCGTCCTGTTTACCTCGGGCTATACCGCCAACGTCATTGCGAGCCAGGGAGTGCTGGAATCCGGAGTTGCTTACCTGCCCAAGCCGTTTACGCCCGCCCAGCTGGCGCAGAAAGTGCACAGCATGCTTTCGCCAGAAGGTGGATCAGGCCATTGAGGAGCCGCCCATTTGGTCGAGATCGCAGACAGGGAGAAACCGCGACGGTGAATTCAATTTGGCTGATCAGCCCATGGTCGTGTATCACGAGGTGTCAAGGAGCATCTTCATACCCTCGATACCCTCGCCAGACGGCGCGGCATCTAAATTATTGAAATCATAGAAAGCCGGGATGATATATTGCGGGATATGCTGGGCAGAGGTGGCCGGTGGGAGGAGCCCGTCGAAAAGACCGGACTCTCTCGCGTTCTTCTGGCGCTCGCCCTGTAGTCGGAACAGTTTTATCCGAGAGCAGTTATGGCTTTTGAAACGACGGGTGCTCGGCTGACGGCTCCTCTCCTCGAAGAGTTGTGGCCGGTTATGTTGCAGGTGGCTCGTGCCGGCTTATTCGTCGCCGATTCCGAAGGACAATTGTTGGAAGCCAATCCTCGGCTCTGCGAGTCCCTTGGAGTTACTCGCCAGGAACTTTTGTACCGCCCCTTATCGGATTGGCTCAAGACCAGTAAACCCCTAAAGGACTGCATCGCCTCTCCCGACCAACGTTCCATGCATGCCTGCCAGGTGCGCGGCCGGGATGGGGCGTGGCATCCGTATAACCTGGGACTGTTTCAAGTGGCTAGCGGCGGATTGCTGGGAGTAGTGGAGTTTTCCCCGCTTACGCGTACGGAACTAGCCCTGCAGGAAAGCGAGTTTTTTCTGCAACGGTCGCAGGCGGTGGCGCGGATTGGCTCCTATCGCTTGGAGATACCCCAGGGACTCTGGATCGCTTCGCCCGGTCTGGATGACATTTTCGGCATCGTGGGAGATTGCCGGACCGACGTCGAGTTCTGGAACGAATTGGTTCACCCCGAGGATCGAGAAGAGATGCTGCGGTACTTTCAGGAGCACGTCTTGGCGGGGCGCAACCGTTTCGACCGGGAGTACCGCATCATTCGCCGTAACGACGGCGAGGTCCGTTGGGTACACGGTCTCGGCGAGTTGGAGTTTGATCCGCAAGGCCTTCCTCTGCGGATGATCGGGACCATTCAGGACATTACCGAACGGAAACAAACCCAGGAGGCCTTGCGCCAGAGCGAGGAGCGCTACCGATTGCTCTTCGATAGCAATCCCCAACCCATGTGGGTGCACGACTGGGAAACCCTGGCTTTTCTCAATGTCAACGAGGCGGCCATTCGCAAGTACGGCTACTCCCGGGAAGAGTTCATGCGCATGACCCTCCGGGACATGCGGCCGCCGGAAGATGTCGCCTCGCTCATCGACCACTTGGCGCATATCGGAGAAGGGGTTGATCACCTGGAAGTGCGCCATCGGAGGAAAGACGGAAGTCTGTTTGATGTCGAAATCGTCTCCCATTTTCTGGTCTATGAGGGCCGGAAGGCGCGACTGGCGTTAGCCAACGATATTACCGAGCGCCGGCGTTCGGAAGCGGTTTTACGCGAGCTTGAGCAACAACTCTTTCAAGCGCAAAAGATGGAAGCCATCGGCCGCCTGGCGGGCGGCGTGGCCCACGACTTCAATAATCATCTGACCGTGATCATCGGTTACTGCCAGATGATATTGGCGCAGCTGGATCCGCTGGACCCGCTGGCGTCACGAATCCAGCAGGTGCTCCGCGCCGGCGATCAGTCGGCACGACTTACGCAACAACTCCTGGCCTTCAGCCGCAAGCAGATTTTGCAGCCGAAAACGTTCTGCCCCAATGAGGTGATCACCGATACCGTGCATATGCTGGATCGTGTGATTGGGGAGAACATTCAGCTCACTACCCTGTTGGACCCGGCCCTGGGCGCCATTCAGGCCGATCCCGGCCAGATCAGCCAGGTGCTGATGAACCTGACCGTCAATGCCCGCGACGCCATGCCCCGCGGCGGCACCATTACCCTGACGACGGCCAACCTCGATCTGAAACAGGACGACCTTGATCGTTCCCCTGAGATTAAGCCAGGCGCCTATGTGCTGGTCACGGTTTCCGACAATGGGGCGGGAATGGACAAGGCCACCCTCGACCGCATCTTCGAGCCTTTCTTTACCACCAAGGCTGCCGGCGCCGGCACCGGCCTGGGTCTCGCCATGGTCTATGGGATTGTCCGCCAGAGTGGCGGAGCCATCGCCGTCAATAGTGAAGCCGGCCAAGGCACGACTTTCAAAATCTACTTTCCCCGCGTGGCTGCGGTGGAGGCAGCCGCGCCCGAATGGGGTTCCCTTCAGGATGCGGCCGGCGGCGACGAAACCATCCTGGTGGTGGAAGATAATCAGGACCTGCTGTTGCTGACGACTTCTATTCTCGAAGGGCTTGGCTACCGCCTGCTGTATGCCGCCAATGGAGCGGAGGCTTTGACCCAATCCGCAAACTATGCCGGACCGATTCAATTGATGATCACCGATGTCGTGATGCCGGGCATGACCGGTGGCGACCTGGCGCACAACATGGCGAAACTACGGCCCGCGATGAAGGTGCTGTTTATCTCCGGCTATACCGCTAACGTCCTCGCCCCCGAGGGAATCCTCGCCCCCGGTATTTTCTATCTGCCCAAACCCTTTACCCCCACCTTGCTGGCCGAGAAAGTACGCGGCATCCTCACGGAAGAACAACCAAAGGGCAAAACGAACGCAGTGTAGCGCCGGCCTCCAGGCCGGCTGTCGTGGGGACGTCCACGTCCGCACATTTGCGCCCGGTGCGCGGGTGTGGACACCCACACGACTCCGGTCTGGAGACCGGCGCTACAAGTTTCTGGAGAGTCTCTGGCTAGAGAAGGTCTGTCCGGTAAACTAACCACCAGCTGACAAACAGCGCCACTAAATTTTCCGCGATGCCCCACATAAAGGGCAGGAAGAAGGCGAACAGGCTTAGGAAGATATATAGCAGCCAGAATACTTTCCGTTTGGTCGAGTCGGTATCCACCCGTCCATCATACGAGATTTTGGGTGGCTACTTGGGATCTATGTTCCGCTTGCCGCTGATCTCGTCAATGGTGATTTCCACGACAGCACACTCCGCGGCGCGCTGCTCGCCCACCAGTTGATAAGGCTTGCCGCCGGCAAATCTAGCCACTAATAAATTCAGCACGGCCGCCTTCTCGGCGGCGTCCCTCAGCACTCGGGCACTACCGAAGGCCAGTACGGAATCATAGCGAGTGGCGCACTTACATGGGGGATCCTCCACGAAGATGCTCTTCACCGTCTGACTCACTTCAAAACAAACCCGGCTGTGACTGGCGATATTGTCGAGCTTTCGCCCAGTCGATTTGCAATGAAAATAAATCTTGCCGTCGTGGTACAGATAATTCATGGGCGTGATATACGGATTTCCCGTGGCGTCACAAGTTGCCAAACGCCCTTCTACGCGCGCCGCAAGAAATTCATAAGCTTCGCTCTCATTCATCCAGCTTATGGCCATAATCCATTTTACTCATTCGCAGGCCGAGCCGGGAGCGAAGCGCCAACCGCATTCTTGAACGTCCTTGTTTTACTCAGTGGAACCACATAAGTCATCGCGCAGAACCGGCGAACGCTTGGAAAACACGAGCTCACCTGATATCGTGGAACATACGTTTCAGCAACACAGCTGTACGTTCGAAGCACCCCGTGCTGGGGGACGGCTCTAAGGTTTACGGGCCCCACAAGATTTGTAGTTATTTCACAGCAGGGTATCCGGTACGCCGGTCGCCCGCGACTTCAACTGATGTATTGGGAGGCAGAATGAGTAGAGTGACATCCAGTGTTCTTGCGGCTTGTTTAGTAATTTCCACCTTCGGAATGGCTGCGGAAGGTCCAGCAAGCGCAAAACCGAAAAAACATGCCGCGAAGTCCAAGGCTCCGACGGCTGCGGAACAATTGAAGCAGACTAACGACCGGTTAGATCAAGCCCTGTCGCAAATTAAGCAGCAGCAAGATCAGATCAACCAGTTGCAACAGCAAGTACAACAGAGCAATACGCAAAGCCAACAGCAGACCAAAGAGCTGCAAACCGCGGTGCAGCAAGCCAACGAACAGGCTGCCGCCGCTCAGCAGGCCGCCACTGCGCTCAATGGCAGCGTGGCCGATCTGAAAGTAAGCAATACCGGCATGGCGCAGAGCCTGCAGGATACCCAGAAGAAGGTTTCGAGCCTCGAGAGCCCGTTGGCCATTCATTACAAGGGCCTGACTCTGACGCCCGGCGGCTTCCTTGATGCTACCTTTGTGGAACGCCAACGCAACGAGAACGCCGACGTTACCAGCAGCCTTAGCGCCATGCCCTTCGCCGGCATCGCCAATTCCAAGCTGACGGAATTCCGCGCCAGCGCGCGGGTCTCGCGCTTCTCCTTGCTGGCCGAAGGCAACTCCGGAAGCACCAAGTTCACTGGCTACCTGGAAGGCGATTTCGCCGGACAGGCGCCCACCGCCAATCAGGTGGCGACCGATAGCTTTACTCCCCGCATCCGCCAGGGCTGGGCCCAGGCCGAATTTAAGAGCGGCCTGACGCTGACCACCGGTCAGATGTGGAGCTTGCTTACCACGGATCGCAAAGGCATCGCGACCCGCCAGGAATTTATTCCCAGTACGATTGAAGCCAGCTACGTGATTGGCTACAACTACGCTCGGCAAACCGCCCTGCGCTTGACGCAGAAGTTCAGCAACAAGGTCTTCGCCGCTATCGAAGTAACCAATTCGGAAACCGCGACTCCCGCTGGCACCTTGCCTTCGGCGTACCCCTTGTTTGGCTTCAACAACAGCACAAATGCGTTGTCGCCCAATGGCAGCACCGTCAATTACCTTGCTGGTACTTGCGCGGTACCCGCCGGCGCTGCCAAGGTCAATGGCGTTACTCCCACAGCTTGCAACCCCAGTCCTTCGGCCATCACCAATGGCTTCTCCACCAACACCACGCCGGACGTGATCGCGAAAGTTGCGATCGATCCCGGGTTTGGTCATTATGAACTCAAGGCTTTGGGGCGCGTCTTCCGTGATCGTTACAACAGCATGAACAATGTCAGCTACGGTGGCGGCATCGGCGCGGCGGCGATTCTGCCGCTACTCCCTAAGAAAGCCGACTTCATCTTCGAAGGCCTGGCCGGCCGCGGCATTGGCCGCTATGGCGCCTCCTCCGGACCGGATGTAACGGTTAGCCCGAACGGCTTCCCGGTACCGATCCGCGCCCTGCAAGCTATGGTTGGGTTGGAACTGCACCCCACCGCAAAGTTGGACTTCTATGTGTACGGCGGCGACGAGTATTATGGCCGCGAAGCCTACACCCAGGTATTCAACACCGCGTTGAAGACCAACGCCAACGGCGCGACAGCCGACTACACCGCAATTGGCTACGGCTCGCCGCTGGTCAGCAACGTGTATTGCAACCAGGATTTCGTTCCCGCCAGCTCCTGCACCGGCTCCAACAAGAACTTGATGGATGGAACCGTCGGGGCATGGTATCGCTTCTATAAGGGTTCCTTTGGAACCTTCCAATGGGGCGCGCAATACGAATATCTGGAACGCTCCACTTGGTCAGGCGCTCTCGGAGCACCTACCGGAACCACTGGCTTCCTGCCGCCGGCTGCCGGCGTAGCGCCCAGAGGCCTGGACAACATCGCGTTGACCTCGTTCCGTTTCATCCTTCCCTAAGCGCGATATAGCCGCTTAGATCACCTTGGCTGCCGGTTTTATCAACCGGCAGCCAATTTTCATTGGAGCCCAAGGTTTGGGAAGCTTCGGAGGTTTCGACAAGCCAGCTCGACCGGAAACGGCAAGGTTTTGTCGGGTTTTTAACGTGAAACGTGGAACGTGAAACGTGAAACGCGTTTCTGAGGCATTTCCCGCATTGCCCTAACCCTCGGCAATCGGATAGACTTTTTAATTCATTCCAACCTGCTGGAATCTTTGCCCGTTAAGCTAAGCCGGAGGGGAAATGTCGTCGTTACTCAATGGGGACGAAGCAGTTGCGCAGGCATGTTTTGATGCCGGCGTGAAACTAGGCACCGGATATCCGGGAACTCCTTCCAGTGAAATTCTGGAAACCTTCGAACGCTTAGGTGGACGCGCGCAGTGGGCGCCCAACGAAAAAGTAGCTCTCGAAGTGGGCATCGGTGTAGCCTTTGCCGGCGCCCGCGCCATCGTGACCATGAAGCATGTCGGCCTGAATGTGGCCGCCGATCCTTTATTTACCGTCGCCTACACCGGCGTCAGCGGCGCGTTGATCGTCGTGTCGGCCGACGATCCCGGCATGGCCTCCAGCCAGAACGAGCAAGACAACCGGCGCTACGCCATGGCCGCCGCTATCCCCATGCTGGAGCCCGCCGACTCGCAAGAAGCCTACGAGTTTACCCTGCGCGCCATCGAGATCTCGGAACGCTGGCACATTCCGGTGTTGTTGCGTATGACCACACGGGTATGCCACTCCAAGACGCTGGTCGAGACGGGGAAGGCCTCCATCCCGGCGCCGCAGCCAGCCAAGTTTGTACGTGACATCCGCTCGCGGGTGATGATTCCGGCCTATGCCAAGCCGGCTCACTTGCGGCTGCGGGAAAAGCTGGCCCAGATCGCCGAATGGAACGAAAGCTCGGGGCTCAACCAGGTTCTGCCCGGATCGCCGGCATTGGGTCTGATGACCTCCGGCATTTCCTACCAGCACGTGCGAGAAGCCGCGCCCGAGGCCAGCGTACTGAAGCTGGGCATGACCTATCCGCTGCCGCTGAATCTGATGCGCGCGTTTGCCGCCGGCGTGGAGCGCTGCCAGGTAATCGAAGAAGGCGACCCCTACTTGGTGGAAGCGGCTCGCACCGCCGGCATTGCCGTCGAAGGCAAGCCGGATATGTTCCGCTTCGGCGAGTTGAACGTAGTTCGTGTGCGCCGCATTCTGGCCGGGGACTGTTCGCCGGAGGCTAAACCGGTACCGGGCAAACCGCCGGCGCTATGTCCGGGCTGCCCGCATCGCGCGGTGTTTACCAGTTTGAAGAATCTCGACTGCATCGTCGCCGGCGACATCGGCTGCTACACGCTGGGCGTGTTGCCGCCCTTCGAGGCTATGGATACGGTGGTCTGCATGGGCGCCGCCATCGGGGTTGGCCTGGGTCTCCGCCATTCCTTGCCGCCGGAGGAGGCCAAGCGCGTGGTTAGCGTGATTGGCGACAGTACGTTTGTACACAGCGGCATCACCGGGATGGTGGAAATGGTTTACAACCCTCCGGCCAGCGGCCATGTGCTCATCATTCTGGATAACGGAACTACCGCCATGACGGGGTTACAGGAAAATCCCGCCACCGGCCGTACCTTGGACCATTCCCACACCGGCAAAGTGATCTTGGAAGACCTGGCGCGCTCGTTGGGCATTTCCAACGTACATGTGATGGATCCGACCTTGGATCTTAAGGCGTTTGAAGCACTGGTCGCCAAATGCCTGGAGTTGCCCGAGCCTTCGGTGATCATTGCTCGCCGCGACTGTCTGCTGGCCACGCGTTTGATTAAGGAATACGAGAAGTGCGCGAGCAGTAGCTAGTAGCTGGTGGTTAGTAGTTAGGGGCCGGCGATACAGCGGCTCGGGTCGGTATTTGAGAGTACGCAGGATAAGCCCGCGTAGCGGGCAAAATATGGTAGCCCCAGGCGTAAGCCTGGGGAGAATGTAAGGTTACAGCGCGAGCCCGCATAGCGGGCGTAAGAAAATCAGGTGCTGGAAACCGGGAGCGTGGACGATGGAATGCGTAACGGAAAACGAGAAACGAGAAACGCAAAACGGGCGGCAGCCATGAGCGTCGCCAAACATGTCCCCGTCGTTTCTCCCCAGCCGATCAGCGCGCTGGATTACATGCCCCGGCCGGAATTGGAGCAGCTCCAGCTGCATCGCTTGCAGGCCGTGATCAAGCGGGTGTGGGAGCGCGTGCCGCTCTTCCGTACCCGTATGAACGAACGCCGCCTGGCTCCAGAGGATATCGTCTCGCTGGCCGATGTGGCCAAACTGCCGTTTACGGTCAAGACCGATCTGCGCGACACCTATCCCTTCGGTCTCTTCGCCAGTCCCATGGAAGATGTGGTGCGCTTGCACGCCTCCAGCGGTACCACCGGCAAGCCCATCGTCGTTGCCTACACGCAGAACGATCTGGATACCTGGGCCAGCGTAATGGCGCGCGCCATGGTGTGTTGCGGTTTGCAAAAGGGCGATATTCTGCAAAACGCTTTTGGCTATGGCCTGTTTACCGGCGGCCTGGGCTACCACTATGGCGCCGAACGCGTAGGCGCCACCGTCATTCCTATTTCCGGCGGCAACACCGAGCGGCAGATCATGATCATGTGCGATTTCGGCGTGACCGCCATCTGCTGTACGCCCACTTATCTTCTGCACTTGGTGGACCGCGCTGAAAGTATGGGCGTGGATCTGCGCAAGCTGGGCATGCGCTTCGGCATGTTCGGGGCCGAGCCTTGGACGGAAGCCATGCGCCGCCGCATGGAGGCGGCTACCGGCATCAAGGCCCACGATCTGTACGGACTCTCGGAGATCATAGGGCCGGGAGTTTCCACCGAATGTTATTGCCAGGATGGCCTGCATATTCTCGAAGACCATTTCCTTGCGGAAATCATCGATCCGGAAAGCGGCGAAGTGTTACCCGATGGCGCGGAAGGCGAACTGGTGGTCACCACGCTCACCAAGGAAGCTTTCCCCATGATTCGCTATCGCACCCGCGATATCACGTCGTTGATAATAGGGTCATGCCCGTGTGGCCGCACGCTACGCCGTATGCGACGCGTGGGACAGCGCAGCGACGATATGCTGATTATCCGTGGCGTCAACATTTTCCCCTCGCAGGTGGAATCCGTCCTGCTGGATATGGAGGGCACGCTTCCCCACTATCAAATCATTTTGACGCGCGATCACGGTTTGGATCAGATGGAGGTCCAAGTCGAGGTTACCGCCCAGATGTTCAGCGACAGCGTGAGCGCCATCGAGGGCTTGCGGGAAAAGCTGGCCAACGCCATGGAACGGGTTCTCCAGATTCGCGTACTGATCACCTTAGTGGAACCACGCACCATTCAACGCAGCGAGGGTAAAGCCAAGCGCGTTTTCGATCGGCGGTTATCATGAAGATCACTCAACTTTGTGTTTTTGCTGAAAATAAACCGGGCCACATGGTCGCTCCCTGCCGGCTCCTGGCCGAGGCGGGACTCAACATTCGGGCGCTGCTGTTGGCCGATACCTCTCGCTTTGGAATCATGCGCCTCATCGTCACCGATCCGCAACAGGCGGCCAAGATCCTCGAGACCGCCGGCTTCGTGGTGAAACCCACCGATGTACTGGCCGTGGAAGTGGCGGACCAGCCCGGTGGTTTGGCCAAAGTTCTGGAAGCCCTGGAAGGTACGTCCATCAATATTGAATATATGTATGCCTTCCCCTTCGGCCGCGAAGGCAAGGCCGTTCTGATCTTCCGCTTCGACAATACCGACGCCGCCATCCAGCAACTGCAGTCGGCGGGTATCAACCTGGTGGGATCACAAGAGTTGTGAGTGGCGAGTTGCGAGTTGCGAGTTCAGAAGCATTTCACCGCAGAGGGCGCAGAGAAGAATTAGGAACACTTCCACCACGGAGGCACGGAGACACGGAGAGCCTCCGTGGTGGGTTTTCCTTCGAGTCCTCCCGTGCCCTCTGCGGTGAAACATGAAGATCACTGCTGGACATACAGACTTGAGGTAACCAATGCCAATTTCCAAAGCAGTTGCCGAGCACTTGGGTCGCGCTTCGTGGATTCGCCGCATGTTTGAAGAAGGTGCGCAACTCAAGCGCGAACGCGGTGCGGAGAGCGTCTTTGATTTCACTCTGGGCAATCCGGACGTGGAACCGCCGGCGCCGGTACTTGCCGCCTTACGTAAGGTTGTAGGTAACAACCTGTTGCACTCGCATGGTTATATGCCCAACGGCGGTTACACCCAGGTGCGCGCCGCTATCGCGGCAAAACTGGAGCGGGAAACCGGCGTGGCCTTTACCGCCGACGACATCTTCATGACCGTAGGCGCGGCGGGCGCCTGCAACGTGATCCTGAAATCTCTGCTCGACCCCGGGGACGAAGTCATCGTCCTGATGCCGTTTTTCCCGGAGTATTACTTTTACATCAGCAATCACAGCGGCCGGATGGTGCCGGTGGAAACCGACGCTTCGTTTCTGCCCGACGTGGAGCGCATTGCCGCCGCGATTACGCCGCGCACGCGGGCTATTATGCTGAACACTCCCAATAATCCCACCGGACGCATCTATCCGGCAGAGATTTTGCGTGATTTGGATGCGGTGCTGGCTCGCGCCTCCCAGCCCATTACGGTGATCAGCGATGAGCCTTACAAAGCTCTGGTCTTTGACGGAAAGCGGCAGCCCGAAGTGGCCTCGCTGATTCGCCCTACCGCCATTTGTAGCTCGTGGTCCAAATCGCAAGGCTTGGCGGGTGAGCGTATCGGCTACTTGGCGCTATCCCCGAACCTTCCGGACCTCGCCGATCTGCGCGCCGCCTGTACCTTTGCCAACCGCACCCTGGGATTCGTCAATGCCCCGGCCATCTGGCAATGGGTAATGATGGAAACCGCGGAAGTCACCATTGATGCTGCCGCCTATCAGGAAAAGCGTGACGTTCTGTGCGACGCCCTCGAAGCGATCGGCTATGAAGTCACCCGGCCCGAAGCTACTTTTTACATCTTCCTCAAGACCCCGATCGCCGACGATACGGCTTTTGTACGAACGCTGGCGGCCGAGGGCGTGTTGGCCGTCCCCGGAACCGGCTTTGGCCGGTCCGGCTATATTCGTCTGTCGCTGACCATCCCACTGGAGCAAATCAAACGCTCGATCGGCGGGTTTGAACGCGCTTTCTTATTCGCCCGCTAGAAAAGAAGAACATGAACCACGAAAGACACGAAGAACACGAAAACAGCACAGACAAGAAACCCAGAAAAGACAAGAAGCCCGGGAAAGATGTCAAAAAACGGATGCCTTCCGGGTTTACTTTCGTGTCTTTCGTGCCTTTCGTGGTCCTTGATTTTCACTGCGGAGAACGCGGAGGTCGCAAGGTAGCAAGATCGTCAACAGCGGATGGAAATCTATGAACCACGAAGCCGAGGAAGAGCACGAAAAGATCGTCTTCAAGGCGGAGAGTTTCGCCATCCAGGGTGCGATCTTTGATGTGTATCGCGAGATGGGTTGCGGGTTTTTGGAATCGGTTTACCAGGAATGCCTGGAGCGGGAATTGTGCCGGCGTGAAATCCCTTTTGCTGCACAAAAGAAATTGAAACTCTTCTACAAAGGAGAGCCGCTGCGTCAGGTTTTTCAGCCCCACCTGATTTGCTATGGCAAGATTATTGTCGAACTGAAGGCCGTCAAGGATCTTGCGCCCGAACATGCGGCGCAGGTCTTGAACTACCTGAAAGCCACCGGGATGAACCTGGGCCTGCTCGTCAACTTCGGCAGCTACCCGAAGGTTACGATCAAACGATTCGCCCGATAGAAAAGAAGGACATGAACCACGAAAGACACGAAGAACACGAAAACAGCACAGACAAGAAACCAGCAAAGGCAAGAAACCCAAGAAAGATGCTAAACACCGGATGCCTTGCGGGTTTCCTTTCGTGTTTTTCGTGCCTTTCGTGGTTGATTGGAGGGGTTTCTTCCAGGAAAGACAAGAAGCCCAGGAAAGATGCCAAATGCCGGATGCCTTCCGGGTTTTTCCCTTTCATGCCTTTTGTGGTTGAAAAGGGTGTTTTTCCTCTGCGTCCTCCGCGGTGAAATCTTCGGAAAATTCTTGACAAGCAAGCCAGCTTTCGATTAAATCGGCCAAACAGATTCAGTTAGGGGAGTGGGGTTCCCTGTCCAAGATTTCGCGAATCCATTTGTTTTCTGGAGCTTAGACTCTTTTGGGGTTGCGATTTCTTTCGACTAGGTAATGTCGGTCCCGGCTCACTGTGTTTACCTGTGTGACAATAGGTGAAGCGCTGTCAGTGGGCACAGCATCACACAGGTTCCGTCTACTAAAGAAAAGAAAGAGGTTATATGAGTGCAGTGGCAGCTCCGGCCCGAGCGACCCGTAGTACAACTATTGACGTCCGCTTCCAGGCGCATCATTCGGTTTGGGACGGAATTGCGGCCACCCCGCAATTTCGCCGGCTGACCAATGCCAAAAGGGCGTTCATTATTCCCGTCTTCCTCTTCTTCGCCGCCTATACCCTGGCCCTGCCGGTATTGGATGGATACGCGCCCCATTTCATGTCCGCCAAGGTGTTCGGAACCATGAGCCGGGCTTATGTGTTTGCCCTCTCCCAGATTCTGGTGACCTGGGTTATTGCCTGGCGCTATATCAAGGTTGCTGAGAAATTTGACCGGCTGGCCAAAGACATTGTGGTGCAGGCGGAAGACGCACAAGGAGGCAAATAATTTATGTCACATGCCGTTGCATTCTTTCTCGCCTTTATTGCTATCACCCTGATTATTACGTTTTGGGCTTCCCGGCGTTCCAGCGGCGCGACTGCGTATTTCGCGGCTGGCCGCAGCATCAAGGGCTGGCAAAATGGGATTGCCATTTCCGGCGACTTCATGAGCGCAGCCTCGTTTCTCGGGATCGTGGGCCTGATATCCCTGTTTGGCACCGACGGGTTTCTGTTTGCCGTCGGCGGACTGATCGCCTTCATGGCCATTCTGCTGGTGGTGGCCGAACCGCTGCGCAACGCGGGCAAATTTACCGTGGCCGACGTCCTGGCTTATCGCCATCAGCCCCGGCCGGTACGAACGATGGCCGCGGTCAGTACGCTGGTCATTGCCACCTTTTATATGATCGCGCAAATGGTGGGCGCGGGCTCGCTGATGGCCCTGCTGTTGAAGGGCGTCAACGTCAGTTACCCGATGGCGGTCGCCGGCGTCGGGGTGCTGATGATCGTCTACGTGGTTTTCGGCGGTATGCTGGCCACCACCTGGGTGCAGATCATCAAGGCTATCCTGTTGATTGCCGGCACCATGGTGCTGACTTTCCTGGTGCTGAGATATTTTCATTTCAGCCTGTCCGCCTTCGGCAGTGCGGTTTCGCAAGTCACCTCCCACCCCAAGGGGCAAACCGTGGTCCGCGATTTCTTTGCCCCCGGCGGGCGTTACAAACCTCCCTTTGGACCGCTGGATCAAATCTCGCTGATGCTGGCTTTACTGTTGGGCACCTCGGGATTGCCGCATATTCTGGTGCGCTTCTACACGGTGCCGGACGCCAAGACGGCCCGCCATAGCGTGGTGTGGGCCATGGCCGTGATCGGTTGTTTCTACGTCATGGTTTCCATCCTCGGTTTTGGCGCGGCCGCTATCCTGGGCCCCGACTACATCATGAAAAACGGCGGCACCAACATGAGCGCTCCGCTGTTGTCCCGGGTGATCGGCGGAGAGATCTTCTTTGCCTTCATCTCGGCGGTGGCGTTTGCTACTATCCTGGCAGTGGTGGCCGGATTGACCATCAGCGCCTCCACCTGCTTCGCCCACGATTTCTGGACCAACGTGATCCACAAGGGAGTCGAACGCAAGCACGGAGAAACCGTCCTGGTCGCCCGGGTTTCCGCATTTGTGGTGGGCGCCATCGCCATCTTGGCCGCCATTCTGCTGGGACCTACCGCCAATGTGGCCGTACTGGCCACTTTGGCCATGGCGGTCGGCGCTTCCGCCAATCTGCCTGTCATTGTGCTCTCGCTGTTCTGGCGGCGCTTTAATACCGCGGGCGCGCTGGCCGGTCTGGCGGTGGGCTTGCTGGGTTCGATCGGATTGGTCCTGGTGAGTCCCACGGTCATGGCCATCGATGCTCCGGGCGTGGCCAGCGCGGCCCGGCACCTGATTCAACACAAGGCCCTGTTCCCCTTGGAGAATCCCGCATTGGTCAGTATTCCGCTGGGATTCCTGGCGGCCTTTGTGGGGACCTTGTCGAGTAAGGCGCCCAGCTCCGCGGACAAGTACAACGAGTTGCTGGTGAGATCCAACACCGGATTGGGCGCGGAAAGAGCAGCGGTCAAGACGGCTTAACTGGACCTTTCACACGGCATTTCCCCAGGCCTCGGCAGATCGTGCCGAGGCCTTTTCTTGGTGTGCCGAGCATGTTCGGGCGGGTGGCCAACCTTTGAGCGGAAGTAAAAACGTTTCGGGTTTTCCTCTGAACGACCAACGGCGAGGGTGCCCGCGTCCCTTCCGCTCCGCTCAGGGCAGGCTCTTTCCGCCGGCCATTGATGATGGGTAGGGACGTGAAGCGTGTGGCCGGCGGGAAGGGCCGGACGCTCAATATGTGGATTCCGGTTCCGAAAGTTGCCGGGAGAATCGGGAGAATCGGGGACGGAGAATCGGGGAGAATCGGGGACGGTCCGCTCAATCGCTGATATTTTGGTAAGCCTGGCACGTACTCGCACTCAATGAAGAGTAAAACGAGAGGGATATTTCCATCCGTCCCCGATTTCCCGATTTCCCCCGATTTCCCGATTGCCGGAGCTTATTTAGTCGTAGCGGCCTTCATGGCATTACGTAGCGCCGTATTGACCGTGCGCTGCGCCTTCGCTCCCAAGCCGTCGACCCACTGGAAGACGTCGTCGTCCAAGTGCACATTTAAGCTCGGGTTCTTGCGTGCCTGGGCTAGTGCCATGTGTTTCTGGCGGTGTTGGTCGTGCGTCTGCCATACGTAACGCGGGTCACTCAAGTCCGGAACCGTGGGGCGGCCTCGCTTAGTGCTGATGCCCTCGGTACTGGTCTTTTTCCCGCTTGTTTGCTTCGCGCGCCGAGATAAGGTGGAAGTGCTCGTTGCCATATTCGTCACAATCGTAAATGTGGGTCACCACGAGGATTCCCAGTTTTCGTGCCGGGAGCTTCAATTGCGTCTGCTCGACTTGACCCTCATGTGCGTGAGTCATCACCAGAAAAATACACCGCAACACGGCGTGTCACCAAGCAAAAAGCACTTAAAACTGCCCCAATACCACGCCGGGACCATGCGAGTATCGCCCATCCCTGCTGCACCGCACTCAACTTTTCTATGGGCAAGAGGCCGGGTTTATTTCTTGACAATACCACCGGCATTCGCTTAAATCGGCCTCAAAGCTCCAACTTAGGAATACGCATTGCCTGTTACGGATGCCACCAGACGGCATGTTTGCCGTCGGCAATTTCTCTGCGACGCTGGCTCCGGGGTGGGAGGTTTGCATTTCCGCAAGAGCAAGAGAGAGAGATTATGAGTCCTGTAATATCCGACACCCGACCGGCCGGCTCAACAACGGCCGGCGCCCGTTTTCAAGCACACCAGACGATATGGGACGGGATTGCGGCTACTCCGCAGTTTCGCCGTCTTATGCACGCGAAAAAAGTTTTCATCATTCCCGTGTTCGTGTTCTTTCTCGCCTTCTACTTCGCCTTGCCGCTGCTGGCCGGCTTTGCTCCGGGCTTCATGTCCGTCAAAGTCATTGGCGGAGTGAGCCGCGCATACGTGTTTGCCCTCGCCCAGTTCGTGGTGGCCTGGGCCATTGCCTGGCGGTATGTGAAGGCGGCCGGAAAGTTTGATCAGCTGGCCAAGGACATCGTCGCGCAAGCGGAAGCCCAGAAGAGGAGCAAGTAGCCATGTCCACTTCCGTAATCTTCTTTCTGGTCTTTATTGCCATCACCCTGGGCATTACCTACTGGGCCTCGAAGCATTCGGCCGGCTCCACCGCCTATTTCGCCGCGGGCCGGAGAATCATGGGTTGGCAGAACGGCATCGCTATTGCCGGCGATTTCATGAGCGCGGCCTCGTTTCTCGGTATCGTCGGCCTGATCTCGTTATTTGGTTTCGATGGCTTTGTATACTCGGTAGGTGGATTTCTCGCCTTCGTAACGGTGTTGCTGGTAGTGGCCGAGCCGCTACGCAATTCCGGCAAGTACACCATGGCCGATGTTCTGGCCTATCGTCATAGGCTGGGGCCGGTACGGACCATGGCCTCCGTTAGTACCCTGGTGATTGTTACCTTTTATATGATCGCCCAGATGGTGGGCGCCGGGGGGCTGATGACCCTCCTGTTGAAGGACTCCGGCATCAGCTACCGGACCGCGGTGATTTCCGTGGGCCTCCTGATGATCGTCTATGTGGTCTTCGGCGGGATGCTGGCGACCACTTGGGTGCAGATCATCAAAGCCATCCTGCTGATGGGCAGCACGGTGGTGCTCAGTCTGTTAGTGCTGGGACATTTTCATTTCAATCTGGCTTCTTTCTTCTACGCCGTTTCCCACGTGACCTGTCATCCGAAGGGGCAGTTGGTAGTGAAGGACTTCATGCAGCCGGGTTTGTTTTATAAGGGAACCATAGGCGCTTTGGGCCTGGTCTCTCTTGGGCTTTCCGGGATCTTCGGAACTTCCGGCCTGCCGCACATCCTGGTGCGGTTTTATACCGTTCCCGATGCCAAGACCGCCCGCAACAGTGTGGTGTGGGCCATGGTGGTGATCGGTATTTTTTATATCATGACTTCGGTTCTCGGTTTCGGCGCCGCCACCATCCTGGGGCCGGACTATATCATGAGCCACGGCGGTTCGAACATGAGTGCGCCCCTGTTATCCCGCTTCCTGGGTGGGGAGATTTTCTTTGCCTTCATTTCAGCCGTCGCCTTTGCCACGATTCTGGCAGTGGTGGCGGGACTGACCATCAGCGCCTCCACTTGTTTCGCCCACGACTTCTGGACCAACGTGATTCATAAAGGAGTCGAGCGCAAGCATGGGGAGACCGTTCTGGTAGCGCGCGTTGCGGCCTTCGCCGTCGGCGCCATCTCCATCACCATCGCGATCTTGCTCGGACCCACGGCGAATGTGGGTATTCTGGCGACCCTGGCGATGGCGGTGGGGGCATCCGCCAACTTACCCGTTATCGTGTTTTCCCTGTTCTGGAAGAGATTTAACACCGCGGGCGCGCTAGCCGGTCTGGGCGTAGGATTGGCCGCCTCCATCGGGTTAATTCTGATCAGCCCCACCGTCATGGCCCTCGATGCCCCGACGGTGGCGGCCAATGCCCGTCACCTGATCCAGCATAAGGCGCTGTTTCCTCTGGAGTACCCCAGCATTGTCAGTATTCCGCTGGGATTCCTGGGAGCCTATCTGGGAACGATATTCAGCAAAGACACCAGCTCCGAGGCCAAGTACAACGAGTTACTCGTCCGATCCAATACCGGTCTGGGCTCCGAACAAGCCGTCGCGGAAATCGCCGGATAGACGATTGGGCTGCGTAGGAAGTCTTGGGGCCTCGGCAAACTCGTTTTTTGCCGGGGCCTTTTCTAAAGGCGGTCCCAGGGAGTGATCTTGCCGTCCACCGTCCCGTTAACCTGAAAGTTACTTGTAAGGCCGCTATTATTGGCCCATACTTCGTGGGCCTGCCTACCAGCTTGACCTGTGACAGCCGATAGCAGGTCGCCGCTCCGGTCTCAAGCGCAGTCTCAGTGTGCTTGTGTGCGTTAAGCCGAATCGTTCGGATCGCGCGATGTCTCACCGGCGGAGCCACAAGCACCACCCAATGCGCATTTCAGGTTCCTAGGCCCTACAAAAAAAGTAAAGAGGCGGCATCCTGCCGCTAGAGGGCGACATGGCAAAAACATATCTTCGGTCAGAGATTACGGCGTTCCACGCCGGATCGGGCGTGTCGGCGGTTCTGCTAAGCCTCCTATTGGTCATGGCCGCCCTGCCGCTAGCGGGACAAACGGTTCCCTTGCCGGCCGTCCAGAATCGCGTGGGGCTAATCGACGAAACGAAGCTGGTATCCCTCCCTGGCCATGTTCATCCGCTGGCGCGCACCGAGTTTGATCAAGGCGCGGTTGCCGACAGCCTGCCGGTCGAGCATTTGATCGTTGTGCTGCAACGCAGCCCCGAGCAAGATGCGGCAGCGGCGGTACTGGTGGATCAGTTCCACAATCAGAATTCGCCGCAGTATCACCAGTGGCTGACCCCGGCGCAGTTCGGACAGCATTTTGGGCCCAGCGATAGCGATCTGCAGAAAGCGATGACTTGGCTGAAGGCCCAAGGCTTCATCATTGAGGACGTTCCTCCGGGGCGCACCCACATCGTCATTTCCGGCACGGCAGGACAGATGCGCCATGCGTTCCATACGCAATTGCACAACTTGAATGTGAACGGCGAAAAGCACATTGCCGTGTTGACCGAACCGCAGATACCGGTGGCGCTGGCGCCGGTGATTGCCGGCTTCCGTCAACTGTATGACTGGCATCCCAAGTCACTTCATCAGCCGGCAGGCGTATTCAAGCGCAATAAGCAATCCGGACGGTGGCAAAAAGTTTCCGGCCCGCAATCACTACCGGAATTCACCTCAGGTTCAGCCCTTTGGCGTGGTCCTGGATACGGCCGGAAACTTGTATATCTCCCAGTTCACTGGTTACGTTCGTAAGGTGAGTGCGGCAACGGGGATAATCACAACGGTTGCAGGCGGAGGATCCGGCTGCGCCCAACAGGTGGATGTCAACGGGGATGGCTGTCCAGCTACCAGTGCCAACCTGTATGAGCCTATGGGCATGGTTTTTGATACGGCCGGAGACTTGTACATCGCGGAGTATGGGGCCTGTATGGTCCGGAAAGTAAACGCGAAAACCGGAGTGATCACGGCGGTGGCCGGAGGTGGATGCGGGGGCGAAGAGTGGGGCGACGGTGGGCCAGCCACGGACGCAGTCATCAATAACCCCACTGCGGTGTCGTTGGATGCCGCCGGGAATCTGTACATCGCGGACGATATGGAGGGCCGGGTTCGAGAAGTGAATGCGGCGACCGGGATCATCAGCACTGTAGTCGGCGGCGGCTATCAGGGTGATGGTAATCCGGCGGCTAGCGCTGCGTTGGCCGATCCCTCCGGTTTGGCAAGGGATATGGCCGGAAACCTCTATATCTCGGGCGGAAACGCATGGGGGGGGGACGCGATCCGCGAGGTGAGCGCGGCGACCGGGTTGATCACGACACTGGCAGGGAACGGAACCTACGGGTATAGCGGAGACGGGGGACCGGCCACCAGCGCCGAACTGGGCCGGCCCACCGGGATGGTGGTGGATGCTGCCGGAAACCTGTACATTGTCGAGGAGGCGAATAATCGCGTCCGGAAGGTCATGCTGAAGGGCTACCAACCTGCTCTCGCGATTTCCTGGACGGCGCCCGCGCCCATCAACTACGGTGCGGATTTAAAAGGCATGTTGAATGCCTCGGCCCTCTTTGCCGACAGTCCAGTGGCAGGCAGCTTTAGCTACACGGCCAACGGTGCCCCGGTAAATGATTTCACCGTGCTCCTCCCCGGCAATTACGCTTTAGTGGCTACGTTCACGCCGGTGGACACAACCACTTACCCAAGCGGGCAAACGGCCACCGTTCCGCTGACAGTAAACTCGCTCACGCCGGTCATTACCTGGACTCCCCCCGAATATATCGTTTACGGTACGAACTTGAGTGGGCTGCTAAACGCGACGGCTAGCTACAATGGCGCCCCGCTGGCGGGCAGTTTTGCTTATTCCTTCATTTCCAACGGGACGGGTTCCCCCGTGACAGCTTCCACCGTGCCCACTCTCGGCCAGTACGTTTTGGGCGCCCAGTTCACGCCCACTGATACTGTTCACTACGGGAGTGCGTATAAGCCCGCCTCGCTGACCGTGCAGTTTGTACCGACGGTGACGGTGACTTGCCCAGCCGGCATTGTTTACAACGGTATTGCCCACTCCTGTACGGCCTCGGCCAGCGGTTGGGAGGGCGAAACTCCGTTGGGCTCATTCACTTGGAGCCCGGCGAGTAGCGAGACCGCTGGCGGCAGCTATACCATGACGGCAACCTTCACCAGCAATGATTATCGGTATACCGGCGCTACGGGTACCGGCATCTTGACCATCGCCGGCAAGCCGGTAACCGCAACTGTGACGGCGGCCAACAAGACCTACGACGGAACCACCGGGGCGAGTCTCAGTCGTTGCACGCTCACCGGCTTGCTGACGGCTGACCTGCACAATGTGACCTGTTCGGCGACCGCGGCAAGTTTCGCCGCCGCCACCGTCGGCGCCCATATAGTGACCGCAACGGGGATCAGTTTGAGCGGTTCGGCGGCGGGTAACTACCAGCTATCGTTCTCTACTGCGACCGCTACGGCTACCATCAGCAAGGCCTCCCAGTCCCCGACCGTGAACTGTGTGAGTCCGATCGACTATGACAAACTCCCCCACGGCTGCTCGGTCACCGGGATTGGTACCTGCGCTTCGACCTTGGTAGCCAATGTTCCAGGCAGTTCGTCTTTGATCCTGAGCTGTACGGGCGATGCCAATCACCTCGCCTGGGCCGGCAAGGGAGCGATTCTTATTAACAAGTTGAATCCGGTCATTTCGTCTTGTACGACCGTGGCCTCACCCTACGATATGGCTCAAGCGGCTTCGACATCGTTTTCCTGCACCATCACTCCCAACGTGACGCCGACCTTCAGCGTAACCGGGCCCGCGAAAGTGATATCCACCGCGGGTGCGGCCACCTCGTTGGCCTTTACCGGCGTGGGCGTGGTTACGGTAAAGGCCAATGTACCGGCGAATACAAATTGGACCGCGGCGGCAGCACCGTGGACCTCGGCAGCGATAACGGTCCTCAACACAAAAGCCGTCAAGATCGCGCCCAGCACGTTCACCTTCGCCGGTACGACCGTGGTGGGCAAGACCAGCTTGTCAACCCTGGTGGTCGTAACCAACCTAACCGGCGAGACCGTGCGGTTTGACCTGCCCACTGCACCCTTAACCGATTTTGTTGCCGTTCCCGTGACCGCAGTTCCCGGCTACCCGAATAGTTGCCAGGCCAATGCGGCCGGATATTGCTCGTTCCGGGTGACGTTTAATCCCCAGACGGCAGGAACCTTCAAGGAAACGTTAACCATCACCCCCAGCGTCGGCACCGGCAATACCCTGTCCGTGTCTCTGTCTGGCGTTGGGAAATAGGAGCCATGGTAGAAAATCTGCGAATACTGTTTATCGTTCTCCTGCTTGCTCCGCTCCTCGTGGTGAGCGGTTGTGGTGGGGCTAAGACCGCCGGCGCCGCCAGTTCGCCGGCGTTGCCGGCGCCACAGTTCACGTCGCAGCTTACGCTGAGCGTCGCGTCATTAAACTTCGGGCTGGACGTGGAAGGCACGCCTTCGGGCGCTCAGTATGTGTTGCTGTCCAGCACCGGAACCGGGTCCCTGACTGTTCAAGGAGTCTCGGTTGCAGGGGCCAATTCGGGCGACTTCAGCGTTAGCAATCAAAGTGGCACTTGTACCGCCGGCATGACTCTGACTCCGGAGGCCACCTGTAATCTCCGGATCATTTTCAATCCTCTTGCGGCCGGATCCCGAAACGCTTCGTTGCTGATCACCGACAACACTGCCAACTCGCCGCATGAAGTGGCGTTGAGTGGAAGTGCGACAGAAACCTTGGGGCAGAAGCTTCGGCGCTTGGAAGGCGCGGCGGCGGGCAATAATCCGTTGTTAAAACCACCCCTCACGCTATCCCCCGCATGGATGCCCAACACCTCCTATTGTCATGGTCAGACCGTAAGTAACGGCGGTGACCTGTATCTCGCTCACAGTGCGGGTGACTGCAATGGGATGGGCAGCACAGCGGTCTCGGCGAGCAGCGGTGGTCCGAATGGTTCGGGAGCGGGCCCCATCAGTGACGGTTCGGTAACTTGGTATTACTACGGTCCGATAGGAACGGCCTCGTCTGCCGCGCCGGTAGTTACCAATACGACCTCCGCGCCCGACGGACTAACCAAGGCTTACACCATACCCAGCGACGCTTCGCAATTCTTCTTCTCGGGCGGCGCACCTTACTTGAAGAATCCAGGTGAGTACTGTTTTGCCGCTGTGACCGGCGGCTCAGGTCAGTGTTCTCCGACCCAAATGAATAACTTCGCATCGATCAGCTTCACCACCAACGCTCCGCGGATGGCGATTGGCCAGTACGCCGGCTTGCCCTCCCGGCTGATGATTGATGGTCAGTACTTGTCGCCGGGCGGCCTATACGCATTGGTATCGGGTAACCCCAGCTACTATGTCCTTGATTTCTCCAGCGCCGGTGGCAGCAAAACAAGGACGATCACCTTGGAAAATGAATTCAACTCTCTCTTCTGGGGCGTGCTGGTGGATCCGGCAAGTCAGGTCACAGCACCGGATACCACAGACCATCTTCGCGTAATTGCCATCGGGGACAGCATCACCAACGGCGGTAATGGCTTTCCCGATCTTACGGCTATCGATTGGCCTTCTCTGGCGGCAAAAACGTTGGGTTGGAACGATGTATGGAACTCCGCCATTGGCGGCACAGGCTACATTGCTCAGGGGACCGGCAACGCGTTCCCCAACTTTGGTCAGCGCCTGCAGGATGTTTGCTCCAATAGTCCTGATCTGGTCATTGTCTTTGGCGGTATCAATGACGGGAATTCTTCTTCCGCGCAAATCCAAGCCGCGGCGCTCGCCTACTTTCAGGCGGTTCGCGCCTGTCTGCCGGCTACCCCGCTGATCGTGCTCGGAGCTTGGCCGGGTGCCACCGGCCCCAGTGCGGGAAGAATCGCCATCGAGAATGCTATTCAGGCCGCGGTTAACCAATCCAATGATCCGGCCACGTATTTTGTTCCGATCGCTACCGATCCGAACGGATCCTGGATTACTGGAACGGGAAACGTCAGCGTCCCGGCCGGAGATGGCAATGCCGATCTATACATTAGTCCCGATAGCGTTCACCCCACGAATGCCGGAATAGCCTATCTTGCGACCCATATTGCCGCCGCCATGAGCAAGGTCATTCAACAGATTCCTTGATCGACAAAGTAAGAATCCGGCCCTGGCCACAGGTACTTCGTTCGCCTGCGTGAACGTGACTTAGGCTACTTGCCGGACACGGAACCAAGCTTCTGCGCTACGCCGGCATCGTACATCGCTCCATAGCTGAGGTACTGGTAGGCGGCATCTCGTGGATAGCGGATCTTAACTGCCGTCACGGCTCCCGTCTTGTCCAATTGCGCCCGCAACTCCGCGTTGATGCCCGCCCAGTATGTGGGAAGATTCAGTCGCCGATAGCGTTCAACGATCTGGTCGCGCAACGCCGGATCGAAATGTACGCCATACTTATCGACTAATGTCTTCACCGCGTCATAATCGCCTTCGGCCTTGATACGCATGAGTTCGGCTAACAGCATGCCTACGCCTTGGCGCATCTTGGCATAATCGGCAACCCGGATATAGGTCTTACCGCCGCGCGTGAACTGTTCGATCGAGCCCGGAACCTTGTCCTGGACATAGCGCACGATCAACTGCCGGTTGCGCTGGTGGTCTTCTTCAATGGTGTTGCCCCGGGGAATGCGGCGCAGTTGCGAGAGCGCCACCAGGGTGGCCGCGTCGTACATCTGTTTCGCGACCTCCTCCTGATTGGAGATCAGCCCAAGCCCTTTCAATTTGGGATCCCAGACGTTCCACAACGCCATGAGATCGGCGCGGGCTTCCTCCAGGGTCGAGTAATATTCCCTCAAATACGGCTCCGCCCCATGGGCCATGCGGTCGCTCAACTTTCCCGAACCGTGACCAATTACTTCATGCAGCGCCGTCTCCAGTTCCTCCGCTTCGTCCCCGTATTTGAGGAAACGATCCACTTCCGCGGGGCTGGAGGCAAATTCCCGAACCGGGGCTTCGCCGGCCGCCGCGGTTAACGCGCGGCTGCTGCCGGTAAATAAAAAGTTCTTGGTCCCATATTTTTCGTGAATTTCATTTTCGTTGGGCAGATTGTCGCCCACCGTGGTAACGCTGAAATCGCCGGTCTCGATCAACGTCTCGACCGCCTTGACCACCGGGGGAGTAAACGATTGCCGCTTGTATTTGGCGTCCCACGGCGCTTTCTGCTCGAAATAATCGGCATTCTGCGCAAGCTTGATTGAGGCTTGCGTCATGGGTTTATCCGTCACTGTGACGAAGCTCTGCGAACTGCCTTTGGCTCCGCGGGCATCGCGGTATACCTCAATGAATCCATTCGTAAAATCCACCACGGAATCGTCGCGCACCCAGTCCGCATCGAATTTCAGCCAGTCCTCGAAGCTGCCGGTTTGATAAAAGCGCACTAGATCCTCAATTACCTGTCCCTGGTGCGGATCGGCGTAGACTCGGGCTTTCTCCAGGTCATCGATCGCTTGCTTCAGGTAGACCGCATACAGTCCCGGCGGGACGGAACCGTCGGGGGTTCCCGCACGATAAACCATTTCCTTCAGCTTGCCGTCGGCATCCTTTACTACGCGCGAATTCAGCGGGTAATGTTCCTGAAAGCCGGTCAAATCCTTCAAGCTGACGCCCGGGTAAAAGGTATTGGAGCTGGCCTGAATCGTGTCTTTCTCGCCTGTCGGGCTCTTGGCCGTCAGCATGGGTTCGAAGTGGGCATCGAACAAGGAAGCCCGCAAGGCCGCCACTTCGCGAGTCACATCCGCGGCGGTCGCCAACGGTGGCAGGTCGCCGTCAGCAGTGCGGAACGCTCCATTGTGCTGCGCCGTCAGGGCCGCCTGTTGTAGCTGCTCGAAGCTGAACTCCGGCAGGAACTTCTGCGCGGTCATCTCATTGTGATTGCCGCGGTTGGCCCAGAATAGTTTGGTAAATTCCGCAATCAGCGCCAGCGCATGCGGCTCAACCCCGTCGTGGAACGCCATGATGCCTTCGAGCAGCCGTTTCTGTCTCAGACCGTAGGCGGAGAACTGATCATAAGCGATGGGGTCGATCGCGATGGAGGCTTGCGTCAGCCAATAGGCCAAGGCTTGTTGCCGTGGGTTGAGCGCTTTGAAACTCTCGGCCTGCAACGGAATGAACGCCGTATCGCTCACCCGCTCCACCAAGGCCGGCGTTGCCACCACGGCTTTCTGCTGCGCAAACGCGCCCGCCGCCAGACACAGAATGAAACTGGCTATCGTCATTGTTCTTTGCATGGGCCCTCCTCTCCACCACTGACGAAACATGGTAAACCCCGGGGGCGGGTTCCGGCTATTTACCACAGAGGACACAGAGGGCACAGAGGAAGCAAAAAGCTGAAAAACGAACAAGCAGCAACCCTCGGCCATAGAGTAACGCAGATGAATCGCGGACAGAAATAAGAGCAATATCAAGGTTTCTGTCATCTAGTCCGATCCGCGTTTATCTGCGTTAATCAGCGGCTGAAAGGGTTTTCTTTTGGCTCTGATCCTCTGTGCCCTCTGTGTCCTCTGTGGTGAGAGAATGCGGTCGTCATGCGCGCCGCACTACCATTAGCATGCAGTCGTCTTCGCGCACTTGAGATCCCGCGAAATCCTCGCCAAAGGTTCGTGTCAATCCCAGTAGATGAGTGAACCACATGCCGGCCAACAATCCTTTGCCCGCGATGTCGCCAATAGCCAGAAGCACGCTCTCACCTTGATCGAAATGGCGTACCAGCGAGAGGCCCAAGCCACTTCCCTTGGTGTTATGCACCGGGGGGTCGGAGGCGAATCCAGGATGTTATTGATCAGCCCCGTAAGGCGTTCGCTCTCCTTGCGAATAATGCGGTAGTACTCTCCATACTTTTCCGGATGCGTCAGCCGGCCCATCTCCAAGGTCTCGGCATAGAGGCGAATTAAGGAGAGCGGGGTGCGCAATTCATGCGATACATTGGAGACAAAATCGGACTTCAATTTGGCTAACGCGACCTCTTTTTGCACGCCGCGATAGGTAAGAAGGATTCCGCCGGCCAGTAACAAAGAGAGTACGCCCACGATCAAATAGCTTGTCCGCAGAAACCGCTGGCCCAAGGCTTGAATCGTGATGTTCCTTGCCCTCGAGTGCAAACCAGCCCAACAACATGGTCTGCAGTTTGGTACCTTCCAAACAGAAATCGGGCTCGTGCCCCCGGCTGGGCTGCGAAACCAGAACGGTACCTTTTCCTTGGTCGTAAAGAAAGGCGTGGGCGATGTGGGGGTCGGAGGCGAGCACCTTTTCCAGTCGGGGTCTAACGTTCTGATCCGGCCGAGGGAACTTCGCCCGCGCGCTGCCGGCCATCTGATACACGCCGGAGGCCAGTTCCTTGTCGCTGATGGAGAGCATTTGATGGAAGTCGCGCTGGATGGCGGCCTCGACCGAATGGTCGCGCTGAATCGACTTCAGGTGCATGATGCTGACGGCAATCAGCGCTATGGCCGGCAAAATTACGGCCAGCTCCAGCGTCAACAGCCGGATACGTTCATGCCCGTGATGCTTCCGCTTCATCCCCCACCTCGCGGCTTGAGCTGTTCGATTCAGCCGCCGCGCCGCGGGTCACCTGCAAGATGCAAATTCGCGGTAAAAAGAAGTTAAGAGTTGTGAATTATGGCGCCCGTTAGCGTTCTGCCGGCCCCGCCGCGGGCTTGGATGGCGCCACTGCTCTTGCCCGGTCGAGATCACCCAGCCAATCGCGGAAACGATCGGTCCACGAATTCACCGGCAGCCCATTCCTGCGCAGGGCAAAGCCATGGCCGCCGCGAGCATAGACGTGTAGCTCCGCGGAAATCCCCGCTTGGCGCCACGCGGAATATATGCGGACACTATTGTTGACGGGCTCGACTTTCTCATCATCATTAGCCAAGACCAAAAATATTGGCGGCGCATCCTTCGGCACATTGACATTCGGGGGCGCCCCGCCATAGATAGGCGCGGCAAAATCAGGGCGGCTCTCCGCATCGTGCTGTAAGGCCACGGCGTTGGCCAGGTAGCCGCCGGCTGAGAAGCCCATGATGCCTATCCGGTCGCGCGCAATGCCCCAGTCCGAGGCATGACCGCGGACTACGCGTATGGCTTGCTGCGCGTCGGCGATAGCCAGTGGAATCACCGCCTGCCTTCGCGCCTGCATTTTTACGGGGTCCTTGGCCTCCTCGTCCCCGGTACGCGCCACCCGGTATTTCAGGACGAAGGCCGCAATACCCAGGGAATTCAGCCAGTGCGCTACCGTTGTACCTTCCTTGGCCATCACCAGATCGGTAAATCCGCCGCCGGGGCACACCACCATTGCGGTCCCCCTTGCCTTGCCTGGCTCTGGCAGATAGACCGTCAGCGTGGGGTGAGTTACGTTGCGGAGATTGGGCGTGCTTCCGCGTTCGGAGGGGAGCGGCTCCTCGGTCTGGCTCCAGCCTTCCGATCCCGGAGCCACTCCGGGCCAAAGTGGAATGACGGTAGGCTCCGCCGCGAAGGCGGTGGCACCGAGCAGGAAACAAGCCAGCATCGCGCGCTTCATCATGACGCGCCCAGTCTAGCATGCGCCCAGAGCCCAACACCTGCCACGGAGACACGGAGTCACGGAGGACACGGAGATTCAGGGAGAATTGTCCCTTGTTCCTCTGTGTCCTCCGTGACTCCGTGTCTCCGTGGTAGGTGTTATTTTGTCGCCGTCATTTTCGCAATGCGAGCCATGGTGGCTTCTACCCGCTGCTTGCCGCCGGGAATGCGCTCGACCAAGTGTTCGCAGTGCTGCAGGAATCCGGGGTTTCCCAATTTCTCGCGCACTTCCGCCAAGAACGGTTGGAGCTTGGAGTAAATGAAAATGAACTCACCGTTCCAGTCCACAAAAACGTCTTGGCTAATCGCATCCCGTAGCGCCAGCGTGACTGCCATTTCCCAATAGCTGACCACCTGGCGGAAGTAGGCGTTCTCCTGGGTGCCGAAAGCGCCGGCAACGGCCAGCACGTCGGTGGCGTTCTTGGGATTGAACTGAATGAAGAACCAGTTGCGGGCCTGACGCATGACGGGCTCGCGCCGCATTTCGTACAAGCGCAAAACCAAATCGGCATCGGTGGGAGTAGCTTTCGTATATTCCATGGCTTCCTCGCTGAGGACTTACTGCTATTCTGCCGGATGCATCCGGCTCCACTGAGTATAGCGATCCAGCGCCTCGCGCGCTTCGCTGTTGTACCAGTTGTAGCCGTGCTGGCGTTCCTTCGACAACTCCTCCACATGATCGTGAATGCTTTTGTCCCGATCGCCAAAGATGGAACGGTCGGTACCAATCTGGTAATAGCGTGACCAAATGGGTCCGGCGCCCCTGGCGGGAATCAGCCGTATGTCTTTGGCGTAACGCTTCCATGTGAAATCGTAAATCGCGGTTTTCTGGAACCAGGCAATGGCCGCGCGCACCGCTCCGGAAACCTCCGGACTCGGGTTGGGCAGGCTCATCAAGAACAGCACGATGCCCGCGCTTTCTGTGCTGCATAGGGCCGGCGGTTCGTAGTTGCGGCCGGCCACTGGCTGCAAGGTGAGTGCGTCGTGTTGCTGAGCCCAGACCGCACGTTGTCCGTGCTCGACGATCTGCGTAGCCAGAATGCACTCGATTCCTAAAGCCACACGGACTTTGGCCCGCGCCCGAGTTTCCTCCGGCACGAACGGGACGTTTCCTTCGGCCACGCTCTCCAGCACCTCCAACGCCCCGGTTACGGCATCGTCATTAAAGGTGATCGCATCGTGATAGCCGCCTTCGAGCGGCCACACTTGCGGCCACCCGCCGTTCGGGAACTGGGAGGCAAAAAGATAATCTAACCCTTTTAGAAAAGAAGCCCGGTAGGCTGCGCCTTCCGTTGGTTTCAGCGCTGCAATCACCTTGACCAGATACTTTAGTTCGGTGTGGGTCGCGTTATTGTCGAGCGTCCCCATGTAGCTCCATTGCTCGTCCTGCGGGGTGTCGAAGTCGTCCACGCCTAGATAGAGGGAGCGATTGTCGGTCGCGAAGCTCTCGCCCGTTTTGCGTAGATGACGGGCCAGATTGAGGTTTTTGCTCCAACCGCCCGAAGGCATCTGAAAGGAAACCACGATATCGGCGATCCGTCGCGCTCGCGCTCCGCCATACCAGGCGGCTGAGCGGTTCAAGGGCACGCTGTCCGCATCCTGTCCCAGTGGCGGAATCAGCGGCTCAGCCAAGCCGGCTTTCTTTAACTCCGCCGCCAGGAACGCGCGATCTGTCTTCTCCTGCCGGGCCGAGCGTTCCAGATACTCTTGCCACTCCGCACGCTGCTCCTGGGGCAACGTGGCGATGCGCGCGGCCGTCAGCGATAGGGCTGGAGTATTGACGCCAATCACCAAGGCGAAAAGCGAAGCTGCAACCAGCGCCAGAATGGCGACGGAGAAGATGGAACGATTCAGCATTGAACCCTCGTAAGGTCATGATAAAGCACTCCCTTCCCGCTGCAAATCTTTAAGCAACAGGCCACGCTACGGGGGAATCTGATCAATGCGAACGGCACATTGTTAAGACCTATCGGCCGGGGAAGAAAGCGGCATAAGTCCCAGGGTGAGATGCGGGTTGCGCTCTCGGTCGGGCGCCACCAATCCGGCCGGGAGCGTGCCGCCATTGTATTCCGCCATCCGGTTCTTCCACTTCAGGAAGTCGGTAATGGTCTGCGGTTCGATCCGCACTTCCACCCGGCGCAGGCTGGCCAACAGCAGGTTCATCTCCTTCATCAGCCCCACTTCCGTGCGCAAACTCTTCCGGCTGGCCTTCCGGACCACCAAAACCTCGTTTCGGCGGCACTCCAGCAGTCCCCAGTGCGCGGGCAGTTCTTTGGCGTCGATTAGCCCTGGGGGCGTCAGATAGAAGCGTTCGCAGCCGAGGCCCTCCTCGGCATTGGCGCGGAAGGATTTTTGGGCATCGGCCAGAAAGTCGGCGCGGGAGGCCTTGCATTCAATGATGACGGAGCGGCACATCCCCTTCCAGCCAATCGCATCCGGAACTTCCCCGGTGGCGCAGTACTGCTCGGACAATACGATGCCGCAGCGGTACTTATGCCGCAACCAATGCACGGCGGCGGCAACCAGTTGACCGTGCTTTTTCTCCGGCGAAGATGAGCCCATGAGCCTGTTTTATCCTGAACTTCGATTTCTGAAAAGTAGTACTTGCGAGTCCTTGGCAACCAAGTGCATCAGCTTGCCGTCGGCCTACATCCAAATCAGCCGGACGGAATCAAGGAGGCTCGTGTGTACCTGGTTTTTCATAATCGCAGAAATGATGAGGTCAGCATCGCTCCCGGGTACGTAGAGCAAGTCGAGCCGATTCAAATTGGCGGCGCCACGCTTACCAAAATCACCCTGCGCGATGGCGACGAGGCGGTTGTCAAGGAAGATGCCGCCGCGGTTCAAACCGAAGTGGCCGATGCTTTGAGGGAAGCGGCTTAGAACTCCAACCCCAATGCCTTGGTGGTAAATTCCACGATGGGCTTCATGGTCCGGCAGGCGGTGGTAAAGTCCCGCAGGAACCGAGGTGCGCTCAGTTGTGCCTCCTCGAAGCTGACCGATGCCACGAAATCCTTCCGCTTGATGTCCTCGATGAAGGGGTGCGCCGCGTCGAAGCCGCGAGGCGGCCGCTTCAGGGCCTCCCCCTCCAACGTGAGTTTCCGCGTGATCTTGGCCCACTGCACGGACTGACGGACAATCGCATGACGGATCCTGGTCAGCGTCGGGTTGTCCGGATGCCATATTCCCGCCGCCGCAAAACAATTGTCCGGTTCCAGATGGAGATAGAAAACCGGCGCATGCGCATCCTTGCCGCTGGCATGGGAAAAATGAATTCCGATATGCGTCTTGTAGGGGCGTTTATCCGAGGCAAACCGCGTATCGCGATAGATACGAAACAACGAACCGCGTGTGGGGCGAGCGTCGGCAACGAAATGCGGACTAAGCTTGCTCAAATGCGGAGCAAAGCCGCGGATAAATCGCATGGCCGGCTCGACCGCCACCTGCTGGTATCGCGTCTTGTTTGCCGTGAACCACTCGCGGTTGTTGTGCCGCTTGAGCTGCCGGAGGAAGGCGAACAACTCGGGCTGGAAAAAGATGTCAGGCATTTGGATACCAATATATCGAACCTGCGAGAATCTCAGGCGAATTCCTGATACCGTTCTCGCGCGGGATGGGGTAAAACTGATTCAGTCCATCAGGGACGTTTAGGGGAAGCTCATGAAGAAGGTTGTTGTCTTTATCTTTGCGGCTGCGTTGGCTCTGTCGATGGCTACGCCCGCGTTTGCCGGAACACATAAGCACCACAAAAAACACCACAAACATCATCACGCCGCGAGGGCTGCGCGTTAATCGCCAGCTTGAATGTAGATTTCAGAGCCATCCCCGGACGCGTGTGCGTTCTCTGGGGATGGCTCTTATTTTTGTGCGCTACTGTGCGGCCGCTACCGCTGGCTGATCGTGAACCAGCGAACTATGGTTGGCGATCTGCTTCCAAGCGCCGCCCTGGCGCTGAAAAATATCGGTGCTGATAATGGTTCGCGCAAAGCGAGTGCCGTGGATGAGGGAATCATAGATGGTCTGGTAGGTCGCAATGGCGATATCGCCGTGGGTCCGAACCTGCAGGTCGCTGATGCTTTCGCTGTTGGTCTTATTGTTCTTCGTATCCTTCATATCGGCGAGCGCCGAAGCTTTCGAGTCCCAGGTCCCGCGACTGGTCCCTCCGCTCCAATCATCGGCCAAAATCTTTTCATAAAAGGCGACATCGCCGGTCAAATCGGCCATCACGGCGTCATTTTCGATCTTGGTGATGGTGGCAATCGTCTTGGCGTCGCCAGTGTTTGAGGCTTGGCTAAAGGCGACTGAGGACAGGGCCGCGGCTACGGCGAAGGTCAGGAACGCGGCTGCAAGAACTTTTTTCATGAGATGGTCCTTTCTCTTAACGGAACATATCGAGCCGCGGCCGGATGGCCACGGCAGTTTGGGGTTGGGGTACTTAGGTGCGAGTTGGAAGAGTTTGGTTGCCGGAGTCAAGCGCCCGCAAGGAACCGGATAGCTGTCTGGTGGTGTCGCTAACAGTCGGTTAGCAGTTCGACATAGCGCAATTCAATTTCCGCCCCAATGAAAGGTCCGGCGCCCCGGTCATCGACCTGCGGCTGATCGAAGGCCAGGAAATAATATGTACGGAGCCCATCGTCGCAGGCGACGATGCGGCGGAACTTCATCGCGTCCCCCTGCACTCCACCCATCACGGTCGCGGTAATGCCTTTCGCCCAAGAGTACTCGGGGGAAACTCGAACGCGGTCGCCTAACAGCGGAACTCGGTTCATCGGTGCACCTCATCGCCGTGCTCTACGCTTTCCTTTTGACCGGAACAGCATCAAGGGTGATTGGATGCAAGAACTGCCGCCGTGGCACGAGTATTTTCGCCCTCGCGTTCCCGCCGAACGGGGTACCCAATCAATCACTGTTCCGAACGCCAGGGATGGGGCATGATCGGCGCACTGATGTTACGTAAACTCTTATTCGGATGCGCGCACCAATTTTCGTGGCCTTTGAAGTCGTCAGACGGCAGCTACTATCAGGTTTGCGTTCATTGCGGCGCGGAATATGGCTATGACTGGCAACGAATGAAGCGAACTAAGGCCATTCCTTTTCGCATGCCCGCCAGCCCGGCCGGCAAATCGCCCGACCAGCCGGCGGCATAACCTTTCCCCTTTTTGTGCTGTTTAATTTCAGAGTCTCGGCATCCAAATCGAGTTCCGCCACATCTACTCACATATTGGTAGTAGCACCGAGGCGCATTACCCTCATCCCGACAGCGCGAAACGTCGTCGCTGTTCTGGCCAAAAAGTGGTAACCAAGCTTTTGACGATCTTCTGAAATCCCCCTCAAAGACCCCGCGCCGGGGTGCGTCCGGAAACGGGATCAGAATAGCCTGGTATTCATCACCGGCTCCGCGCATTCCGCATCGTCGTTCTGGACCCGATTGACCCGGCTGCTGACCTCGTAACCGTGCATTTGCTCCGCTGCGAAGGGTTGTAACAGTGCGACGATGGCGTCCGGCGCCTGAAAAGCGGGATCAAGCCAGAGGTCGTAGCGATCCTCCGGCAGGATGACCGGCATGCGATCATGGACGCCGGCGCAAAGAGCGTTCGCGGTAGTCGTGATGATGGAGCAGCTCTCCACGGCCTGTCCCTGCAAATCCCGCCACGATTCCCAAAGCCCGGCAAAGGCGAAGAGCCCGCCGTCCGCCATCGTGAAGCAGAACGGGGTTTTGTTCTTGCCGGCCTTGGTCCACTCGTAAAATCCATCCGCCGGAATCAGGCAGCGGCGCTTCCTGAGGGCCTCCTGGAAGGCCGGCTTGGAGGCCACGGTCTCGGCCCGGGCATTAATCATTTTGACGCCGCTACGGGCGTCCTTAGCCCAGGAGGGAATCAGCCCCCAGCGCATCCGAACGCTGAACCGTCCCGCTTGTTCGGCCTGCTGCCGGATGACCGGAACATTCTGCGTTGGCGCAATATTGTAGCGGGGCATCCAGTCGTCGTCCGGCTCAATGCCAAACCGCTCCGCGAGCATTTCTTTCTGCCGGGAAAGGCGGTAGCGGCCACACATGAGTCGAAGTATATGCGAAAACCGTTGACTAGCGACTATCCGCTAAGAGCGAAACTGGCGGTGCGCTAAGTCAATTCCACCGCGGGAAGCTCTGTGTTCTCGCTGATGGTTCTGCTGAAAGCCGATATAACCTTAGGTAAGCCAGCCATCACTCTGCCAAGCCTTTTGCCATGATCTAGTGTGAAAACACTAGAAATCCATTGACAGTGATTCCACTTATGTGTTTCTCTTGATGACAATGTGGGGAGTAATAGCTGGTTGCAGGCTTCTTTAAGCATAGCGTAAGAACTTACGACTGCGACTTGTTCTATTTTCCTTTTGGCGATGTGGGGATGTACCGCTGGTCATAGTTACCTGCCGGGATAAGTGCGGGCAGCTACTACTGGTCAATATTTGTCGACATTTTTTTGCCGGAGCGGAGGTTTCTCATGACCCAGTGCCTTGGTGTGTCTACTCGATGGCAGGTCTCGAAAAAATGCATTCTGCCATACTGCGTTAGAGTGGTTCTTCTGATGGCAGCCATCGCGTGCTATTGCCTGGCCGGGTCCTCGGAGTCTCAGGCCCAGGCGGCAGCAAGCCTCAGCCCCTCGCCACTGGCCTTCTCCGCCACCACCATTCAACAAGGCAACGAGCTTTATATCACGCTGCGCAATTCGGGAACCGCGCCGCTCAGCTTTACCGGGTCCACGCCTTTCACCATCACGGGGGCCAACGTCTTCAGCGTCTATCCGAATGGCAGTTGCACCGGGACCTACGTTGATTTCGGGACAGACCTTCCGGCAGGCAGCTCCTGCACTATCGGGGTGCAGTTCTGGCCGAATCAGGCGGGCGAGGTTTCGGCAACTGTGTCCATCGCCGACAACGCCGCCAACTCCCCGCAAACGGTGACGATCACGGGCATTGGGGCTTCCGGCCTGTTGCAGTTCATTCCCGGCCTACTGGACACAGCCGCAGGCACGTACGGCACACCGGGCGAAGCGGGCGATAGTGGTCTGGCCCGCGCGGCTCTGCTCAACGGTGGTTTTGGCGCCGCTTTTGACACCGCGGGTAATTTTTACTTCAGCGATAACATCAACAACACGGTGCGCAAGATCGACACCTCAGGCTATATCAGTGTTTATGCCGGCGCGCCCTACACCTCCGACGGTGATTACAGCGGCGACAATGGACCGGCCGCGAGTGCCCGGCTGAACATCCCGATGGGAATCGCAACCGACGCAGCCGGCAATCTCTATATCGCCGACATGCACAACTGTGTGGTTCGCAAGGTCAATACCGCGGGAGTCATTACCACTTTCGCCGGCAATTACCAGGGCAACGCGGCCGGCGGCTACGGTGGCGATGATGGTCCCGCAACGAACGCACTGATGAACGAACCTTCCGGTATCGCCGTCGATACCCTGGGCAATGTGTACATCGCCGACCAGGTCAACGACATCGTTCGCAAGGTCGATACCAATGGCAAAATCACGCGCTTTGCCGGAATCGCCAACCAGCCCGGCTATACCGGCAATACCGGCCAGGCGACGCTGGCGACGCTGAACCAGCCCTATATGCTGGCCACCGATCTCGCCGGCAATCTCTACATCGTGGATGGCGTCAACAAGGTAGTGCGCAGGGTCGATAATACCGGCATCATCACCACCTATGCCGGAGGGGGAAATGCCGCCGTAACCACCACGCCGCAATCGGCAACCGCGGTGAGTCTCAATGCACAAAGTATGGCTACGGATCCAGCCGGCAATCTTTATATCGCTGACCACGGCCAACTATTTGTTGTCAATACCAGTCAGCAGATCTCGCTGATCGAGGGCGGAGGCGCCTCCACCTCTTCGGGCATACCCGCACTCGCCGCTTCCTTGAACGATTCCGGCGCGGTTGCCGTGGACGCGGAGGGGGATGTTTTCATCAACGATCCGGTCGACAACGTAATCGATGAGATTGGTCCGCAGGGTAGCCTCCAATTCGACACGCAGAATGTCGGCACCACCGGCGCACCCTTGTCCCTGACGCTGACGAACAGCGGCAATGCGGCGGTGAACTTTTACAATCCCAGTGATGCAGGCTTCATGCCCGGTACTTCCCTCCCGGCAGCCTCGCTCCCTCCCCGGGGCGCAACATCCGGGATTTCCATCGGCGGGGGCGTAGGTACTATTTCTGGCGATTTCGCCCTTGCCTCCGGAGGAAGCTGCAATCTGACTGCCGGCGGTAGCATCGCCGCGGGTTCCAGTTGCACCGTGAACGTCACCTTCTCTCCCACGGCTACCGGCGGAAGAGCAGGCACGATCACTTTTTACACCGACGAGCCCTATGCGTCTCATACGGGGACCGTCCAGTTGTCGGGAACCGGCACCAGCATTCTGAATCTGCCTACGGTAACGCTTACGCCGTCGCTGACGTTCACGGCTACCACGGGCACAACCACGACGGCGAAGGCGGCTACGCTTTCCAACACCGGCGGCGTTGCGGTGACGATTAGCGGTATTTCCATCAGCGGAACGAATCCCAGCGACTTTGCCATTACCACAGGCGCGAACGCCTGCGGCGCCTCATTGGGGGTCGAGTCCACATGCTCGATCTACGTCACCTTTACCCCGGCCTCGGCCGCCAGCTTTGCGGCTACGCTCTCGGTGGCGGATAACGCTGGCGGATCGCCGCAAACCACCAGCCTCAGCGGTACCGGGAGTGCTCCAGCCAATTACACCGTCGCCGTACCTACGCCGAAGCAGAGCGTGCAACCCGGCGCCACCGCCTCCTTCACCATTAACGTAGTCCCGGTGAATGGTGCCTATTCGAGTATGGTTACTCTGGCGGCCAGCGGACTGCCCGCCGGGGCCACGGCCAGTTTTAACCCGGCCTCGGTCATGCCGGGCTCGACGGGTGCGACCTCGCAGCTGACCATTCAAACCGCGGCCGTAAACACCACCGCGTCAACCACGGGCTCTGGCTGGATACTGGCCGCGCCCTTGGGCCTCCTTGGCCTGCTCTGCGTGCCCGGAAGGCGTCGCGGACGCCTGCTCATGCGGGGAGTCCTGCTGTTTGCCTTGCTGGGTGCGCTCACGGCGCTTAGCGGGTGCGGCGGCGGCTTCTCGCTGCCCACCAGCGGGACCACGGTGAGCGCTGCGAAGAGTTATACCATCACCGTCACCGGAACCAGCGGCGTAGAGCAACAAATCACAACCGTGCAGCTCACGGTGCAGTAAAGGAAGCCTCATGCGCATCGGGATTCAAGCCAAAGTCGCTCTGTTACTGGCCACCGTCGCGGTCTTCACGGCGCTGGCCGCTGCCCAAACCGCGCCAGCCACGCCCACTGGCGATCAGCCGTTGCGTGCCGAATTGGCCCTGGACTACACCTACCTGCGCGCCAACGCGCCTCCGGGCGGTTGCAGTTGCATAAATCTCAACGGCGGCAGTGCCACCTTCGCCTGGCCGTGGAAGCCGGGAGGCGAGTTTGCCCTGGTGGGTGACATAACCGCCGCCCACGCGGGCGGAATCAGCACCTCCGGCTATGGCCTGACCTTAAGTTCCTACACCGTGGGCGGACGCTATCTCCCGCGCCTCGGCCATTCGTCCCTCCAGCCCTTCGGCCAAGTGCTGGTGGGTCTGGCGCACTCCAGTGGCACCCTGGTGGAGGGCACGAACCCGGCCACCGGCAATGCTGGCGCGGCCTTCGCGGCCAACCTCGGCGGCGGCCTCGACCTGCGCGCCAACCAATGCTTCTCTGTCCGCCTGGTCGAAGCCGACTATCTGATCACCACCATCGACAACGGCACCAATAACCACCAGAACATTCTGCGCATCAGCACGGGAGTAGTGGTTCATTTTTGAGGTGGGTCCACTTTCGCGGGAAGTGCAAGTTACTTTTGTTTGACCATAACATCGGCGAAAAACGGTAAACTGTAGCCTTCGAGAAAGGCTGGTGTTATGCGGCGCTGGTTGCTATTGCTGGCGGGCCTGTTCCTGGCGACGGTGGTTGTCTGGAAAACCGGTGTGGCGTTGCTGACGGTCCGAGCCGCGCAACAATCGGCCGTCCCGGCCGCCACAGCATCTGCCGGCCATATTGACTCAAAGGCCCTGCGCGGCCAAATCCTGCATGACGACCAGATCGACGACGACGCGCTCCACCACATTGAAGAGCGCGGCAATAAATTGGTTACGGCGACCGCCTATTTCGAGGCGGCTGAATACGAGTACGAGAATAAACGCTACGATTCGTCGCTCACCTACCTGCAGCGCGCTTTAGAGTTTGCTCCCAATCAGGCGGCGCTGCATCATCTATACGCGGCGATTCTGCTGGAACAGGGCGAGTACACCCAGGCAATGGACGAGGGCGGCCGGGCCGCCGAACTGGCTCCCGATTCCGCCGACATCCAGCGGCTTCTCGGCATAGCCTGCTACAACGCTCGCAAACTCGACAAAGCGGTGGCCGCCTGGGAGCGCGCCCAGCAACTGGCGCCGAACGATGTCATTGCGCAAAACCTGGCCAAGGCCAAGCGCGAGTTAACCGTGGAAGGCAATTTTAACGAGCTGGCGCTGGGCCATTTTGTATTGCGTTACGAAGGCGGCAAGCCGGCCGAGGCCTTGACCACCGAGCTGTTGCAGACCCTCGAACGTCAATACGGCGACTTGCGCGCCGATTTTGTCAGCTCCCCGTCCATGGTGATCGTCGTCACGCTGTATAGCAAACAGCAGTTCTCCGAGGCCACCCTGGCTCCCGACTGGGCGGGCGCCTTGAATGACGGCTCGCTGCGCATTCCCGTCGGCGACGTGACCGAAGTGACTCCGCAACTGGAAACCGTGTTGAAGCATGAATTGACCCACACCTTTGTCCACGCGCTTGATCCCAACTGTCCCCTATGGCTGAATGAAGGACTGGCCCAATTGGAAGAGGGGAAGAGCGCGAGCACGTTCCCGCCGCCGGTACTCAAGCAGTTGATCAAGGCCGACGCGGTGGCTCTGCATGATTTGGAAGGATCGTTCACGGGGCTGAACGCCGAGCAGGCCAAACTGGCCTATGCCAAGTCGCTGGCCGCCACGGAATTTCTGCGTGACACCTACGGCATGCCGGGAGTTCATCGTCTGCTCACCATGCTGGCCGAAGGGAAGGGGACCGAACCGGCCTTGCGTGAGTTGACTGACGATGCCTATGACGGACTGGAACGTGAGCTACGCACCTACCTGACCCGCCTGAGCCCGCCTTCGGAACTGCATCAGGCCCAAGCCCACTAGCACCGCTCCTCGTCTCTCGTTCCACGTTGAAAATCGGGCTTTTTGATCGCTTACTTAGCCGGCCATGGCCGGTTTCAGCCTGGTAAAAGTCGCCCCATTCGGCAGTCTTACTTTATGCAGCACCAGCTTTTGCCTCTCCTCTTCGAGTATCCGTTGTGCCTCGCGCTGCGCCTCCAATTGGGCCTGTTCGGGGGTAGGTTTCTTTGAATACATCAATTGGCTCCTCAATATCGATTGGTCCAGCAAACCCTTAAAGCGGAATTGCTTTATCCGATAGACGCAAATATAGCCTGAAGGTTAGAAAAATTTGCGTAAGGTTTTGTAAAAATAAGATAGTGAGGCTGGTTCCAGATCGCCCCAATTTACAATCGTCAGCATGCACTCCACGTATAGTTCCGCGGCGTTCGGGCTGGCGTCCGCCGCCTCCTTCGGCACGGCGGATTTCAGTGGGGGCATGGCGAGCAAACGCGCCTCTGTATTCGGCGTTCTCACCATGGCCCGCGCTTCGGGTCTGGCTGTCGCCCTGACGCTGGCCGCGGTTACCCATGAGCGTATCCCGTCCGCCGGTGCCCTGCTGTGGGCCTGCGCCGCCGGATTTGCCGGCGCGCTGGCTCTGCCCGCACTCTACCGCGCGCTGGCCGTCGGTAAGATGAGCATGGCGGCGCCGGTGACCTCGGTGCTCTGTGCGGCGGTACCAGTGCTCGTGGCGGCAATCTCCGAAGGTCTGCCTCATCCGATTCAGATCTGTGGTTTGTTTTTAGCCCTGGTCGCATTGTGGTTCATATCGCGTCCCGAGGGAATGCTGGGCCGGGAAGGACTGGGCCTGGCCCTGTTCGCCGGTGTGGGATTCGGGACGTTCCTGGTGTGCATGCGTCACGCCACCGCCAGCGCTGTGTATTGGCCACTGGCGGCTGCGCTGGGGACTTCCCTGGTGATGGCGATCGTCATTATGGCGTTTCAGGGTGCGTCCCTGCCGAAGCTTCAGTTTATGCCGGTAGTCTTGCTGGCCGGAGTGCTCGATACAGGCGGTAATTTCTTCTTTATTTTGGCCAGCCAGCGCGGACGGCTCGATATTGCCGCGGTACTATCTTCTCTTTATCCCGCATTTACGGTGTTGCTTGCCCATCTGATTTTGAAAGAACGCATTTCGAGGCTTCAGGCCATCGGCATGTTCGCCGCCCTGATCGCTGTCCCTCTGATCACTGGAGCATGAACGCGAACAGGCCTTCCGCCGCGTGTCGTGGACAATCACTTTTTGGCTAAATGACGCAGGATGTTGTGACCGCCGCGCTCGATCTGATGCGCAGTTACCAACTCCTTCCTGAAGCGTATATGCAGGGAGTGCAAGGGGCCCGCACACTCGCATTCGAAAAACCCGGGGCGGTAGTGCTTCTTGGCCATACCTATCCCGAGGCGCCCTGGTTCTTCTTTCCCTTGAACATGTCCATGAAATATACCTTGCCGGCAATGGCGCTGATGGCGCTGGCTGTGTTTGGCCTGGGGAGAGTCTTCAAAACGCATCGTCGCGAACTGCTATTCCCCTGGCTCCGGCCGGCTTCTATCTGTTGATTGCCATGAAGGCGACTTCGATACCCGGGCATTGGCCGGTTTGGGAGAACAGTACGCGACGCAGGGGGCGATGGCAACCGGCAATTTGGGCCTCGCGCGGCAACATGCGAGGCGGGCTTGGGACCTTCTACCGCAAAGCAACAATGCGCGTTCCATGTACTGCTCCATCTTGGTCAACACGGGTGACATGGAGTTGGCGCGCCAGGAATGCGGCGCTCGGTAGCGGACCGCTTGCCCTTTTCCGCCGGAGGCGCGGCCGATGGTGAAGAATCCACGGTAGAGGGTACTAGCCTGTATTCCTAGTCATCGTTTGTTGCTGGACATTATCCAACCATCAACCTATGCTGCGGGAGGTGTGTGGCTATGCCATACATCTCCCCAATCTAAACTCCTCGTACCAAGACGTGTCTCAGGCATGACATTGGTAGGCGCCGACTGGATTCCCTGGTCAAGGCACGGAGCAAGGATTGTGCCGCAGCGACGTCCCTCTTCGTCCGGGTCGGTGGCGCTCGATACCCCATGGACGCAAACGCCGAGGAGGGCCTTTCCATGTCAACTGTGACATGCGCCAATGAGTTGCAGGATGTTCAGGTAGAGCCAAACGAGCGGACAAATCGCTGGACGAGTGGGCCGGCGATTGTCCTCTATCTCGCCGCGTTCAAATTTCTGCTGCAACTGCTGGTCGCGCGCAGATATGGCTACTTTCAGGATGAACTGTACTTCCTCGCATGCAGTGAACACTTGGATTGGGGCTATGTCGATCACCCGCCGCTGATCATCTTTATTACGAAAGCGATACGTATGCTGATCGGCGATTCGCTGCTCTCCTTGCGTTTGTTGCCTGCCGTCGCCGGGGCGGCGCTGGTCTGGCTTACGGGAGCAATTACCCGGACACTGGGCGGCGGACGCTTTGCCCAAGCGCTTGCGGCCCTGGGTGTAATTGCCGTGCCCATGTATCTGACCTTCCACTACATCCTCAGCATGAACGCCTTCGAGCCCCTGTTCTGGACGGGGCTGGCCTACCTCGTCTTATTGGCGGCAAAGAACAAAACTCCTCAACGGTTGATCTGGGCGGGAGTGCTCATCGGCTTTGGACTCTTGAATAAGTATTCCCTGGCGGTGTTTGCGGCGGCGCTTGGCCTCGGCCTCGTGTTCACCCCCCACCGCAAGCTCCTTATGGATAAGCGGCTTTGGTTGGGGCTGGCGATTGGTTTTTTCATTTTCGCGCCCCACCTGAACTGGCTTATGGTTTACCACTTTCCATTTCTGGAATGGCAGCAGAATATCCACAACGTCAAGCCCAGCCCTTTGATTCAACTGAGCGCGTGGGAGGCCATGCTTCAGCAGGTATTCCTCACCGGGATGGCCTCTTTGGTGTGGTTGTCCGGTGTGGTGTTCTTCTTTTGTACCTCAAGAGGAAAGCCATATCGGTTCCTGGGTTGGGCGTTCGTGATCACGCTGGGATTCTTCATCGCCACCGGTGCTAAGAACTATTACCCCATTCCCGCCTACGGCATTGTCATCGCGGGTGGCGCGGTAGCGCTGGAACTGTGGACCAGTGAGAATGGCCGGAGCCGTTCCAGAGCCATCCTGGTTACTACCATGATCGCGGGAACCGTCCTGCTGGCGCCCATGTTCATACCACTCTTGCCGATCGATTCGCTCCTGCGCTATCAAAAAGCCATCGGGTTGCACCCACCACAGCAGGAGACGGCTATGCTAAGCTCCCCGCTTTCGGTGTATCTGGTTGGCCAGTTCGGCTGGGAGACCCTGACCTCGAAAGTGGCGAGAGTTTACGACCATCTCCCTGCCGAGGAACGGCGCCGCGCGGCGATTATTACTCGAACCTATCCTCCGGCGGCGGCAATCGACTTTTTTGGCACACAATACGGGCTGCCCAAGGCAATCAGCGGACACCTGGGATATTACCTTTGGGGACCGGGTAACAACACTTCTGACGTAGTTATTCTCGTCGGCTATCACTTCGAAGAAGTAGCTCCCGCCTGCAGAGAGGCGGAAGTCAGTGCGCAAATGTACGACCCGTACGCATATCCGGCAGAGATGAATAAGCCAATCGTGGTTTGCAGGGGCCTGAAATTCGACCTGCAAGATCAATGGAGTCGACTAAAATTGTGGTATTAGGGAGCGCAAGCCCGGCCTCCATTTACCTCAGCCTGGTACTCCGGCAAGAGCTGCGACTGAGCGCCGGAGTCCACCGCCGGCGAGGTGCGTTGGCGACCAGCCGGACAGTTTCCGGTACAATGACTCGTCTTTCCGGAAATACAGTCGATTCCGATTCACGGTGAGGTTTTGTGTTGATGACGCGGAGGTTGCTCCTGGTTTGGCTGTTCCTGATCGCGGTCGTCTCGATCAGTTCCGCAACCGACTACCTGACGGGTAGGCTGGTGCGGGTGGAGTCCGGGCCAGCTACACAGCCGGGAGCTTACACGCTCTACATCGCTCATGAAACGGGTACCTACGCGGCCCGATTGATTGAAAAGCCGGCCGATCAACTTGATTGGGCGGTGAACGACCGAGTCGAGTTCTATCTTTCCGAAAACACAATTTATCTGAAGCGTCCGAATGGCCAGGTCATAAAGCTTTCTTTACTCATGTCCGCGGCGGATCTACCGTTTCCGCCCGTTCCGCGCCAACCGGTTCCGGTAAACCGCGCAGCCTCTCCAGAAGCCCTCACGCCCGAAGTGCCCCGCTGTGCCGAGATCGCTGCGATGGGAGCGCAATTCGCGCTTTTGGCGAAGGCCTGCGAATTTGCGCTCTCCCCCCAAAACCTGCCGAACTTTATTTGTAAGGAGCAGATGGAACGTGCGAAGCGCAAACTGTCCGACGACGAATGGCATAATTCGGATGTGTTCAGCGCCGAGGTGACTTTTCTGGATGGCCACGGAGATTGGTACTCCAACTTTGCAATCGACGGGCATCCGCTCGATTTGCCTTCTTATAACGGCGGCTTCCCGTTCAGTCAATTCCTGCGAGAGCATGAATCCGATTCTCCGAGCTTGGGTGAACTTCTGCGAAAGCACCGTGGGTATTGGCCTTTGACGGAATTCGGTACGGGGCTGGTTACCATATTCGACCCACGCAACCAGACAAGCTTTGCCTACAACAGTGCGGGTAGCCCGCCCTCCGGTCCGACAGTAATGTTTGATTTTCATATCAATAGCCCCAACTTCGGATTGGTTTTGCATGCCAGGAAAGACTCCAAAGTTGTTTCGTCCAACCCCGCTTGGGAGGGTATGCTTTGGATTGACCGGGTTACCGGCGAACTGGTACGCGTGGAAATGACCGCCAGCGGAATCGACGCCTCGTTTCCGCGCATCTTTTCTGCCAGCACCACCAATTATGGAGACATTTCGATTTCCGAACTGGGTACCTTCTTGCTGCCCACAGCTTCCGAAGCGGTCACTTGCAACCGCCTTGAGAACAAATGTTTCAAGAATGTCATCTCATTTCACGATTGCAAAAGATTCGCCGCAAAGTCGCGCATCGTGATTCCGAGTCAGTAGAAACTCCTTGTTCTCTTACCGCAGCAAGGTGAGTACCTGCTGCTGCGCCGAGTTGGCCTGAGCCATGGCTGCCATACCGGTTTGCAGCAGGATGTTGTCCTTCGACATATTGGTCACGGTTTGGGCGACATCGGCGGAGGTGACACCGTTTTCGGCCGAGGTCAGGTTTAACACCTGGTTGGCCATGACGTTGGTGGCCGCCTCCAGACGGTTGATGGAGGCCCCCACATTGCCGCGCTCGGCGGCTACGGCGCTGATGGCGCCGCTAATGTCGGTCAATGTCTTTTGCGCCCCCGAACTCGCATTGCCCGCTGTCAACAGGTTGTCCTGCTGCAGACTTACCGAACTGGTGCCGAACGAGCCTTGCCCCAGCGTGCTCACCGTGACCGCCACCGAATTGCTGGAATTTCCATCCTTCATGAAGATCGAAGTGGACGAACCGCTGAAGACCGACGTGCCGTTGAAGGTGGTGTTTTGGCCAATGCTGTCAATTTCCGTTTTGATCTGCGTGAACTCGGCATCCAGGGCGCTACGCTGCGTGTTGTTGATCGAGCCGGTGGCGGATTCCGTGGCAATCGTAATGGCGCGATTGAGCAACGAAGTCACCTGACTCAAGGAACCGTCGGCCACCTGCAACATGGCCATACCATCGTTGGCGTTGCGTTCCGACTGCGTGAGTGCGGTGATGTTGGCCTGCAGATTGTTGGCGATCGCCAGGCCGGCGGCATCGTCGGCGCCGCTGTTGATGCGCGAACCGGTTGCCAACTGCGTCAAGGTATTTTGCAGATCGCCTTGCGTGGCGCTCAGCTGGCTCTCGATCGCCAGCGACGAAACGTTATTCAGGATGCTCAATCCCACTGTTTCAGTCCCCCGTCCAATATTTGACAGCTCCCGGTTGCCCAACCGGGCGCTCCCAATTTCCCCTTAGCTACCCTATCGGTCTCCAAAAAACAGTCTTTAACCGCCCGGCAATTTCTGCCGGATTGCCAGCGAGGGACTGGTTTGCTGGGTTTCTATCCCGCCCATTCCTTGACGGCCGTTTGCAGCCGGACCGCCTGCAGGTCGAGTTCCGGCAGCAGTGCGGCAAGGTCGCTCAGGGCGCCGGTCTTTCCCGCTTGTTCCATGGAGAAAGCCAGGTTGCGCAACGCTTCGCCGCCCACGGTGCCGGCCGCTCCCTTTAACTTGTGGGCCTGCTTGCCGGCGGCTTCACATTTTCCCAATGCGATCAGGTCGGTCAGGGCGCCGGTCATTACCGGCAAGTCCGCCAGAAATCCCAGAGCGATGGAGCGAGCCAGGGGTTCGTTGCCCATGCGCCTGATAAAATCCGCCCGATTGAAAACCTGGGCGGCTTTGGCGGAGTTGGACCTGGCCGGAGAAACGGCCGATTCTGGAGCCGAAGGGGGCTCCGGGAAGGATGGCGGTGAAGCCAGCGGTTCCGAAGGCGGGGTGATTGCCCCGTCATCGGCCAGCCATTTGTCGAGCGTATCGGACAGAATGCGGGGAGCGATCGGCTTGGCGATATAGTCGTTCATGCCGGCAGCCAGGCATTTCGCCGCATCGCCCACGAGGGCGTTGGCGGTCATCGCCACGATAGGCACGTCGGGACGAAGGCTGCCAAACTGTGGATCCCGGATCTTTCGGGTAGCTTCCAATCCGTCCATTTCCGGCATCTGTACATCCATCAGCAGCAGATCGTAACGGAATCGCTGGGTGGCCCGCAGAGCCTCCTTACCATTTTCCGCGATCTGCGCCGACCAGCCCAGGCGCGTGAGCATGGCCATGGCGACATCCTGATTGGTGATGTTGTCTTCCACCAGAAGAATGCGTGCGCTGCGGCGGCGGGTGTCGGAGATCTGGCGGTGGAATGCCGGCCCGGGCAATAAGGATTCCCGTGGTGTGGAGCCGCTGCCCATCGCTGTGTCCAGGCTGGCCCGTAGATCTGCTTCCTGAATCGGCTTGGTAAGTCCTCCGCAGTATCCGCTGGCGGCAGCGTACTGTTCGCCGGAGGCATAACCCAGGGAAGTCAGCAGCAACAGCGGAAGGGAATTCAGGCTGCTGTCGGCTTTTACCGTGCGGCCGAAAGATTCCGCGTCCATGCCGGAAATTTGCGCGGCCACCACGGCCAGCGAAAAGGGTTCGTTTGCCTCGACGGCCTCGCGCAGCACAATCAGGGCAGTGGCTCCATCCGGAACCAGTTCTACCTGGGCGCCACCCGCCTCCAGTCGTGCCGCCAGCGAATCGGGGAACGATTGCGTCGAGTTATCGTCCACTACCAGTACCCGCTTGCCCTGCAGCGACGGTCCGGCGGCCTGGAATGCGTTTCCCTGGAACTGCTTGGCCAGGGAAACGGTAAACCAGAATTCCGAGCCGCGTCCCTCTTCGCTTTCCACGCCGATCTCGCCGTTCATCAGTTGTACGAGCTTCCGGGAAATGGCCAGCCCCAGGCCCGTGCCGCCGTATTTGCGGGTAGTGGAGCTATCCGCCTGGGTAAAGCTTTCGAACAGCACGGCTTGTTTGTGATGCGGTACACCGATCCCGGTATCCCGCACCGCAAAGCGTATTTCCGCATCGGATACCGATTCCGAGAGCAGGGTCACCCGGATGGCCACCTCGCCTTGCGCGGTGAATTTAATGGCGTTGTTGGTGAGGTTGATCAGAATCTGCCGCAGCCGGCCGGAGTCGCCTTTGAAGCGGAGGGGCAAGGTGGGGGCCAAGGCGCAGACCAGTTCCAGGTTTTTGGCGGCGGCACGGTCCGACAGCATGGCCATCACTTCATTGACCAGTGCCTGTAGATTGAATTCGGTGATCTCGATGTCGAGTTTCCCGGCTTCGATCTTGGAGAAATCAAGAATGTCGTTGATCAGAGTGAGCAGCGACTGGGCGCTGGCGCTCACCACATTGGCGTAGTGACGCTGTTGCGGATCGAGTGGACCGTCGAGCAGCAACGAGGTCATGCCCAGGACGGCGTTCATCGGGGTGCGAATTTCGTGGCTCATATTGGCCAGGAATTCGCTCTTGGCCGCGTTGGCCTGCTGGGCGCAGGCGGCAGCGGCGTTGGCACGTTCGATCTGGAGCTCTAGTTCCGAGGTGCGCCTTCCAACCCGCTCCTCCAATTCGGCGTTGCTCTGCTGCAGGGCTTCCTGGGCATCCCGGCTTTCCCGGCTTCTGGCGGCCAGCAGCGTGGCCATTTCGTCGATCGAATGGGCCAGATGGCCCAGTTCATCGGAGGTGTGAGGGATTCCGGTGCGTACATCCAGCCGGCCCTGCGCAAACTGGTGTGTCACCTCGACCAACTGATCGATCGGCTTCTTGATCGCAAAATTGTTGAACACCCAGGCCAAGTACAGGGCGACGGCGGTGACCAGGACGAAGATCGAGGTGTTACGCACCAATTGCGTATTGGCTTCTTGAAACAGCTCATGACGGGAGAGCCCCACCAGGACGTACATATAGGGGAGTTCATTGGTCCGCAGGCGCAGTTGCCGGAAGGCGTAAATCCGGGCGATGTCGTCCTGTGCGGTGCGCTCGGCGAATCCGCGGCTGGCGTTTCCCGAGATGGTGCTGAACAGGTCAGCGGCAATTGGCCTTCCGAGGGGAGCCTTGTTGTTCTCCGGATAGCGAAACAGCCTCATCCCCTTCCAGTCGGTGAGCAGCAGCGCCGATTCGGACGACAGATTTGCGCTGGCCGCGAAGCGGGAGAATGCGCTCACGGAGTATGCGGCGACCACCGCGCCGATCAGATGATCATGGGCGTCCAGGACCGGATAGGCGTAGCTGATCATCGGGTAATTGGCGATACGCCCGACGGCAAATTCTCCGACCGAAAACTCATGCGTGCGCAGCAGATCGAGGAAGTACTTGCGATCGGCCACGCTGGCCACTTCCGGCGTATAGGGAATGGAAGCGGCAAACACCATCCCGTCCGGTTTTACTGCCATGATCCCCGCATACATGGGGTAGCGATCCCGCAGTTGCCGGAACAGCCGGCTGCATTTCTTCGCATCCAGGCTTTGCACTTCCGGAGTTTGTGCCAGAATGCTGAGCAGGGTCCGGGTGGTGGTGGCAATCTGTTCCTGCTGGACGGCCAGACTTTCGCTCATCACCAGGGTCTGACTCCGGGCCCGGGCGGTGGCCTCCCGATGCTGCCGCACGCCGCTGGTAACAATGATTCCGAGACCGGGCAAAAAGATAATCAGCAGGGTGAGCAGAAATTTCCGGCGAATCGGCCACGAGGCTAGAAATCCGTTCTTGTTCATCTTCCCAACTCCGGCCGTGCCCCGGGGCTCCGCCCGCCGTTCTCCCGCCAGGCGTAGAACACCGAGCGCATATGACGCTTCGATTCAAATTCCGGACACAAACCCGTGATGGACTCCGTCGAGCCGATGATCAGGCTGCCATCCTTCGCCAGACATTTTCCAATATTCCGGAAGAGACGAAGCTTGTCGGGTTCGGTGAAGTAGATCGCGATGTTGCGGCAGAAGATCAAGTCGAACGGCTCGGGGAAGGCAAACGGCTCCAGCAGGTTGATGGTCCGGAAGGTGGCCAGGGCCCGGATCTCGTCGCAGATTTTCCATTGCTCGCCCGCTGGGGTGAAAAAGCGCGCCACTTTTTCCTGCGGCATGCCCCGCTCCAGTTCCATGCGGCTGTACTGGCCATAACTGGCGCGGGCCACCGCCTGATGGGATATGTCGGTGCCCAGGATTCGTATATCGTAAGAAGATAAATTTCCCAGCAGCTCCTTGAACACGATGCCGGTACTGTAGGCTTCCTGGCCGGTGGAGCAGGCGGCGCTCCAGATGCGGATGGGAGCGCGCCGGCCGGTGCGGTTGCGCCGGTCCATGAGCTCCGGAATCAGCTTGTGGCGCAATAAATCGAACGGCGAGTTGTCCCGGAAGAACGAGGTCTCGTTGGTGGTGATGGCATCGATCACCTTGTCCCGGAATTTGTGAGTCAGGTCGGACTGCACCCGGAAGAACAGTTCCGAAAAGGTGCTGCATCTGGCTTCCTGCATGAGGGAATCCAGGCGGGTTTCGAGCAGGTAAGCTTTGGTCTGATCCAGATGAATGCCGCTGATCTCGTGGATATACTTCGACCACGTTGCCAGCTCACTTGGAGTAACCGTCGCCAGGCTCACGCGCGCGTCCCCTTTACCGTGGCGGTAATGCGGGCGGCGATGGCGGACAAAGGCAGAATCGCGTCCACTACTCCGGCCTCGACCGCCGACCTCGGCATTCCGTACACCACACAACTGGCTTCATCCTGGGCGATCACGTAGCAACCCCGGCGTTTCAGCAGGCGCAGGCCGAGGGTGCCGTCGTTGCCCATTCCGGTCAGAATGACCGCCATGGCGCGCCCGGGAAAGTGATGGGCCGCGGAGCGGAACAGGTAGTCCACGGCGGGTTTGCAATTGTTCTCGGGCGGATCGTCCGTGATCTGGATTACCGGCCTTCCCCCCGCTCCCGCGCCCAATCGCATCTGGCTGCCCCCGGGGGCCAGATAGATCGTGTTGGGTTGCGGCACGTCGCCGTCGGCCGCCTCCCGCATGTGCACGGCACACTTGGGCGCCAGATTCTCCACCAGGGAGCGGGTAAAGATCGGCGGCATATGCTGCACTAGAAAGATAGGTACCCCCAAGTCGGCGGGGACCGCCGGCAACAATTGACTGAGCGCAACGGGGCCTCCCGTGGACACGCCGATGAGCACCATTTCGGGGCGCAGACCAGCAGCGGCGGAAATGGCCGGCGCAGCCACCCATGGCGGGGCCGGGGCCGGCAGCGGCCGGGCGATGGCCACGGGAGCGCTGCGCGTGACGCCGCGCTGCTGTTTCCGGCTGACCAGCGTGCGAATGCGTGGCGCCAGCTCGCGGACCAGCGCCTGGCGTCCGCTCAAAGGATCGGGGGCGTCCATCTTGGTGATGAAATCGAACGCTCCCTTCTGCAGGGCGCGCATGGTCAGCGCGCCTCCGGCCGGGGAGAGCGCGCTGATGACCAGCACCTCCACCGGCAGAGCCTCGCTGCGTAACGCATCCAGCACGGCCAGCCCGTCCATCTCCGGCATTTCGAGGTCGAGCGTGATCAGGTCTGGACGCAACTCCCTTACCTTTTGCAGTGCGACCTTGCCATTCTCGGCGCTGCCCACCACCTGCGCGTCGGGCAGGCTATTGATTGCGTCGGTCAGCACGCGCCGGAACAGAATCGCGTCGTCGGCCACCAGGACTCGCAGCGTCATTCGCCGGCCTTTCTTGCCGTGGGGACTTCTCCGGTTCCGTCGCTGAGATCGAGCACGATTGCCGGGTCCAGCAGGCCGCCGAGCCGTTCCCCGCAATGGAAGACGCCGAGCAGTTTCTCCATTTGCACGCCATGGAGATTGGGGGGCGGTGGTTGTAGCGTGCCTTCGGCGAGTTCCATGGTGTCGGCCACGCTGTCCACCAGCAGGCCAACGGGCTCATTTTTCCAGTCCACGATCAGGATGCGGCTTTCGCGGCCGGGTTCGATGTACTCCATTTCCAGGCGCACGCGCAGATCGACCACGGTTATGATCCGGCCGCGCAGGTTGCGAATGCCGGCCACATACGCCGGGGCGTGATGGACGGGGGTCAGTTCCCCTACCATCACCACTTCCTGGATCATGCCCGTATCGATCCCGAAAATGTTATCCCCGAGCAGAAAGGTGGCGATGAGCTGCTCTTCCGCCTCCGTTTGCGAGGGCAAGGACGTCATAGCGAATTTCTCCTCAGGCCCGGAAGCGCGCGACCTGCGCCTTGAGCTGCTCGGCCAGTTTGGAGAGCTCGTGGGCGCTGATCTGCACCTGCTCTCCGCCATCGCGAACCTCGGTCAGGGAAGTGTTTACCATGGCGATGTCGCGGGCGATCTCGCGGGAGACCTGTGCCGTTTGCGAGATGCGCTGATTGGAATCCATCACCCCGTTCGCGGCCTGGTTGATATTGCCGGCGATGTCCCGGGTGGCGGTGGCCTGCTGTTCGATGGCGGCGGCAATGCCCACCACGATTTCGCCCACATGCTTGGTGATGGTGGTGATCTTCTCGATATCCTGCACGGCGGAGGTGGCCGAGTTCTGGACGCCGGCGATGCGGGCCTTGATATCCTCCGTTGCCTCCGCGGTCTGGCGCGCCAGTTCCTTGATCTCGTGGGCCACCACGGCAAATCCCTTGCCGGCGGTGCCGGCGCGGGCGGCCTCGATGGTGGCGTTGAGCGCCAGCAGGTTCGTTTGTGCGGAAATGTTGGTGATGGTTTCGGTGACTTGGCCGATCTCTTCCGCGGCCTGACCCAGTTTATGCATTTCGACCGTAATGGTTTCGGCCTGGGCCCGGGCCTGTTCGCTGATCATGCGGGCCTGTGCCGTGTTGGAGGCGATATCGCCGATGGTGGCGCTCATCTCCTCGGCGGCGGTGGATACCGAAGCGATGCTGGCGGCGGATTCTTCCATGCTGATCGCCACCGAGTCGGTGTTGGCGCTGGACTCCTCGGCGGCCACGGCGACGGTATGGGCCTTCTCCGACATCCCGGCGACGCCGCTGACCGTCTGTTTGGAAACTGCGGAAAGTTCGGTCGCCGATACGGCCACGGTGCTGATGCCCGAGGAGACCTCGCGCACCAGGCTCCGCAGGCTTTCGGTCATGGTCTGCATGGCGACGGATAAGTCGCCTATTTCGTCTTTCCGGGTGCGCAACTCCTCCGGCACGTCGGAGGTTACGTCCCCCTGGCTGATGCGCTCCAGCAAGCTGACCCCGGTGGCCAGGGGCCGGGTGATGCTGTTCGCGATGGCAAAGCCCAGGAACCCCGCCACGCATATGGATGCGACCAGACACAGGATCAACATCCAGCGGATGTGGCTGAGGGTCGTATCGGCATCGTTTTTTGCCTCCTCCATGCGCTTATCCCGCCAAGTCAAGATGCTATCGTTACTCTTGTGTACATTGTCCCGTGCGGGAGTTCCCTCACGCACCAGAAGGTCGATGGCCTCCGCTGACTTGCCTTGTTGGGAAAGGGCCATGGCCGTATTGTCGAGCTGCCGGGCCACCGCAATGGCCTCGCGAAATTGCGCCAGCGAGCGCTTTCCTTCTTCCGTCTTAACATTCGCGTCCAGCCAATCGTTATGCTTGCCATAGGCCTCTCGAAGTTGCTGCAGTTGGGCCAGATTGGCCTGCCTGGACTGAACGTCCTTGGAGAGCACGATATCGAATACCTTCAGCAAAACGCCGTCGACGTCCGAGGCCACTTCATGAACGGCATTCATCTTCTCGGCTTCCAGGAAGGCATCTTTGGTCGCCTGGCTCAGCGAGGAGGTGCCCCACCAGGCCAGGACGGCGAGGGCGAGGGCCAGCATGCCGGGGACGCCGAAGCCCACGGCCAGGCGTTTTCCAATTTTCCAATTCGCAAGATTCAACATAGGTAATTCCTTTCAATTCACAATTCGTTTGGCTGCTCGAGTGATCAGTTGCCGCTTAGCTTGCGCCTCCGTGCCGGGCGGTGATTTATCCCGAGCGCAACTCTTCGCTGCCCGCCTGGCTGGGCGAGGCAGTCGCCGCGTCCCGATTTTGATGGTGGAGAAATTTCCGCAGGCTCTCCAGTAATCGGTCGCGATCCAGCTTGACCTGATAGTCGTTTATGCCGGCCGCCTGTCCCTGGGCCATATGCTCGTCGTCCGCCAGCGAAGTGACAGCGATGATAGGCAGGGCGGCGGTGCGTTGGTCGGCGCGGATGCGCCGGGCCAGTCCCAGTCCATTCAGGCGCGGCATCTCAATATCGGTGACCACCAGTCGGACCTGGTCGAGATTCCGCGTAAGCAACTCCCAGGCGGCTTCTCCATCGGGAGCGGCCAGCACGGTGTAGCCGTCGTCTTCGATAAAACGCTGTATTTGGGCGCGGAAGAAGTCGGAGTCCTCCGCCAGCAGTATGACCTGGTCTCCGGGGACGGTGGCGGCGTGGTGGGCGGCTTCGTCCGCTCCCCACTCCGGCCAGGTGGCATCGACCACCTCCAGCAGGTCGGCAATCAGCGTCGTGCGCTGGTCGATAATGGTCGAGCCGGCGATGCCTTTTTGCCGGTGCGTCGTTTGATCGATGATTGCGTGGGTCTCAATTACGTCCACCGGCATGGCGCCCAGCAGTCCGACCTCATGGCCGCGAATGCTGGAGACCACTACCGCCAGATCCTGGGCATTGCCGATCGCCTTCACCTGGGCGGTATCGGCCAGGGTGACTAGCGGCAGCGAATTGCCGCGATACTGCATGGTGCGGCGGCCTCCGATGTTTTCCACATTTTCCAGACGGATGTGCTCCACACGCAGCACCGTATCCAGGTACATGGCGCACAGTTCGTCGGGAGCGTTGTGGAACAGCAACATGGCTTGGCGGTCGGCCAACTCCTCCTGGGCCTCCTCCCCGGTGCCGGCGCGGGCGGAGGTGGAGACGGTTCCCAGGCCGGCTTTGGCGGCCAGGCCCGCGACATCCAGAATCAGCGCCACGGCTCCATCGCCGAGGATGGTGGCGCCGCTGTATTCTTCCAGGCTTTTCAGATGCCGGCCGAGCGGCTTGACCACAATCTCTTCCGTGTCATGAAACTCGCCCACCACCAGTCCATAGGTAAGCGTTCCGGTGGTGACCACGGCAATTTCCAGCGCGCTGGCCGCGGCCTTGCGGCGCTCCTGGCCGCTGCGGGCGGGGGCAAACTCCTCTGGCCCGGGCGCCGCCTCCGCCGCCGGATGATGTGGAGAGCGGCGATCCGCCAGCCGGCTGCGGCGATCCACCTCGCGGGTTCCCGCCTTTTTGTCGGTATACGCGGGCATGGTTCCCAGGATTTCGGAGAAGCGCACCAGCGGAATCAGCTGGTCGCGCAGCACTAGAACCTCCGTGTCGCCGACTACCTCGATACGGGATTTCTGCGCTGCCGGTAGAATCCGCAACAGCTCTTCCACATTGATCTGCGGGATGGCAAAGCGCTCGCCCGTGACGGAAAAGATCAGCGAAGGAATAATCGCCAGGGTCAAGGGCAATTTGATGCGGAAGGTAGTGCCGTGTCCCAGCTCCGAAAGAATTTCGATCTTGCCGCCCAGCCGGTCGAGGTTGGTTTTGACCACATCCATGCCGACGCCGCGGCCGGATACCTCGCTGACCTCCTTGGCCGTCGAGAGCCCGGGTAGGAACAGGAGGGAGGTCTTATCTGTGGCCGACATGGTGGCTAGCCGCTCCACGGAGATGAGGCCCTTTTCCAGGGCGGAGCGGGCGATGCGCTCCGGATCGATGCCTCCGCCGTCGTCGATAATTTCGACGACCACCTGGCCGGCCTCGTGGCGGGCTTCGATGGTGATCACTCCGCAGCGCTTTTTGCCGGCATGTTCGCGCTTTTCGGGCAGCTCGATGCCGTGATCCACGGCATTGCGCACCATGTGGGTCAGCGGATCGGACAGACCTTCAACCAACGCCTTATCCAGCGCGACCTCCTTGCCGCGGATTTCCAGGTGAATCTCCTTCTCCAACGCGGCGGATAGATCGCGCACTACGCGGGGGAACTTGGCAAAGACGTTGCCGATCGGCTGCAGCCGCGTTTGCATAATCACCTCCTGCAGTTCCGAGGTGATCTGGTTGATTCTTTGATCGGCGGTGGCCAGGGCCCGCGCATTTTTCCGCGCTATGGCGGCGCGCAGTTGATTGCGGCCCAGCACCAGCTCTCCCGCCAGGTTTACCAGCTGTTCCAGAATGCTCACATTTACGCGCACCGTCTCTTCCGCCGGGGCGGACTGGGTGGACCCTGGGGTGGCCGCCGGCGCTGGGGCTTCGGCGGTTGCCGGCTCCGGTGCCCGGGTTGGGGCGGCTGCGGGCTTTGGGGCGGGCGTGGGCGTTGGGGCGGCCGCGGGCGTTGGAGCGGGCACGGGCGCCGCTTCCGGCGGAATGGCCGGAGCTTCCGCGGCGGCTTTCGTCTCGGGCGCGTGCATGAGGCGAACGCATTCCTGCCGCGCCGGCCAGGCAGCGGACAGTTCTTCCAGAGGTGCGGCGGTGGCAAAGATTAATCGCAGGGGCAGGCGATTTCCGACGGGGTCATCCAGCGTGCCTACGGCGGCGTAATCGATCGCGCAGTCGAGAATCTCACCCTTGGTCCACAGAGCGCGAAAGACCTCCAGTACGTTCTTGCCTTGCCGCTCGATATCGTGAATCAGATCGTATTCCAGGCTGTAGAGCCGCTCCCCGCAGCGGCGGACCCGCTCCATGTCCACCTGCGGCAAATCCACGGCCGGGACCCCTTCTCCCGGTTGCACGGTGACCATCTGGGTGAGGGTGGCTTTCTGGGCGAGTGGCAGGTACGAGGAAGCCAGGCCGGTCAGATTCGTCAGCAGCTCCTGCAGATCGACGGTCTCGCTTTCCGCCGGGTGGTTGATCATCTCGCGCAGTTGATCGAAGGCGGCCAGCAGGACATTGACGATCTCCGGGTTGGGGAGCATCTTGCCCGAACGCAGCATGTCCAGCACGGTTTCGGCCTTGTGCGCCAGGGTCTTGATGTTGGTCAGGCCACAGAAGCCCGCGCCTCCTTTGATGGAATGCGCCGCGCGGAAAACCTTGTTGATCAGTTCGCGGTCGGCCTTCTCCCCGGCGTCTTCGATGGCCAGCAGGTCGGCCTCGATGGTGGCCAGATGTTCGCGAAACTCGTCCAGCAGGGTATTGACGATATCCTGCATTTCATTATCCATGGGTTGCCTCCGGGGCCGTCCGTCCGGTCGCATTGAGCCGGCCATTCAGCCGCATGCTGCAGAAGAGCTCCAGAATATCCGGCGAAAGATTGATGACGCGCAGCTTGGCGCCGATTTGCCCCAGACTGTTGCTGGCTGCGATGAGCAGGCCGATTCCGCTGGAATCGACCATCCCCGCCTTCGCCAGATCGAATACCAGTTCCTTAACCCCTTGCTCGATTGCCTCTTTGAGCACGGCCTGCAGTCCCGCGACCAACGGCGCGGTAAGATCGCCTTTCAGGACTACCAAACCAACAGACTGGTTGATTTCAATGGAATAAGGGAGCATGACAATGATTCCTTTCGCCGGGGGTTTCAATTCGGATCCAGAACGTAATTTGGTTGCCGCGGGGATTAAAGTGAAACCGCGTGGCATATTGCTGATAGATGAGCAGTCCTCGCCCGTGGGTGGCGTTTGCGTCAGGAGCGCTTCCACGGCGTTTGCGCCAGTCAAAGCCCGGCCCCTGATCGGTTACCTCACAGCGAATCCAGACTCGACCGACGACCAGCCGCAGGTGCACGGCTTTGCCGGGGTCATTGCCATTGCCGTGAAGGACGGCATTATTCAGAGCTTCCCGCGCCACGAGCTCAACCGCGAAGCACTGTTTCGCAAGGCCCCGCTTCTCGAGCCAGCGGCGGAGTTCTTGACAGGAGGCATCTACCTCCGACAGGGTCGAACAAATGTGCTGTTCGAACAAGTCCGCGGTCGAGGGCGGGAGGCGGTTCATAACTCGACCCCCAGCAGGACGGTGTCATCCTGCAGCGACCCCTGGGGCGCGATTTCGCCGGCTACCATAGGCACCATTTCGGCAAGGGGCATCACCCGCCGCTCGAAGCATGCCGCTGCCAGACGGGCAATGCCTTCCTCCGGGCTGCCATTGGTTTCAATCAGGCCGTCGGAGTAAAGAAAGATCCGGTCCCCGGGTTCGAGAATCACATTGGCGGTTCCGAAAACCGCATCGGAAAAAGCTCCCAGCACATCCCCTTCCTGCCGGATGACCCGGGGAGTGGTGCCGCGCGCGCGAACGATGATGGCTGGAGGATGGCCGGCATTGACCAGCGTCAATTCCCCGGTCTGATGGTTCAGACGGGCGTAAATCAGGGTAAAGAAGGCTCCGCTGGGCAGAATGCGGCGCAGGGCGTTGTTCATGGCCGAGACGGCCTCAATGGGCAGGTTGACCGGGCTGGCATATTCGGCGGCCAGCGCCTTCAGGGCAGCCGTCCAGAAGGAGGCCGCCAGATCGTGACCGCTGGCGTCGGCGACCAGATAGTCCACCACCGTGCCGCCGGAGCGGATCACATCGTAAAAATCGCCCCCCGCGGTCAGTACCTGCCGCAACGAGACCTGAAAGCGAGCCTCGGGAAAATCCTCGGGCTGCGGCATCATGTTCTGCTGCGCCGCGGCCAGTCGCTGGATGCGTTCGGCCTGCAGTTCGGCCAGGCGTTCATAGGCCTGGCGCAGCCGCAAATGCGTGCGCACGCGGGCAATCACCTCGGCTCCGGAGATCGGCTTGGTGATGTAATCGACGCCGCCGGCTTCAAAGCCCTGCACTTTGGTGTCGATGTCGTCATCGGCGGAGATAAATAATACGGGAGTGTGGCAAACGGCCGAATCGGCCTGCAACGAGCGGCATACGTCGAAGCCCGACTCCCGCTCCCCCAAGCTGACGTCCAGCAGTACCAGATCCGGGCGACAAGCCCGGATGCCCTCCAGCGCGCCTGCCACATCGCGGGCCGAGGCCGTGCGGAATCCCGCGCGCCCCAGCATGCCTTCGAGGGTAAGTATCGCTGTCTGATCGTCGTCAACGACGAAGATCAGAGGGGAATGATCTGTCCGCCACATCCAACTACTTCTCCCGGCAATTTACAACCTGGCTTGGCGGATCTCAGCCAACTTTCCCCCGGGAAAGCCACTTCTGAAGACCGCTTTCATCCTGGAGCACCACGATTCAACCAGCAATCGCAAGTCCATTGTTTTTGGCCGCTGCCGCGAGAAAAAATTGGACCTGGTTAGAAATCGCCAATTAAGCCATTGCGACGGGGGTAGGACTGGAGGCCACTCCCGCAAAGAGGTTAATCGAGAATCAGTAGTTGTACTTAGGACGATTAGAGCCTGCCAATATTTACCCTGATCAACTAAGGAAATCGGATTTTTCGCCGATAGAAATTGTGAGAGTAAGTCCAGGAGCGGTGGAGACTATGGTTTCAGTTCGAGTGTTGATCGTAGATGACTCGGTGGGAATGCGTAAGATTCTGGCGAAAAATCTACGCGATGCCGGCGTCCAATTGGAAGAAATATTTGAAGCAGGCAATGGCCGGGATGCCTTGAAAATCCTGGAAACCATCATTCCCGACCTGATCCTGTCGGACGTCAATATGCCGATTATGGATGGCATGGAATTCGTAAAGGCCTTGCACGATCTGCCGGCCGTGCAGGGGGTGCCGGTAATCATGGTGACCTCGGAAGGCTCCGAATCGCACGTGAAGGAAGCTATTTTGATGGGGGCCCGGGGATATGTGCGGAAACCCTTTACCCCCGAGCAATTCCGGACCAGCATTCTCCCCTGTCTGCCGGAGTGACCAGGGGAGTGGAAGACTGAGCCCAACTCATCTTTGGAATCTCCGCTCATTGCCATGCGCTTCTTAGGCAACGAAACCCCAACCAAGGGTTCCCGCATTTCTCTGCAACCGGACTACTCGCCCGCGCATAGGCTGAGCGGCCTGAAGCTGTTGACTTAACAAAACGAACGAAAAAATTGTCATGCTGAGTTTCGCACCCGCCTGGCGGCGGGTCCATCGTGAACAGAAACTCCGCACGATGTAGCGCCGGCGTCTCGCCGGCTGTCTTGTGGGCGTCTCGCCCACAGGATTTTGCCGCATGTACTGGTACGGCCGGGACGGCCGCACCGACAGCCGGCGAGACGCCGGCGCTACCCTCAATGGCGTGGCTACTGAAAAGATGGGGTTTGTAAAAGAGATTCTGGAGACTGCTTGCAGCTTAGCCAAACGTTGTAATCGCGGTTGGGACAAACATGGCGGTCTGATCTGCGTTGCGAAGATGGTTTCGCCTTGAATGCTGGAAGGCTAAAATGGAAATTCCGGTTCAGGAGCATTCCCCATGAAACCTCGCTTTGCGGCCCAGCCGTTTTGCGTACTTGCCGTTTTGGCCCTGTTAACTGCCGCGCGCGGGGCGGTCCCCGTTACGTGTTCCCCCGCGAATCATGCAACCGGGGTCAATCCCGATACCCATTTGGTGCTGACTTTCCCCGGCTCTCCCACGCTTGGTCAGTCTGGCCAGATTCGTATCTACGACGCAGCCGGCCACCAACTGGTTGACACACTCGACCTCAGCATCCCTGCCGGTCCCGACCCTCACCGGCGTATCGCCGCTCCGCCCCCAACCGCCTCGCCCGCAACAATGACGGTTCCGGACTCCGCCGCTCCTACCTCGCCCACCACTACCACGCCAGCCACCAGAACGACGCCCGCCGATCTGCACAATTATCAACTCACTGCCATCGGTGGATTGGCGGACTTTCACTTCTACCCGGTCCTCATTCATGGCAATGTGGCCACGATTTATCCCCACAATAACGTCCTGCGGTACAACCATGAATACATCGTGCAGATCGATGCCGGCGTTTTCACTCTGGCCACTGGCGTCTTCCCGGGCTTTACCAGAGACCAGGCCTGGCGCTTCACCACCAAGCCGGCTCCTCCGCCCGCCAACGCCACTCGCGTCGTCGTCGCCGACGACGGCAGCGGCGATTTCAATACCGTCCAGGGCGCCGTCGACTTCGTTCCCGACAATCCGCCCAGTCGGATCACGATCTTCATCAAAAATGGCGCCTACGAGGAGATTGTCTTTTTCCGCAACAAGGCCAATCTCACCTTCCGCGGCGAGGATCGGGACAAGGTCCAGGTTGGCTACGGCAATAACAGCGCCTTCAATCCGCCCATGCCGGGGCCATCGCGCCGCTGCGCCTTCTCCGCCTATGATTCCACCGGCATCGAGTTCATCAATTTCAGTCTGAGCAATTACTTCTTCGGCCAGGCCGAAGCCCTGCTGATCTCCGGCTCGAAGAATATTGTCAGCCACATGAATCTCAAAGGCTCCGGCGATGCGCTCAATCTGCGCGGCTCCGTCTATCTCACCGACAGTACGATCACCGGCGATGGCGACACCATCCTCGGCGTGGGCCCCGCCTTTTTCCGCCGCTGCGTGATCCGCTCCATAGGGCCCTTCATGTGGATTCGTAACCCCGAAGCGAATCACGGCAATGTTTTCGTCGACTGTACCTTTACCGCCGTCGCCCGCCCGCTGCCGTGGAGTTCGCCCGCGGCGCCTGTCCACTTTTCCGCAGTGCTCGCGCGCCTGCCCAATAATCACGGTCTCAACTACCCGTACGCCGAGGCCGTGCTCATCAACTGCCGCCTCACGGGACTTCCGCCTGTCGGCTGGGGCCCTATCGACGACGACCCGTCGCACCTTCACCTCTGGGAATTCCACAGCACCGATGCCGACGGCCATCCCGTAGACGTCACCAATCGGCACCCCGCCTCCAGGCAACTAACGCAGCCACAGGATGCCCAGACCATCGCCAACTACAGTGATCCGGCCTTTGTCCTCGGCGGCTGGACCCCGGTCGTCGACTAATTATCCAACCGCAAAGGGGACGGGAAAATTGCGGAGGGGGCAATCATGAACCACATGGCCCGGCAACTCAAGAATCACGCGGTACACCGGGTGGCCAAGACAAAAAGCGGATGATAACGACAGGACTACAACGCCGACGGGGGATAGGCTACGAGGTCAGGCTTCCTTCCTTCGTTCCTCCGTTCGTTCCTCCGCTTCGATATACGCCTCGACTGATTCCCCCAGTTGGAACAGCAGCGCATCGTTTACTTTGTTCAGGTCCAGCAACAGATAGCTGAGGTTAACGGACAGCAAGTTTTCGTAAACGATGTCGTTGATTACTTGCGCCACAATACGGGTGGTCTCCACCAAGAGTTTGATGGAGTAATGTTCCCCGTAGAACCGCCTATAGACTTTCTTTGTCACATGATCTCACCGGAACATGACCGCCTCAAAAGGATAGTCAAGGAAGACGTCATTCGTGGCAAACAGTTCTCCTTTATTGACCGGCATTGGCCCTCCCTCTGGAATCATAGTGGGACTTGCCTTGATCCGCGAGCGCTTGGAAAGTGCGAGGCGACACCATTGGGGACACAGCTCCTGTGCTCCCAGAAACGGCCTATCGGCAATCGCGGGTTTTTTAACGCGGAACGTGAAACGGTAATTCTGGTGGAGAGGGGGAATTCGAACGAGAGCATTTTGCGGGCGTGAGCAAACGGGAGGCCGCTGGCGAAATCCTGAGCGAACGCAGCGAGTCGAAGGACGTGCCAACGTGAAACGAAAAACGTGCAACGGTAGTTCTGGCGGAGAGGGGGGGATTCGATTTCCCGGTTTCCGGATCATCCTTTAATCAGTAGCAGTTAGGCCGATAAGTCCTTATCCAGCCTAACCTTGCCGTCACTAATCGTTCCAGCCGTTGCCAGCGGTCTCCAGCCGCTGCCAACCCTATTTTGACGCAAAATTAGTAAAGTAGTAAAAGACTCGGGCAGAGAACAACGATCTTCTCAAACCAAGATTGGTGGAGAGCAACGCTCCTCCCAGCCAGATCTGGCGGAGAGCAACGCTCCTCTCAGCCATGATTTGGCGGAGAGCAAGTTCCTCTTAGCCCGCAGAATAGTAAAAAATTAGGGCGGAGATCACCTTCCTTTCAGCCCGATTAGTAAAAAATAGTAAAAGAAATCGGGCGGAGAAGCATATTTCTCTCAGTGGCTATTCCGACGATGTCGAACAGCATTCCGATTTGATGTCGGACAGCGTTCCGATCTGATGTCGAACGTCGTTCCGAGATGACGGCGAGCAGGTTCGGAGCGGAGCGACGCTGGTGAAGA
>Ga0181520_10000341_pt1 | contig 103444 bp, 100 predicted proteins | sample PEATcosm2014_Bin_29_FD_132451 | JGI IMG/M metagenome (GOLD analysis project Ga0181520, IMG submission 132451) | Peatland microbial communities from MTU Mesocosm Facility, Houghton, MI, USA - PEATcosm2014_Bin02_30_metaG | ecosystem: Environmental > Terrestrial > Soil > Wetlands > Peat | place...
AACGGATCGGCCAAGGCAAATCGAAGGGCAGTTCGTCGGACTCGCTACGGCGCTTCAGGAAACTCTGCCGAGTGCAGGGGGAGTTCTGTTTTCCCTTGACAAGCCCTTATCATGGATGTCCCCTTTAGCCCCTTTAGCCGTCCCGGTTCTGCTGCGGGCGACCGATCTGGAGGACGATCTTGCCGGACTTGTGGGGTGCGCCCGCCAGCATGGCCTGCGCCTGGCGCGCCTCGGAAAGCTGCAGGATTGAGCCCACCCGCGCTGTGATTCTGCCCGCGTCAAACAAGGTTGTGAGCGTCTGCAGACGCGCGGTGGTCACCTCAGCGTAGAAGAAAACGGCCCCCGCCGGCTGCGGCTGCGTGGAGACCGAGGTGACGAGCGTGCCTCCGGGTTTCAACCGAGCGACGCAGCGTTGCAACGTGCTGCCGCCGACTGTGTCGAGGATGGCATCCACCTGCGGGAGGTCCTGCTCGAATGCGGGTTGGCTCGAGTCGATGATGGATCTCACGCCCAATGAACGGAGCAGGACCTGGTCGTCGAGGCGAGCAATGGCAACGACGTGGATCCCGGCGCCTGCGGCCATTTGTACGGCGTAGGCCCCGACATTCCCGGCGGCTCCGACGACCATTACCGTTTGTCCGCGCATCGCCTTTGCATACTGGAAGAGCATTTGCCAGGCGGTCACCGCAATAACCGGAGCCGAGGCTGCTTCCAGGTAGTTCAGGGATTGCGGTTTGCGGGCGACCATTCCGGCCGTGGCCACGGCGAACTCGGCCTGGGCGCCACAGAACTGTGGGTTGGTGACGCCATAGACTTGGTCGGCCGGCGCGAAGTCCGTAACGCCGGGGCCGACCTTCTCGACCACACCGGACAAGTCCGAACCGAGGGTGAGCGGAGGTTGCGGGCTGACCTTGCTCTTGCCTTCACGGATGATCGCGTCCCAGGGAGCGACGCCCGCTGCCATTACGCGCACCAGAACCTCGCCGCAGCCCGGCGACGGTGCTGGCACTTCCTCGACCACTACGACGTCGGGAGGCCCAAAGCTATGAATTCTGGCTGCTTTCACGGCTAATTCCTCCTCAGCTTGAAGATGATCGAGGATCCGCCAGAGACTCACGCCTCCATTGATAATGAGTTCGCTGCCAACGGTGAAAGCCGACTCATCCGAAGCTAAAACGACGACCGCGCCAGCGATCTCGGCAGGTTTGCCGAAGCGCTCGCTCAAGATTGGACGGTAGAAAAAGGGCTCGGAGGGGTCAGGCGCCGTCATTCCCGACAAGTGCCTTCTCGTAGAAGTGCCCAAGCCATTCCCGCGCATAGGCCCCGGTACGTCTCCGGCCACGTTCGACGGGCTTTTCCCAACCGGCACACCGGGCAGCCCACAAGGGCACACGTTCCGACGCCCGGCCCCTCTGACGAAGCCTAGCGCCGCCGGGACTCGGTCACACCAACTTTAAATATTTTCTTGAGTGCCATAACCCGCTGATAATACAAGCGTTCTCGTTTTCATGACCGTCGCCCTCATAGCCTGATTGCAGATAGGCGAAAGCTACACTGAAGTCGGCAGGAGGGTTCGCACTTCATGTTTAACCGTTCGATTTTGGCGGCTGCGTTTTTGGCCTCGTCCGCGCTAGCCGCCCCACCGCTTACAACCATTCAAGACGTTCTCTATAAGGCCGATGGCACCCGTTTCAACGGCACGGTGACCATCAATTGGAGTAGCTTCACAGCCGCCGACCAATCGGCCATCGCCACGCAAGTCATCACCGTCAAAATCGTGGACGGCAATTTGCGCGTGCAGCTTGTGCCGAACGCCACCGTTACGCCGGTGGTGTACTACACCGCCAAATACAATGCCGACGGGCGCGTTCAGTTCGAAGAAACCTGGTCCGTGCCGGCCAGCGCGGAGCCGGTTCGTCTGCGCGACGTGCGGGTGGCCACGGCCAGCGGGAGCACGACCGGGTCGGATACGGGCGGGGTCACCGTCCCTATTCCGGAAACCGATGTGACCGGGCTGATCGCCGATCTGGCTTCGCGGCCCATGAAGGGCGCGGGCTTCGCCGCCGGCGCAGTAGCCCTGGTGGACGCATTGGGCGTCTTGGAATCCGCCACCGGCAACGCCACCGACTGCGTGCACGTGGATGGCTCCTCGGGGGCCTGCGGCGACGCGACAGCCTCTTTCGTGGACGCCGCCGCGCTTTCCGGGATCGTGGACGGCTCGAACACGTCGTTCAGTCTCGCCAGCGCGCCTAATCCCGTCGCCAGCCTGGCGATCTATCGCAACGGCGTGCTGGATACGGCCGGTGTGGATTACACGGTGAGTGGCAGCAGCATTCAGTTTCTCACCGGTTCCACGCCGCAGCCCGGCGATACGCTGCTGGCCTCCTACCGGCTCACGGGGTCCGCGAGCGGCAGCGTGTCGCAACCGTATCCGAGTCCCCAGATCCTGTGCGCCGGCACGGGCGCGGCGACCAGCGCCACGGCGTTCGCCAGCATCGGAAGCTGCGCCATCCCCGGCGGCTTGTTAGTGCCCGGCGACCGGGTGGAGATTCTCTTCGATCTGGCGCACCAGGGCAACGCCGGCGGCTTCACCTTCGAAGTCCTCTGGGGTGGAACCGCCGTCGTGCAACGCGCCGCCGCCGTGGGGGATGCGCGGGTGAGCGGGCGGGCGGAAGCCGGCATCGAAACCGCCGGCGCCCAATTGAGCCAGCAATCCTGGGGAACCGTCCTGCCGTTCGCGGCCGGCGTGGCCGGCGCCACGGACGCCTACTCCTCTGGGATCACCATCAACTTCCAGGGAGAGCTGGCCCAAGCCGCCGATACTTTAACGCTAGGCGGATACACGGTGCTGCGGCTGCCGTAAACTAGACAGTGAGGCAGGCCATCTTTTCTTGTGGCCTGCATTCTTCGGTGGGGCGGACCTCCCGGTCTGCCTTCTTGGGTCTGCCTTCTTGGGTCTGCCTTCTTGGGTCTGCCTTCTTGGGTCTGCCTTCTTGGCGCTGCCCTTCCTCGCCCCGCGCATGCTAGTCTGGCGTAGTGCCGAGCCAACCACCCGCGCCCACCTACGACGTCATCGTCATCGGCGCCGGTCATAACGGCTTGGTCACGGCCGCATACCTCGCGCGTGCCGGCCGCAGGACCCTGGTCCTTGAGCGCCGCGAGATCGTGGGCGGCTGCGCTGTCACCGAGGAGCTTTGGCCGGGTTACCGCGTCTCCACCGCCGCCTACCTGAACAGCCTGCTGCAAGAACGCTTCGTTCGGGAACTCCAATTGGAGCGCTTCGGCTACCGGGTGGACGCCAAGGACCCGGCGTTCTTTTCCGCCTTTCCGGACGGCCGGCATTTCTTCATGTGGCAGGACCCCGCCAGAACCCTCGCCGAAATCGCGCGCTTCTCCCCTCACGACGCCCGCGTCTTTCCCGCTTACGAAGAACGCCTGGAACGCCTGTCCCAGGTGGTGGAAGGCCTGCTCCTTACCGCGCCGCCCCGCTTTCCACCGCGCGGCCCACTCGATCTGCTCGACTATCTCAAGTTCGCCGCCCGTCTGCGCGGCCTCAATCCCAAGGAGATGGCGTCCCTGGTCAAGATTTTCACCCAAAGCGCCGCCGAATTCCTGGATGAGTGGTTCGAATCCGAGCAGGTGAAAGTCACGCTCGCCACCGATGGCGTCATCGGCGCCAACGGCGGCCCGCGTTCCCCGGGCACAGCCTATATCCTGCTTCACCATTGCATGGGCGCCGTCGCCGGCCATCGCGGGTTATGGGGTTTCGTCCGCGGCGGGATGGGCGCGGTTTCGGAAGCCATCGCCGCCTCGGCGCGCTCGGCCGGCGCCGTCATCCGCACCGGCGCCGCGGTGGCCAAGGTGCTCGTGCGCGGTGGCCGCGCCTGCGGGGTCGCGCTCGAAAGCGGCGAGGAAATCGCGGCTTCCGCCATCGTTTCCAACGCCGATCCCAAAGTCACCTTCCTGCGCTTGCTTGAAGCGCCCGATCTGCCGCCCGATTTCCTCGACGCCATCCGCCACTTTCGCATCGAGGGAACCAGCTGCAAGATTAACCTCGCCCTCGCCGGCCTGCCCGAGTTCACCGCCTGTCCCGGCGCGCCCGGCCCGCAGCACCGCGCCACCATGCACATTTGTCCCGATATCGACTACGTGGAACGAGCCTGGGACGATGCCAAGTATGGCCGCCCCTCTTCGCGCCCGCTCCTCGAGCTGACCATTCCGACCATGTACGACGCGTCCCTTGCCCCGCCCGGAAAACACCTCATGGGCATCTTCCTGCAATACGCGCCCTACACGTTACGCGAGGGAACGTGGGACACCCTGCGCGAGCCGTTCGCCGACCGCGTGGTCGCGCTGATCGAGGAATACGCGCCGGGCTTCGGCTCCCTGATCGAGCGCCGCCAGGTGCTGACGCCTCTCGATCTGGAGCGCCAATTCGGAATCACCGGCGGCAACATCTTTCACGGCGAAATGAGCCTGGACCAGATGTTCGTCATGCGCCCCGTAGCCGGATGGGCGCGCTACCGGACGCCGGTCCCCGGCCTATACCTGTGCGGCTCCGGCGCCCACCCCGGCGGCGGCGTCATGGGCGCTCCCGGCTACAACTGCGCCCGCGAAATGCTCAAGTAGCTAAGTGGGGCGGCGCTCCTGCGCTGCCTTCTTGCGCTGCCTCGCGCCCGTCTCGCCCGCTTACAATCGTTTCATGGACCCCATCGAGCGCATGCGCGAAGACTGGGACCGCTGGGCCCGTGAGGACGCCTACTATTACGCCGCGTTTGGCCGCCGCAATCAGGACCAGCGGGAGTTCCTCGCGAGCGCCGCCGAAGTCCTACACACCCTCACTCGGGAGCTGGTCCGCTTGCCTGAAGCGCCCGTGCAATCGCGGCGCGCGCTTGAAATCGGCTGCGGCCCCGGTCGCCTGATGCTTCCCATGAGCGCGCATTTCGGCGAGATCCACGGTGTGGATATCTCCGCGGAGATGGCGGCCAAGGCGCGCGAGGCTCTCCGCGGCGTCCCCCATGCCCACGTCCACGTCACACCAGGCGACGGCCTTGGAATGTTCCCCGATGAGTTCTTCGATTTCATCTATTCCTATATCGTCTTCCAGCACATCCCCGACCCCGCCATCGTGCTCAACTACCTCCGCGAGGCGCGCCGCACGCTCAAGACCGGCGGCATCCTGTGCTGCCAGTTACGCGGAGCGCCGCCGCTCCCCACCGAAATCGAGCGGCGCGAACCCACCTGGACGGGTTGCTTTTTCACCGGCGAACGGATGGCCGCGTTCGCTCGCGAGCGCGAGTTTCATTTGGTGGCGCTCGCCGGTTTGAACACCCAGTACATGTGGACCACCTGGCTCAAGCCCGTTCCCTGCGGCCCGCCGGATTTTTCGCGAACCGTAATCAAAGCTGTGACGGCCGCCAGCCGCGTCGGTCCGCGCGTGACGCCTGAGACCGCCGGAACATGGAGGGACTTCTTCAGCCTGTGGATCGACGGGCTTCCGCCATCCTGCCACTTGGGCAACCTGGAGGTCGCCTTCGGGCAGGCTCACACGCGCGGTTGCTACCTCTCGCCGATTACCGAATCGGGCGCCTGCCAGCTCAATGTGCGCCTCCCCGATGGCGTTCGCCCAGGCCCGGCGCCGGTCGCGCTCTACTGCGACGGCCGCGCGCTGTGCCAGCCGCGGAGCATCCAGGTCCTGCCGCCGCCGCCGCGTTCGCCCAAAGTGGTTTCGGTTTCCGACGGCGTCGATATCGAATCGAAATACCGCGTGGTCATGGGCGGGGTCAAGGTGACTATCGAGGATGTCGATCGGCCCGAGGAAGTTTCCTTTACCGTGGACGGGCGGCCCGTCGAGTACGGCCAGTTCGAATGCACGGACCCCGTCACTTCCACCTACGAGTTCGCGTTCCTGCTGTCCAAGAAGACCAGGCTCGGAACCCGCTTGCTGAAGGTTCGCGCGTCAGGACGGAAGTTGCCGCCGGTGCCGATTGAAATTGCGGGCCTGCCCGATAACAGCCAGGCACAAGACCGCCAGCATGGCCGCCAGGCTCAGGAAACAGGCGATGAGCCACTCCCATCCGCCGTCGTAGGTAAGCGCAATTTCGCAAGGACCCTGGCAAGTTGGCTTCAGCACCAGAAGCCCTAATCCATCGTGCGACACTTCCGCCGCCGTCGCCCGCCAGCCGGGGGTGTACGTGATCTGCGTTGCGATCGCCTGTCCCGGCGCCACCGCGGCGTCAATCACGGCGCTGTGCCGTGAAGTCCAGCGCCACCGGGCCTCCGGGTAGGCGGGCGAATCGAGCGCCGCCACGTATCGTTCGAGTTCCGCCGTGTCCAGGCCGTTGATGGGCGGGTCGCGAACCAGGTCTCCGGCCGCCATCGCGTGCGCCAGCGAATCCGAGCGCGCCGGCACGCCATAGATGGTATCGTCCCCGTCCCGCCAGAGAACCGGCAGCAGCCCGTCGAACTTGCGGGGGTTGGCGAACGGCTTGTAAACCTCCTCGCTGTGCGGGCCGGGAACCGAGACCGCGTGCGCCCCCAACGCCTTGAGCCACAGCGTGGCGATTTCGCCGTCGCGCGCGCCCGCGTTCATGCCGCTATAAATGGTGAACGTCGCGATGCGCAGCATGAAGTCCGGCAGCATGGGGTCCTGCCCGCCGTGCAATTGCGGCGTGTCTGAGAAGTCGTTGAAGTAGAACGAATACGACCCGCCCACCATCACGCGCGCCCCGTGTAAATTGGCGTCCATCCATCTGTCCACTTTGTACATGGCGGATCGCGTGACGTCCGTGGAGCGGATCAGGCCGCGCCCGTAGCGAATGGCGTGGCGCGCCTGAACCGTAAGCGCCAGCATGACCACGACGGCCGCCGTGGTCAAGGCTCGCGGCGAGATGCGCCGCACCGCCTCCGCGCCTCCGAAAACCGCCAGCAGGCACAGCGACATATCCATGGCAATCTGGTAGCGGTGCGGCTGCGGAACCACATGGATCTGCGCCAGCGCCTCAAGCGCCACGGTTCCCGCCATCAGCCACGCGAACAGCAGGAAGAACCGCACGTGGTCCGGCGCGCGCCGCCGCGTCACCCACCACGCCAGCGCGAACCCGGCGGCCAGCAGCGCCACGCCCACCGCCGATTGCGCGTTGAACCGGTAATCTCCATCCACCGTCGGCGAATTCACGCGGATGGCCGCAATCACCGAGGGCGGTACGAAGGGCGAGATCCAGCAATAGGCCAACCCGCCGATCGCGGCGGCCAGCAGCAGGTTGCGCCAGAAACGCTCCGTGCGGACGGTGGCCAGCAGGGCCGCCACGGCAGCCGCCAGAATCGCCGCGCCGAAGGCGTTCGCCAGAACCGCCGCTGCCAGAAACACGCCCGCCAGAACCTTGTCCCGCAGCCGGCCGCGCGTCAGGGCCAGGTACAGGAACAGGATCGCCAGCGGAATTAGCGCCATGGACGCCGTGTGCGGCCCCTCGCCATAGAACGCCAGAATCTGAAGCCGCCGCAGATTCCGCAACCCGCTCAGATCGATACGGTACGCCGGCAGCAGCGCGCAGGGTGAGGCTGTCGAGTACGCCGCCGCCGCCAGAAAGCTGCCCCAGGGCATGCGCGTCATGACGCAGGCCATCAGGTAAAGGAAAACCGGACCCAAGCAGAAGAACGCAGCCGAGACCTGGTGGAAGGAGAGCGCGGGCGAGTGCCCCGTGATGCGGCTGAAGATCCCCGCCACCGTCGGCAGCAGTGGCAGGTAGGTGTTCTGAAACGGCAGGCCGAGGCTCCACTCGGGCCACCATCGCAAGTCGCCCCAGTGGTTCGCGACGCCGCGCGCGATGGCGATAAACTCGCCTTCGTTCGACCCCAAATTGGCCGAGTACTCCACGTGAAACAAGCGAACGGCGATCCACACATTCAGAAGCAGGAGGACCAGGGGAGCGATCCACCAGGTTGCCACGTATGGGAGGCGAAGTTTGGTCTTCATGGAGTTCCCTTACACGAAGAAGCCGCGCCACGCCGTGACCGTGAGCGCGTGAACCACGACGGCCGCGCGGATGCCGCCGGCCTGGTTGCGCGCGTGCCCGCAGAACCATCCCATAACGCCCGCTACCAGGAGCCATCGCAAGTTCGGAAAACCGCGAAACCACAAATGCGCCAGGCCAAAAAGCAGCGACGTAATCGCGAGTCCCGCTGCGCGGTTGCGCACCGCCTTCTCGATCATCGGCTGCATGACGCCGCGAAACAGGAATTCCTCGGCCAGCCCGATGACCCAGATGTACCCCAGCAGGGTACCCACCATCACCCAGAGCGGAGCCGGCTTGGCGAACCGAACCGCGTGGATGCCCAGCGCCAGCGGCAATCCCACCGGTACGAAGCACAGAAAATGCACCGCGCCGATGCGCCACTCCCGCGCCGTGGGCAGGAAGCCGTAGCCGGTCTCCGGCACGCGCCTCGCCAGCATGAGCGCCAACACGGCCGATTGGAAAACCGCCAGTTTCCCCAGAATGTCTACTTCCACGTGCGGATAGGGCGTGGGATAGACCGGGGCCAGGAACTTGCCGAGCAGGACCCACGCTACGAGCGCTCCGAACCCGATGTCGAATACCGCGGACCGGGGCAGCAGCAGGTACCACATCCCCATGGCCAGTGCGACAACCGCCAGCCGCGCCAGCGAAATCCAGTGAAACGGCGCTGCGCCGAAGCAGCACGCCAGGTAAGGCAGCACGGCTCCGGCCGCCAGAAATGCGGGCAATCGCCATCCCGCGAAGCGCTCCCGCACGGCCGGGAACGCCGGGACCAGATAGAACGCGTACTCCACCAGGACAGCGGCCAGCGCCGCTGCGGCCATCCGCGCCGGCACGCCCCGGAACCGCGCGTACGCCACCCCAGCCGCACCCAGCGCCATCCAGCCGATCGTGAGGGTCGCCCGGAAGCCGTTGAGCGATTTGGCCATCGGCCTCATTCTAGCGTGATCGCGTGCATTCCCGGCTTGCGGCTGTTATATTTTTGATATAGATGGTTCGATCCGTTCTCGCCTGGATGGGAAATATCGCCTTGATCGCAGCGTGCGCACTTCCCGCGCCCGCGGCTACGACTTTCAAGGATGTGGCGATTCGCTGCGCCGCCAGCGCCAAGGACACCAAACTGACCGGATACACCGGCGAACTTGTGCTGGACGACGCCGGCCAGGCGTTTACCGTTCGAATGGAAAAGCCAGAGCGCCGCATCGTGACCATTCCCTACGCCGAAGTTCTCAAGGCGATTGCGGACTCCGATGCCACGCCGCCCATACCGGGGTCGAGCGAGATCGAAAGGCACTACTGGTTCTACTTCGAGCGTAAGCCGGGCGCCAATCCCGAACGGTTCGTGGTCGAAATGGGCCAGGACGGCGCCAGTTTTCTGACCAAGACGCGCCCCTTGTTTGGCGACCGCCTGCAGGAAATGGAGTTCCCTATGGGGGTGGAGATGCTCGACTTCTCCTCCACCATCACCGACCTTAACCTCAACTACTCGGTCCGCATCAAGCGCCCAAACCCGCCGTTTCCGGCCATTCCGAAGGGCAGGGCCCTGATTGTGGTGGTCTGTCCGTCGGTGGAGGACGCCCGGAAGGAGCCGATCAACCTCGATGCGAACGGCAGGGTGGTGGCCGTGAACGAACCGGGGACTTACTCTTTCGTGAATCTTGACCCTGGCGAGTACACGATGGTATCGCAAGCCGCGAACGCGCGATCGATGCACGTGAAACTGGAGCCCGACAAAGCCTACTACTTCTTCCAGGATCTGATCGAGGAAGGGCAGAAGACCGGACTGTCGATGCACTCCAAGGAAGTGGCCCTGTTCGAAATATCCGGCGCGTTGTATTCGGATTGGCGGCGCGAGAAATACTGACCGGCACGAACCCGGAGGCCCCATTTGCCCGACAAGCTGCCCGCGATCTTCTTCGGACACGGCAACCCCATGAACGCCCTCATGGACAACGGGTACACCAGGGGATGGCGGGCCATCGGGGAGCGCACGCCGGCTCCCAAAGCCATCCTTTCGATCTCGGCTCACTGGTATGTGCCGGAAACCGGCGTGACGGTCGGCACGGCGCCCAGGACCATTCACGATTTCGGCGGCTTTCCGCCGGAGCTTTACCGGGTGGAGTATCCCGCTCCGGGCGATCCGGACCTGGCGCGCCGCGTACAAGCGATGCTGGCGCCGTTGCCGGTCAAGCTCGATAACTCCTGGGGTCTCGATCACGGGACATGGACGGTTCTTCGGCACGCGTACCCGGAGGCCGATATCCCGGTGGTGCAGTTGAGCATCGACGAATCGCAGCCGGCGTATTTCCATTTCGAGATTGGGAGGAGGCTGGCGCCACTGCGGCAGGAAGGCATTTTGATGGTGGGCAGCGGCAACCTGGTCCACAATCTCCACACCTATGCGTGGGGACGGCGCATGCCCGATCCGTACGATTGGGCCGTTCGCTTCGAAGAGGAAGCCAGGCAGATGATGCTGGCAGGCGAATCCAAGCCGCTCATCGATTACGAGAAGCTCGGGCAGGACGCCATGCTATCCATACCGACGCCGGACCACTACCTGCCGCTGCTTTACGTATTGGGCGCCAGGCAGCAGGGCGAGAACGTCGCGTTCCCGATAGAGGGCGTCGATGGAGGTTCCATCTCGATGCTGACCGTGCAGGTGGGCAAGGCTGCCGAGCCCGGCGCCGGGCAGTAGACGCGCGTGTCGATCGTTCCGGGAGTGGACGCGCCGGGGCTTCCGCGAAGCCGGGCGGGCGCGGGTTCCTTCCGGTATCTTTATGCCCGACTCGCAGACACGGTCCAATTTAATGTCGCGGCCTCACAGCGGTGAGATCTCGGAGACTTGCACCCCTGACGGTTTAGGGGATCAGGCGAACAAGAGCCGGCCTTTCGGTTCAGGTATGGGCCGTCCCAATTCCTGGGCGGTCTCGATCCATTCCTGAATCACGATCTCGATATTCGCCAGCGCACCCTGCCGAGTGGGGCCATCAGCTGCACAACCGGACAACTCAGGGACCTCTGCGATGAACGCGTCATCGTCAGCGCTCCAGTAAAGGATGATCTCGTATTTCGTCATTCGGCCCCTTCCGCTAGTTTATACCGGATGATCGCAGACCGAACCTGCCTGACTTGGTAAGGTTTCGCCAAAGAACCGCGCGGCTGCAAATTCAGAATCTCGGCTACATCCGGTTTGGAAAAGGTATGATATCGCCTCTGATGCGCTCGACGAATCCTAGCGCACCCAGTAGTGACCGCAGGTCTTCGAATCGGATGTTTGCGTCCGCCGTCCCTTGCAGGACCTGCATGAGAACTCGCTTGCGCACATAAACATTATCGCTGCTACCGAGATCGACCGGCCCGCTGCTGCGGCGCACTCGGCGCTGCCGACGACTGTCGCTACGCGATGCCGAAGACCCGCGCGGAGGCGAAGGCCAGCGCTGTTCCGATGCCTGCGCCGGCGAGCACGTCGCTCAGAAAGTGCATGCCGAGCATAATGCGGGAAACGGCTACGCTTAGGGCGCAGAATAGCAGGCCCGGCGCCATCTCCGGGTAAGCCAGGCTCAGGGTAAGGGCGACCGCGAATGCGGTAATGGTGTGGCCCGAGGGGAACGAGAACTGGTCCGGCGGCAGCAGCGTGGACCAGCAATGCGGCTCGAAGACGCACGGGCGGCGCCGGCCGGCGGCTTTCTTCAATTGCAGGAATAGCGCGATGCCGGTTCCGGCCGCCAGCGCGGCCCCACCTACGGCCCGGTACCGGTATGCTCCTCCGAACAACAGCACGATCAGCCCCATGGCGTACCACAGCCATCCATCGCCGCCGCGCGTGGCGCACAACATCCATACGCGAATCCATCGCGGCGCGCGCCACCGGTGGACGCGATGCATGAGACCGTGGTCGCGGCGCGCGATGTAGTGCAGCATTCCCTGCCCGAGAGCGACGCTGCGGCCCACAGCCTGCATACCCCGTTTATACCGGCCTGGGGTTACAGACCGGTGAAATCCACGAAAAACATCGGTTAATTAAAGTGTTTTCGCGCGCGGATGGGGGGCGGCGTGGCACAATCGAACTGGTGAAGAAGCTCGATTTCATCTATTTCGACGCCGGCGGCGGCCACCGGGCGGCGGCCAATGCGCTCCGCGAGGTCATGGAGAGCCAAGGCAGGCCGGTCGAAATCCGCATGGTAAATCTTCAGGAAACGCTGGATTCATTGGACGTTTTCCGCAAGCTCACGGGGTTGCGGATGCAGGACATTTACAACCTGATGCTGAAAAAGGGGTGGACGCTCGGTTCGGGGCAACTCACCGCCGGAATGCACCTGATCATCCGGCTGTTCCATGGACGGCAGGTGCGCGCGCTCGAGGAGTTCTGGAAGCAAAGCCGGCCGGACATGGTGGTCTCGCTGATCCCCAACTTCAACCGGGCGCTGGGCGAAAGCCTGCGGCGCGCGCTGCCGGGCGTTCCATTCGCCACGATTCTGACCGACATTGCGGACTATCCTCCGCATTTTTGGATCGAGCGGCAGGAGCAGTTTCTGATTTGCGGATCGGATCGAGCGGTGGCGCAAGCTTTGGCCATGGGCCACGCGGAACGGATGGTGTTCCAGGTATCGGGGATGATTCTGAGTCCGCGGTTCTACGAGGCTCCGCGGCTTTCCCCGGAACGGCGCGAGGCGGCGCGGGCGGAGCTGGGATTCGATGCCAATTCGCCGGTGGGGATCTTGATGTTCGGCGGGCAGGGCGCGGCGGTGATGCTCGACATCGCGCGTCGCCTGGAGGACCGGCAGATTCTGGCGATCTGCGGCCACAACGGGAAGCTGGCGGAGAAACTGCGGGCTATCCCGCGGACGGCGGCGATGTTCGTCGAAGGCTTTACGAAGGAAGTGCCGCGCTACATGCAACTGGCGGACTATTTTATCGGGAAGCCGGGACCGGGCAGCATCAGCGAAGCGGTGTTCATGGGCCTGCCGGCGATTGTGGAGCGCAATGCCTGGACGCTGCCGCAGGAACGGTACAACGCCGAATGGCTGCGTGAGCACGGCGCCGGGATCGTGCTGCCCGATTTCCGCGGGATCGCGCGCGCGGTGGACGAAATGCTGGAACCGGCGGCCTATGAACGGTTCCAAGCGGCCACGCGACGCATACACAATCGCGCGGTGTACGAGATTCCCGATATTCTGGAGCGGATCGCGGGTTAGGGGCCGGGGGTTAGCGGAGGTCCGCCCCGCTTTTGATACAATTTGAACATCTATCGAGGGGAAGATGCTTAGACTCTTTTACACGCTCACCGCAATCGCTGCAATCGCCGGCTCCGGCTTTGCCGCGGAAACCGTCTACAATTTCACGCCGGCGGCCATCGATGGGAAGCCCGCGCCACTGGCGGCCTGGAAGGGCAAGGTCATGCTGCTGGTGAACGTCGCCAGCAAGTGCGGCTACACGCCGCAGTATAAAGGCCTCGAAGCGGTCTACGAGGAATACAAGGATCGCGGGCTGGTGATTGTGGGCTTTCCGGCCAACAATTTCGGGGGCCAGGAGCCGGGGACCAACGAAGAGATCCAAACCTTCTGCTCCCGCACGTACAATGTAACGTTCCCAATGATGAGCAAGATCTCCGTAAAGGGGGACGACCAGGCGCCGCTCTACCACTTCCTGACCGGCGGCGCGGCCAATGCGGCGCTGGCCGGCGATATCAAGTGGAACTTCACGAAATTCCTGGTGGACCGCGACGGCAAGGTGGTGGCGCGGTTCGAACCGGCGGTCACTCCGGACTCCGCGGATGTCAAGAGCGCGATTGAGAAGGCCCTGAAATAGGGCTCGCAACTTTCGAGGGGGACGTATAATCATATTAGAAGTGAGCTGGGCCATACTCCCCACATCGAGGATCTCCTACCAATGTCAACACTAGAGGTTTCTCCGGCCGAGCCGGCGTGCCAAGAGCCGGGGCGCGTCGCAACCAACGATCTCAGCATCCAGGTGGCGACGGTGAACGGCTCGGGCAGCCAGACTGCCAATAGCGTGCTGATGCGCGCGATATTTCAGATGGGCGTGCCGGTGTCGGGGAAGAACATGTTCCCTTCGAACATCGCCGGACTGCCCACCTGGTTCACGATACGGGCCAGCCAGAAGGGCTATATCGGCCGCCGCAAGGAAGTGGACTTTCTGGTGGCCATGAACCCGGAAACGGCGCGCGAAGACGTGATGAAGCTCGATAGCGGCGCGGAGGTGGTGTACGACGAGCCGCTCAAGCTGAACGAGCTGCGCAGCGATCTGCGGTTCTACCCGGTCCCCTTCGACAAGCTGGTGGCGCCGGTTTGTCCGGACGCCAAGCTGCGCAAGCTGGTCCGGAACATGATTTACGACGGCGTGGTGGCGTGGATTCTCTCCATCGAGATGGAAGAAGTGCAGAAGGCGCTGGTGAAGCAATTCGGCAAGCGTAAGGCCAAGGCCGCCGAGTTGAACTGGAACGCGGCGCGGGCGGGCCACGATTTCGCCGCCAAGACGTTCGAAAAGAGCGGCGCTCATCGCGTGGAGCGCACGAACGCGACAGCCGGCAAGATCATCATCGACGGCAACTCGGCGTGCGCGCTGGGGGCCATGTTCGCGGGAGTCACGGTGGTGACGTGGTATCCGATCACGCCATCCTCCTCGCTGGTGGAATCGCTGATCGGCTACATGAAGCGGTTCCGCATGGACCCGGAAACGGGCAAGGCGACCTATGCCATCGTGCAGGCGGAAGACGAGCTGGCGTCGATCGGCATGGCGCTCGGGGCGGGATGGGCCGGAGCGCGGTCCATGACGGCCACGGCGGGACCAGGCCTCTCGCTGATGTCGGAATTTGTCGGCTTGGGATACTACGCCGAGATCCCGGCGGTGATCTACGATGTGGAGCGCGTGGGACCCTCGACGGGCCTTCCCACGCGGACGCAGCAGGGCGACATTCTGATGGTGGCGACGCTCTCGCACGGCGACACCAAGCACCCCATGTTTTTCCCGTGTTCGCCCGAAGAATGCTTCACGATGTCGATGGACGCCTTCGAGTTCGCGGAGAAGTTTCAGACACCCACGTTCATCATGACGGATCTGGACCTGGGCATGAACAACTGGATGGCTGATCCGTTTCCGTATCCCGAGAAGCCCATGAACCGCGGCAAGGTGCTAACGGCCGAGGATGTCGAGAGGCTGGGCGGCTTCGCCCGCTACCGCGATGTGGATGGCGATGGCGTCGGTTACCGGACTCTGCCTGGGACGCAGCACCGCGCGGCGGCGTACTTCACGCGCGGCAGCGGCCACAACGATAAGGCGCAGTACACGGAGCGCGAAGACGACTACATCAACAATATGGACCGGCTGGCGCACAAGTTCGAATCGATGCGGCAGCACGTGCCGGCGCCGGTGGAGCACGTTCGCGAAGGCGCGCGGATCGGCTTCGTGGCAGTGGGAACGTCGGACTACGCCGTGCGCGAAAGCTGCGACCAGTTGGAGGCGGAGTACGGCACGGCCGCCGATTACCTGCGGTTGAAAGCGTATCCGTTCACGGAACATCTGAAGGACTTCATACGCCGCCACGACCGGGTCTACGTGGTGGACCAGAACCGCGACGGGCAGTTGCTGGCCCTGATGCGCATGGAGTTCGACGCGGAGTTGCTCGCCAAACTGCGCAGCGTGCGCTACTACGGCGGTCTGCCGCTCGATGCCCGCACGGTGACGGACGAAGTCTTGAAACAGGAGAGCAAATGAGCACCACCGCCGCGCCTCCGCCCAAGAAGGTCAACCGCCTGGGGCTGGAGGTTGTGAATTACAAGGGCAGCAAGACGACGCTGTGCGCGGGCTGCGGACACAACTCCATTTCCGAGCGCATCGTGGAGTGCTTTTACGAACTGGGCGTCGATCCGATGAACGTCGCCAAGTTTTCCGGGATCGGGTGCTCGTCGAAGTCGCCCGCGTATTTCCTGGGGCTCTCGCACGGATTCAACGGAGTGCACGGGCGCATGCCGGCCATCGCTACGGGGGCGCTGCTGGCCAACCGCACCCTGCTGGGAATCGGCGTGACGGGCGACGGAGACACGGCTTCCATTGGGATCGGCCAGTTTATGCACTTGGTGCGCCGCAACATGCCGATGATTTATATCATCGAGGACAACGGCGTGTACGGGCTGACGAAGGGCCAGTTTTCGGCCACGGCCGATCTGGGATCGACGCTGAAGACGGGCACGCACAATGACCTGCCGCCGTTCGATTGCTGCGCGCTGGCCTTGAAATGGGGCGCTACGTTCGTGGCGCGGTCCTTCAGCGGCGATAAGAAGCAGCTAGTGGCGATTATCAAGACCGCCATCGCGCACAAGGGCTTGTCGCTGATCGACGTGGTTTCCCCATGCGTCACGTTCAACGACCACGAGGGATCGACCAAGAGCTACAGCTACGTGAAGGACCACGAGGAGGCGCTGCACGAGCTGAGTTTCGTGCCGTTCTTCGAGGAGATTTCGGTGGAGATTCCGGAAGGCGAAGTACGCGACGTGGAGATGCACGATGGGTCGCACCTGCGCATCCGCAAGCTGCATCGAGATTACGACCCGACCGACCGCATCGCGGCGCTAGCCGTGCTGGAAGAAGCGGCGAAGAAGAACGAAGTGCTCACGGGCGTGCTGTACCTGGATACCACGAAGCCGACGTTCGTCGAGTTGCTGAACATGGCGGATGAGGCGGTGGCTACGCTGCCGCAAAGCAAGGTGCGGCCCTCGCGGGCGGCGCTGGACGAGGCGATGGAAGAGCTGCGGTAGGTGGGGCGGGCCGCCTGGCCTGCCTTCTTTGTCGCCGCCGTGTCAAGTTTGCAAAAACGGGTCGTCCTGCGGGGAACGCGGTTTGTCCGCGTATTCGGCCTCTCCAAACACACGATCCAAGGCCCAATAGAGCGCAGCCAACTCGACCGCCGCGAACGCAATCACCGCCGCCGGACCGCCCGGTAGCGCCCGCGCAGGGCGCAGCAGAGTATCCGGAATCAGGGCCGTCTCGATTGGCTTTTGCAATAGAAACATCCCGGCGAGGGTTGCCACAGATGGAACCCCCACCAGCAGAGCAAGGAGAGCCCGGCGAATGAGGAGCGAGACATGGCGTAGACGGCGCCAGTCGAAGAGCGCCATGAACAGCACCACAAGCAGGGCCCACTCGATCGTCGCGGCAAGGTTGAGGACCAACTCCCGAGGCGAAGAAACCAGCGGTGGGCTGGCGCCGAGGAAGCTCGCAAAGTAGCCTACGGCGAGCGTGAGAAGCGCCGGGCCTAGAAAGGTCCACAGCGCAATGCGCGGCCGGATGGGAAGAGTGCGAGCCCAGCCAAGCTGCTGCCGGGCCACCAGCCACGGGAATGGAAGGCAAAGGCAGCAAGAGCCAATCCGCGCGCCGGTCGCCGCCCCGAAGAAAAGGAACGGCAGCCAGAAGAAGTACAGCCGCGAAAACACGGAGCGCAGAAGGGGCATCCATACGGTGTCCGGTTGGGCGGCGAAATCGGCCACGTCTGTCGCCGTTCCCGCCGGAGCGAGCTGAGGCCATTCGGGAGGTACGACGCCACCGGAAGAATGGTGCTCGTTGCGAGCTCCCGGCGGCGCGATCTGAAACGATTTGGGAACGGCTCGCAAAATCCAGAAAAATAGCGCCGCCGACAGCGGCGCGCAGACCATTAAGGCCGGAGTTTCGGCGTTTAAGTTGGCCACCGCTGCCAGGGCCCCTGCCATGATCGGGATGGCAACACGCGAAACCCACCGTGGGGCGCAGAGCTCCCGCACCCGCACGGATTGAATTGCCGTGATGAACAGCATGCAACTAAAGGCGACTTCGGGCGGGGCCAGGGCCTGCTTTACGGACCCGCCGGAAAGGAGAATGGCGCCGCCAGCCGCGATGGCAGGCAGGGAGATGAAAGCCGTCAGAAATGACATTCGCGCCAGGAATAGTTGGCGGCCCGCGATCGGCAAGGTCGCTTCGAAACGGCTGGCGCGTTGGTGTGGACGGCCCAGGAACACTCCCATGAAAATGACCCAATACCAAATGGGTACGATGGCTTGTGGATGCGCCACAAGAAAGAAACCGGCCACCGCGCTCACGAGGATGAGATAGGGCAATTGCGTCCATCCCGGGTCGCGCTTCATGAGTTGGTAAATCATGTCACCGCTCCCCACCCACCAGTTCGATAAACAACTCTTCGAGCGGAACGCGCACGCAGCGGATCCCGTCGACGCCCAACGATTCCGCTAATTGCCGGCGCGCGGTTTCCGGCGTTCCCTCCATCACGGCATGCCAATCGTCGAATACCGGACGGACACGCAGACAGCCGGAGGTTCGCTCGATGACGGCGGCGTCCGGCGCGGAGGCGCGGGGAACCACGGCGAGACACATGTCCTCGCGGATCCGGTCGAGATCGCGGTCGAGCCGAACTTTGCCTTCGTCGAGCAGGATCACGCGGCCGCCGATGCGCTCCACGTCGGTCATGTGATGGGATGAGAAGAGGATCGCCGTGCCTTCGCGGTTCGACAACTGGATGGAGGTCTCCAGAAACTCGCGGCGCGCGACGGCGTCCAGGCCGCCGGCGGGTTCGTCCAGGAGCAGCAGCTCGGGCCGGTGGCAGACCGCGCAGAGTAAGGCCGCCTGGCGCGCCTGGCCTTTGCTCAGTTTCCCGATTCTGGAACCGCGCGGCAGCGAGAAGCGGTCCAGAAGCTGGCGCTCCAGGCCTTCGTCCCAGGTGGAAAACAGATAGCGGTGGAAAGCGATCAGCTCGGCGACGGAGGAACCGGGCGGCAGTACCTGGTCTTCGGAGACGAAGCCGATGCGCCGTTTCACCTCGACCGGGTCTTCGGTGGGGGAGAGGCCGAAGACGCGGATCGAGCCGCTATCGGGGGATAGCAACCCCATGGCGGTGTGGATGAGGGTGGTCTTGCCCGCGGCATTGCGCCCGAGCAGGCCGGCGATTTCGCTCTCGCCGAGCGAGAAGCTGACGCCCCTCAGCACCGGCGCGCCTCTCTTGTAGGACCGGGACACGTTCAGGAATTCCAAAACGGGGGTCATACCTTTTCCTTCTCCCGACGGGGGCCGCGAGCGATTTCGCGGTCGGCGTCCTTCAGAATCTTCGCCACTTCCCCAAAATCAAGCCCGGACAAATAGGCCTCCGAGAGCAGCTTGCGGGCGTCGCGCCGGATGTGTTCCAGGCGGCCGGCGCGATCGACCGGCGGCGGACTGTCGCTGACGAAGGTGCCGCGCCCGCGCTGCGTTTCGATGAAGCCAAGCGCCTCCAATTCGTCGTAGGCTTTCTTTACGGTGAGCGGCGCGATAACCAGTTGCTCGCTCAATTCGCGATGGGAAGCCAGCCTGTCGCCGCTTTTCAGGCGTCCGCCGGCGATCGCTTCGACGATCTGCCGCATGATCTGGCGGTAGAGAGGGAGCTCGTCGGACGGATTCACGGCGAGGTACATATAGTGATATATAACTGTATATCACTTGGAAGTCAAGAGGAAAAGGCAAGCGCTAAGAAGGCAGGCCAGGAGGCCCGCCCCACTCACGCTGCTATCATGGGTGAAACCCATGATTCAAGACGTTCTTCCAGAGGGCCTCACCTTCGACGACGTGCTGCTGGAGCCGGCGCGTAGCGAGGTCCTGCCCGCCGAAGTCGATACCACGACGCGCCTCACGCGGCAGATCGCGCTGAACATTCCGATTGTCTCCGCCGCCATGGATACGGTGACGGAGGCGAACCTGGCGATTGCGCTGGCGCGGCAGGGCGGCATCGGCTTCGTGCACCGCAACATGCCCATCCGCCGGCAGATGGAGGAAGTGGACCGCGTGAAGCGCAGTGAGAGCGGCATGATCGTGGACCCGATCACCATCGGGCCGGACGAACCGATCGCCGCGGCGCAGGCGCTCATGAACCGCTATCACATCTCCGGCGTGCCAGTCACCAAAGAGGGCAAGCTGGTCGGGATTCTGACCAACCGCGACCTGCGATTCGAGACGCGCTTCGACCTGCCCATTCACGAGGTGATGACCAAGGAGAACCTGGTGACGGTGCCGGTAGGCACCACACTGGAACAGGCGGCGCTGATCTTGCACAAGCACCGCGTCGAGAAGTTGCTGGTGGTGGACGATGAATATTACCTGAAGGGCCTGATCACGGTCAAGGACATTCAGAAGAAGTTGGCCTACCCTAACGCCGCCAAGGACAGCCAGGGCAGGCTGCGGGTGGGCGCGGCGGTGGGCGCGACGGGGGACTTTCTGGAACGCGCGCAGGAACTGGTGCGGCGCAAGGTGGATGTGATCGCGATCGATACCGCGCACGGCCACAGCGCGCGGGTCCTGGCGGCGGTGAAGGCCATCAAGAGCAAGCTGCCCGAAGTGCAGCTCGTCACCGGCAACGTGGCCACCTACGAAGGCGCCCGCGAGCTGATTTCGCTGGGCGTGGACGGCATCAAGGTGGGGATCGGCCCGGGGTCCATCTGCACCACGCGGGTGGTGTCCGGGGCCGGCGTGCCGCAGATCACGGCGATTGCGGAATGCGCGCGCGCGGCCAACGATGCGGGCGTGCCGCTGATTGCGGACGGCGGCATCAAGTACTCGGGCGACGTGACTAAGGCGATCGCCGCCGGCGCGGACACGGTGATGATCGGCAGCCTGCTGGCGGGGACCGACGAAAGCCCCGGCGAGACCATTCTCTACCAGGGGCGGACCTTCAAGACGTACCGCGGCATGGGTTCGATGGGCGCGATGTCGCAAGGCAGCACGGACCGCTATGCGCTGGACCCGAACTCCAAGCTGGTGCCCGAAGGGATCGAAGGGCGCGTGGCCGCCAAAGGTCCGCTCAGCGACCTGGTCTACCAGCTTGTAGGCGGCCTGCGGTCCGGGATGGGCTACTGCGGGACGGCCACGATTCGGGAATTGCATGAGAGGGCGCGCTTCCTGCGCGTCTCTTCGGCCGGTCTGCGCGAAAGCCACGTCCACGACGTGATCATCACGAAGGAAGCGCCGAACTACCGGGTGGAATAGGCATGTCCGCGATGCGCTGGAGCGGTCTCGCCCTGCTGGCCTGCTGCTGCGCCCTTGCCCAAAGCAGCGCGCCTCCCGGCGCGGGTCCGGCCGCCTCGGAGTTGAAAACCATTGTGGTCCCTCCACTCGGTTTCTGGGGGCCTCATGTTCCGTTCCCCAAAATCAAGAACATGAAGACCCTGCGCATCACCCTCACCCGGAGCGCTTGCTTCGGCAGATGCCCCGCCTATACGGTCGAGGTCCGCGGCGATGGAACCGTGCGCTTCTCCGGGCTGGGTGGCGTGCGCGCGCCGGGAGACCACGACGGCCACATCTCGCAAGAAGCCGTCGCGGAACTGCTCGCCGCATTCCGCCGCGCGGACTTCTTTTCGCTCAGTGACTATCTGGGGCTTGGCAGGGACGCCTCTGTGTACACCGTCAGTATTGAATTCGATGGGCGCAAAAAATCCGAAGAGCACTCCGGGGTTCCGGGACTGGCGCCCGCAGTGGTTACCGATCTCGAAGACGCCATCGACCGCCTCGCCGGCGCGGGCAAGTGGATCTAGGCCGTCGCGGGCGTCAGCATCCACTTCAGCACGCCTTTGGGCTGGGGGCCGAAGCGGTCGCAATCCACGCGCAGGAGCGCGGCCTTCTTCATGTCTACTTGCAAAGCGGGGACGCCCAGCAGGAAGGCCGCGAGAGAGCTCATCAACGGCTCGTGGCTGGCCAGCAGAAGGGAGCTTTCCGATTTGTGCGCACGAATCTCTCCCCACGTATCGTAAGGCGAGGAGTCGGGCGTCAGCGCATTGGAGCGTTCGATTTCGCCGCCGAAGACAAGCGATTCCTTGGCCACGGCCGCCGTCTCCATGGCGCGGCGGTAGGGGCTCGATAGGATGGCAGAGGGTTTCACGCCGGCCGCGCGCGCCCTATCGAGGACGCGGCGAAGCTTGTCGCGCCCTTCCTCCGTGAGCGCGCGGTCGGCATCCGGCTGGCCGTGCCGGGCGGTCTCGGCGATGGCATGACGCAGAAGGTAGATCTCCATCAGGTGACTGCCTTCACCGCGGTACTGCTCGGCTGCCGGCGGCGGGAGTCCCGCGGCAAGAGCCGCGAAATGCGCCGCCGCAGCTCGGCGAAGATCTTCAAGACCGGCTGGTCGGCGTCGATCACCGCAAACTCATAGGGCTTGACCATGGAATCGAGCGCCCGAATCAGCCGCGCCTGATAGCGGACGAAGCTATCGTACTTGTCTGGGCCGAAACGCAGGTCCATGCCGCTTTCCCAGAAATCGAACGCGCCGCGGCCCAGCACCACCCGCGAAACCAGGGTCTCCACTTCCGCGCGCAGGTAATAGGTGGCGTGTGGGACCAGCGCGAACCCGGCCACCTGTTCAATCCAGCGGCGGTCCTCATTGCGCGCAATGGCGCGCGCCATGATGGAGTAAATATAGCGGTCGATGAGGACCACGAACCCGGCGCGCAAAGCGGGCATGATTTCGTTTTCCAGACGGTCCGCGAAATCCGTGGTGTAGAACAGGGTCATGGTGATGGGGCCGAGCGTGTTGCCTTCCTTGGCCATCTTGATGCCCTTGCCCGCCAGCGCCGAACGGGCCATGCCGGTATCGAGCACGGCGTGGCCTTCGCGTTCCAGCCACTGGCGCAACAGGGCGACCTGGGTGGTGCGGCCCACGGCGTCGGGACCTTCAATGACAATCAGCTTGCCCTGGAGCTCGGAAAGGTCCACGCCGGGAAGCGTCTCGCTATAGAACTGCAGCGGCTGTCGTTTAGGCACCGGCGGCTCCTTCCGGCGGCACGCGCAGGACGCCATTTTCGGCGTCGGCGCCCAGCTCGCGGGTCACGATCTCACGCATCTGGCGCTGCTGTTCTTCGATGGGCAGAGAGGCGTCGATGATGTGGAACCCGACTTCCTTGGCCATGGCTTCATACTCGTCGAGGATGCGGCCCTGGAAAATGCGGAAGCTCTCCTCGACGTCGCGCGCCAATCCCAGGTCCATGCCCGCCTCATAGTATTTCAGGGCGTCGCGCCCCCCCAGGATGCGGCCCAGCGCCACATCCAGGGGCACGCGGAAATAGAAGGCGATGTTGGGGTGAATGGCGAAGCGGTAAAGATTGCGCACCCACCGGCGGCCCACGCCGCGCGCCACGTCACGCGCGAAGGCCGTATACGCGTAACGGTCCGCGCACACGATGGCGCCCGATTTGACCAGCGGCAGGATGTAGCTTTCCATGCGGTCGGCGAAATCCGTGGCGTGGATCAGGCTGAAGGTGGTGGGCGTGAACATTTCCTTCTTCTTGCCGCGCCTGGTGGCCTGCCTCACCAGCGGCGAGGAGTTCCATTCGCTGAAGGCGACGGCGTAACCGGACGACCGCAGCCAGTGGCTTAGAAGGGAAATTTGAGTGGATTTACCGGAACCGTCGATGCCCTCCACCACGATCAGCTTGCCGCGGTACCGGTTGGGCATGAATAGAGGCATAAGAGAGCGACTCTCTGTATTCTACTCCGCGCGGGTCACTTGACGAGCCGCGAATTGGTTACCGTCTCATTACAGACCCCGCGATCCGAAAAGCGTATACTATGCCTGAGGCGGCTATGCAGATACTTGTCGGTGCTTTCGTCGGGTTGCTGGTATGGTTCCTGCTGCGGTTTCTCCTGATGGGAGTGTATACGGTGGACCAGAACGAACGGGCGGTGAAGACCAGCTTCGGCCGCGCGGAGCGTGTGCCCGGAGGCAAGACCACGCTCGACGATCCCATCGCGGAGTTCCTTCGCACGGAGGAGCGCTCGCGTTACAGTTACCCGCAGGTGCGCGTGATCCAACCCGGCGGGCCTTACTTCAAGATGCCTTGGGAGAGCATCCGCAAGGTGTCCATCGCCACCGTGACCGTGAATATGGCCCTCGACCTGGAGGATCCTCAGGCCAACGATGGAGGCGCGCGGCTGGAAGCGGTGACCAAGGATCAGCTCAATACCGGCCTCAGCGGGCAGATCCGCTACCGCGTGAGCGAGGCCAACTTGTACGCCTTCCTGTTCGGCATCAAGAAGCCGTTCGTGCACGTGATGGCGTATTTCGTTTCCGTGCTGCGGCAGCGGATCGCAAACTTCGAAGCGAAACCCGTGGCGCTGCCCACGGTTCCGGATGGCGCCGCGCCCGCCGCCGAAGCGCCGCTCGCGGGGAGCGAGATGACGGGCGTTTCCATCAACGACCTGCGCAAGAACCTGCCCGACGTCAACGAATACATGGAGCGCGAATGCAAGGCCACGCCGGCGCGGTACGGGGTGATTTTCGACGCCTCCCTGATCACCGGCATCGACCCGCCGCCCGAGGTGGAGTCGGCGCTGGCGGCCATCAATACGGCGCACAACCAGGTATCGAGCGACATCAGCCTGGCGCAGGCCGGGGCCGACCAGCGCGTGGTGCAATCGCGGCGGGCCGTGGAAATCGAGACGCTCAAAGCGCAGGCGGAAGTGGAGCCAGTGAAGGCGCTGGCGGCGGAACTGGCGACGCTGCACCGGGCCGGGCCGAACGTGCTCGGGGCGTATCTGCGAAACGTGCGTCTGGCGATTTACGAGAGGGCGCAACAGGTGTTTTTGGAGGCAGGCAAATGAGCGATAGTCTGGGGCCATTACTCTTGGCGGCCGCGGCCGTTCTTGTAGGCGCGTTCCTGGCCGAGGCCCTGCTGCTGGGGCTGGCGCGATTCTTCGGGATCTACGCCATCGTGCAGGAACGCACTTGCCGCGTCTACATGCTGTTCGGGAAGGTGTTGGGGGTTCTGGACGAGCCAGGCTTGCACTTTCTGCCCGGAAAGCTGGGAGCCTCCGCGCTGGTGGTCAACTTCCTGGGTTCCTGCTACGTGCTCGATCTCAGGCTCGACCAGGAATACCTGCGCAGCCAGCCGGTCAATTCCGAAGAAGGCGCGCCCATGGGAATCGGCATCTGGTACGAGATGTGGATCGCAGACCCGGTGGCGTTCCTGTTCAAGAACACCGATCCGCGCGGCTCGCTGCGGGCCAACCTCAGCAACGCCACGGTGCGGTGCCTGAGCAACATGCCGCTGGCGGAGATGCTGCAGACCCGTCACAACATGAGCCAGACGGTGCGCCAGGAGGTTACCGGCAAGTCACAGGAATGGGGCTACCAGCTTGGGTCGGTATACATCCGCAAGGTGCATTTCCGCGATGCGGGCATGATTAAACAGATCGAGGAAAAAGTGGTCAACCGGCTGCGGCAGGTGACCTCCGCGATCAAGCAGGCGGGCGCCAACCAGGTCAGCGTAATCACGAGTTCGGCCGAGCGGGAAGCCGCCGTAGAGTTCGCCAAGGCGGCCGCCATCCGCCCCGCGACGCTGGGGCAGGCATTCCAGGAGATCGCGCGTGAGCCGGCGGTAGCCGAGACGCTGTTTGAGATTCTGGAGGCGCAGAGGATTCTGGCGGGGAAGGCGCGCATTGCGCTGCTGCCGGGCGGGCCGCATTCAAGGATGCTGGCGAATTTGCTGGCGGCCGAAGGCGGCGGGGTTCCGGATGCGGCAGCGAAGGCGTAAATCCTATCGATATTGCTGCGCTTCAACGCTGAAAATCGCAGTCTTCGGCCACTGGGCGTCGCCAATCGTGATTTTGGTGTTCCTCGCATCCACGACGCCCATCGTCCGCAGTGGAACGCGCACGTCGAGGAACCGGTCTCCGGCCTGAACCAACGGACTGGGATCCGGGCCCGCCCACGCCTGAAAGATCGTTTGGTCGGGGCGACGCTCCAGCATCAGCCAATACGCCACGAAATGCCGGTGACCGTTGGCGCGGCCATTCTTATCGAACGTCGCCTGGTCTCCGATGTTCGCGGTGGCGTGCAACACGAACTCGCCAACGCCGGAAACGCCCACTTTCATCACCGGCCATCCCATGGGCGGCGTTTCGGCCTGAGTGCCGGGCGGCGGCATTGGCGTCGGCGTTTCGATCCGAATATACAAGAACGACTCATCGAAAGCTGCCCGCACCTGCAAACCATTCCGGGCCGCATCCGCCTGATTTAATGCCGGCGCGACGTTCTGCCACGGCGCCCCGGCGCGCTCGAAGGCCCCGGCGGGCGGCGGAAGCATGGCGTAAACCGAGTCCGCGTGGAGCGCATTCCCGCTAAACGCCTCGTCCTTAATCTTCCAGCGGCCGTCTTCCTTGACGAAACGCATGCTCAAGAACGCGTCTTTGCCGTATTGTCCGAGCAACGCCGCCTGGTCTCCCTGCACGAAGATCCTGGACGATGTGTAATGCACATCGGGCCGCGCGCGGATCTGGGATCGCATCTTCTCCGCTTCCGGCGCCGATTCGCGCGACCACAGCCCGATCCAGGTGTTCGCGTCGCCTGTTTGCTCCGCCTTCTCCATCTGCCGGTATACGGCGAGGACCTGGTCCTCAGGACGCTGCGCCTGGCAACCGATCGTGCAGATCAGGAAACAGAGAAAAGTTCGCATTTGGTGGATGATACCAAACCTGGCAGCGAACGGCGAACGCTAAACTGGTGGCATATGCGCACCGGCAAAGAACTGGGCGCGGCGTCCGGCAATGCCGAAACCGCTGGGGACCGGCCGCTGCCGGCTTTGCTTTCTCAGGCGCTGGTCGCGTTCACGGTCGAGATCGATAACCAATTCGAGCGGCGGATGGGCGAGGCGGGCTACCCCGGGACGACGTTGTCGTTGCTGGTGTGGTCCAACCTCTTGCGATTCCTCACCGAGGGCGCCCTGCCGGCCCACGAACTGGCGGCGCACGCCCCGGCGCTCGAAAAGCGAGTCAAGTTTGAACTGGGATGTTTGGAGAGGTGGGGCATTGTGACGCTGTCGGCCGGCGCGGCGGAAGACCGTCCCGTCCCGACGCGCGCCCACCGCCGGGCTAACCGCATTCTGCGCGATGGGTGGGGCAGCGGCCGCGGGATTCGCTCCGGCTGGATGGTTCACCTTACCGGGAGGGGCAGCAAGGCGGCTGAAATCTGGCCGCCCCTGTTAGACGAGACAGAGCGGCGCTGGCAAGCGCGGTTCGGCGACGACCAGATCGGCTCCCTGCGCCGGGCTTTGGAGGACGTTCTGGAGCAAATCGACCTCGAACTGCCTCACGGCCTGCCGGCCTATTGGAATGCCGGCGAGAAGTATCCCGCCCGATCCCAAGAGCCGCCCGGCGCCGGCCATCTGCCCTTGCCGGCGCTGCTCTCCCAGGCGCTATTGGCGTACACGATTGAGTTCGATGGCGAGTCGCCCACGCCCCTGAACCTTTGCGCCAACGCGCTGCGCGTCCTTGGCGAGCGGCCGATACCGGTTGGCGATATCCCACGCTTGACCGGAGGGTCCCCGGAGACCAGCGGCATTGGGTGGCAGATCAAGCCCTACATCGCAGTGGAACCCGATCCGGCTGCGAAGCGGGGAAAGGTAGTTCGCCTGACGCCTGCCGGCCACAGGGCACAGAAAACCTACCGCGATCTGACTGGCGAAATCGAGAAGCGGTGGGAAGCGAAGTTCGGAAAAGACAAGATCCGCCGGCTTCGCGAGTCTCTGCGGGAACTGTTCGTTCCGCGCAGCGGGGACCGGCTGCTCCTGGCGGAAGGGTTGGTTCCCGCCGAGGGAACCGTCCGCGCGGGGGAAAGTGCGCCCGCCCTCGGTCGCCGCGCGATAGCGTCGGCGGCGCGCCAACGAACGCGGGATCTGGCGGCGCAAACCGGGATCTTCCTGCGCGACCCCGCCGGCGCTCTACCGCACTATCCCCTGTGGGATATGAACCGGGGGTTCGGACCGTAGCCAGGTGGGGCGGGCCTCCTGGCCTGCCTTGCGCGCGAAAACTGTCGGGAACAAGAAGGCAGGCCAGGAGGCCCACCCACTACTGAACTTCCAGAGTCTTAACCTTTAAGACGCCGCCGCGCATGGTCCCTGTGATCTTCACCTTGACGCTTACGCTAGGAAGGCTGGCAAGGTCGATCGACTTTTCCAGCCGGCTTTGCGCGGCCGCGCTGGCTTTGGCGTTGCCGGCCTCATCCAGATTGTAGACTTTGTTGTGGGAGGTGACGAGTCCGAACAGGGTGGTCGCGGTGGTCGGATCGCAACTGGCGGCGCTCCTGTTGGGCTCGTGTTCGTAGCACTCGCCGTCAATCAGCCGGCCTTGCCAGGATTCAGCCAGCGCCACTGCGGCGAACACCGCCAACAAAGCGAATAGCGAAACTCCTTGTCTCATGGCTTTCTTCCCTTCGGTGGGGGTCAACGGCTCGGCGTGAAGGAGTACGTTTTGTCCCAGGTGGCCATGTCACCGATTGGAGCGCCCGCGAGGACGATTTCGACGCGGCGGTTCCGTTCGCGGCCGGCGAGCGTGCCATTCGAGGCGACAGGCTGGCCGCTCCCCGCTCCGTGCACCTGGATCCATTCCGCCGGCGCGCCGTGGCGGATGAGTGCGTCGCGAACCGAGAAAGCGCGCTCATAGGCCAGGCGCTCCTCGGCCGCTGCCGAACCGGCATCGGTATGGCCTTCCACCTGAATGCTCAAGCCGGGATTCCGGGCAAGAATGGCCGCGATGCGTGAAAGGGCGGCGTCTATCGAGGGTTGGAGAGCGGCGCCGCGGAAATCGGATTCGGAAATGGTGACCACCAATCCGCGCGGTGTATCGAGCGTGGGCAACGCTTGATCCAGTTGCCTCATCATGAGCGCGCGGGCCTCTTTCTTTTCGGGGATAACTGGCGAAGGCGGATCGACGCGCTCGGAAATCGGGGGCTGCTGCTGCGGCGGCGGTGGGGCTGGCTGGGATTTGGCGGCGGCGGCCTCCGCTTCGGCCCGTTGACGTGCGGCGCGTTCCTGCTCCAGGAGTTCCTGCGCCTTCTGCCGTTCGGTTTCCGCGGTCCTGGCGTCGGCCTGGGCTTTCCGCACCGCCTCATCCTGCGCGGCGGCCTGTTGCTTGGCCGCGGCCAGTTCCTCGGCTTTTTGGCGATCGAGCGCGATCAACCGGGCGTCTTCGGCCGTTTCCTCGGCCGCGCGCGCGGCGGTTACAATGTCGCTGAGGTTCGACCTCTTGCGGGAATTCAACTCCTGGGCCGTCGAGAGTTGGATGGCGGCTTTTTGCATGACCTCGGGCGCATACTTCTCCGCCCCCGCCGCTCGCGCAATCTGGACTGAGTTCTGCGCTTGATAGACCTCAATGGTGGACTCGTAGCGGCTCATCGAGACCTTGGGACCGTTCAGCCCGGCGTCTTCTGAAAGTGTGATTGTATACTGGCCGCGCGGGAGCAATTCGTACTTGGCCGCGATGGGCTCGGACGCGCCGATGGTGTCGGGGCGGATCTGGTTCTCCGCCACCACCACATCGCTCGGCTGCCGCACCGCGGAGTACGGTTCGGCGGTGACGATCAAGCCGAAGGCTTGCAGATCCGTCGTGACCTGCAAATCGGCCTTGTCCGAACTCCCGGGGATCAATTCGCCAAGGTTCTTGGCATGGCCCTCGGGCGACACGGCCCACAAAACATAGGTCAAGTATCCGGTTCCGAATTTCTGCGGCGATGTCAGGTGTTCAAATTTCGCGTCTATGGCGGTTCTTCCCGACTTCGATTCCACCGTGGCTTCACCCCTGGCCATGGGAAGCAAAACGGTCCCTTTGAAGTCGATTTGGGTTGGCCCGTTGCGGTACTGATAATTGACCGCGCGGACTGTGCGTTCGATGACGGTGACGTGGTAAATTGGTGCGTTTTTACCTGTTTGCCCTGCATCCTGCGCCCAGGCAGGCAGCGTAAGGACGCAAGCAAGTGCAGTGGTCAGAAGGACTTGGCATCTCATAACGTTTCCCTTCTGGTGGGGATAATGTGCACGCAAGCTGCCAATGAACGGCGCCACGCCCTAGTGCACTCGGTTAGCATGGGAGTCGTGCCCCGTTACGCGGCCATCGATATCGGCAGCAACTCCATCCGGATGGAAGCGGCGGAGGTTGTGGCGGGGCAACCCACGCGCGTGCTGGCCTCGGATCGCGAAGTCACGCGACTGGGGGAGAGCGTGTTCCGCTGCGGCGCGGTCAGCGAAGAAGCGCTCGCGGCGAGTTGCGCGGTGCTGGCCCGGATGGCGGCGCTGTATCGCAGACTGGATGTGGTGGGCGTGCGGGCCGTGGCCACCAGCGCAATCCGCGATACGAAAAACCAGACCGACTTCCTGGTCCGCGCCTCGGCCGCGGCCGGAACACCCGTGGAAATCATCTCCGGGCGCGAGGAAGCGCGGCTGATTCACCTGGGCGTCCAAGGCAGTTGGGCGCAGACCGGCAAGCGCGTGCTGATCGTCGATATTGGCGGCGGCAGCGCGGAGATCATTGGCGCCGAGGATGGCCAGTTGAAGGAAGCGTTTTCCCGGCCGTTGGGCGCGGTGCGGCTCAAGGAAATCTTCTTGAAGAGCGATCCCCCGGAGGCCCGCGAGCTTCGCCAGATGGAGGAATATATCCGGGAAAAGCTGGCCCCGGCGGTGCGCCGCTTGGGAGCCATGAAGTGGGACCGGGCGATCGCCACCTCCGCCACCGCCTCCGCCGTGGCAAGCGCGGTGGCACGCGTGGCGCGGTCCAAGCGGGAGGAAATCGACCGCCTGCGCGTTCCCACCACGGAAGTGCGCAGGCTTCACGGCAAACTGGCGGAATTGAACCTGGCCGGCCGCCGCAAGGTGACGGGCATCGGGCCGCGCCGCGCGGAGATCATCGTGCCAGGGGTGACCGTGCTGCTCGAGTTCCTGCAGGAGTTCCACATGCCCGCGGCGTACTACTCGCGGGCGGGCGTGCGCGACGGCATCATCGCCGATCTGGCGGCGCGCAACGTGGGCGCCGAGCTTTCTCGCCTCAGCCGCGACCAACGCATGGAGGTGGAACGCCTGGTCCGCCGGTACAACGTCTCTCTGGAGCACGCGCGACAGGTGGCGAGCATCGCCAGCGCGCTGTTCACGGGGCTGGCGCCGCTGCACCAGCTTCCGCCGGCCGCCGGGAGATTGCTGGAAGCCGCGGCCTATCTGCTGGACGTCGGGCATTTCGTCAGCAGCACCGGGCACCACAAGCATTCGTATTATGTGGTGGCGAACTCGGACCTGGCGGGGTTCACGGAGCGGGAACGGCTGCTGGTGGCAAGCTTGTGCCGCTATCATCGCAAGTCGCTGCCGGTCGCGGATCACAGCGCGTACCAGGCGCTGGCGCCGGAGGACCGGCGCATGTTGCTGATGACGATTCCCCTGCTGCGCCTGGCCGACAATCTGGACCGCGGCCACGAACAGCGCGTGAGCGGCGTGGAATGCCGGCTTCACAACAGCGAAGTGACGGTGGAGATTCGCGCGCGCGGCGATATCGACCTGGAGCAGTGGGGGGCGGAGCGCGCAGGCGAGGCGTTCCGTCAGTTTTATAATCGGACGATCCGCGTGGTGCGGCAGCCTGTTTGATCTTTAGTCTGCTATGCGGGAATACGCGCGTTCACAAACCGCGATGCTGCTGCGGCGGCTGGCATTTCAGGTGAGCCGCAGCGCCAGATCCGGAAAGGACGCCGAGTCCATCCACGATCTGCGCGTGGCCATCCGGCGGCTGAGCCGCTGCTTACGCGTTTTCGCGGAGTTTTACCCGGACGATTCGTGGAAGAAGATCCGCAAGGAACTCAGGCGGCTGATGGAGTCGGCGGGCCGGGTGCGCGACCGGGATATCGTCCTGGCTTTGATCGCCCAGGCCGGCGTGGGGCGGACGAGCGCGTTCGCGGCGCGGCTGGAGGCGGAACGGAAACAGGCAGCGCGGGACCTGCAACTTGAAACGCGCCGCTGGGAGAGGACTGGCTTCTCGCGGAAGTGGCGCGGCGCGCTGGAACTGTAGCATGAGCAAGCGGAAGCAATCCATGTGGGATGCAGCGGCTGGGGCGGGCGCCAACGCGCGGAGCGTGCTGCCGAAGCGGGCGGCGGCTTACTTCGCCGAGGTCCGCAAGACGCTGGCGGAAAATCCGACGCTGGCGAAGTTGCATCGCGTGCGCCTGGCCACCAAGCGTCTGCGCTACACGCTGGAGCTGTTCCGTCCCTGTTACGGACCGGGCCTCGAAACCAGACTGGCGGCCCTACGCGCGATTCAGCAGTTATTGGGCGAAGTGAACGACAGCGTGTCGGCCGCCAAGCTGCTGCCGAGATCGATGCGCGCGAGGGAATATGCCGAGCGGCGGGGCGAAGAGAAGGCCGCGGAGTTCCGGAAACACTGGGCCGAGGTGTTCGACGCGGCGGGGCAGGAGCGGCTTTGGGTGGCGTTTCTGAAGAGGAGGGCGCGGAAGAGGTGAGCAGTGTAACGGACCTGTTAATCGGCCGATTGCACCGCCCGCGAATCCGCGCTACCGTGAAGTCATGGCTAGAGTCAGTAGGATTGACTTCGGCGACCCGATCCCCATCGATGACGAGGAAGACGAGGAAACCCTTGCCGCCATCGATGAGGGCGTCCGGGACGCCGCGGCTGGCCGTACTGTGCCCATAGAAGAAGTCCGAGGGCTCCTGCCAAAGTGGATTGCCGCGTCCTCTTCACGCAAACAGCGCTAAGCGACCTGTCCGAGATCGTCGCGACTATCGCCCTGGACGACGCCGATGCCGCTTCCCGTTTTGGCGAAGCCTTGCTCGATCACGTGGATTTGCTCGGCCGGTTCCCGCACATGGGGAACGCCATTCGCAAGAGGTCGCGGGTGCGTAAGCTGGTCCACAGTCCGATTCTCATCTACTACCAAGTTCATGAGCGGAACTGCCTGGTCGAGGTCCTCCATTTTCGCCACGGATCGCGTGAATCCCTGAAGTTCTAAGCAGGGCGCTGGTGGTCCCTCACCGCACGCCGCGGCTCTGCTCCCGCGCGGCCAGCGATGCCATCTCGTCGCAGCGGTTGTTGTCGGCGTGGGAGGCGTGGCCTTTGGTCCAGACCCATGTGGTGACGTGGCGGGTGACTAGCTCGTCCAGTTCCTGCCAGAGGTCCTGGTTGATCACGGGCTTCTTCGCCGCGGTCACCCAGCCGTTGCGCTTCCAGCCGTGAATCCAGGTGGTGATGCCGTTCTTGACATATTCGGAATCGGTAACGATTTCCACCTCGCAATCTTCGCGCAGAGAGCCGAGCGCTTCAATGGCCGCCCGCAGCTCCATGCGATTATTGGTGGTGTACCGCTCGGATCCCCACATTTCCTGCTCGTGTCCGTTATGGCGCAGGATGGCGGCCCACCCGCCGAGGCCGGGGTTGCCCAGGCAAGCGCCATCGGTAATGACCTGAACTTTTTTCATGGCGCGGGGACCAAATCCACCTGGAAGAAGCTGTCCACCAGATCGAGGATGGCGGCCGCCTCGTGCGCGTGGTATACGGAGGCGCGAAGCTGGGCGCCGCCCCGTACGCCGTGCGTGAAATAGGTGGCAAACTGTTTCATTTTTCCGACGGTATCGCTCTCCTGGCGGGCGATCAGCATATCGTAGTACCGCCGCATCATAGCATATCGGTCGTTTTGCGTTGGTTCTTTATAGGCGCCGGTTTCCAGGTATTGCGCAATCTGGCGGAAGATCCACGGATTGTAGGACGCCGCGCGGCCGATCATGACGGCGTCGCAACCGGTTTCGCGCACCATGCGGAGGGCGTCTTCGGGCGTCACGATGTCGCCGTTTCCAATCACCGGGATCTTCACGGCGGCCTTGACCTCGGCGATGAGCCGCCAGTCGGCCTGGCCGGCGTAACCTTGCGACCGAGTGCGCGGATGCAGCGCCACGGCCTGCAAACCGCAGTTTTCCGCCAGGCGGCCCATGTCCGCCGCCACAATCTCGCCCTGATCCCAACCGGCGCGGCACTTCATGGTCAGCGGGATGGAGATGGCCTGGCGTACGGCGCGCAAAAGGCGCTCCACCAGGTGCAGATCGCGCAGCAAAGCGGACCCGCCGTTGCATTTCACCACCTTGCTCACCGGGCAGCCGAAGTTAATGTCGACGATATCGAACCCCAAATCCTCGCAGACCCGCGCGGCATCGGCCATCACGTCGGGGTCGGCGCCGAAAAGCTGGGCTGAAATGGGGCGCTCTTCGGGTTCGAATTCCAGGTAGCGCAACGTCCTGGTAGGTTTCCGCGCCCCCAGCGACGCGCTGACGCCGTGCGAGCTGGTGAATTCGGTCATGAGCAGGCCGCACCCGCCCAGGTCGCGGATGAAGCGCCGGAATACCGTGTCGGTCACGCCCGCCATTGGCGCCAACACGGTCGCGGGGGCGACCTGTACTGGCCCGATCGCGAAACTGGTGGGAAAAACGCGCATATCAGCCCGACTCTTCAATTCTAGCGAGTGTGGCAGGCAAGAAGGCAACGCGAAACGGAGGGCCCCCGCCGGGCGTCAGACCAATTGTAGGAACGGAACTGCATGAAACCGTGGCATATTGTCTTACTGGTGGGCGCCGGCGCTCTGGGCGGCGTCATGCTGACGAATTTTCTGCAGAGGTCTCATCAGTCCGCGCCGGCCTCCGCCGCGGCGCTGGCAACGGCACCGGCCCCGGCGCCGGAGAGCGCTCCCCCGGCCATGCCAACACCTTTGACGGAACCGGCGAAGCTCTCGCCCTCCCCGGCGGAGCCCGCCCGAAAAGTCGCTGCGCCCCGGCCAAGGCCGGTACGCGCCGAGGTTCCGCACAGCCGCCCGCGGCCGGTTGAGGTTGCGCAGTTGCCGCCTGTGGCGGCGCCCTCGTCCCCACCCGCACCCGCTCCGGAAGCCGCCGCAGCGGCGCCTCCCATTCCCATTCCCGCGCGCCCGGCGCCGGAGCCCGTAGCTCCGGCCGCTCCGCCTCCCTCTTCTCCGCCGAACCAGGTGACGCTGAACGCCGGAACCATTATTCCGGTGCGCCTGATCGACGGCCTTTCCTCGGAGCGGAACAGCCCCGGCGACGTTTTCACCGCCACGCTCGATCGGGAGCTGGTGGCAGGTGACTTCGTGATCGCCGAGCGGGGCGCGCGGGCCGAAGGCCGTGTGGCGTCGTCCGACCGGGGCAGCAAGGCATCGGGCGGGGCGGCGCTGGCCGTGGAACTGACGCGCATCCACACTTCAGACGGCCAGACCGTCGAGGTGGCGACCGAGAGCTTCCAGAAGCAGGGACCGCGAACGGAGGGCCAGACCGCCATCAAGGTAGGAGCAGGCGCGGTGATTGGCGCGGCGATCGGCGGCATTGCCGCGGGCGGCAAGGGCGCGGCCATCGGGGCCGGGGCGGGCGGCGGCGCGGGCGCTGGGGCCGTGGCGCTCAGCGCCGGCCAGGCGGTCACGCTGCCTTCGGAAACGCGCATTACGTTCCGCGTTCGGACGCCGGTCACGATTACCGAGCATAAGCCTTAACAGGCTGCTTGAAAGAGCCGAACCGGCCGATTTTGGGCATTTTGCCCAAAATCATAACGGCGCGCCATTTGGAATCAGCGCGTTACGCTCGGATTTGGGCAAATTTGCCCAAATCGCCTCCGAATGGAGCGTTTTTCGGCAGCCTGCCAGGGGCCTTCCTCGCGCCGAATCGGCGATAATGGATTCGGAGGCGATGGTATGAAAAAAGCGGACAGCATCGAATTACTGAACAAGTCGGTGGCCGACGAGCTGCAGGCGGTCCATCAGTACATGTATTTTCACTTTCACTTGACGGATTTGGGCTTCGCGCCTCTGGCGCTGCTTTTCAAGCGCACCGCGATTCAGGAAATGGGCCACGTCGAACTGCTGGCCGAGAGGGTCCTGTTCCTGAAGGGCGACGTGCAAATGGCGGCGGCGGGTCCGGTGGAGAAGATCACCGAGCCGGAAGCCATGCTGGACAAGGCAATGGCTATGGAAGAGGGCAGCGCCCGGGACTACAACGAGGCCGCGATGCAATGCGGCGCCCATGCCGATTCCGCGTCCAAGCAGCTCTTCGAGCAGCTCGTCAAGGAAGAAGAGACTCACTTCGACCAGTTCGAGAAACAGCGCGATAACATCAAGCGCTTTGGCCCGAGCTATCTGGCGCTGCAATCGTTCGGCGCCCACGCTCCAGCGGCTGCGGTGTAGGCTTCAGAGGCTGGCGAGCACGTCGGCGGCGTGGCCTTGGGCCTTCACTTTGGCGTAGACCTTCTCGATTTTGCCATCCGGCCCGATGACGAAGGTGCTGCGCACAATGCCCATGGTCTTCTTGCCGTACATGTTCTTCTCTTGCCACACGTCGTAGGCTTGGGCGGCGGCTTTTTCCTCGTCGGCCAGGAGCGTGAACGGCAGATCGTACTTCTGCTTGAACTTCGCCTGCGCCGCGGGCTTGTCCGGGGAAACGCCCACCACCGCGACGCCCTTCTTGGCGAAGGCCTGGATGCCGTCGCGGAACTCGCAAGCCTCCGTGGTGCAGCCGGGCGTATCGGCGCGCGGGTAGAAATACAGCACCACGCGCTTGCCTTTGAGCGCCGAAAGATCGAACTCCTCGCCGGAATCCGTGCGCAGCCGGATGTCGGGCGCCTTATCGCCTGCCTTCAACATGAATCACCCCAGCTTCTGCTTGAACAACTCGGTCACCACCGCCACGTTGGCCTGGCCGCGGGTGGCTCGCATGGCCTGGCCCACCAGGAAATTGAGAACGGTCGCCTTGCCGCCGCGGTACTGCTCCACTTGCTTGGGGTTGGCGGCGATCACGTCCGCGATCATCTTCTCCAGGGCGCCGGCGTCGCTGATCTGCTTGAGCCCGTCGCGCTCCATGATGGCGCCGGCGGATTCGCCGCTTGCGAACATCTTGCCGAAGATTTCCTTGGCGAGCTTGCCGGAGACCTCGCCTTTGGCAACCAGTCCCACCAGTTCCCCCAACTGCCCCGCGCTCACCGGCGAATCGGAAATCTCCTTGCCTTCGGCCTTCAGCAGGCCCATGAGGTCGCCCATGACCCAGTTCGCGCCGGTCTTGGGATCGCCTGAAACGGTGGCGGCCGCCTCGAAGTATTCGGCGATGGCGCGGTTGGCGGTGAGCACTTCGACGTCGTACTCGCGCAGTCCATATTCCGCCGTGAACCGTGCGCGCTTGCGGGCGGGCAATTCCGGCATGGAGGCCTGGACGCCGGCCAGCCAATCCTCGCCGAGGCGCAGCGGAAGCAAATCCGGCTCGGGGAAATAGCGGTAATCGTGCGCGTGTTCCTTGCTGCGCATGCCGGCGGTTTCGCCCGTATCGGGATTGTAAAGGCGTGTTTCCTGCTCCACACGGCCGCCGCTTTCGATCAGCGCCACCTGGCGCGCGATTTCATACTCCAGCGCGAGCTTCAGGAAGCGGAACGAGTTCAGGTTCTTCACCTCGGCGCGCGTGCCGAACTGTTCCGCACCCTTGAGGCGCACGGAGACATTGGCGTCGCAGCGCAGGTGGCCCTTTTCCATGTCGCAGGTGGAAATCTCGATGAACTGGAAGGTCTGCTTGACCTCGGTCAGGTAGGCGTAGGCTTCGGCGGAGCTGCGCATATCGGGTTCGCTGACGATTTCGATCAGCGGCGTGCCGGAGCGGTTCAAATCCACGTAGGAATAGCGGTCGGAATCGCGGAAGCCCTCGTGGATGAGCTTGCCCGCGTCGTCTTCCATGTGGACGCGCGTCACGCCGATGCGCTTGGCAACGCCCTCGACGACAATATCGACGTAGCCATGCTCGGCCAGCGGCTCATCGTACATGGAGATCTGGTAGCCCTTGGGAAGGTCCGGATAGAAGTAGTTCTTGCGGGCGAAGCGGGATTGCGGACGGATGCCGCAGTTCAGCGCCAGCGCGGCCTTGACGGCCAGATCGACGGCCTCGCGGCTGAGCACCGGCAGCGCGCCGGGCAGGCCCAGGCACACGGGGCACACGTTGGCGTTGGGCGGCGCGCCGAAGCTGGTGGGACACCCGCAAAAAATCTTCGTAGCGGTCGCAAGCTGCACGTGCACTTCGAGCCCGATGACAGGTTCGTAGCGAGCGATAGCCTCCGGGCTGGCGAGTGTTGGCGCGGAAGGGGACATGAGCGTTCTTCCATTATAGTGGGGCGGAGTTCCGGAGGCGTTCCACGGCCGATTTGACAGCCTCAAAAGACGTGCGCATACTCGACGCGCAGAAAGTCGCGGTACCAGCCGATGTGGCTCAACTGGCGGCCAAACCCCGCGTAGATGGAGTTTTGGCGCCCCACGAAGATCCGCGCGCCCAGCTTCGCATTTACGATGTTTTCGCCGGCGGCCGTTGCTGGGCCCGTGGCCAGCGTCACGTAACCCGACCGTACGCTCCATCCCACGAATTCGACTACAGGAGCCACGCGGAGGTTCTCGGATACCAGGAACCGGCGGCTCACGCCGGCCCCATACGTCAGCACGTTGCCGGCGAACGAGTTGCCGGAGTTTAGCGGAAGCGCGCTGGACCCGCCAACCGGATGCCACACGGTAAACTGTCCCGACACAGCCACCACGGGCGTGACCTTCCGCGTGAACAGCAGCGAGGGCTCGACGGTGTAGTGATTCGTGCCCAGCCCCTCCATCGAATCGCCCGTGGGAAAGTAACTTCGGAGTTGAAACGTGAGGTAGCCGTCCGGGGAGGCGATGGGCGCGAACTTGAAACCGGCCTGAAGATCGCCCGGTCCGGTCTGGCTGTTGAACAGGGGGCCGGTGCCGGCTTGCGGCTGAATGGAGCGGGCGCTGGCGTCCACGAACATCGAGAATCGGCGGGCGAATGCGTACTCAATGTCCGCGTGAGCCTCCTGGAAGTTCAGTTTGGTCACGATCACGGCTCCTGGACCGGGGGCGTTCGGGTCAAGGCCCGCGGCCCGGTAGCAGCCGCACTTGGCATAGAAGAACTCGGCGCGGTCGGGCGCAGTCATATCGAAGCCGGCGTCAAAACGAATTCGGATCATGGTCCCCACGGCTGCGTCTTCGACATATCCGGTAGGGCTGCGCGAGAGGTTGGGCATCAGCGCCTCATCGTCTAGACGGGCCTTCTCCGCCTGGTCCGTAGTGGACGAAGCGGCAGGCGGCTTCTTGGTTTGGTCCTGCGTGGGCTTGGCCTGCGGATCGGCCGGCCTTTCCTGGGCAGCCATCCATACCGGCAGGGCCAAGGCCGCAATCAGAATGGTTCGTGTCATCTCTAATCCTCCATTAGTGTTTGTTATGTCCGCTTTGTTTCCGGTCGTCGAGTTTCTTCTGCAACTGCTGTTGGTAGCCGCCCAGCCGGCCGCGTTCCGATTCGGGCAGCTTGGGAAGAGCGGCAGCCAGTCGATCCAAGGCCTTTTGCGCTTCGTCCGCGGCGCCCAATTCGAGGTTCGCTTCGGCCAGCCAGTAGTAGTCGAAGCAGAGCTCGCTCTCCGCTCCTGCCGCGGCATGTTGCTCCACGGCTTGGGAGAGCAACCCGCGCGCGCTAAGCGGGTCCTTCTCTTCCTGGAGCAGCGCTCCCAACTGAAACAGCGCCTCTCCGTATCGCAAGTGGAAATCCGTGAAATCCCTGGCGGCATCGCTCGGAGCAAGTTTGGCGAACATGCCAATCGCCTGCCGGTATTCTTGGTCCGCTTCGGCGCGCTCGCCCTCGGCTTGCAGCGTGCGGCCGCGGAGGGTGTGCGCCTGGGCCAGCTCAACGGTGAAGGTTAGCGCCGGACGCGCCAGATCCTCGAACAAAGTCGCGGCCTGGCCGTTATACCGCAGCGAGAGCTGGTAGTCTTTCCGGCCCTCCAGGAGCATCGCTAGATTGTTGTACATCTTCGCCAGCTCGAAGGCATAGTCCCGGTTGCCGGGGTCGCGCGCGGCGACCGCTCCCTGAATTGAGATGGCCTGCTCGTAGTACGATTTGGCCTGGTCCGGCCGGTCCTGAGATTCGAGCAGAATCGCCAGGTTGTTGTAGGCGTGCGCCAGCGCGCGCCGGGACTGCGGATCCGCGAGGGGATCGAGCAGACGGATAGCCTCGCGATAATCGGCTTCGGACCCGGTGGGGTTTCCGGCCGCCGCGCGGAGTATCCCGCGATTGTCGCAGGTACGGGCGAGATTCTGCGTGTACTGGGCGTTGGCGGGATCGCTACGGCATAGTTCCTCTTCGAGACCGATGGCGCTGTCGTAGGCTTTCTCCGCTTCCGCATGACCGGTTTCCAACACGCGCTCGGCTTCGCCCAACCAGTTGTACGCGCCGGCCTGCATGTCGCGGTATGCCGGATTGGCCGGATCGTCCTGCCGGAGCGCTCCAAACTGCGCGATTGCGATTTGGTACTCCGCGGCAGCGTCCGCATTCTGCTGCAGAAGCCGATTGATGTCGCCCAGGCGGCGATGCGCCTGCGCCATCTCCTCGCGGAATGCCCGGCTGCTGGGCGCCTGTTTGGTGAAACCGTTCAAGTACAACCGCGCCTGGTCCAGCAGTTTCTTGCGAAGCGCTTGCATTTCGGGAATCGCGGCCGCGTCTTCCTCCGTGTCGCTGCCCGCGGCCAGCAGTAGTTTGTCGACAACATCGTTGGCGGTGCGCAGGTTGTTCTCCGCCCGGTTCCGCTCGCCGAGCGCCACCAGACCGAGGACGCCGGCAATCGTCAGCAAGGCGGCCAGGATGCCCGCGGCCCAGCGCGCCTGGCGCAGTTTGCCGCGGCGCTCGCGTTCGCGCTCGGCGGCGAGGGCGTCGCGCTCCTGGCGACTCCGGTCGAGGAAAGCCATCGCACGGTCGAAAGCCGGATCGTAACGGGCGGCCCAGGCCGCCGTGGGCCGGGTTTCCCGCCGCCATTGGAGGCCAAGTTCAAGCTCCGGATCGCGCCAGAGCCCCGCCGAACCTTCCGCGTTCCAGGCAGCGGCCCGCGACAGGCGGATGTAACGATCGGCGGAGATGCGCTCCTGTTCGGTCCAGGCAATCAGGCGGTCCCACCCGCGCATCAGGCTCTCGTGTGAGAGGTCCAGGACCGATCGCGAGTCCAGCGGGACGTCCGCCGGCGGCGTGAGAAACGCGCGGCCCCGGCGGCGAAACAGTTCGAGGACCTGAATCACCTCCGCCTCAGGCGCATCGCACACGGCAGCCAGTTCGGCCAGCGCCGCGGGGCGCCGTACGCCGCGCGGGTCCGTAAAGGTGTCCGTAAGGGCCTTGAACGATCGCTCGGCGACGCGCCGCTCGGGCTCCGACGCGGCCTCCGCATAGGCTTCCTCCGCATGCAGGGAGAGAGCGCGCTGCATGGTCCCGATGGCCTCGTAGTCCGCGATGTCGATCGGCCCTCCGCCGCCATGGCTCCGCCAATAGTCCCAGGTGCGCATCAGGGCGTGCTGCAGAATGGGGAGTCGATCGTCGTTGTCGCCCACCTCGTTGAGAAGGCGCACCACCAGCCGCGGCGCGATCCGTCCCCCTCCCACCGCCACCGGGCCGTCGATCGCCGACCGCAGCTCATCGCGGCTCATGCGCGGCGCCAGATACAATCCGTCGTTCACCGCCTCGGGCAGGCCCGGATACTGCACGCAGTCCCCCACGAAATCCGAGCGCATGGTGAGGACGATGTAGATGGGGAGCGTGTCGCACAGCGCCGCTTCGAGCAACATTTTTACGAACAACGCCGCATCGCTGCCGGAACCAGCCTGGCTGCGGCGGAAACGGAACAGCTCTTCGAACTGGTCGACCGCCACCAGGACGTTTTCGTGCCGTGGGACGCGGGCCTCGCGCACTGCTTCCACCAGGCCCAGCGTGCTGCGGCGGAGCGTCGCCTCGACCAGAACGCGCCGCCGCACGTCCGCCGGTTCCTTATCCGCGCCCAAACAGTCGGGCACGCTCAGCGCGCCGGCCAAGTGGCCGATTGGATCCTCCCCGGGGCGCAGAATGGCGACGCGCCAGCCGGATCCCGCGCCCGCCATGGAACCGCCTTGCAGGGCAGGGATCAGACCGCAGCGAACCAGAGAGGACTTGCCGCTGCCCGATGCGCCGACCACGGAGAGGAGGCGCGCGCCGCGCAGGCGCCGCAGCAACTCATCGATCTGTTTCTCGCGGCCAAAAAACAGGTGGTCTTCGTCGGGTTCGAACGGGCGAAGACCGGGGAAGGGGTTGGATAACACCCCGGAGTCCATCAGCCGCCCACCTGTTGCTCCGCCGCATTGCCCACTTGCTGGATGAACGGGCGGAGGGGATCCGGCGAGAAGCCATCGAACTGCGGAATGACCGTGGCTTCGTGAGTACGAAACTGCTGCTTTTGCGGCGATTGGGGCGCAGCCAAAACTATGGCCGCAGCGCGCATCGGATGCGTCCGGCCATAACCCCCGATCTTCTGGATCTCGCGCAGTTTCCTGCGCAGCCAGCACTCGTTTCCAGCGCCGTAGTAGATAAACACTGCGTCGCAGGTTTGGAGACTCGCTTCGTGGTCCTCGCGGATTTCCGCTTCATCGCCCTCGAATATCGGGGTGAGAACTTCGAACCCCTGGTTGAAAAGATAATCCTTCCAGGGAGCTACCGCGTCCTGGTCCCTCTGGTCGTAGATGAGATAAACCTGTGTCAGCCCGGCGGCCTCCGGATTCGGAACCGGCTTCGATGCCGGCGGCTTGAGACGCGTGTAAATCAGCGTCCGCAGATCCTCAAGCGGCGTTTCGAGCAGATCCGCGCCCTTTTGCAAGCTCGGATCCGCTCGCAGCCGTTCGATGAAATTGCGCTGCCTCTCGTCCTGAACCTGCAACCCGGGAGGGATCCAAACCAGGCGCGTGAAATCGCCTCCTTTGGCGCGGTCCGCGGCTAACCGGTACTGGATCTCCGGAAGAGACTCGATCCACTCCTCGGGAACCGTGCCGTAATTCCTCCCGATCAAGTGGATCGACATGCTGCAACGAGCCAACTGCGCGCGCACGTACGCTTCGAGGTCGGCTTGCAGCGCGGGGAGATTCTCGGGCGGCGCCACCGGGTGGGCATGGTCTTGCAAATCGCGGCGGATGGAATCGTGCGCGTCGGTCAGATCGCGGGTGGCTTCCGCCAGGTAGACCGGCGGCTTGCCCGCCGCTTTCGGGTCGTCACCGCGTTCAATGGCCTGGACAAGCTCGCAAAGATCCTTGGCCACATCGTCGACCTTCTGGAGGAATTCCGTCTGAGCCTCGGCGCCGTACATCAGGTCGAGTTCGTGAACGTGCCCGGTTTCGGGATCGACCTTGAAGAACTCGTAGCCCAGCAATGGCTGAAGCTGCGGAGGATGTTTTTCCAGCGGGACGGGCGTTTTGAGAATCTTGAACACCCGCGACTTGTCGCCGATCCGAACGCCGGTGGACAACTCCGCCGCTCGCCAGAATTCGGTCAATTCCCGCAGGGTCCACTCCGATTTCACATAGCGCGGCGACAGCACCGCCACCAGGGCAGCCACCTTTTGCAGCCGCTCCATGAGCGTATCCGCAAAGATGTCATTGCCCTGGAGCTTGGGGTCGCGCCAGATATGAGGCTCTTTTCCCAGGAACTGCCCTACGCGGATTTGTAGAATACGATGAAAGTTCGCCACCCAGCCTTGTTTGCCTTCGATCAGGCACTGGTCGTCCAGGTGGGCGTAGCTGATGAACGCCTCTTCCTCGAAATTCATAAGATACCCAGTGAGAGAGGCCCAACAACGGCCGATTAGAGTGGATTCTACTACAAATTTGGGGGAAATGGTTTGAACGCTTCGACCCGGCACGGTGCATGGAACGCAATTCGGGTTCAAGCAGCTTAACGCTTACTGAGATCCGCTTGCTAATCCGCCGGCAGTTGCTTTTGCAATTCGCTCACGAATTCCTGCAGCGCCTTACGGTCGGCGGATTGCCACTTGATTACGATGAAATAGCGGCCGCGGCTGAAGAAGATGGTGTCGGCCGACGGCTGCCAGCGCTGGGCGAGCGTCACTCCCACGGTGGTGGAGCCTAGTTCGTAGGCCCGCGCTTCGAGCTTGCCCGGACCTTCGTAGACGGCGGTGCGCAGGCTCTTCACCGCCGTTCGCGGCACGGGATCGGGCGATTCGGAAACAGGCGTATCCCGCAGCGCGGTGCGCAGCCAGACGGTCGCCACGGTCTGTGGGAATGGGTCGAGCGGCGGCGCGCTCTCCCGGCATGCGGCGAAAAGGAACGCGATGGAAACCCATGCGCGGCGCGTCATCACCTCGATTGTGGCATGAAGCCGGGAATGGGGATGTTACTATCGGGTTCATGGCGAAGTACAAGCTCGCGAAGGGAAAGGGCAAGCGGCCACCCATGCCAAAGGCAGGGCTGCCGTGCGTCGTACTGGCGCTCCTCGGCTTCGTGGCGGTGATGCTTTTCATGTACTTTGTTATACGCGGAATGGCGCCGGTGACGAAATGAAGCGATCCGATAATCGGCAGCTTGGGCAGATGCGCCCGGTGGAGATCGTGACCGGATACCTGATGACGGCGGAAGGCTCCGCGTTAATCAAGGTGGGAAACACGCAGGTGCTCTGCGCCGCCAGCGTGGAGGACGGAGTGCCGGCGTTCCTGCGCAATTCGGGCAAAGGGTGGGTCACCGCCGAGTATTCCATGCTGCCCAGAGCTACCGCCAAACGCACGCCGCGCGAAGTGGCGCGGGGCCGCGCTTCGGGAAGAACGCACGAGATCCAGCGCCTGATCGGCCGCTCCATGCGCGCGATTGTGGATACCGTGGCGCTCGGCGAACGCACAGTGGTGCTCGATTGCGACGTGCTGCAGGCGGATGGCGGAACGCGCACGGCCGCCGTGACCGGGGCGTTTGTGGCGCTGACGCTGGCGCTGCGGCAACTGGTCCAGTTCCGTGCGGTGAAGACCCTGCCGCTGCGCGATTACGTGGCCGCCACCAGCGTGGGGATTGTCGGCGGAATCCCCATGCTCGATCTCTGTTACGAGGAAGATTCGCGCGCCGACGTGGATATGAACGTGGTGATGACCGGCGCCGGAAGGTTCGTGGAGGTGCAGGCCACCGCCGAGCACACGCCCTTCGAAGACTCCCAAATGGCCAGCCTGATCGAGTTGGCGCGCGTGGGCATCGCGGAGCTGATCGAGGTGCAGAAGCGGGCGGTCCGGATTTGATCCGGCTCTACTGCGCCACAGGGAATCCCGGCAAGCTGCGGGAATTCCGCCTGGCGGCCGGGACCGCGCCGGTGGAGATGGACCTGCTGCCGGGGTTCGAAGACATCCCGCCGTGTGTGGAGGATGGCGCTACGTTCGAAGAGAACGCCGCGATTAAGGCGCGGCATTACGGGGCGGCGGCCGGAAGCAGGGTCGGGCTTGCCCGGCCCCTACTATTCGCGGACGATTCCGGGTTGGAGGTGGATGCGCTGGGAGGCGCTCCAGGCGTGTTTTCCGCGCGGTATTGCGGCCACCATGGCGACGACTTGGCCAACAACCGTCTGCTTATCGAAAGGCTGCGCGGCATGGAGAACCGGACGGCGCGCTTCGTCTGCGCCATCGCGCTGGTGGAGGGCGTGGAACTCCGCGGCGTCTACCGGGGCGCGGTGGAAGGCATCATCGTCGACCAACCGCGCGGCGCGGGCGGCTTCGGCTACGACCCGCACTTCTATTACCCGCCGTTCGGCTGCACTTTCGGAGAAGCATCCGCGGACCAGAAGTTCTCGGTGAGCCACCGCGGCCAGGCCATGCGCGCCATGCTGGCGGCGCTCACTTCCGCCGGCGGTTAATGCGCCGAAGGCTTTTCGGCGTGGTCCACCACGAGTACGTCGACGGGCGCCTTGGCAGCGACCAGCTTCAACCCCAGTTGCTCCTCGATTGCCGTGGGTAGATCGGGCGGCGGCGTTGTATTGCCGGGCGGGGGCGTAACCTTAATGCCATTGCCGAGAACCAGCCGCGAAGCTTCCGAATTCGCACAGCAGTGGTCTTGCGGCTCGAAACACTTCAGAGCCCCGCCGCAAGTGGAGAGAAAGGTGCGAAGTCCGAGCGTGGTTGTCTCTTGCTCCTGGGAGGATTGAAGCTTATCGGGCGTCCACGCCAGAGTGAAGTCCCACCTCCCAGAGACCCCCGTCTGGTCCACCACCGGCCGGTCCAGCATGGCCCTCTGCATCTCGCGGGCGAGGTCCGCCATGCTGGTATTGGTGGCGGACAACACCCCCAATTCACGGAAAAACAGATCCGGAAGCGCGCCCGGATCGCCTGCGCTCTTGATGAGCTTCGGTCCATCCTGACCAACCTGGAGCGCGTACACGGAGAGATCCTTCCGGTTGCGGTGAAAAGCGAGCTTGAAGCGGTCCGCGAGCAGGTTCTGAAGCATGATCTTCCACTGCTCTTCAGTCGGCGTCGCCTCCGCATCGGCCTTGGCGGCCAGATCGAACCTGTCGGATTCGAGCCACGCCGGCCCACCGGCGATCTGCCGGGGATGAAGCCCATAAGCGAACGTGAGCATATCGCTTAGAGACGTGTTGATGGTGGAGAACTCACTGCCGCGCACCCAGAATCCTTTGCCCTGTTCCGAAGGGTCGCTCGGCTTGATTGACGCGGAGGCAAACACCGGATTGGCGCCGGCAGCCATCGACGCGTCCGCGGACAACGCCGCGAGAACGAGGGTCAGTGCCCACTTTCGCATGACGAACACCTCGAAACACTGACTACCGCCTGTTAGTGACGCCGGAATCGCGCCACACGTTCCCTATATTGCTGCAAACTCACGCGGAAGTCTACCCGCCGAACCGCTCTTCGGTCCAGGGGTCGCCGCGCATGTGGTAGCCGTTAGCTTCCCAGAAGCCGGGACGGTCTTCGGCTAGCAACTCCACCCCCGCCAGCCACTTGGCGCTTTTCCACGCGTACAAACCCGGTACGATCAGCCGCGCCGGGCCGCCGTGTTCGGGCGTGATGGGCTCACCGTCGTGGAGATCCGCCACCAGGCAATCCTCGGCCAACAGGTGCTCGATCGGGAGGTTTGTGGTCCAACCGCGGTCATACCCGTAAGCCAAGGCGAAGCGCGCCTCGGAGCGGGCGCCGCCGGCCCGCCGCAGCAACTCGCGCACCGAGACTCCCTCCCACAGGTTGCCAAGCCGCGACCAGCGCGTGACGCAGTGGAAATCGGAAAAAACCCGAACGCGTGGAAGCGCCTGGAAACCCTCCCAGTTCCACTCGGCCGGCTCACCCACCAGTCCGGCGATCCGCAACCGCCATTTCGCCATATCGATGGCGGGGGGACCGCTGGCATCGAGCACCGGCCACTTCCGGGTGCGGGATTGCCCTGGCGGAATGCGCTCCGCACGGCGCGTATCGGGGCTGACGATGACGTCCGGGGGCAGCCCGGCGGGCGACGGCGCCTCGGCAGCCTGTTCCTTCTCGCGATTCCCGCCGAAAAGCCCCATCGTCGCCTCCGTTTTCCTCATCTTACCTATTTCGGTTCCTCGATTTGCGATAATGCCTACAGCGGTTTGGGCGGACCCTGTGAGGAAAACGCGATTCGTTTTGGGCGCTTTGGCGGCCGCGTGCGTTACGCTTCCCGCTCAACAACTCTTGCCGGGCTCGGGAGGCGCGGCGGAGCCTTCGGCTGCCGACATTGCCGTCCTCCAGAAAGAGGAGGCGCGCAAGGATCTGCCCTGTACCGTCACTTCGGTCAAGCCCTCGCTGGGCTTCGATTTCAGGTTTCGCTCAGGCTACGACGTTTCAGTTCCCCTGAAGGAGCTATCGGACCAGACGGGCAGCCTCAACATGGTCTTTCGCGTGATTCCGGCAGACCACGCGGACCAGCCGGTCTACCTTTCGCAACAGGTGTCCGTGCCAGCCATCGAGCGGGATGCCAAGGGCGACGTGGAACTGCAGGGCGCCTTCTCCGTCGGGGAGGGGAAATACCATGTTTCGTGGCTGATGCGCGACCGCTCCGAACGAGTGTGCTCTTCAAGCTGGGACATTGAAGCCGGCGTGCCCTTGCGGGACAAGCCGATGCCGCTCGACATCGCCCCGGACGCGGTGCAGGCAGCCGACCTGGAACTCTTTCGGGCGGAGCCACCACCCCGGCGCACGGGCCGCGATGGCGGTTTATACCTGAAGGTGATTGTCAATTTCGCGCCGCAGGACTCGTCGTCGGCGATGTTCGAGGCGGACGACGCCAACGCGCTGCTTTCCATTCTGCGGAGCATGGCGCGCGATCCGCGCATCGGAAAGTTCTCCCTGGTGGTCTTCAACATGCAGGAACAGAAGGTAATCTACCGCCAGGAGAGGGAGCCACAGATCGATTTCCCCGGTCTGGGAGATGCCGTCGGGACGCTCAATCTTGGCAGGATCGACGTGAAGCAGCTCGCCCAGAAGCACGGAGACGCGGAGTTTCTGGCCGGCCTGCTGACGAAGGAAATCAAGAGCAACCAGGACAAGCCGGACGCCGTCATCATTGCAGGGCCAAAAGCGGCGATGGATGACTCGCTGCCGGCGGACGCGCTGAGGCAGCTCGGCGAGGTCAAGTTTCCCGTGTTCTATATGAATTGCAACCTGGACCCCACGGCGAACCCCTGGCGCGACGCGATCGGCGGCGCAGTCCGCAGCTTGAAGGGCGCCGAATACGCCATTAGCCGGCCGCGCGACGTTTTCTTCGCCTGGAGCGAGATCGCGAGCCGTATTGTAAAATCGAAATTCGGGAAGAGCGTTACGGCCACCCCGCCGCAATGATTATGCGACTTTTGGCAATCGCGTTGTTCGCCGCCGCCGGCCTCCCCTGCCCGGCCCAGCAATTTGAGAACCTCGCGCCATACATTCCCACGCCCATGAGCCTGGTGAACACCATGCTCGAATACGCATCCGTCCGATCGAGCGACGTGGTCTACGACTTGGGCAGTGGCGATGGGCGCATCGTGATCGCGGCGGCGCAGAAATTCGGAGCCCGCGGCGTCGGAGTGGAGATGGTTCCGGAGCTGTGCCGCAAGGCCGAGCGGAACATCAGGGAGTTGGGCCTGCAGGACCGAGTCAGCATTGTGGAGGGAAGCGCCCTGCACGTGGACCTGAGCCCCGCCACCGTGGTCACCATGTACTTGCTGACCAGCTCCAATGAGCGCCTCAAGCCGATTCTCGAGCGGTACCTTAGGCCAGGGGCCCGCGTGGTTTCCACCGATTACCCCATCACAGGCTGGAAGGCTACACGCTTGAAGATGGTGAAGGCCGGTTCCGCCGAACACAAGATCTACGTATACGAGATCGGCCACACGAACTAGGTCCCCGCTCCTCCGGCCCCCGTTTCCTGCCCGGAGTTATACTTGTGATCCATGGCGTTCATATTCCCCCCCATCCCTCCCCGGATGGAGTTGGTGCTGCTGATCCTGATTATCGCGGCGGCGATCTTCGACGTTCGCTACCGCCGCATCCCCAACTGGCTCACGGTGAGCGGCGCCATATTAGGGGTGGCGCTGAATACGGCCATCGGCAAGCCTGAGGCGGGAACGGTTTTTGCCCTGGAAGGACTGGCGTTCGGCTTTGGCGTTTACTTCGCCTTGTACGCGCTGCGCGCCATGGGCGCGGGCGACGTGAAGCTGATGGGGGCCATTGGGGCCCTGGCCGGTCCGACGAACTGGTTCGGAATCTTCATTGCCAGTGCGATCGTCGGCGGGATCATGGGGCTCGTCCTGGTGATCGTTCGCGGACGGTTGAAGAGCACAATTTGGAATATGGGATTCATCGTGGGGGAGATGACCCGCGGGCGTCCGGCATTCGTGGAAAAGCCGGAGTTGGACGTCAAGCACCCGAAGGCCATGGGCTTGCCGCATGGGGCCGTGATCGCCATCGGCACGCTTTTCTTTTTGGCCATCGGCCCGCATTTGACGCGGTAGCCTCTTTTTGCAACCGTTCGCGCGGTTCGACCGTTATAACCCGTATGAGATTGCGGCTGGCCGGGGTTGCGCTCGCCTGTCTGCCAGTGCTTTTGGATGCGGGGCAGACGTTCCGCGCGGATGTGAAGCTGATCGACGTCTCGGTTTCGGTGCGGGACGGCGAGGGCCACCTGGTTACCGGCCTGAGCCAGGACGACTTTGAAGTCTTCGAGGATGGGTCCCCGCAGAAAATCGCGTTTTTCGCCCGCAGCCAGGACGTTCCGCTGAACCTCGGGCTGGCGGTCGATTTCAGCGGCAGCCAGGACCCGTTCCTCAAAGCCCACCACAAGGACCTGCAAGCGTTTCTGGACAACGTGCTTGGTCCGGCGGACCAGGCTTACCTCCTGTGCTTCGGCAATTACCTCCGCATGGTGAATGAGTTCACGTCCTCGCCGGCGGAACTGCTGGCGAGCCTCCAGTCGTACGAAAAGGGCAGCCGCAACTTCCCGGAGCTGGGTCCGGCCGAGGACCGCGAGGGCGGAACGGCTTTTTACGATGCCATCTACTACTCGTCCACGGACATGCTCGCCAAGGTGGAACATGGCCGCAGAGCCCTGATCGTGTTCAGCGACGGCGAGGATAATTCCAGCGCGCACAACATGATGGAGACTCTGGAGACGGCCCAGAGCAAGGACGTGGTACTGTATGGCGTCCGCTACACGGACGTGAAGAACGGCCGCCTCAATTCGCGCAACAAATACGGCACAGGCGTCATGGCGCGCATGGCGCAAGATACCGGCGGGGCCGATTTTGACGCCCGCAAGACGGACATGGCTTCCGAGTTCAAATCGATCGGCGAGCAGTTGCGGTCGTCCTACGAATTGGCCTACCACTCGAGCAACCCGGCCAACGATGGCTTGTTCCGCAAGATTTCCGTTCAAGTGAAGCGGCCGGGAGTCACTGCAAGAGCCAAGGCCGGGTATTACGCGCGGTAGGGCACACTGCCTGCTACATCGCTTCCAGAATCAGACACTTCAAATACATGGTTTCCGGCACGGTGAGCAGGATGGGGTGGTCCTGGCTCTGCGTGCGGCGCTCCAGGACGCGGAGCGTGCGGCCGGCGTCGAGCGAGGCCTGGGCCACTACCTCCAGAAGCATGGCTTCGCTCACGTGATGCGAGCAGGAACAGGTCACCAGGATGCCGCCAGGGGTCAGCAAACGCAGCGCGCGCAGGTTGATCTCCTTGTAACCGCCGGCGGCGGCGTCCAGGTTGCGGCGCGACTTGGCGAAAGCCGGTGGATCGAGCACGACGAGCGAGAACTGGCGGCGGGCCGCGGCGTATCCGGCCAGCAGATCGAAAACGTCGGCTTCGTGGAACTCGATGTTGGCGATCCGGTTGGCCTCGGCGTTGGCGCGGGCGGCGGCCAGCGCGGCGGCGGAGCTATCCACCGCTTCCACGGATTCGCAATGCGGCGCCAGGTGCAGCGCGAAGCCGCCGGTCGAGGTGAAGCAGTCGAGCGCCTTGCCGCCGCGCGCATAACGGGCCGCCGCCTGGTAATTCTCCCTCTGATCGAGGAAAATGCCGGTCTTCTGCCCGCGCAACAGGTCCGCGCGCATGGTGACGCCGTTCATTTGCACCGGGACGAAGTCGGGGACTTCGCCCGCCGCCACGGCGCGCTCGATCGGCAACTGTTCCTTGACGCGGACGGCCACGTCGTTACGCGCCACGATGCCGCCTGGATGGAAAATCTCGCCCAGGCAGGAAGCGATTTCGCCCTTGGCTGCGTCCATGCCCTGGTCGAGAGTCTGCATGACCAGGTATTCGCCGTAGCGGTCCACCACCAGCGCCGGCAGAAGGTCGGCTTCCCCGTGCACCACGCGATACGCATCGCTATCGCGAACCACCGCGCGCCGGTGTTCCTCCGCGGCGTTCAGGCGGCGCAGGAAAAACTCGCGGCCGATCTCTTCCACCTGGCGCGAGAGCATCCGCAGCGTGATTTCCGAGGTGGAACTGTAATGCGCCATGCCTAGCGGACGTCCGGCGGGGTCGGCGACCTTGACGGCTTCCCCGGGCTGCGCGCCACTTCGATCCGCGACGTCGCTTGAGAAGATCCAGGGGTGGCCGGCGGCCACGCGGGCGGCGGCTTTCCGCGTGACGCGAACTTCAGTCATGCGAGTTCATCGCATTTCCTGCAGGCGGGCGATGCGGCTTTCCGTCGAGGGGTGCGTAGAGAACAGGGTTTTCATTCCTCCGGCGGTGAAGGGCTTGATGATGAACATGTGCGCGGTGGAAGGCGTCGCGTCCATGGGAATGCTCTTCGACCAGCCCTCCAGCTTCTTCAGGCCGTTGATCAGGGGAAAGGGCGACCCCACGTACTTGGCCGATGCGGCGTCGGCGTCGTATTCGCGCGAGCGCGAGATGGCCATCTGGATCAGCATGGCGGCGAATGGCGCGAGAATCATCATGAGGATGGCGGCGACCGGGCCGCCGCGGTCGTCGTCGTCGCGCGATCCGCCAAAGAAAAACGCCATGCGCGCCAGGAATGTAATCGCCGCCGCCAATGTGCCCGCCACGGAGCTGATGAGAATATCGCGGTGCAGCACATGGCCCAGTTCGTGCGCTACCACGCCTTCGATTTCGTTATCGTTCATGAGCTGCAAGATCCCGGTGGTGAAAGCCACCGAGGCGTGCGCCGGGTTTCGGCCCGTGGCGAAGGCGTTGGGCGACGGCTGCGGAATCAGGTAAAGCTTCGGCATGGGCAGCCCCATGCGCTGGCACAGGCCATGAACGATGGGCGCCACGCGGCGGTACGCCTCGGAGTTCTCGGTCTCGCTCACCGGCTGCGCCGAGTACATGGAAAGGGCGATTTTATCGGAGAAGAAGTAGCTTCCGAAATTCATCAGGAACGCGATGCCGAGGCCCATATACAGGCCTTGACGCCCGCCGATCGCCTCTCCGCCGATAAGCAAGACGGCGGAGAGGAGACCTAGAAGCATCGCGGTTTTCAGAGTATTCATAGTCGTGTCTACCGGCCGAGGGCGGCCCCTACTGCCACCGGCGCCAGCTTGGAAAACTCCAGGTCGCCGGCGCCTTCCCTGGCGTCCACCAGAACCATGTCGCCTTCGGCGAAATCGCCGTTCATCAGTTTGTGCGCCAGCGGATCTTGCACCAGGCGCTGAATGGCGCGCTTCATGGGGCGGGCGCCGTACTGCGGATCGTAGCCTTCCGAGACAATCCGGTCCTTGGCCGCCGCCGTGATCTCCAGCCCGATTTTGCGCTCCTTCAACATCTTGACCACGGCGCTCAACTGTATGTTCACGATTTCAGCCAGGTGCTCGCGCGTCAACGCGTTAAACACGATGATATCGTCAATGCGGTTCAGGAACTCCGGGCGGAAGGCGGCGCGCAGCTTGTCGAGCAGCGCCTTGCGCACTTCATCGCCTTTCTTGTCCCTGGCAAGCACCGAGAACCCGATGGTGTTCTTGTCCACCATTCCCGTGCCCAGGTTGGAGGTCATCACGATCACGGTGTTCTTGAAGCTCACCGTACGGCCCTGGCCGTCGGTCAGCCGGCCATCGTCCAGAATCTGCAACAGCATGTGAAAGACGTCCGGGTGGGCCTTTTCGATTTCGTCGAAGAGAATCACGGAGTAAGGACGCCGGCGCACCTGCTCGGTGATCTGGCCGCCTTCCTCGTAACCCACATATCCCGGGGGCGCGCCAACCATGCGGGCCGCCGAGTGCTTCTCCATATACTCCGACATGTCCACGCGGATCATGGCCTTGGCGTCGTCGAACAGATACTGGGCTAACGCTCGCACCAACTCCGTCTTGCCGACTCCCGTGGGTCCCAGGAAAATGAAGCTGCCGATGGGCCGGTCGGGATCGCTCAGGCCGGCGCGGTTGCGCAGAATGGCGTTCGAGACCAGGCGCACGGCCTCGTCCTGGCCTACCACGCGGTCCTTCAGCCGCTCCGGCATCTGCACCAGCTTGCGGATTTCGCCTTCCATCATGCGGGCCACCGGAATGCCGGTCCATTTGGCCACGATGCGGGCGATATCGTCCTCGCCGATCTCTCCTTTGAGCAGCGCGTTTTCCTTGACGGCCTCCACTTCCTGCTCGGCCGCCTTGATGTCCTTCTCGATTTGCGACAGGCGGCCGTAGCGCAGCTCGGCGGCCTTTTCCCAGTCGCGCGCGCCGCTGGCCTTCTCCTCCTCCTGACGCAGCGTGTCCTGCTCTTCCTTGAGCTGGCGCACGCGCTGGATCACGCTCTTTTCGCGGCCCCAGCGCTCCTTCAGGACGGCCGCTTCGCCGCGCAGCCGCTCCAATTCGTCCTCCACGTGCCGCAAGCGGTCGTGCGAGGCGGGGTCGTTCTCCTTGCTGAGAGCCTGGCGCTCGATTTCCAGGTGCGAAATGCCGCGGTCGAGATCGTCGATTTCGATGGGCATGGAGCCAATCTGCAGGCGCAGCGCGGCGCCGGCTTCGTCGATCAGGTCGATAGCCTTATCCGGCAGGAAACGGTCCGCAATGTAGCGGTGCGAAAGGGTGGCGGCGGCCAGGATGGCCGAATCCTTGATGCGCACGCCGTGGTGAATTTCGAACTTCTCCTTGAGGCCGCGCAGAATCGCAATGGTATCGTCCACGCTCGGCTCGCCTACCAGCACCGTCTGAAAGCGGCGCGCCAGCGCGGCATCCTTTTCGATGCGCCTCTTGTACTCGTTGAGGGTGGTCGCGCCAATGCAGCGTAGATCGCCGCGGGCCAGCGCGGGTTTGAGCAGGTTGGCCGCGTCGATAGCGCCTTCGGCGGAGCCGGCCCCCACCAGCGTGTGCAGCTCGTCGATGAAGCAGATAATCTCGCCGTTGGAATCGATGATTTCCTTCACCACCGCCTTGAGCCGGTCCTCGAACTCGCCGCGAAACTTGGTGCCGGCGATCATGGAGCCAAGATCGATGCTCACCAGGCGCTTGTTCTTGAGCTGATCGGGCACGTCGCCGCGCACGATGCGCTGGGCGAGACCCTCCGCAATGGCGGTCTTCCCGACGCCCGGCTCGCCGATCAGCACCGGATTGTTCTTGGTGCGGCGGCTGAGCACCTGCATGACGCGGCGGATTTCCTCCTCCCGGCCGATCACCGGGTCAAGCTTGCCCTTGCGGGCGGATTCCGTGAGGTCGTGTGCGTAGCGCTCGAGCGCCTGGTACTTCGATTCGGGGTTCTGGTCCGTCACCCGCTGGCCCCCGCGCACCGCAACCAAGGCCTTGAGGATGGCGTCGTGGGTGGCCCCGGCGCGGTCCAGAAGTTGGCCGGCGGGGTCGTTGCGCTGATCCGCGATCGAGAGCAGCAGGTGCTCGGTGGAAACGAATTCGTCCTTGAAGCGCCCCGCCTCATCGAAGGCCCGCTCCAGAATCTCGTTGAGCGGCGGCGACAAGTACATCCCAGGCTGCATGCCGGCAGTCTTCGGCAGGTTGCCGGCCAGCCGCCGAGCCTCGCCCAGGACCGCATCCGGGTGCACCGAGCACTTTTCCAATACGGGCCGGACAATCCCTTCGCGCTCTTCCACCAGGGCGATGAGAAGGTGCAGCGGGTAGATCACCTGGCTTTCGCTCTTCTCGGCAACCGACTGGGCCTGCTGCAACGCCTCCTGGGCCTTCTGAGTAAGTCTATCCAAATGGAACATTTCTAATCCCCCTTATAGCAAATCCGGGGCAGGCCGGCGCTCCATGCGCAACCGCCCTGCCCCGGATGTGGATGGTCCCTAACGTAAAGTTACGCTTTGATCGCGACTTTGATCTGGCGCGGCTTGGCGGCTTCCGTTTTGGGAAGCGTCACCGTCAGCACCCCGTTCTTGTAGTCGGCGTCGATCTTGGCGGTGTCGAAGGCGTTCGGCACGGCGAAACTGCGCACGAAGCGGCCGTAGCTGCGCTCGATGCGGTGAAAGCCCTTGCCGGAGTCCTTTTGTTCGAACTTGCGCTCGCCGGCGATGGTGAGCGTCTGGTTTTCCAGGCTCACGTCGATGTCTTTCAGGTCGACATCCGGCAAATCGACCTTCAGCACCAACTCGTTCTCGGTTTCATAAATGTCCACCGACGGGCTCCAGGGCCGGTTCGACTGGGGTTCGGTGAGCACCCGCGTAAAAGCATCCTCGAAAACGCGCAAATTGGCTAACGGATCGTAATGACTGAGAGACATGGTGTTTAAGCTCCTCCTGATCTAATTACGAGGCCATCCGATGACCTCATTCGCTTACAATCATAAAATATGCGTGTTGTGTTGTCAAGTATGTTTAGCGAAATTTTGCTATAGAGGGTGAAGCCTCTCAGATAAGGCGTTCCTTGGGGGGCTTGACGGCTAAGTTCCCGATATGGGAACCTAGGGTGTGAGGATCGTGTCCGAGAAACGGATTCGCGATTTCATCCAACGGGAGCCGCACGCCGCGGCTGCCCTGTGGCGCTGGGCCGATGCGGTTGAATCCGCGGGGTGGCGCCATCCTGCCGATCTGAAGGCAATGCTCGCGCCGGCATCCTTCGTCGGGGACCTTACGGTTTTCAACGTTGGCGGGAATAAGTACCGTATCGCCGCGTTCGTGCACTACCGAAAGCAGATCGTGTTTATCAAGAACATCGGCACTCACGAGGAGTACGACAAATGGGATCTCTGACTGCAACCATCGACCTCAAACGCTATGGGCGGCTGCTGGCGAAAACGGCGCCGCGCGTCATTGCGACCGAAGAGGAGCGCGGACGCGCGCTCGCGATCGTGGAATCCTTGATGGGGAAGGGCGAAAGCGGCACGACGCCGGAGGAAGACGAACTCCTCGATCTGCTCACGAACCTGATTCGCGATTACGAGGCGGGGGCGTATCCCCGGCGGGAAAAATCGAATCCGCACGAAATGGTCGCCTTTCTTCTGGAGCAGCGCGGCCTCGCGCCGAAAGACCTGTGGACCGTGATCGGATCGAAGAGCCGGGTCTCGGAAATCCTGGCTGGCAAGCGCGCCATCAGCAAAGAGCAGGCAAAGAAACTGGCCGAGTTTTTCCGAGTTCGGGCGGATCTGTTTATCTGAGCGGGCCTCAGAATTCCTGCGTCACGCGCATCACTTCGGCCAACGTGGTGACGCCGTCGCGGATCTTCATCCAGCCGTCCTCGCGCAGGTTGCGCATGCCATTGCGGCGCGCGGCATCGGTGAGCACGCTGGCGTCCGCGTTGCGCATGATGAGCTTGCGCATCTCGTCGTCCAGGTCCATCATCTCGAAGATTCCCACACGCGCTGTGTAACCCGTGCCGTTGCATTCCGGGCAGCCCGCGCCGCGGAACGCCTCGACCGCCTCGCCATCGGGCGCCAGAGCCGGACCGGCGGACTGCTTGCAGTGTTTGCAAATCACGCGCACCAACCGCTGCGCCAGCACGGCCACCAGCGATGACGTAATCAGGTAGTTCTCCACGCCCATGTCCGTCAGCCGGGTGACCGCGCTGGGCGCGTCGTTGGTGTGCAGCGTCGAAAACACCAAATGGCCGGTGAGCGCGGCGCGGATGGCGGTGTCGGCCGTCTCCCGGTCGCGGATTTCGCCCACCATGATCACGTCCGGATCCTGGCGCACGATGTGCCGCAGCCCGGCGGCGAACGTCAGCCCGATCTGCGGGTTTACGTGGATCTGGTTGATCCCATTCATCTGGTATTCCACCGGGTCCTCGATGGTGATGATCTTCCTGTCCGGCAGGTTGATGCGCTTGAGCGCCGAATAGAGCGTGGTGGATTTGCCGCTGCCGGTCGGTCCGGTCACCAGGAACATGCCGTGCGGCAGGCTCGTAAAGTGCTCCATGCGCTCTAACATGCGCCGGTCGAAACCTAGCCGTTCCAGGTCGTAGAAATCGCCGGCCGAGCGGTCGAGCAGGCGCATGACCACGCTCTCGCCGTACAGCGTGGGCAGGGTGGAAACGCGCAGATCCACTTCGCGGCCCAGGACCTTGATCTTGATGCGGCCGTCCTGCGGCAAGCGGCGCTCGGCGATATTCAGCTTGGCCATCAGCTTCAAACGGGAGGTGATGGCGGCTTTGAGCTCGCGCGGCGGCGGCTCCTGGGAAAACAGCACGCCGTCGATGCGGAAGCGGACGCGGAATTCCTTCTCGAACGGCTCGATATGGATGTCGCTGGCGCGCTTCTCAAGGGCATCCCCGATCATGGCGTTCACCAGGCGAATCACCGGCGCCTCGCTCGCCATGTCGCGCAGGTGTTCCAGATCGGCCGTGGCCTGCGCGTCGTCGCCCTCCCCGACCGTCTGGCGCTCGGCTTCGCCGTAGTACCTCTCGATCGAGTCGAAAATCTCCGCTTCCGCCGCCAGCGCGGTCCTCACTTCCAGGCCGGAATAAGCGGCCACCGCCGCCACCGTCTCGAAATCCAACGGGTCGGCCATGGCGATGGTGAGGATGGAATCCGCCAGCGCAACCGGATAGGCGCGGCACTGCCTCAGAAAGCGGTGCGTGAGGCCTTCGATTTCGGGCGCCACGGGCGGCGGCTGGTCCACCGTGACCAGGGGGATGCCGAGCTGAACCGAAAGCACGGCCAGCAGGTCACGGTGCGCGATCAGCCCCATATCCACCAGGATTTTGCCGAGCTTATCGCCCCGCTCCCGCTGCAGTTCGAGCGCGCGCTCCAGGTCCTCCGCCTGAATGCGGCCGCGCTCGATCAGCATCTCTCCCAGGCGCGGAACGCGGGCACCCGTTTCAAGCTGCGCCGAGGTGGTCTCCGAGGGCGTCACTATTGCTCTTCCGGAGGCTGGATAATGCCGCCCAGCGCCGAAACGACCATCTGGTTCGGCAATCCGGTCTTGTCTTCATAATCCAAGTAGAAAAGGCGAGCCGCCACCACGATCTTCTCATTGGGCGGCAAAGCGGGAAACGCCTTGGCTCCGTCGATCAGCATCTCGGACAGGGCCTTCCGGAGCGCCGGAAGATGGGCTAGCTTGCGCTTGTGGACCACCTCAGCCTTTTGCGGAGTGTACGCGCTCGTGAACGGGCTGAACTCCGGCGGCTTGACCAGGCTTAGGGGAATTGTGAAAACCAGGCCGTACCCGCTCAAATAAACCCCGGAACAAGCGCCCAGCAGTTCCATGGGATCGGTCGTATCGAGACCTCTCAGCTTCTGTTCGAACAGGCTCTCCATCTTGGGAATCCCGGAGAGGTCCACGCGCTTCGCCGCCGCGGAACGCGCCGGGCCGGGCGACTCCTGCCCGAAGCCCGTCATTGCCAAGGCCACCACCGCCAGGATTCCGGCGCTTCTCATTGGGGACCTCCCACGCCGGAACTTTGCCGGTAGGCGGCCGCTTCCGCAGTTCCCAAACGGCGGTCTTGGTATTGAATCACGTCTTCGGCCGATGCCATCACGTCCCTTTCTCGGTTCAGAATATCCGCCACCACTTTCTCGGTTCGCACCGACTGGCGCAGTTCGCTCTGCTGAACGGCCTTATCGACCGCGGCCTGGATCTGGGCCTGCACCTCGGCTGGCGCAACCGATGCCGTAGTCGTGGCGCGTGGCCCCGGCGGACGCGTGAGCGCGAAGACCAGAATCGCGACGGACAGCATGGCGGCTGAAGCGAATCCAAGGCGTGCGGCGGAACCCCAGAAAGCCGCCCACCAGCGCCGCCAGGCCGTCGGTTCGAACACCTTGTCCGAGACGAAGGCAATACGTTGCGGGATTTCCTCCTCGCGCAGCGCGAAAAGCGACGCCTCGGTCCGCCGCAGCCGCTCCAGCTCTTCGCGGCACTGGCCGCATTCGCGAACGTGCCCTTCCACCTGGCGGCGCTCCGAATCCGGCAGCTCCTTCAGGAAATAGTCCTTCAAATCGAATGGCGAGCAACTCATGATACGCCTCGTGTTCCTATGGGAGCCAGCTCGGCCTTGAGCAGTTCGATCGCGGTGTAAAGACGGGACTTGACAGTGGAAACCGGGCAGGAGAGGATCTCCGCCATTTCCTCGAATTTGAAGCCCTGGTAGATCTTGAGCACCACCGCCTCGCGCTGATCCGCGGAAAGCCGGCCAAGCGCGCTGGCCACGGCCAGGCTCAATTCGATGGGAAACACCGAGCTACCGCCTACCGTGATTCCCGCCCCCGTGGCTTCCGGCTCGATCCCTTCCACGTCGCTTTCGGGTTTCCGCTTGCGAAACATGGAATACGCCTCGTTATGGGCGATGCGGTACAACCAGGGGGCGAACCGCTGCGGGTCGTCCAGTTTGCGAAGATTTTGATAGGCTTTCAAAAACACGTCCTGCGCCAAGTCCAGAGCGTCCTCGCGGTTCCCGACAATCCGAAGCAGGTAATTATAGACGCGCTTCTCCCAACGGGACACGAGGAGGTTATAGGCCTCCACGCCGCCCCGCGCGGCCTGCCGGATCAGGTCGGTATCCTCCACCGCCCGAAAAATCAAAACTCTGGCTCCTTGTTCCTAGACGCGGTTCACCGGCAAAAAGACGACCGCCGGTCCGTAGGGGTCGAGACACGCCCGACCCCTTCAATTCTACTAAGTGGCGCGCGGATGCCGGACCGCGCCCGATGTTAGACTCTCTTCTTAATGTCCAAAGCCACGCACCTGGAGTGCAGTCTGTGTAACCAAAGGTTGGAGGCGGGCCGCATTGCCAACCTCTGCGATTGCGGCGGCCCGCTGCTGGTGCGCTACGACCTGGATACCATACGCCATCGCTGGAGAAGGCGGGAAGTGGGCGAAGGCCCCGCCAGCATGTGGCGTTATGCGCCGGTTCTGCCGCCCGAGGCGGAATCCGTGGTCTCGCTCGGCGAAGGCTGGACCCCGCTCTTACGGACGCGCCGGCTGGGGTCCCGTCTCGGCGCCGATTCCCTATGGGTCAAGGACGAAGGCCTCAACCCGACCGGTTCCTTCAAGGCGCGCGGCCTGTCGTGCGCTATTTCGATGTGCGTGGAACTGGGAATCCGCAAGGTGGCCATCCCCTCGGCCGGCAATGCAGCCAGCGCCCTGGCGTCGTACGCGGCGGCGGCCGGCATCGCCACCCGCATTTTCATGCCGAGCGATGTGCCCCAGGCCAACTATCTGGAGTGCCGTGCATATGGCGCGGATGTCACTCTGGTGGATGGCCTGATTAGCGATTGCGGCCGCCTTTCCGCCGAACTCTGCGCCAAGGAAGGCTGGTTCGACCTCGGAACGCTCAAGGAACCCTACCGCATCGAAGGCAAGAAGACCATGGGCTATGAAGTGGCCGAGCAGATGGATTGGGAACTGCCGGACGCCATTTTCTATCCCACCGGCGGCGGCGTCGGCATGATCGGCATGTGGAAGGCCTTCGACGAGATGGAAAAGCTGGGCTGGATCGGCTCCCGGCGTCCCCGCATGATCGCGGTTCAGGCCGAGGGATGCCAGCCGGTGGTGCGCGCGTTCCAGGAGAACGAGCCGCGCAGCCGCTTCTGGGAGGACGCCCACACCGTGGCCGCGGGCCTGCGCGTTCCCAAGCCGCTGGGCGATTTTCTGGTGCTCCAGGCCGTCCGCGCCAGCCATGGCGTGGCGCTGGCCGTCAGCGACCAGGAAACCTTGGACGCCGGCGCCGCGCTGGCCGCCGAAGAGGGAATCTACGCCGCCCCGGAAGGCGCCGCCTGCGTAGCCGCGCTCGAAAAGTTGCTAGTCTCCGGCTTCCTGGCCCGCACCGACCGCATCGTCCTCTACAACACCGGGTCCGGAATAAAATACCCGGAAGCCTACTCCACGCGTTTTCCGCGAACCGCCGCCGGCGAGCAGGACAAGCTGGGCGGATTGATCACGCCGAGGTAGGAAACTTTCGCGCTGGCGGCCTTGGCTGGCGTGCGCCATACACGTCCCCAGCAACGCTTCGCAGCGGCAGCACGACCTGGCGGTCCGGCGTCTGGTCGAGACTCATCTTGGATCTCGCTTCCCCGCATCGCCCATTCGAGCATTTCCTCGGAGGCCGCAGTCGTCTCATCCTCGCAGCACCAAGGCATGCAAGCGGACACGTCCAGGACAAAGCGATTCATCAGTACTTGTGCCCGAGGTGGGCAAGCTCGCGGATCGACATGCCTTGCAGGTCCAGGCGCACACCTTTGCGAATCTCCCGGATGCGCGCCACTGCCCGACGGGCTCTAGCCGTATCGAAGCCGGCCTCAAAGGGGGCGCTGGAGGATTCGCCAGTTGCCTCCTTCTCCGAAAGAGCATCGAGAGCCTTGGTGAGCAATTCGTCCACGTTCTGAAAGCGCCCGCTACGGATCCCCTCGATCACGCGCTGTGCGAGTTCGGGCTTATGGATTTCGATGTTCATCCGAGCGGCTCCCCTATAGGTGATTATGACTCAACGCGACCTTCGTTGCCCTCCGCGTGGCTTACCATAGTCCTACGGCCAGAGGCCTCCAGCGATTCCTGACATCAATCCTGGTTGTTCCCTCTTGACATGATAAAATAATTAGTACTAAATAAACCGTATGAGCCGGATACCGGTTCGAGTCGTTGCGAGCCTCCTTGCATTTACGGCGTCGGGGGCGGCGCAGCGCGTCGATTCGGCGCCTTCGTTTGAGGTGGCGTCGGTCAAGCCGAGTCAGTCGGACAGCCACATGGCAGTTTTGATTCCCGCGGACGGGAGACTGTTGGCGAGTGACATGCCCTTGAGACACCTGATCGGTTTCGCATACCACCTCCCTGACCAGATGATCTCCGGACCCTCGTGGCTGGACTCATCCCGGTGCGATATCGTTGCGAAAGCGACACGCGACGCCTCCGAGAGCCAGTTGCGTCTCATGACGCAGTCACTGCTGGCGCAGCGGTTCGGCCTGCAGGCCCACCACGAGACCAAGGAGGGTCCGGTGTATTTCCTGGTCCCGACCAGCAGCGGGTTGAAAGCGCTGCCGGCGAGCGTGCAACGATCCTACCCTGCGCAGCCGCCCGGCCCGTACCGGAGTATGGGTGGGGAGGCGTCCATGGAGGAGTTTGGCGCAATTCTCACCAACTACGTCGGGCGGGCAATCATCGACCAGACCGGAACCACCGGAAAGTTCTATGTAAAGCTGTGGTGGGCGAAGGATCCAGATGCCGACCCCGACATCTTCTCCGCGCTGCAGGAGCAGTTGGGCCTCAAACTGAAACCAGGCCGGGGCCAGATCGACACGCTTGTAGTCGACCGCGTGAACAAGACGCCCATGGAGAACTGATATGGAACATGGGCAACGTCGCCGGCGTGTCAGCCCAAAAGGCCTGTCCACGTTACCATAGTCCTAGATGAATGACCTTGCCCTGGCAGCCCTAGATTCCGTGACCGGCCCCGGCGTTTCTTACGCCGATGCGCGCGCCGTCGAAATCCGCGGGCGCGAGATTACCACCAAGAACGGCCGGGCAGGCCACGTCTCCAGCTCCGAATCGGCGGGAATCGGAATTCGCGTCCTGGCCTCGGGATGCTGGGGATTCGCGGCCACCGACAATCTCTCGAAGGAGGGCATCCAGGCCGCCGGGGCGCTCGCTCTGCGCATCGCTCACGCCAGCGCCGAAGCCCGCAAGGACAAGGTTTCGCTGGCGCCGGAGGACAAGGTCGAGGCCACCTGGGCGTCGCCCTGCCGCATCGACCCGTTCTCGATTTCCGTGGACCGCAATCTGGACACGCTGCTCGCCGTGGACCGGGAAGTCCGTCGCCAGCCGGGCGTGAGCCTGGCCGAAACCTGCATGGTTTTCGAGCGCCGCCGGCAGGTTTTCGCCTCCACGTTGGGCAGCCTGATCGATCAGACGCGCTACACAACCGGCGCCGGGTTCTCGGCCCTCAGTTACAAGGACGGCGACATCCAGAAGCGATCCTATCCCAACTCTTTCGGCGGCCAATACCAACTCAAGGGATACGAGCTGGTGGAGGAGTTGCGCCTCCTGGAGAACGCCCCGCGGGTGGCCGAAGAGGCCGTGGCGCTGCATCAGGCCGATCAATGCCCCGAAGGCGAGTTCGACCTCATCCTCGACAGCTCGCAGCTCGGCCTGCAAATTCACGAATCCATCGGACACCCCATCGAGCTTGACCGCGTGCTCGGCAGCGAAGCCAATTACGCGGGCATGAGCTTCCTCACCGTGGAAGACCTGGGGCGGCTACGCTACGGCTCGGACATCGTCAACGTGGTCTGCGATGCCCGCCAGCAGCATGGCCCCGGCCTCGGAACGTTCGCCTTCGACGACGAGGGCGTGCCGGCGCAGTGCTCCGACGTCATCCGCAACGGCGTTTTCATGGGATTCATGACGTCCCGCGAGACGGCCGCCTCCGTGGGCCGCAAGCGCTCCAACGGCTGCATGCGCGCCGATGGATGGGAGCGCCTCCCGCTGATCCGCATGACCAACGTCAGCCTGGAGCCGGGCGCGCAATCGCTCGAAGAAGTCTTCGACGCGGACCACGGCATCTACATGGAGACCAACCGTAGCTGGTCCATCGACGACAAGCGCTATAACTTCCAGTTCGGGTGCGAAATCGGCTGGGAGATCCGCCATGGCAAGCGCGTTCGCATGTTGAAGAACCCCAGCTACAGCGGCATTACCACCGAGTTCTGGAATCGCTGCGCGGCCATCGCCGGCCCGAAGCATTGGACGCTCTGGGGCGTCCCCAATTGCGGAAAGGGCCAGCCCGAACAGGTGATGGGCACCGGCCACGGCGCCAGCCCGGCGCGGTTCCGCAACGTCCGCATCGGGAGCGCGTATGGAGCGTGAAACCTGCCGGCGCATCTTTTCCCAGGTGGTGCATGCCGCCCGCGCGCTCGGCGTGACCGAGGTCGAAGCGCTCCTCGCCGGCGGCGAAGATGCACTCACGCGGTTCGCCAACAACGCCATCCACCAGAACGTGTCTGCCCGCGACGTCGACCTTTCGGTGCGCCCGGTAATCGACGGCCGCACGGCGCGCGCCACCACCAACCGCCTCGATGCAGAAGGCATTCGAAACGTGGTCGCGGAGGCGGTGGCGATCACCCGGCTCACTGCCCCTGATCCCGACCTGCAGCCTCTGGCCGGTCCCGCGGAATACCAGCCGGCCGAGCGCTGGTTCGAAGCCACGGCGCAGGTCACGCCGCGCGAGCGCGCGCTGGCGGTAGCCGAGGCCATTCGCGTGGTGGAAGGAGCGGGCCAGACCGCCGCCGGCATCTATTCCACGGGCGATTCGTTCCTGGCGGCGCTGAACTCGCGGGGGCTTTCCGCATGGCATCGCGAAACCATGGCGCGGTTCTCCATCACCGCCATGGCTGCCGGCAGTTCCGGCTGGGCCAAGGCCAGCGCCTGCTATCACGGCGATCTGGACCCCGTGCAATTGGCCGCCGCGGCGTCTGGCAAGGCCGCGGCATCGCAGGCGCCGCGCGAGATCCCGCCCGGTCGCTACACCGTCATTCTGGAACCTGCCGCCGTACTGGACTTGGCAGGCCAGATGTTCGGCGATTTCAGCGCCACCGCCATCCGCGACGGCCGCAGTTTCCTCAACGACCGCATCGGGCGCAAGGTCTTTGGCCAAAACATCGATATCCTCGACGACGCCCATCACCCCCTCCAGTCCGGCCCGCCGTTCGATGGCGAGGGCGTGCCGCGCCAGCCGCTCACCCTGGTGGAAGGCGGCGTAATCAAAGAGATCGCTTACTCACGCCAGGCCGCGGCGCCGGCCGGCGTGGCGCCCACCGGCCACGGCTTCCCCCTGCCCAACGAGTTGGGAGAAGCGCCACTGAACATCGTGATCGCGGGCGGAGATTCCACCGTGGAGGAGATGGTGGCATCCACCGAGCGCGGCATCCTGGTCACACGCCTGTGGTACATCCGCGAAGTGGACCCCTACCAGAAGGTCTTCACCGGCATGACGCGCGACGGCACGTTCCTGGTGGAGGCCGGCCGCATCGCCGCCGGTGTGCGTAATTTTCGCTTCAACCAGAGCCTGATCGAGATGCTCTCGAACGTGGAGGCTCTCTCCCGGCCAGTGCGCGCCTCCGGCGAGGAATCCTCCGACATGGTAGTTCCCGCCATGAAGGTCCGCGATTTCCATTTCACCGAAGTGACTCGCTTTTAGGCGCCGCCGGCTCGGTTATACTCAGTCTGTATGCCTATCTCACGAGACAGCGAGTTCCTAGCCGCCGCATTGGCCGGCTACCAGTGCAGAATCGCGGAAATCGACGCCCGCATGGCGGACCTGAGGCAGAGGATCGCCGGCGTTTCGCCCGCGGCTTCCGCCAAACCCGCGGCCGCGCCAATCAGGAAGAAACGGCGCCTGAGCGCCGAGGGACGCGCACGCATCATCGCCGCAACCAAGAAGCGTTGGGCAGCGGTCCGCAAGGCTAAAGCCGCGGCCGCAAAGTAAGACTTCGCGCGCGATGTGCTGACCGCGCTGCTCATCTTCGGCGCCACCTACCTGGTTCTCGCAATCGGCCGCCTTCCCGGTTTTCGCGTAGACCGCACCGGAGCTGCGATCATCGGGGCGGCCCTCATGCTGGCCGCCAACGTCCTCACGGTCCGGGAAGCTTACGCCGCCATCGATTACGACGCCATCGTGCTCCTGTTCGGCATGATGATTGTGGTCGCCAACCTGCGGCTCTCCGGCTTCTTCACCCTGGTGAGCGCGTGGGTGGTGGAGCATGCCCGGCGGCCGCTATTGCTGCTCTCCGGCATCGTGCTGGTCTCGGGCGTCTTCTCGGCGTTCTTCGTGAACGACACCATGTGTCTGGTCCTGACGCCGCTGACGCTCGAAATCACCGTGCGCCTGCGCCGCAATCCGGTCCCTTACCTGCTCGCCGTGGCCATGGCCGCGAATGTGGGCAGCGTCGCGACCATCACGGGCAACCCGCAGAACATGATGATCGGCAGCTTCTCGCACATCGGGTACCGCGCCTTCGCCGGGGCGCTGGCGCCGGTGGCGGCGGTGGGATTGCTGCTTACCGTAGTGGTCATCGCGCTGGTTTACCGCGCCGAGTTCCGCGACGAGAACCTCCTGGCCGTCGAACTCCGGCCGGTGCGCGTGAACCGCGTGTTGATGGCAAAATCCCTGGCGGTCTCGGCCGCCATGATCGTCTGTTTCTTCGCCGGCTGGCCGGTTGCCAAGGTCGCCGTAATTGCGGGCGCGCTCCTGCTCATCACGCGCCGCGTCAAGCCGGAGCGGGTCTATCGCGAAATCGATTGGAGCCTGCTCGTGCTCTTCATCGGCCTCTTCATTGTCATCGCCGGCCTGGAAAAGACGACCGTCGCCGCCGATATGTTCTCCGCCGCCGCACGTTACCACCTGGAGCGCACCGCGCCCATGAGCCTCTTCGCCGCCCTCCTCTCAAACCTGGTGAGCAACGTGCCTGCCGTCCTGGTGTTCAAGGGATTCGTGTCGCATCTTCCCAATGCCGCGCACGCCTGGCTCACGCTTGCCATGGCCTCCACGCTGGCGGGCAACCTCACGATATTGGGGTCGGTGGCGAACCTGATCGTGGTGCAGAGGGCCCGCCATCGCGTCGAAATTTCCTTCTGGGAATATGCCAAAGCCGGCGTGCCGCTCACGGTGTTGACCCTGGCCGCCGGAATCCTGCTGCTCTAGCCGGCGACGCGATGCGCATTGGGCTATACTCGTTCCAAATCTCCAATTTCGGAGTAAGGATCTCGATTATGCCCAATTGGTCTTCCCGCCGCGCCTTTCTGGCATCGGGACTTGCGCTCCCGGTGGCTGCTTCGGCCAATCAGACCCGCCTTGCCGGTCCGCCGCCGGCGCCGCGGCCGGAGAGCATGGTCTATGGCACGCTCGGCAAGACCGGGCTGAAGGTCAGCCGCCTCGGCTTCGGCGGCAACGTCGCGTCCGATCCCAGCGTCCTCGCCGCCGCTTTCGATCTGGGGGTCAATTTCTTCGACACGGCGCGCGTTTACAACAACGGCAATAGCGAGCGTATGCTCGGCGCGGTGTTCGCTGGCAAACGGAAGGATGTCGTCCTCGCCACCAAGACCATGGCCAAGACCGGCGCCCAGGCCCTGCTGGACCTCGACGCCAGCCTCAAGGCGTTCGGCACGGATTACATCGATATCTGGCACCTGCACTCGCGCAATGCCCCCGCCGACATCGCCGACGGCCTGTTTGAAGCGCAGCGGACCGCCAAACAGCAGGGCAAGATCCGCTTCGCCGGCGTCAGCATGCACTTCTCCATGAAGGACATGATCCCCTACCTCGTCAAGCTCGGCCAGACCGATATCATCCTGTGCGCCTACAACTTCAGCATGCCGCCCGACATGGAAATGGAAACCGCCATTGCGGCGGCGCGTCAGGCGGGCATCGGCATCGTCGCCATGAAGACCATGGCGGGCGGATTCGCCCGAATCCAGCTCGGCGACCGCCTCTACACCGACAACCCCAAGGCCCTCACCGACAAGCTGAAGCATCCCGGCGCCATGGTGTCCGCCATGAAATGGGCCCTGCGGAACAAGAACGTGGATACCGCCATCGTGGGCATCACCGACCGCGACCAGCTCGCCGAGAACGTAGCCGCCGTGGCGCAGCCGTTCACCGATGGCGACCGCCAACTGCTGGCCGCGCAAATGGACTTCATCCGGCCGCTGTACTGCCGCATGTGCGGAGCCTGCGCCGGAACGTGCCCGCGCGGCCTTCCGGTGGCGGACCTGCTTCGAATTCTCAGCTACGCCGACGGTTACGGCCAATTTCCCATGGCCCGCGAAAGGTTCCTCGAGCTGCCGGAGACGGTCCGCCAGGTGCGTTGTTCGGATTGCTCCGAATGCGCCATCCACTGTCCCAACGGCGTGCGCGTACCCGAGCGCCTGCGAAAAGCGCAGGCCTGGCTGGCCTGAGTGGGGCAGACGCTTCCGTCCTCCACTCCGGCCGCCCGTTACTTCGGCTCCAGCCCCACGCTCAGCACCACTATCCCCAACTCGCGCACGTCCCCGTTCCCCGGACTCATGACCTTGTCCACCGCGAAATCCACCGTGGCGAACTCGCCCCTCAGCAGGCTGGCCGCCACGTCGCGCTCGTAGGTATACGTTCCCGCGGCGCTATAGGTCTCGGGCGGTAAGTTCTGGCCCGCAATGCTCGCTGAGAGGGTCACCGTCCCCTCCTTGGCGATGAGCGTGTTCGGCGCGGCCAGCCGCACTCGAAGCCAGGCGCCGTTCTGCGCGGCCCCCGCGGGCAGAGCGAGCGCCACGCTGAACTTCTGCTTCGTCCAGCTCCACGCGCCCGCCTCAATCGGGTAGAAGCCGCTCAGCAACTGCGTCCGCCCATGTGGATCGCCCATCTGCACCACGGAGAGATCGTGAGGCGCATTGGCTTTGCGGTTGCAACCGGGCGGCGCAACGGCAAGCGCCAGCGCCAGTGCGGCCGGCCACGCGCGCAACACGGCGCGGCCGGCCAGCGGAAATCTACGTTTCATCAATCTCCTATTCTTTCCACTTGAACCAGGCAACTGTAAAAGGTGGGACCGCCGCCGGCGTCCGTCAGCCGCTCGGAGGTCAGGGCATTCACGCCGCGCTTGCCTGGCGAACGCTTGGCCCACCGCACCGAGGGCGCACAGGCCACGCCGGGCCGCGTCGTATCGTCCACCCGCGCCACCAGCGCGCAAGACCCGCGCTCGTTAAATGCCCGCACCTGGTCGGACGTGCGGATTCCCCGCGCCTCTGCGTCGATGGGATTCAAGTGCAGGACGGCGGTTTGAAGGTCCACCGCGTCGCGATGCCCAAACGTCGAGTTCATGCTGTCGTCGTTCTTCGGCGAAATCAACTCCAGCGGATACCGCGCGCGCAGGTCCCGGTCGCCGTGCCGCGATTCCACCGGCGGCGTGTAATCCAAAGTCTCCGCGTGGAAATGGCATTTGCCATCCGGCGCGCCGAATCCCCCGGCGGCGAACGGCAGGTATGGATCGGGCAGGCGCAGCCGTATGCTCCGCTCGCGGTCGAGCCGCTCCAGCGTGATTCCCGCCACGAACGGATGCGCCGAATCGAGCGTTGTCCGGATCATTTCGTCTTCCGTCTCACCGAGGCAGGCGTCCTCGAAACCCATGCGCGCGGCCAGCAGTCGGAAAATCTCCACATTCGATTTCGCTTCGCCGGGCGCCGGCAGCGCCGGCCGCGCAAGCTGCAAATAATAATGGCCGTAAGCCGTGTAGAGGTCCGTGTGCTCCAGAAACGTAGTCACCGGCAGCAGGATATCGGCGTGGTCGGCCGTATCGGTTTGGAACTGCTCCAGCACCACCGTAAACAGGTCTTCGCGCCGCAATCCGCGCCAGACCGCGTTCTGGTTGGGGGCAATCGCCGCCGGTTTCGAGTTGTAAACCACAATCGCCTTCACCGGCGGGCCATCCAGCGTGGTGAGCGCCGCGCCCAGTTCCGACATGTTCACCAGGCGCGCCTCGCGTCCCAGAGCTTTCATTTGCAAATCCGGGCGCTCCAGCCCCTCGCGGTTCAAATGAAAAGCCTGGGAAGTGGAAAGCTGGATCCCGCCTCCGAGGTCCTTCCACGCCCCCACGACCGCCGGAAGTAGTGCCACCGTGCGCACCGCCATCGCCCCGCGCTCGCTGCGCTGGATTCCATAATTCAGGCGGATGACGGCCGGCCGCGTCCCCGCGTACTCCCGCGCCAGCATGACGATCTCTTCCGCGCCGATGCCCGTCAGCTCCGCCGCCCGCTGCGGAGTCCACTCCCGCACCCGTTCCCGCAGCGCTTCGAAGCCCTCCGTGTAGCGCGCCACGTAATCCGCGTCATGCAGACCTTCCCCCACAATGACGTGCATCATGGCCAGCGCCAGCGCCGTATCGCTGCCCGGATTGATCGCGAAGTGCTTGTCCGCCAGAGCCGTGGTGCGGTTCCGCCGCGGGTCGATCGCGTAAAATTTGGCCCCCTGCCGGCGCGCCTCTACGATAAACGGCCACAGGTGGACGTTGGTCCCCAGAATGTTGGCGCCCCAGGCCAGGATTAGCCGCGCGTGGCGGAACTGCTCCGGCTCCGTGCCGTAGCGCACCCCCAGCGCCGCCGTCATGCCCGCCATGCCCGCCGTCGAACAAATCGTCCGGTCGAGCCGCGACGCGCCCAGCCGGTGGAAGAACCGCCGGTCCATCCCGTTGCCGTTCAGCCAGCCCATGGTTCCGGCGTAGCTATAGGGCAGGATCGCCTCAGGCCCAAACTCAGCCGCGATAACCTTCAGCCGCCCGGCAATCCCATCGAGCGCCTCGTCCCACGAAATTCGCTCGAACCGCCCTTCCCCCTTGGCGCCCACGCGCCTCTGCGGATAGAGCAGGCGCCCCGGCGAGTATTCGCGCTCCAGGTACTGCGCCACCTTGCCGCACAGGAACCCCCGCGTGACCGGGTGTTCCGGGTCGCCCCGCAGCCTCGAACCGCGCCCGTTCTCCACCGTCACCAGCAGAGAGCAGCAATCCGGGCAATCGAGCGCGCAAACGGAGTGGCGTGTTTCCGGCATTCGAACCGATTATATCGTGCCCCCAGGCGAGGCATAATTTGGTTCGCCCTCCCCGTTCATCTGGTATATTAGAGGTACCTACCGACGCGTGGGCGACTAGCTCAGTTGGGAGAGCGCTGCGTTCGCAATGCAGAGGTCGGGGGTTCGAGCCCCCCGTCGTCCACCAAATTCCTCGCCACAACCGAGCCGCGAACGTAAGATAGCGTTTGCCGGCGCAAACCTACACGTTGCCATTTCGGACGCACACCACTAGAATCGGGTTGTGAAGGAGCTTCTCCCGCTCACCCCGGAGCAACTCGCTCGCGCCCGTCGCCGCCTGCTCCACCCAGCCCCCGGAAGCCGAATCGAAGCCGCACGCAACTACGGCATCGACTTGACGCTGGTCGCCGCTCAATTGAGCCTATCCCCAGCCGACCGCGTTGGCGCCATGCACGACGCTTGCGCCGCGGCCGAACAAGCCCGCGGCGCCGCCAGACGGATCGCCAAATGAACTTCATCGCCCTTGTGCAGGCGCTCGTGGACGGCGGCGTCGATTTTGTCATCATCGGCGGTTGGTGCGCGATCCTGCACGGCAGTTCATATCTGACAAACGATCTGGACATCTGCTATTCGCGCGCGCCCGGTAACTTAAACCGCTTGGCCGCCGCTCTGGCCCCGCACCACCCCAAACTGCGCGGCGTCCCGACAGCTTTGCCCTTTGTTTGGGATGAGGTCACTCTCCGCCATGGCTCACTGTTCACGCTGTCGACGGACCTAGGAGTCATCGATCTGATAGCTGAAGTCGCCGGAGTCGGCGGCTTCGAGCAAGCCGAAACCCATTCCATCCAAGTGCAGGCGTTTGACCGCACCGTTTGGACGCTCGATCTTCCCTCCCTGATTCAGGCCAAACGTTCGGCTGGCCGGGAAAAGGACCTCCGTCTACTCCCCGAGCTGGAAAGCCTGCTCGATAGCCAAGACCGGGATTGACAAGATCCCCGCGTGGCGCAGGCGCCCTCGCCTGCCGGTCCCAGGGGGCTCCCGGCTCAGCGGGACGCCTGCCCTGCCTCCAATGCAACCTTCCCTCGTAACTCCCGCAGCCTCAACGCCACCTTCGCCGGCCAGGCCGGATCCATGCACGGCCGCTCGATCGCCACGTAAAAGACCACGGTTACCAATAGGATCGCCGGAATCGACACCAATGCCTCCAACGCGAAGCGCTCAAGAAAGCTCGACCCCCAAAGGAAGCGCGTCGCCAAATGCCCGGTGACGAAAATCAAACGGAAGTGCAGCAGGTACATCGAATAGCACATGCCTCCGATCGTCGTAATCGGCCGCCGGCTCAAAATCCAGCCCGAAACCTTGCCGCGGAAGGCCCCGGCGCAGACCAAGAGCATCAGCGGCGCCCAGGCGTATGGAAAACGCTGCTCCATCAGCGCCGCAATCAAAGAGGGCCATCCCGCGAGCGATGCCAGGTCCCACCGCAGTGAGCGGCCGGGCGATTGCCGCCATTCCAACAGATAGAAATCCGCCAGCAGAAAACCGGCCGCGAAATACTCCACGTGCCACAGCAGGCTGTCGTAGGAATACTCCATCTCCGCCGGAAACACGCTCCGCACCAGCGGCGCGGCCAGCATGAAAACAAAGAGCGTCCCCCGCCGGCCCATCGCGTTGCGGACCGAATAGACCGCGGCCAGGAACGGGGCGAGCATGTAGAACTGCACTTCAATCTCAAGTGACCAGGTGACCGGGTTGATGGGGTTCGTCCCGTGGAAAATGAAGTTGTGCTGATAGACCAGGCTGGCCAGCAGGTTGGGCCAGAGCGACCACCCCGTGGCCATCCAACTGGCAAACAGCGGGGGTCCGATGAATAGCAGGACCATCGCGACCAGATAAGGCGGCTCGATCCGCGTGAGTCGCCGCAGGTAGTAAGCGCGCAACAGCGGCCTCTCGCCCAAGCCTAACCGCCACTTCGCGAAGGGCAGAGCCAGCAAAAACCCGCTCAGCACGAAGAAGAGCTGGACGCCGTAGTGACCCAGGCCCAGAAATTCCGTGAGCCACCGCTCCCCGGGCAAAACCGAGGCTCCGTCCATCAGGCGGGTCAGCGTGTGCTGGCTCAGATGGTAGAGCACCACCGCCGAAATGGCGACGAACCGTAGACCGTCCACTTCCGCAATGAAACCGCGGCCGCGCGTAACCACGCGATCCAACCGGCCGGCCCGCAACGTCATCGGCCCACGCTATCAGGGCTCAGATCGGTTAGCAAGCTTAGAGCGACCGCAGAAAATTAATGACGTCTTGCCGTTCCTCCGCGGTCAGTTTATGGAACGCGTCGATAACCATATTGGCCTCGCTGCCCTGGCTCTTGTGGGCCTCTATGGCCTCCACCAGATTGCCGGCTCGCCCGTCATGCAGAAAAAAGACGCGCTGCCCGACGCCCCAGAGCGGAGCGGTCCGGAACTCATCGGGACCCGCGCTGCCCTGGGTGATGCCGTCCGCCAGACCTTTGCCCATGTCGTGGACCAGCAGGTCGGACCACAGATTCACCGTCTGGTTGGAAAGCGCGCCGCTGGGGCTTGTCGAAGAGCCGCTGGCAATCGCCTTGCTTGTCGTCAATGACGGCGTGTGGCAGTGCACGCAACCTGCCTTGACGAAGTTGGCCCGTCCTTTCACCGTTGACGGCGTGCCCGGCGCCGGGGTGGGCGGGGCCAACATCCGCATGAAGTCGGCAAACGCCTCAATATCGGAGAGGACGGCCGTATTCCGGTTGGAACCGGGCGCGGGCGTCGTTGTAAAGTTGAGCGTGTCCTCCGGCGTGGCGTTGAACAGACAGCCGGGAGTCTCGTCGCGCTCTTGCGGGAAGACCTGGTTCGTAATCCCCATTTCGACGTTGTAGGCCTCGGCCGCGAACATCAGAAGGGACTTGTTCTGCGCCTTCCATCCGAAGCGGGTAATCGTCCCATCGTTGGCGCTGAGGTTCGCATTGCCGCTCAGAATCGCGTTCGCGTGACCGTGGATCCCCATCCTTGACTTCGTAGACGCATCGGCCTGCATGTTCGCCAGGATCGCCGAGTCGGGGATCGCTTCGATCAGACCGGCGCCGAACACGGGCGTCGGAATGCGGAAAATCACGTTCGGATTCCCGCCCTGGCCGGAGAGCGCGCTTCCGGCCGGCGTGAACGTGGGCTGCGCGATGTTGCAGCCCGCCGCGTCGCTGCGACCGGTGATCGTGAAGAGGTCGTGTACGCCGCCATCGTTGGTTCCATTCGGGTTTCGCTTAAAGCGCGCTTCGCGGACGGGCCCGTTTGGCGCGATGAACCACGGAATCGTGTTCTTGGCCCCATTGAGCGTGGCAATCCCGATCGTCGGGTTCTGCGCGGGGCTCGATCCGCCGGCGGCCGGCTGCGAGTGGCAGGACAGGCACTGGTTTGAGTTGAAGCGCGGCCCAAGCCCGTTGTTGCTCCCTCCCGTCACCACCTCGATCTCCGCGAACCTGGCGGCTCCATCGCTAAAAAACGCGCTTTCGTCCGCCGTGAGGCCAGGCAGGGGAGCGCCGGCGCCCGCCGCGCCGCTCCGCACCCCCGGGTCGACCGGCGTCTTCAGCGACTGACCCGGCAAACGGGCGCATGAACTCGCCAAAACCCCGGCAATCAGAATCCCGCATGCTCTTGAAACGACCTTCTCTTGCGTTGTCATCACTCCTCCGAACAAACTGCGCCGGCCGACAGGCGTGGCGCAAGCCGCCAGGTTTGCTGAGCCGAGTCGTCTCGGCTTTTCTTGAGATCTCGCCCGACTCAGCAGCCACCCCCAAATGCTCCGCGACATCTGGAAACAATATCACAGATCCCGCGTCCTGTACCCCATCCGCGCCAGGCCGGTCACTGCGAATTGCGTTTTTCCGCCTCCCCGCCCGGGCTGTTACGGCAAGGCACTCAATTCCTTAGGCTTACGCAGAATTGCGCCCCCATTTTCCGTGATCGAAGGCGCCTCACGCTTTCGTCTCACGCCCCCTCGGCTGCTAAACTGAAACCGGTGGCATGCCTGTATAGCCGCGCCGAACTGGTGGAACAGCGCCGGCGCTGGAAACTCGCGGGCCGGACGGTGGTTTTCACCAACGGCTGCTATGACTTGCTTCATCCGGGCCACGTCCGCCTGCTCGAACGCTGCCGCTCCATGGGCGACGTTTTGATCCTGGCCTTGAACTCGGATGCCGGCGTGCGGCGCATGAAAGGACCCTCCCGGCCTTTGCTAGACGAGTCGGAGCGCGCGGAGGTCGCTCTGGCTCTCGAAGCGGTGGACGCCGTTACCCTGTTCGACGAGGAAACGCCGCGCGAGTTGATCGCGGAGATCTTGCCCGACGTGCTCGTTAAGGGCGCCGACTGGTCCCACTTCATCGCGGGCCGGGAAGAAGTCGAGGCAGCCGGCGGCAAAGTGGTCGCCGCGCCACTAGAACCCGGATATTCTACTACTAATATCGTTAATACGATTGTCGGTCGCCAGCCTTGATTCATCCTGCCGTCAAAGACCTGTTTCTTGACCTGGGAAAGGACCCAGGTTTTCACGAAGCCCTGCGCCGCCTCGCCGCCGGAGGGGACACGGCCATTTCCGGCCTCACCACCACCGCCAAAGCGGCTTATTCGGTCCTGCTATGGCAGTCGCTGAATCGGCCTTTGATAATTGTAGTAGATGGCAACAAGCAGGCTGAGGCTCTTAGCGAGGCGCTCGAGACATTCTTCGGCCTGTTGGTCTCGGGCGACCGTCCGGGCCCCCAACTTCTCCCGGCTCTCGACGTCCTCCCACTGCAAAATCTCTCCCCGCACGCCGAAATCTGTGAGCAGCGCGCCATTGGCCTGTGGCGTTTGTCCACCCAGCGCGCGCCCATCACCGTCCTGCCCGTCGCCTCTGCTCTGCTGCGCATCCATCCCGGCGATTTTTACCGCCAGTTGGCCCTTAAGCTGAAGGTCGGCGATGAAGTCCCCTTGGAAGACCTCGTGGCCCACTTGGAGAGCGTCGGCTATTCACGCCGCGAACCCGTTGAAATGGTTGGGGAATACTCAGTCCGCGGCGGCATCCTGGACGTCTTTTCCCCGGAAGCGCCCAAGCCTGTTCGCATGGACCTGTTCGGCGACCAGGTGGATTCCATCCGCCGCTTCGACGTCGAATCGCAGCGTTCCGTCCTCAAGCTTGACGATTGTACGCTCCTGCCGCTCACCGAGTACCAAGAGTCGCATAGCCTGCTGGTCGAGCTGGCGGAACTGGTGCGCGAGAGCGGCAGTCCGCGGCGCGATTTGCCTCCGCCCGGCGAGCCTTTCCCCGGGTGGGAATTGGTGGCCCCCATGCTCCGCCCGCAGTCGGGGTCAGTGATCTCGCTGTGCGAACACCCGGTGGTGGTGTGGGACGAACCGGAGGAGGTGGCTGCCGCCGCCGATCGCCTCTGGAAGCGCCTGGAGCAGATCGAATCTTCGCCGGCCACGGATCTCGGCAAGGTCTTCTTTCGCTGGGAGGAACTGCGCCGGCAGGCCGCTTCCGCTCCCCAGATCTCATTGAAAGAATTGGAGATTGGTTGGGACGGCCCGGAATTGGGTTCGTTTGGTGAACCCGCACCGCCGCAGGTCTCTGCCGGCGGTTCTTCGCCTCCGCCCCACCCAAGATTGGCTTCGTTCCGCACAAATGCCCCGCTCCACATCCCCACCCGCCCCGCCATGGCGTTTCACGGCAACATGCAGGTTGCCATAGCCGAGGCGCGCAATCTGGTGGAAGCCGGCAATCGCGTGGCCTTCTTCGCCTCTTCTACAGGCGAAGTAGAACGCGTGGCGGATATTCTCAACGAATATGGGCTGGCCTACCGCCTCGGACTGGAAAAGCCCGGCGCCACTCCCGCATACCTGGCCGAACGGGCCTACATGGCGGGAACGGTCGCGAACATCTTCCTCGTCAAAGGGCTGATTCGCCACGGTTCCGCCTTCGTAAATTCGCATCTTGTAGTATTTGGATCGGAGGATCTCTTCGAGTCCTCCGAATTGGTTGCCCGCGCCCCCGCCTCCAAATCCGCGCTGGCCACTTTCTCGGCGGACCTGATCGACATGAAGCCCGGCGATTACGTGGTCCACGCGGAACACGGCGTTGCCCAGTTTCTCGGGCTGCGTGAGATCTCTCAGGGCGAATCCAAGGGCGACTACATGCTCCTTGAATACGCCGGCGGCGCCAAGCTCTACGTCCCGCTCACGCGCATGGACCTGGTTCAGCGCTTTCGCGGCGCCGGTGAAGCCGCGCCGGCCCTCGACCGCATGGGCGGCGCCACCTGGTCCCGCACCAAAACGCGCATCAAGGCCAAAATGCGCGACATGGCGGATGAGTTGCTCAAGCTATACGCCGGCCGTAAGCTGGCCGAGGGGTTCCGCTTTTCGCCAGACAGCAACTGGCAGCGCGAATTCGAAGACGCTTTCGAGTTCACCGAGACCCGTGACCAACTCACCGCCATCGATGAGATCAAGCGCGACATGGAAAGCCCGCAGCCCATGGACCGCCTGGTCTGCGGCGACGTCGGTTTCGGCAAAACCGAAGTGGTCATGCGCGCCGCTTTCAAGGCGCTCGGCGATGGCAAACAAGTCGCCGTGCTCGCTCCTACTACTGTTCTAGTATTTCAGCACTTCGAAACCTTCCGCCGGCGCTTCCAGCCCTTCCCGGTCCGCGTCGAAATGTTCAGCCGCTTCCGCTCACCCAAAGAATTGAAGGCGGCCGTAACAGATCTCGCCGAAGGCAAGGTCGATCTGGCCATCGGCACCCACCGTCTGCTCTCTAAGGACATCCAGTTTCGCGACTTAGGCCTGGTAATCGTCGATGAAGAGCAGCGCTTCGGCGTCAAGCACAAGGAACGCCTCAAGCAACTCAAGAAAACCGTGGATGTCGTCAGCATGAGCGCCACCCCCATTCCGCGAACACTACACATGGCATTATTGGGCTTGCGTGACATGTCCGTGATCGAGACTCCACCCAAGGATCGCCTGTCCATCAACACCGTGGTCGCTCCCTTCAAGCCCGAATTGGTCCGCTCTGCCCTGGAATTGGAGTTGGCGCGCGGCGGCCAGGTCTATTTTCTCCACAATCGCGTCGATTCCATCTGGGCCAGGGCCGCCATGATCCAGGAACTCGCGCCCAACGCCCGCATCGGCGTGGGTCATGGCCAAATGGGGGAAGCGGAGCTCGAAAAAACCATGCTGCGGTTCATGCGGCATGAGTTCGACATCCTCGTTTGTACTACAATTATCGAAAATGGCCTGGACATCCCGCTCGCGAACACCCTCGTGGTGGAAAACGCCGAGCGCTACGGCCTTTCGGAGCTGTACCAGTTGCGGGGCCGCGTGGGACGCTCCAATCGCCGGGCCTATGCTTATCTACTGGTCCCCCCTGACACGGAATTGACCGAACTGGCGCGCAAACGGTTAGCCGCGCTCAAGGAGTTCAGCGACTTGGGCGCGGGCTTCAAGATCGCGGCGCTCGATCTGGAACTGCGCGGCGCCGGAAACCTGCTGGGGGGCGAACAGCACGGCCAGATCAATTGCGTGGGCTTCGATACCTACGTCCGCTTGCTCGAAGAGACGGTCCGCGAACTCAAAGGCGAGGAGAGCATCCCGGAGATCCACTCCGCGCTCAACCTGGGCCTCGACATCCGCATCCCGCCCGACTACATCGCCGACGAAAACCAGCGGCTCCGAGCCTACCGTCAGATCGCCAATAGCGCCGACGCGGCCGCCCGCGAGCGCGTTGGGAAGGAACTCGAAGACCGCTACGGCCCGGTTCCTGAAGCGGTACGCAATTTGCTTGAATATTCCGCGTTGAAAACCCTGGCGGAGCGGATCGGAATCGAGGCCGTCGACCGGCGGCATAGCCTGCTCAGCGTGAAATTCCACAAGGAGACGCGGGTCGATCCGGCGCGCCTGATGGGGCTTGTGGGCAAAACTCGCGGGGCGCAGTTCACCCCCGCGGGCGTGCTCCTTTTGCCGCTCGAAGGTCAACCCGCCGCGGGCGCGGCCTTGCGGTACATCGCGGAGAAACTGGAGCAGTTGACGTAACCCTGTGCCCCCGCCGCCCAGCCGTAGCTTGGCGGCGTCACGTTGTCCGGGTGCAGTCTTGTTAAACTATAAGGACATATTATGCTTTGCAGGTTTGTAGTACTTATCGCGGCGACCGTCTCGTTCGCCACCGCGGCGGATGTCAGGGTAGTGGAGCAGATCGTCGCCAAAGTCAACGGCGAGATCGTCACCATGAGCGATCTCGATCAAGCCCGCGTGGAAACCTTGGCCGAGATCAAAGAAAAGGGCATCCCGCCCGCGCAAGCCGCGCAAGTCCTGGAGCGCACCATGCAAGACGCCCTCAGGGACAAGATCGACGCTCTTCTGCTCGTCCAAAGGGGCAAGGACCTCAACATCAGCGTGGATGCCGATGCGACCAAGGAAATCGCCCGCATGCAGGTGCAGTCCCGCATCAGCGACCCCGACCAGTTCTCGAGTTTGATCCACGACCAGTTCGGCGTTTCGCTCGAGGAATACAAACAGAAACTCAAGGACCAGCTCATGGCGCAGCGCGTGGTTGCCGAAGAGGTCGCCGAGCGCATCTTCATCCCCGAAGACGACATGAAGAAGTACTACGAGGATCATAAGGACAAATTCGTTCGCGAGGAGCAGGTTTTTCTTAGCCAGATTCTGCTCTCCACCGAGGGCAAGAGCGACGAACAGGTGGCATCCGCGCAGGTCAAAGCGACGGAACTGGTGAAGCGGGCGCGCGCCGGCGAGAAGTTCGCGGATCTGGCGGCGGCTAACTCCGACGATTCCGAGACCGCCAAGAACGGAGGCTATCTGGGCACGCCTCTGAAGCGCGAGGATCTGCGCAAGGAAATCGCCGACGTTGTTTTCACCCATCAGCGGGGCTACATAACCGATCCCATCAAGCTCACCTCTCCCTCGGGCTTCCTTATCCTTAAGGTGGAAGAGCGCTATGAGGCCGGGCAGGCCAGCTTCGAGGAAGTCAAGGAAGATATCCAGAACGCCATGGCCCAGCCGCAGATGGAACCCAAAGTGCGCGTGTTCCTTGCCAAGCTGCGCCGGGAGGCGTTCCTCGAGATTCGTGAGGGCTACGTAGATACCGGCGCCGTCCCAGGCCAGGACACCAGTTGGCACGACGTCGCGGAAATCAAGCCGCAGACCACTACTAAGGAAGAAGTGGCCGCGCGCCAGAGGAAGAAATTCCTGGGGCTGATTCCGTACGGCCCGGCCGGCACTTACACGCCGCCCCCCGCAACCCCCGGCACGGCGGCGCCACCGGACCCGGCGGCTAAGCCCGCCACCCCGGATTCGCCGCCCGCGCAGCCTCCGGCGGCCCCGGTCAAGCAATGAAGTCTCCTTATGTGAACGAACTAGAGCCGAACCAGCTCATCACCACCACTTTCCTGGTTCACTCCAAGGAGATTCGCCAGAAGAAGACCGGGGAACTTTACCTCTCTCTAATGCTCGGCGACCGCACCGGCGAACTCGACGCCAAGATGTGGGATAACGTTTCCGAGGTGATCGATGCCTTCGACCGCGACGATTTCGTCAAGGTCAAGGGCATGATCCAGGTCTTCCACAACCGGCCTCAGTTGACCATCCATAAAGTGCGGCGCATCGAGGATGCCGAGATCGAGTTCGCCGACTACTTCCCTTCTTCGCGGCGCGACCCCGGCGAAATGTGGGACGAGCTGCGCGCCACTGTCGCCGGGCTATCCAACCCCCACCTGAAAGCCCTGCTCGAAGCCATGCTGGACGACCCGGACATCGCCTGGCGCTACCGCCGCGCTCCGGCCGCCAAGCAAATCCACCACGCCTTTCTCGGCGGGCTGCTTGAACACGTGCTGTCGGTCTGCGCCCTGGCGCGCGCCACGGCCCCGCACTACCCGAACGTCGACGGCGACCTCCTGTTCGCGGGAATCGTGCTGCACGATATCGGGAAGATCTATGAGCTCAACTATGAGCGCGGGTTCTCTTATTCGACCGACGGACAGCTCATCGGACACATTTCCATCGCCTTGCGCATGATCGCGGACAAACTGCGCGGCCTCCCCGATTTTCCGCCGCAACTGCGGACGCTCCTCGAGCACATGATACTCAGCCACCACGGTCAGCTCGAGTTCGGTTCCCCCAAGCTGCCCATGTTCCCCGAAGCGCTGATGCTCCACTTCCTCGACGATCTGGACTCTAAGATGGAGTGCATGCGCTTCCTTTCCGAAAACGACCGCCAGGTGGAGGGCTGTTTTACCACCTACAGCAACGCCCTGGAGCGCAGCGTTCTGAAGAAGGACCGTTACCTGGCTGGGGAAGCGGTCAAGCCGCCCGCCCCCGTCGCGCCCACGCCCGATGTCCGGACACCCACGAAGCCCGAGTCGCCCTTCGCCGACAAACTGAAACAGGCGATCGGCAACAAACAGGAAAGCTGATGCCCAAAGCCGTTCGCGAGGTCCCGCCGCCGCTTGAATTGCACTGTCTGAGGGCTCTCTGGTCTTTGGGAGAAGGCGGCGTCGGCGACGTGCGCCGCGTGGTGGGGCAGTCGCGCCCGCTGGCGTACACCACCATCATGACGGTTCTCGAGCGATTGGTGCGCAAAGGCAAGATCGCGCGCCGCAAGGCCGGCCGGGCGTTCATCTATTCTCCGGCAACCTCGCGCGACGAATTGCGCCGCACCGCCATTCGTGAGCTGCTGGAAGGCTTTTTCGACGGCTCGGAGGAAGATCTGGTCCAGTTCCTCCGCCCCACCGAAACCCCCGCGCAAAAAGCGGCGGCCGCCGCTCCCCAACCCACTGCCGACGAACGCATCGACACCGTCCTGCTGTAGGTGGGACGGGCCGGGGTGCCCACCGCTTTTGTGGGCCCGGCTGCCTTCTTGCGTTGCCTATCTTCCTCCCCCCTGCCCCCCCCACCCCCCAAATGCGCTATACTCAAGTCTACTGAAGCCGATCCGCAACCCCCTCTCCCCGAAACGGTAGTAGGCTCGCCGGTTGTCCTTCTCCAAAAAACGAAACTCTGAATGAAAACTTTCTCCGATCTCTCTCTGTCCGCTCTCTTGAAGAGCAATGTCGCAAGACAAAACTTTACTGAACTCACCCCCGTGCAGGCTCTCGCCATCGAACCGGCGCTGGCCGGCCGCGACCTGGTCGCCACCGCCGAAACCGGCACCGGGAAGACGCTGGCCTTCGTTCTGCCGGTCATCCAGGCGCTCGCCAAGGAACCGGCCGGCGCCGGCATCCGTGCGCTGATCTTGAGCCCCACACGGGAACTCGCCATCCAGATTGGCGAAACATTCGACAAGATGGCCGCCGGTTCCGGCATCCGCGCCGCGATTGTCGTGGGCGGCCTCAGCGAACACGCGCAGTTGAACGCCATTCGCCGCGGGGCCCAGGTGGCCATCGCCACGCCCGGCAGGCTCTACGATTTCCTCAGCCGCGCTCTGGTCAACCTCGGTGGCATCCGCATCCTGGTCCTGGATGAGGCGGACCGCATGCTCGATATGGGCTTTCTGCCCACCATCAAGCGAATCATGGCGGCCATGCCCGCCACCCGCCAGACCATGTTCTTCTCCGCCACCATCGAAAGCTCGGTCAAACACCTCGTCGATGCGCACGTCCGCAATGCCCTGCGCATCGAATGCGGCTGCGTAACGAAGCCCACCGGTCAGGTGGACCTGCATTTCTATGAGGTCGAGCAGGACCGCAAACTCGGTTTGCTCGAATTCATGCTGCACGAGGAAGAAGGATCGTTCCTGGTCTTCGCGCGCACCAAGCACGGCGCCGACCGGTTGTCCAAAAAACTGGCTCGCTCAGGCGTTAAGACGGCCGCCATTCACGGCGACCGCAGCCAGAACCAGCGCAACCAGGCGTTGCGCGGTTTCCAGGATGGCCAGTATCGCGTCCTCGTCGCCACCGATGTAGCCGCTCGCGGCATCCACGTGGAAGGCATTTCTCACGTCGTGAACTACGATCTTCCCCAGGTCCCCGAGGATTTCATCCATCGGGTCGGCCGCACGGGCCGCGCCGGAGCGCGCGGGACCGCCACTACCTTCGCGACGCGCGCCGAACGCTCCGAAATCGCCCGCATCGAACGCACTCTCTCCATCCGCCTCAAGCGCCTGGAACTCTCCGCCGGCATCCCGCGCGAGGAGAGGCACACCGCTCCCGTGGTCGCCATCGAGGTGGCTTCCCGCCGCCCGCGCCTGGTGGGATCCTTTGGACCCCGCCGCCGCTTCGCCTCCGGACGGTAGCTGAAATTTCGTTTGCGTACGCTAGCGTAGGCGCGTGCTACAATGCTCCACAGTTCACCGACACCGAATCTTTCGACGACTTTCATCGCTAAAGCCCGCCTTTGACGTCTGGGACGACTTGCCGGAATTTTGAAAAGAAAGGCTAGTTTCAAGCCGGCAAGCCCTATGAAAATCCTTCTCTATAACCCTGACAACGGCGTGACCCAGAACTTCATGCCGCACCTCTGGATGTTCTTGTTGCAGTCGCTTACGCCGCCGGGCCATCAGGTCCTGCTGATCGACGGCAATGCCCAGCCCATGACCGACGCCGAGTTGGTTCAGTTCGCTCTCAAGGAGCAAATCGGGCTGGTGGGAATCGGCGCCATGACGCGCATGGTCGCCAAAGCCTACCGCGTGGCGGACGCCTTGCGCGCCGCCGGCATCCCCGTGGTGATGGGTGGGCCGCACATTACCGAAGTGCCCGATGAGGCGCTGGGCCGCGATGGCGGACCGCGCCACGCCGACGCCTTGGCCCTCGGCGAGGCCGATGAAACCTGGCCCCGGATTGTCGAAGACGCCGCGAGCGGCCAACTCAAAGAGGTTTACGCTCCCGTGGACGCCTTCGGCCAGGAACGCAAACCGAATTTGGGGAACTACCCGGCGATTCCCTGGGACAAGCTGGACATCGCCCAATTCAACCGCATCCCCAATATCATGCGCCGCGTCATGGCGCACTACGGGCATTCCTGGGAGACGTTTCACATCATCCCCATCGAATCCGGGCGCGGCTGTCCCTATGGGTGCGAATTCTGCACCGTGACGGGCTTCTTCGGCGACTCCATCCGCTTCCGTACCAACCAGAGCATCGTGGATGAGATGCTCATGATCAAGCGGCGCGCCAAGTCCACTCACGGGCAGATCGCCGTGTTCTTCGTCGACGACAATTTCGCCATCAACGTCAAACGCACCAAGTCTCTCCTGCGCGATATCATCGCGGCGGGCGCCGAGCTTGCCTGGGTGGGACAGATCAGCGCCAATCTGCTGCGGGACCCGGAGCTGATCGATTTGATCGCGGATTCGGGCGGAAAGTGGATCTTCATCGGGATGGAGTCGCTTGACCCGGCTAATCTCGCCAGCGTCCGGAAGAGCTTCAACAAGCCGGCCGAATACGCGGGCGTGCTCCAGGCGCTGGCCGAGCGCAATGTCTACGCCATCACATCGTTTATCTTCGGGCTGGATAACGATACGCCGGGCGTCGCCGCGCGCACCCTGGCGGAGATGCGGGCATGGCCTCCGGTCTTGCCCGTTTTCGGGCAGATCACTCCCTTTCCCGCTACTCCGCTCTACGACCGCCTGCAGAAGGAAGGCCGCCTGACTCGCCCCAAGCACTGGCTAGAGTTTGCGCCGTTCCACATGGCGCATACGCCCCTGAAAATCTCCGTTTCGGAAGTGCAGACTGAAGTCCGCCAGGCATGGGCGGACTCCTATAGCCCCGCCGCCAACGCACGCGCGCTGGACTCCATCGCCAACGAGCCGGTCCCCTACAAAATCAGCCACCTGGCTGCCCGCTTCTTCTTCCGCGGCATCTATTTCCCGCAAAAAGGGGCTTGGCCCTGGCTGAAGCTGATCGCCGAAAACCGCCGCTCCATCGTCCGCATCGTCCGGGAATCCTTCACCCAATGGTATGGAACCCGCGACCCCGCCACCCTGCGCGGCTTTGCCGGACCCGCTCGCTACACTCCTGTACCGGAAGCTCCGCCGCCCGACGCCGGCGACTGAACCTAGTCTTCCAGAATGACGTGCGCCATTCCCAGTTCCTTGGTGTGCGTGAGCGATAGCGCAATGTGCCGGACGCCCAACTTCTCCGCCACGCGCGCGGCCACGCCATAGAGGCGCAGGGTGGGCTTCCCGGAGCGCAAGTTGGCCACTTCGAAATCCTGCCAGCGCACGCCCAGCCGCCAGCCCGTGCCGATAGCCTTCATGCCGGCTTCCTTGGCGGCGAAGCGCGCGGCGTAGCGCTCGTACTTGTTGGCTTTGCGTTCCACGTAGGCGATCTCGGCGGGCGTGTAAACACGGCCCACGAACCTCGCGCCGAACCGCTCAATGGAGGCGCGGATGCGCGGAACCTCCGCCAGATCCACTCCCGTTCCGACGATCATTTCAAATCCATCCCGGATGTCGTGATCGTCAAACGCCCGTGCTTCACGCCCTTGGCGCTGATCAGGGCATCCGCGATCTTGCGCACGTCGGCTGCCTTGCCCCGCACCACCAGCACCTCCAGACAATGATCGTGGTCCAGGTGTACGTGCAGGGTGGAAAGAATCGAGCGGTGATGGTCGTGCTGGATGTCCGTCAGTTTCTCGCTCAAGAGGCGCACGTGATGATCGTAAACCAGCGTGACCGTCCCCACCACATGGCTCTCGGGCGATTCCCAGGCCTTTTCCACCAGGTCGTCGCGGATCATGTCGCGGAACGCCTCCGACCGGTTCGTGTACCCACGCAACGCAATCAGCCGGTCGAACTTATCCAACAGGTCGGAATCGATCGCCACGCCAATCCGGCTGAGCCCGCTCATGCGTATCCATAATCGTATCACCGCCGGTAACGGACGCTAAGCCGCGTCCTCCAGGACCATCGGGAAGCGTGGGCCTAAGGCCGCTCCCTAGGCTTCCGCTGCGCCCTCTGCTGCCTCTTTCTTCTCCGCGCCTCTGCCCCTCGGCGGTAAAATCTCCGTCTATGCCGTCTTCACCTGCGGGATGCGCGCGCTCACCGCGGGCAGCGCCGGGAAATCGGTGTATGGCGCCGACTGATACCAATAGGCCGTGGAAAAGAAGTTGTCGCCGCGGTTGTTGGCGTGGCCGTGCTCCATCGTGTGCTTGAGGTAGCGCTCGAACGTCACCGGATTGTCGCCGTGCCAGCGGTAGCAGCAGTAGCGGCCCCCGGTGCGCTCCGCCGCCACAATCAACGGCGCTCCGTACATCGAGTGCGCAAACGGCTCCGCGCCATCGCGCCCGCCGAAATCCCAACTCCCCAGGAAGTAGTCCTCCGACCCGGTCCCGTTGATCGCGGGCTTCGTCTCGTCGTCAATGAAAATCATCTCGTCGCCCTCGCCCCACCAGCCCGGAGCGTTCTGCAATACGCCCAGCGTGACGCCCATCAAGTGCCCACGCCCTCGCGTCTCCATGTAGACGTAATTCAGCCGTCCGTCCAGGTTCAGGTTCGCGGCGTCGCCGGTGACGGGCGTGCACGGCGCCGACTGCCGGTACTGCGCGTGGAAATACATGGCGTCCTCCGGCAGCCCGGCAACGCTGGTGTAATCGATATTCGAATAGAACGAGCCCACCGGCCGGCTTCCTTCGTTCGTTACCGCGATCCGCGCCGAGCGGCGGTACGGCATCGCGAAGTAACAGTTGAGCGACTTGCCGGGCGAGCACGCCAGGTATTCGGATTGATAAATGCAATACGAGTTCAGGTTCAAGCCGAAAAAATCGCCGATGGGCGCTTCCACGCTGGGCTTGGCGTTCCCATCCCAATACGCGCGCAGCACCAATTCCTTCAGATGGTCGCCGCTCTGCGCGGAGATGGTGAACCAGATGTGCGTGACCACGCCCGGTCCATCGGCCTGGAACACTTCGAGCGTCCCGCCGGCCGGGATATTCCAGGAATCGCGGTTGCCGCCGGTTCGGTCGAAGCTCGATTGCTTCAGCGATTTGCAATTCTGCGCGCGCGCGTATGGAGGAATCACCGGCAGGCCGGACGGGGCGCCGGTTTGTGCGGCAGCGCCGGCGGGCTGCGCGGCGGCTAGTCCGGCAGCGGCAATCATGCCATTCAGAAACCCTCGACGATCGTTTGCCATGGTTAGACACAATTGTCCTACAATGCGGCGCCGCCGGCATGACAGAATAGGAGTCGTGCTTTCCCGTCTCTATTGGGCCATGGGCGCTTACGCCCTGCTGGCCCTGCTTGCGTTTGTCACGCTCGATGGCGTGTTCCGCTACGGCGTGTGGATCCTGCTGGGCGGCCTCGCCGTCAAGACCTTGATTGCCTACAAGGCCGGCTGGTAAGCCTCGTTCCAATCTGAAACAAGCGCACCGTTTCAATCTGGAACACGTTCCATCTCGGAACGTCGCGCTAGGCCGATCGCTTACTGAAAATAAGGTATTTATATCTGAAACACTAATGGTCGCAAGCCTGCATTCCGTAGAGCTGGGAGGAGCGGAAAATGCAGACCAGGACCAACGCCGCACGGCAGCAGGAGGACGATTCGCAGGAGCTTCGCGACCAGACCGTGATTGAGAATCTTCCGCTGGTCAAAGCCATCGCCATACGCGTGCACGAAACCCTGCCGGTGCATGTGGACCTGGACGACCTGATCCACGCCGGCGTGCTGGGCCTGTTCGACGCGGTGGAGAAATACGACGCTTCCAAGAACGTATCCTTCCAGGCCTATGCCAAGCACCGCATTAAAGGGGCCATGCTCGATAGCCTGCGCCAGCTCGACTGGGCATCGCGCGACCTGCGCAAGCGGCAGAAGCAGGCCGACGAGGTAACGCGCGACCTCTCCACCAAGCTCGGCCGCACGCCCGCCGAGAACGAAGTGGCGCGCGGCATGGGTCTCAGCATGGATCGCTGGCGGCGGATTTCCATGGAATTAAGCAACGTCGGACTGGTGCGATCGGGCAGTTCGCACGACTCCGACCGCGAGCGGGATTACATCGCGGAGTTCCCCGCCACGCCGGAATTCCGGCCCGACCGAATGTGCGAGCGCCGTCAGTTGCGCAGCACCCTGGACCGCGCCATCGCGGTTCTGCCGGAACGCTATCGCAAGGTGGTCTTCCTCTATTACACCAACGACCTCACCATGAAAGAGATCGGCGACGTGCTCGGCGTCAACGAAAGCCGCATCTCGCAGATCCACAAAACGGCCCTGCGGAGAATGGCCGCCGCGCTGCAATCGGAAGGCATCCACTCGGCCGATGCGTTCTGAGGGGATATCATAGGCCAGAGGCTCTTATAATGTTCCGCACCGAGATCCGCCTGACGAAAGAGCAAGCGCGGGCTCTTCGCAACCTCTCAGCGGCCACCGGTAAATCCGTTGCGGAGTTGGTCCGAAATGCGGTCGACCAATGTCTCGCCGGAAGGTGGGCTATTGAGGCGGAGGATCGGATTGAGCGCGCCGTTGGGATTGCCGGTGCCTTTGCCTCCGGCGGCTCCGGCGCCAGCTCCGAACACGACCGCTATCTGGCGGAAGCGCTCGACCGCGGGCAAAGTTAGTGGTAAATGGTGGGGCCGCCGTAGACCCGACCCGCCTCAATTGCGGCCAGTAAAGCCCCTGGGTCCGCAGCGACCCGATCAGTCTTGCTCTTCCAATCCAGCACCGCCTGCCACGCGAGTTCGGCGCCGCCGTCCTTGAGCCGAAAGACAGCCACGTGGTCGCTCTCTGCACGCCCGCCAAGTTCGTAGAACAGGATGCAGAGCGACTTCGACTGGGCAACCCCTCTAAGACGACGCCGGGGAAGCTCCGGCTTTTCGGTCACGTCAGTCACCTGCCATTCGCCCCCCGGCTCGGCCATGGCAAACGATTCATCGCCTACCGCTTTCGCAAACGCCGCGCGCACGGAGGCCGGAATAGCGGAGACGCTTCGGCGAGTCTCGAAGCTGCGCGCGTCCTTGAGCGCCGTCCAAACGTCTGCCGGCAGGTGATTCACCGCGGACAACGCAATACGGCTCCCTACGCCCGCAACAGCGACCAAAAGCACAGCGACTGTGAGAGCACGTCGTGCCATTTAACTGTCGCGCGCCAACAGGAGTAGTTTGGCTTCCTCAAGCGCTTCGAGAGCCAAAGCGCGGGAAACCGTTGGGAATCCTTCGAGGAAGTCCGCTAGCGTTTCGCCGCCCTCCAGATAGTCGAACAAGGTCTGGACCGGCGCCCGCGTCCCTCTGAATACGGGCGCGCCATGCATCGTTTCCGGGTCCCTTGTTATCGCTTGCGCCACGTCTCTATTGTCGCTCAAGACAGGCCGCCGATCATTTTGGATGTCTGCCGATCGATATCCCCAGCTCCTTCAATTGCCGCTCCGGCACCGGCGATGGGGCGTCGCACATCAGGTCCGTGCCCCGAGCGGTTTTGGGAAATGGAATGACGTCGCGAATCGAAGTCTCGCCCGCCAGGATCATCACCAGGCGGTCCAGACCGAGCGCCATTCCACCGTGCGGCGGCGCGCCGTATTCCAGCGCGTCCAGAAGGAAAAAGAAGCGCCGCCGCGCTTCTTCATCGCTCATGCCGAGCGCCGCGAATACCTTGGCCTGCACGTCGCGGCGGTGAATACGGATCGAGCCGGAGCCCAGCTCCACGCCGTTCAACACCATGTCGTAGGATTTGGCCCGGCAGCGCGCCGGATCGGCCGTGAGCTTCTCCAGATCGTCGTCGTGAACCGACGTGAACGGATGGTGGGCTGCATTCCAGCGGTTCTCTTCCTCGTCCCACTCGAACATCGGGAAGTCCAGCACCCACAGGAACCGGAACAGCTTGGGGTCGAGCAGTCTGTGACGGTCGTTGAACTTCTGCGCCAGGTTCAGGCGCAACTGGCCGCAGGCCTGGTAGACGGTCTCCTCGGGGCGTTGGCCCTTAGGTTCGCCGGCCCACGCGGCCAGCGCCAGCAAATCGTTTTCTCCGGCGCCGCAACGTTCCCGCACTTGCGCCATTTGGGCCGGGTAATCGCGCTCCAGGCGGCGTATGTCGTCGTAGACGCGCAAACCGCGCTCGCCCCCAAACGCCTTGAACTCGTCGCGCTCGCGGCGGCTGGGAGCGCCTGTTCCGGGGATGTGGATCGCCACAAGCGGCAGGCCGCCGGCGGCCAACTCGGGCAGCAGGTCCTCCACGGGGTGCATGGGCGGGAGGCGCAGGTCGGGCTTGTCGCTGCCGTAGCCGCGCATGGCCTCGGCGTAGGTCAGCCGCGGAAACGGCGCCTCGACTCGATAGCCGGCCACTTCGCATAGGCGGACAATCAGCGGCTCGACCACTTCGAAAATCCGCTCCTGCTGGGGAAAGGACATTTCCAGATCGATCTGTGTGAACTCCGGCTGGCGGTCGGCCCGCAGGTCCTCGTCGCGGAAGCAGCGTACAATCTGGAAGTACTTCTCATAGCCGCCGATCATGAGAAGCTGCTTGAAGATCTGCGGGGATTGCGGAAGCGCGTAGAAGTTGCCGGGCTGTACGCGGCTGGGCACCAGGTAATCGCGCGCGCCTTCGGGCGTCGAGCGGGTCATGAACGGCGTTTCGATTTCCAAAAACCCCAGTCCGTGCAGAAACTGCCGCGTGGCGAAGGCAATCTCCGAACGCAGCACGATGTTGCGCTGCATGCGCGGGCGGCGCAGATCCACGTAACGGTATTTCAGGCGCGCGTCTTCGGATACCTCCGCGTCGTCCTCCATGGGGAATGGCGGCGTGCGGGATTCGTTCAGAATCCAAATCTTCGAAGCCACCACTTCCACCTCGCCGGTGGCCAGGTTCGGATTGACGGCGCCCTCTCCGCGGAGCGCCACCAGTCCTTCCACCGCGATGACGTATTCCGGGCGCACTTCCTCGGCGCGCTGGTGTACGGCGGGATCCACGTCGGCGTGAAACACGGTCTGCGTCATGCCGAAGCGGTCGCGCAGGTCGACGAAAATGACGCCTCCGTGGTCGCGGCGCCGGTGCACCCAACCCATCAGCACCACGGTCTTGCCGGCGTCCGCGGCCCGCAATTCCCCGCACTGATGCGTGCGTCTGAGTTCACCGAGAAAATCCAATGCAACGGAGGTTTCCATATCGATCTCTTCTTTAGTTCCGCGCGGCGTCAGTCAGCCTGGCGGCGACCTCATCGCGCGTGAGGCTTTCCTGTTCGCCCGTGGACATATTCTTGAGGGCGTAGCGTCCGGCGGCAATTTCATCCTCGCCGACAATCAGGACAAACCGGGCCCCTAACTTATTGGCCAGTTCCATGAGGCGCTTCAGCTTGCCCTCGGCCAGTTCCACGGATAAACCCAGGCGGCGGTACTCGCGCGCCATCAGGGCGGACTGCCGCAGGGCGGCGTCTCCCAGCGGCGCGATCAGCAGCTCCAGCGGCGCGCCGGCCTCGGAGGCTTCCACGCTCATGACTAAACGGTCTTCGCCGATGGAGAAACCGATGCCCGGCGCGGCGATTTTCGAACCCAGCGATTCGGCAAGGCCGTCGTACCGCCCTCCGCCCAGCACGGAATTCTGCGCGCCCAGCCCGCCATGCACCACCTCGAACGTGGTGCGCATATAGTAATCCAAGCCCCGCACCAGTCGCGGGCGCACCTGGTAGGCAATGCCGCGGCTGTCCAGGGATTGCCTGACGGCGTCGAAGTGCGCACGACAATCGGCGCACAGATGGTCGATCAGCGACGGCAGCTTCTCGATAATGGGCTGGTCGGCTTCCACCTTGCAATCGAGCACCCGCAGTGGGTTGGTCTCCGCGCGGCGCTGGCAATCGCCGCACATCGCGCCGGCGACGCCTTTCAACTCACGGCGGAGCAGCTCGATATATTGCGGGCGGCACGTGTGGTCGCCCACGGAATTGATCAGCAGCTCGAATCCCGAGAGCCCGGCGCGGCCCAGGAGTTCCACCACCATCTCGATCGATTCGGCGTCCACCACGGGCGATACCGAGCCGATGGCTTCCGCGCCGATCTGATAGAACTGCCGGTAGCGGCCTTTCTGCGGGCGCTCGCGGCGGAACATGGGGCCGATATAGTACAGCTTCTGGACGCCCGGACGCTGGTCCAGACGGTGCTCGATGTAGGCGCGTATGACCGAAGCGGTGTTCTCGGGCCGCAGCGTGAGCGAACTGCCGTCGCGGTCCTCGAAGGTGTACATTTCCTTAGTGACAATATCGGTCTCGGCGCCTACTCCACGCGCGAACAACTGCGTCTCTTCGAGAATCGGCGTGCGGATTTCGTGGTAGTTGTAGGCGTGGAAAACCGCTCGGGCCGCGGCTTCCACGCGGTTCCACACCTCGGTCGACGGAGGTAGTAAGTCCCTGGTTCCTTTGACGGCTTTGATCAAGGTGTTTGGAAATTCCATGCTAACATGGCTCGCCACGGGTTCCCGATTCCCCTAAAGTCGCGGCGGCATTCCGTCGATACAAGAGGTAATGATCCTCCTCAAGGGCCGGTCCTCACCGGCCCACCCAATTCGCCTCGCCGGTCTGGCGCTGGCTTGGGTCTTGTTTGTGGACGCGGGCATTGCGCAAAACTCCGCCGCGGCGCCGGTCCAGGTTGCTCCAGTCAATGCTGCTCCGGCCGCGGCGCCTGCCAAAACCCCACCAGCCGCTCCGCCAACCATGCGCGACCTCATGAAAGCGGCGGCCGACAAGCAGCGCGCCGCCATTGCGGCGCAGCGCGAAGCGGTTCAAAAGCAAGCGGCGGCGGCGGGCGTGTGGCTTCCGCCCTGGGCGGCGCCGACCGGGCTGGCGGAACCTCCGTGCGAGCCCATAGCCGATCCTGCCGTGGCGCCAATCATCGAAGGCGCCGCGAAGGCGCATAACCTCCAGCCCACCTTGATCCGCGCCGTGATTGAGCAGGAGTCCGGCTTCCATCCCTGCGCGGTATCTCCAACCGGCGCCGAGGGACTCATGCAACTGATGCCGGACACGGCCGAAGAACTCGGCGTGAACGACCCGTTCGACGCCGGGCAGAACATCGAGGCCGGCGCAAAATACCTCAAAGACCTGATCGACAAGTACAAGGGCGACCTGGCGCAGGCGCTCGGCGCATACAACGCGGGCCCCGGGACCGCCGATCAGGCCGGCGGCATTCCGGAGATTCCGGAAACGCGCGATTATGTAAATGCCATCCTGAAGAAGTTGGATATCAAGCCGATCCCCCCGGTAATTCCGGCGCAGTAGCTCTTACTTCAGCAGATCCGCCAGCGCCCCTCCCAATTGCGGGAAGCGGAACCCAAACCCGGCCGCCTCGGCGGCTTGCGGAACCACGCGCTGGCTGGCCAGCAGGATCTCGGACATCTCTCCAAGCAGGAGGCGCAACGCCAGCTTGGGCGCGGGAAACAGCGCCGGCCGGCGCAGGGCGCGCGCCAGTTGCCGCGTGAAATCGGCATTCGTTACCGGCTGCGGCGCCACCGCGTTCACGGGTCCAGCGACCGGATTTTCCAGGACGTAGCGGAAGAGCGCCGCCAGATCGTCCAGGTGAATCCAGGACATCCACTGCCGGCCGTCGCCCAGCCTTCCGCCGGCGCCCATGCGGAAAACGGGCAGGATGCTCTTGAGCGCGCCTCCGCGCCGGTCGAGCGCCATGCCGATGCGCATCCGAACCACCCGTACGCCCAGCTCCTCCGCGGCCTGCGCTTCCCGCTCCCACGCCGCGCACACGTCGGGCAGAAAGCCGGTTCCCGGAGCGGACGCCTCCGTGAGCGTCTCGTCTCCGCGCGACCCGTAGTAGCCCGTGGCCGACGCGCACACCAGGATACCCGGCCTGCGCGGCAGCCTGGCCAGCGTGCGCACCAGGCTGCGCGTGCCCGCCACGCGGCTTTCCATAATGCGGCGCCGCGCGTCCGCCGTCCAGCGTTGGGCCACGCTTTCGCCGGCCAGATGGATCACGGCGTCCGCCTCGCGCAGCGCTTCCTCCGGCGGCTCGCCTTTACCCGGGTCCCAGACCGAAAGCCGAACGCCCGCCGGCAGGTTCGTGCCCGCATGGCGGCTCAACACGTGGAGCGAGTGGCCGTCCTTGGCGAGAGTCTTCAGCAGCCTTCGCCCAATCAGCCCCGACGCTCCGGTAATTGCGATTTTCATGGCAGCCGGGCGGCGAGCACCGCCTTTTCGTACTGGCGGACCTCATCGAACCACGCCATGCCCACGGGCACGCCCATGCGCACGCAGTAGGCGTCCCAGACAGCCGCCCAGGGGAGGCTCTTCTGTTCTTCGAACAGCGCCAGCCGTTCGGTGAAGTCCGCCTTCCACTCCGCGGCCTTCAGCCTGCCCGTGGGCTCGAGCAAGGCGATCAGCAGCGCCTTGATCATGTTGCGCGCGCCAACCACCCATGCGGCCACGCGATTGATGCTGGCGTCGAAATAGTCCAGGCCAAGGTGGATCTTGTCGCCGAGCCGGCCGCTGCGCACGAGTTCCTTGGCGATGGCTTGCAGCTCGTCGTCCAGAATCACGACGTGATCGCTGTCCCAACGAACCGGACGGCTGACGTGCAGCACCAGCCCGGGACAGAACATCAGCACGGAGGAGATTTTCTCCGAGATCATCTCCGTGGGGTGGTAGTGACCGGCGTCAAGCGTCAGCAGCTTCTGGCGCGACACGGCGTAACCCATGTAGAACTCGAACGAGCCGGCGGTATAGCTTTCGGCGCCGATGCCGAAGAGTTTGGCTTCCACGGCGTCGAGGTGAAACTTGGGGTCGATGGGTTCGGCGAAGATCCGGTCGAGCGAATCCGCCAGGCGCTCGCGAGGTCCGGCGCGGTCGACCGGGGTGTCTTTGTACCCATCCGGAATCCAGAGGTTGGTCACGGTGGGCGTGCCGAGCTGGCGGCCCATTTCGGCGCCGATCTTGCGGCAGGCGATTCCGTGTTCGATCCAGAAATCGCGGATGGCCTTATCGGCGTGAGCCAGGGTGAAGCCGTCGGCCGCCTTGGCGTGCGAGAAATAGGTCTCGTTGAAATCCATTCCCAAGCCGTTCGCCTTGGCCCAATCGATCCAGCTTTGGAAGTGGCGGGGCTCAATCTTGTCGCGGTCGACGAACTTCCCCCCGTTATCCAGATAGGACGCGTGGAGGCTCAGCCGGTGCTTGCCGGGGAGCATGGCGAGGGTCTTTTCGATATCGGCGCGTAGCTCTGCGATGGTTCGGGCCTTGCCGGGATAATTGCCGGTGGCCTGAATGCCTCCTCCCGAGAGCTGCGCGCCGGCGGTCTCGAAGCCGCCCACGTCGTCACCCTGCCAGCAGTGCAGGGAGATGGGAATGGTTTCCAGCGTGCGCATGGCGGCATCGGTATCGACGCCAGCCTCGCCGTAGCGTTCTTGCGCGATGCGGTAGGCCTGCTCGATGTTGGCTTGTTTCATGGCGACTCGTCCTATGATAGTTTCTTGAAATTCGCGTAGGCGCGGTCCCAGGCGGCGCTTGGGGCCGGCTCGAAGACTTCCACCGGGAAGGAACGCTCGATGAGGGAGCGGGCGTCGTCGATGGACGCCATGGCGCCGATGCCCACCAATTGCATGGCGATATTGCCGAGTGCGGTGGCTTCGGCGGGACCGGCCAGCACGCGGCAACCGGTGGCATCGGCGGTGAACTGGTTCAGCATGGCGTTGCGGCATCCGCCGCCAATCACGCGGATCTGTTCGAAGCGCGTTCCGGCGACGTCGCCGAGCTGTTCGAGCACCGAGCGGTACTTGAGCGCGAGGCTCTCCAGGATGACGCGCGTATATTCGCCGGGATCTTGCGGAGCGCGTTGGCCGGTGCGGGCGCAGTAAGCGTCGATGGCGCGCGGCATGTGGTCGGGATTCACGAACAGGGCGTCGTCGGGATCGATGACCGGGACGGCCGCTTTCGATGACGCCATGGCGCAAAGCTCGGCGTAGGAATACGGACGGTCCTCCGCCTCCCACGCCTTCCGCGATTCCTCCAGCAGCCACATGCCGGTGATGTTCTTGAGCAGGCGAAAGGTCCCGCCGACGCCGCCTTCGTTGGTGAAGTTGAAGCGCCGGCTGCCGGCGCTGACAATGGCCTCGGGGACCTCGGTTCCCAATAACGACCAGGTGCCGGAACTGAGGAAGGCGGTCGAGCCGCCGGTCCTCACGGCGGCCACGGCGGAACCGGTGTCGTGACACGCCGGCGCGATGACCCGCGCATTCTTGAGCGCCTCCGGTTGGGCAAGTTCCGCGCGCAATCCTCCGAGCACCGCGCCGGGCTGGACGATGGGCTTCAGGAAATGCGTGGGGATGCCGAGGTCGGTTAGCAGGCCGGTTGCCCAGGAGCGCGTTCGCCGGTCCAGAAACTGGGTGGTGGTGGCCTCGGTATATTCGCATACCTGGACGCCCGCCAGCCAGAAATTGAACAGGTCGGGGATGGTGAGCAGGGATTCGGCCAGCGCCAGCAGCTTCGGGGTCCTCTGGGAGGCGGCGTAAAGCTGATAGAGCGTGTTCAACGCCATGAACTGGATGCCCGTAGCGTCGTAGATGCGATCGGACCCGGCGGCGGCAGCGGCTTTCTCGACCATTCCCAGGGTGCGCTGGTCGCGGTAGTGGTAAGGGTTTTCGAGAAGGATTCCCCCCTCGCCCAGCAGCGCGTAATCCACGCCCCAGGTATCCACGCCGATGGCTGCCACGGGACCGCAACGAGCCGCCGCGTGCAAGCCGGCCTGCACTTCGCGCCACAGACGGGGCATGTCCCAATGCAGCTCGCCGTTGTAGCGGACAGGCTCATTGGGGAAGCGATGGATTTCCTGGAGCTCGAGTTTCCCGCCGCTCAGGCGGCCGAGAATGGCGCGTCCGCTGGTAGCTCCCAGATCGAACGCGAGAACGGAGGTGGTGTGAGCGTCGGTCATAAAAGATTGACGCGGAGACGGGCCCGCAAAGGCAGCGGGCACCCCGCCGCGGAGAACCTCTTGAGGTTTGCCTCCGCGCCTCTGCGTCTCTGCGTCTCTGCGTCAGATTGTCCGTTCGTAGAGGTACACCGAAGTCTCCTGGCGGCTTTCGCGGGCGCCTTCGCAGACGGCGAACTGCGCGCCGCGCACGGCGTTTACGGAGGCCTTGTTCCACAACGCGGCGCCGGCGTATTCGCCGTCCTTGCGGAGGGCGTAGAAGTTGAGGTCGATGGGCGCAAGGCGCTTCGGGTCGTCGTTGAAATTCCGGGAGACGCGCTTGAGGGCGTCGAGGCAGGCGTCCTTGGGCGACATGCCGCGGCGCATGTTCTCGACCACGGTATGCGCGCCGCAGACCCGCAGGTTTTCCTCGCCGCGGCCGGTGGAACCGGCGCCGCCGACATCCTGGTCCAGCCAGAGGCCGCCGCCGATGATCGGGGAATCGCCAACGCGGCCGGGAATTTTCCACGCCAGACCGCTGGTGGTGGTGACCGCCGACATTTCGCCCTTCTCGTTCAGGGCGATGCAGTTGATGGTGCCGTGCGGCGGGTGGATGGCGTTCTCCCAAGCCTCGGCCAGCAGCTCGTCGCTGGCCTGGGGAAACATCTCCCTGATCTCGCGGAGCACGGCGGCTTTGCGCTGTTCGCTGGGCGGCGCATCGAGCCCCGGTCCCCAGTTGGTATGGCCGGCGGGGTCGCGCAGCGATTTCTTCCAGGTGAGCCACTGGATGCGGGATTCCTCGGTGAGAAGATTGTCTTCCTGGAAGCCCATGTCCTTGGCGAAGCGCAGCGCGCCTTCACCCACCAGCATCATGTGGTCGGTCTGCTCCATAACGATGCGGGCGACTTTGGAGGGCGTCTTGATATTACGCAGCGCCCCCACGGCGCCGCCGCGACGCGAAGGTCCGTGCATGCAACTGGCGTCGAGCTCGACCACGCCATCCTCATTCGGCAAGCCGCCGTATCCGACGCTGTTATCCCGTGGGTCCAGTTCGACGATGTTGACGCCGGCGATGACGGCATCGAGCGTATCGCCGCCGGCCTTGACGATCTCCATGGCCTTGGCGCAACAATTGACGCCGCCGTTGTTGCGGTTGGCGCTGGAGACGACTACGGGCGGGCGCGCCTGGGCGGCGGCCTTCCGTATGACGGGGAGCGCGGCGGCTCCCAGAATCGCAGCTCGCCTGGTAAATGTCATGATCTCCATAATGTCACAAGGCGGCCGGCCGCGTAGAGCCGCGGGACGCCGATTAGGCGGGAATTACGGTTAATGCCGGCGGCGGCGGGCGGCGGTACCGAGCTTCGTTCCGGCGAAAGCCAAGCCGCCGAACAGCATCATTCCGAGGGTGCCTGGTTCGGGCGCGGAGGTCGAGGATTCCTCGGTGACGGTCCAGGAGCCAGAGGCTACATCGTAGAACGGCCCCGAGGAGATGGGATTCTCTTGAGCGATCACGTCCTGGGAACGCGACGTCCCGCCGGGATTGAGAACGAATGAGAATTCGTCGTACCCAAGGAAGTCCGAATTCGTGCCGGCCCACGCGTAATGCGCGTCGCAACCCGCCGCGGTCCCGGTCAATATCTGGAAAGCGTATGCGGGCTGGTAGCCGGAACCGGTGGGACCGCAGCCTGTCGGGGGATCGGCGATCAGAGTCAGGTCGTTCGCCGCGGTTGTGAGATCGAATGTCTGGCCGTCCCAATTCACGATGAAATTCGTGAAGCCCACGGTTGGATCGTAATCGAAGGAGCCGGAGGTGGGAAGCAAGACGCTAAACTCCGAAAGGGTGAAGTCGATGGAGTACTCGATGGCCGTGGCATGCGCCGGCAGAGAGACGGCGACGATGGCGAGAAGAGAAATGGCTAGGGTTTTTATCATCTTACCCCGATGTCGGTTAATACTACCATATAAGAGTCTGTTATTCCTTAATACACGCACAAGAACCGCCGGCGGAGACCGGCGGCGGTACCAAGTACCAAGTCAGATTTTCTGCACACGGCGGAGGGTGAACATTTCAGAGCGCATGTTTTCGCGCTCGTAACGCTTCCAATCGTCATTGACGTGAAGGAGCTTGCCGCTGATGTGATTGGAACGCTCGGAGGCAAGGAAGAGGGCCAACTGGATTTGCTTATCGGGGGGCACGCCGCCATCGATGCGGACCTGCTGGGCGCGCTCGATTTCTTTGGGGCCGGCGCGCTCCTCGCCGGCGCTGAGGATCTCGTCGGTCATGTGGGTGTAGGAATCGCCGGGGGACATGGCGTTGACCTGCACGTTAGAATCGCGGACCTCTTCGGCCAGGCATTCGACGAAGCGGACGATGGCGGCCTTGGAAGCCGCGCTGGCGGAGAAGTTCGGGCGGGAATGTCCGGAGCCGGGGCCGGCGATGGCGATGATCTTACCGGCGCGCCTCTCGATCATGCCGGGCAGCGCGGCGCGGCACGAATTGAGCACGCCGAGCAGATTGATTTCGATGGTTTCGTTCCAGGCCTTGGGCTTGGAGGAGAGCATGGGGCCGACGGGGCCTAGCACGCCCGCCGCGCAGATGAGAACATCCACGCCGCCGAATACCACGCTCATGCGGTCCACGGCGGCCATGACCTGCTCCAGGTCGCGCACGTCGGTGCGGATGCGGAGGGCGTTGCCCTTGGCCTGCTCGATTTCGAGCTTGGCCATGTCGAGTTCGGCCTGACTGCGCGCCAGCAGGCCGATGCGGGCGCCGGCCTGCGCGAAGCCGAGCGCCAGGCGCTTTCCTATGCCCCGGCCGGCGCCGGTGATCAGGACGTTTTTTTCGAGGAGGGGTTTCAAATCCGGGTGCACCGTTGGCAGGCGAAAGCGCCTGCCCCACTCACACTGCGATTGTAATCCGCTTCGCTGTTCATGGTTTACCGGCGGACTCGCGGGCTTTGATGTAGCGGGCGGCTTTGGGCTCCCGGGGGTTCCATTCGGGCGCGGCGGCGCTGTCGGCCAGATCGAGGGCGGCGAGCGCTATGGCGTTGTCGACTTTGGCCATGTTCTCGTAATCGAGTTTGGGCCACTCATCGCCGACGGCGTGGTAGTCGGGGAACATGTAAGCCACACCAACGGTGGTGTCGGGAACGCCGGCGTCGGCGAAGCGGACATTGTCGCTGCGGGCGAAGTAGGAATCGCCGTTCGGCTGGTCGTTGACGGCGCGTACGCCGGCTTGTTCGGCGGCCTTCTGAAAGGTGGCGGCGAGGTTGGTATAGGTGAAGCCGGTGAGGTCGAGCTCCAGGAGCTTGGGCCGCTCGGAATCGTCCGTGCGGCCGAGTTGTTCGAGGTTGATATCGGCGATGGTTTTGGCGAGGGGAAAAAGTGGATGATGGACGTAATATAATGAGCCGATTTCGCCGATCTCTTCTCCGAACAGAGCGACGAATACGATGCTGCGCTTGGGTCTGGCGGGCAGCGCGGCCAGGGCGCGAGCGATTTCGATGAGGCTGGACGTGCCGCTGGCGTCGTCATTGGCGCCGTTGAAGATGCGGTCGCCATCGCCAGAGGGGCGGACGCCGAGGTGATCGTAATGCGCGGTCAGGAGGAGGTAGGTGTCTTTCAAGGCGGGGTCTGAACCGCGGAGGATGGCGGCGACATTGCGCAATTTGACCGGCTCGACGGCGGGCGGCGGGATACGCGCGGTGACCTTGACGGCGGCATCGGGAGCGGCGGCGAGGGCATCGCGGACGGCGGCGTCCCAGATCACGATGGACGGAGGGGGTGCGGGCATGGCGGTGTCGCGCAGGGCGGTTCGGCCGGACATGGCGCGGGGCGCCTGAGCGGAGATCTGAATGACGATGGCGGGAGATGTTAGCGACTGCCTGCCGTTGGCCGCGGCGCGCTCGACGGGCACATTATCCAGGACCGCGGCCACGGGCTGCGCGACCAGCATGGACGCAGGGGCGACCGGAAACTCTTGGCCGCCGATATCGAGGGTCAGCTCCAGGCCATCGAGGTTCGGTTTGACGGACTCGAAGGAGGCGGTTTGGAAGTAGCCATCGTCTCCGGCGGGTTCGAGGGCGGCGCGGCGGAACTGGGAGGCGATGAACTCGGCGGCGATGTCCAGGCCTTTGGAGGGCGTGGCGCGGCCTTCGAGGGCGTCGGAGGCGAGGAAGGAAACATCGGCCTTGAGATCGTTGGGGGCGATGCGGAGGGGGGCCGGGGTTTGGGAGAAGGCCAGGGCGGCGGCGGCGAGGGTGGCGGCTAGGGCGAGGGGGCGTGTCATAAAGAACCGCTCTCTGACGTTCGCGGCTCGGATGGCATTTGCGGATCGGATGCGGATGGCGGCGTTTCGGATGGTGGCATTTTAACTCCTAGGGGGATGCGGATGAGGACCCAGGCTACGGCGGCGAAGCCTACGTAGGAGAGCCAGCCGCCCCAGGTTTTGAAGAAAGTAAACTCGTCGGCGCCTGTTAGCAGGTGCGTGAAGGAACTGATGCCGGAAAGGAATGTGACGGCGAGGACAATGCCCATGAGGGCCTCGCCGGCGATCAGGCCGGAGGCCAGCAGTACGCCGGTCTCCTCGACTTTGGCGCGGCGCTCGGGGGAGCGGCGGGAGGCCATGCGGTCCACGGCCCACTTGACGATGCCGCCGACGAAAATGGCGGAGACGGTGTCAAAGGGCAAGTACATGCCGACGGCGATGAGCATGGGCGAGCGGGCGCCGCACATGATGAGCGCGATTCCGAAGGCGGCGCCGATGCCGATGAGACCCCAGGCCATCTGTCCGCCGACGATGCCCTTGGCGAGTTGGGCCATGAGGCCGGCCTGCGGGGCGGGCAGGGCGCGTCCGCCGATGCCGCCGGTGGCCAGATTGGCTTCGTGCAGGGCGATGATGGGGAACATCAGGAAGAGCGAGAGGACGGCGACGGAGGCGATCTCGACCACCTGCATTTTCCAGGGGGTGCCGTGGAGGAGGTAGCCGACCTTGAGATCCTGGATGAGCGAGCCGGAGACGGAGCAGGCGCAGGCGACCACGCTGGCGACGCCGAGGACGGCAGCCACGCCCGTCATTCCCTTGGCGCCGATGGCCAGCATGACCAGCGCGGAGAGCATGAGGGCCGAGAGGGTGAGCCCCGAGAGGGGCTGGTTGGAGCTGCCCACGAGGCCGACCAGATAGCCACCGACGGCGGAGAGGAGGAAGCCGGCCACACCCATAATGGCGCCGGCGATGATGGCGGAGACCCAGCTTCCGGTGAAGGAGTGGTAGATGACGGTCACGGCGACGGTCAGCACGGCCACGCCGATGGCGAGCCACTGGACGGGGATATCGCGGTCGGTGCGGTCACGGTGTTGGCTTTCGTGGGCGGCCTTGGCGGAGGCTCCGAAGGCGCCAGAGATGGACTGGGCGATGGAAGTCCTCATGCCGAATAAGGTGTTGCAGGCGCCCACGAGCATGGTGCCGACGGCGATGGGGCGGACGATGTTGTACCAGACGGAGTTGGCCAGGACATCCCAGCCAGCGCCTTGAGGGCCGCCGACGCGATGGGCGAGATCGGGATCGAAGAAGAGCAGCAGGGGGATGAGAAGCCACCATGCCAGCACGCCGCCGGAGGCGTTGATGGCGGAAAGCTCGGGGCCGATGATGTAGCCGATGCCGATCAAGGCAGGCGAAAAACTGGGTGTGGACCAGAACACGCCGCCGGAGTGAACCACGCTGCCGAGGGGCTGCTTATCCAGGTTGAAATGGCTGACGACGGAGCGGGGAAAGGAGAGGAAGCCCTCGGCGTAATCGCGGAAGATCTGGAGGCCTTTGTCGGAGGTGAGGATTTGCAGCAAGCCGGCGAAGCCCATGGCGCCGAAGACGTACTTGGGCGCGTCGCCGCCGTGCTGGCCGGATTTGACGACCTCGGCGCAGGCTACGCTCTCGGGGAAGGGCAGGTCGGTTTCGACGCAGAGCGGGCGGCGGAGGACGACGATGAAACAGACGCCGATCAGGCCGCCGACCAGCAGGATGAGCACGGACTGCCAGTAGTGGTCGCGCAGGTTGGCCCACAGGCGCTGGCCGTCGATTTCGACCATCATGAAGGCGGGGATGGTGAAGATGGCAGCGGCGACCAGGGCCTCACCGACCGAGGCGGCGGTGCGGGCGATGTTCTGCTCCAGGACGCCGCCGCCCATGGCGCGGAAGACGGCGATGGCGATGACCGCGGCGGGGATGGTGGCGGCGATGGTCTGGCCAGCCTTCATGCCCAGGTAGGCATTGGCCGCACCGAAGACGAGCGCCAGAAAGAGACCTAGAGCGACGGCACGGAAGGTCATCTCCGGAGGATCGGGAGGGAGCGCGGAAGCGGGCATCAACCGGGATGGTAGCACGGCGGCTAGGGGCTTCCGGGGTACGGTTTTCAGCTCTTTTCGAACGAGCGCACCGGATCGGCGAGGCATAACGGGCAGGCGCAGCCAGTGTCGTGGGGTTCTCTCGATCCGAAAGGCGGCTGCCAGGGGTTGCGGCGGCCGGGGGTGGGGGGATCGGAGGGTTCGGGGGCTTCCTGAGCGGCTAGTTCGGAGTTGGTAAGTGGCTTGGTTTGTGTTGGTTCTGGGGAAATTGGGTTCGTTTGGTCTAAAGGGGTTTCGGAGGGGTCAAGA